>Ga0207831_100084_pt1 | contig 125414 bp, 102 predicted proteins | sample TtanPargueraPR_7_FD_187741 | JGI IMG/M metagenome (GOLD analysis project Ga0207831, IMG submission 187741) | Aerobic enrichment media microbial communities from Bioluminiscent Bay, La Parguera, Puerto Rico - Tt and M1 (2) (SPAdes) | ecosystem: Environmental > Aquatic > Marine > Unclassified ...
CGTCCGCCGCTTTCCACTATCTAAATCACCCGAAGGTTCAATAGATAGCTTCTCGCTCGACTTGCATGTGTTAAGCACGCCGCCAGCGTTCATCCTGAGCCAGGATCAAACTCTCATGTTAAAGTTTCATCTTGACCAGATTGCTCTGGCTTATATTTTATAGACTATCGTCTTATCCATTAATTTACTAAGGAATTTTCTTGGGTAAAACTTATTACTAAGTTTTTGGTTGTTTCACTGTTCAGTTTTCAAGGTTCTTTGCTGTTGTTTGCTGTTGTTTTTTGCGAGACAACGAAATATATCTTATCATGCATTTCAACATTTGTCAACAACTTTTTTTATTTTTTTTTAATTATTTATTTTACATAATTGTTAATGGCGGAGAAGGAGGGATTTGAACCCTCGCGCCGCGTGAACGACCTATACCCTTAGCAGGGGCACCTCTTCAGCCACTTGAGTACTTCTCCACAACTGAATTATATAAAATATTTAATTATGCCCTAACGAGTAGCGCAAAAGTTATTATACTAGAGGATACCTATAATGTCAATACGTTTTTTATATTTTTTATTAATTATTATATTTTATACGTATATACTATATCGAAAATACTCGATTATGCTCTGATTTAGGGGATATATATGCCTTTTAGGTATACTTATATCCCTATTAAATGTACTAAACTTTTCTTTTATGATACCTAGATAAATATATCAAGGAGTATTAATCGCTATTAATGTGGTTAACCATACCTTTATATACAAGATATAGTAATTAAACCTTGATAATTACTATATCTTGTATAACTTCATATAAAATTTATTTATTATATTTTTTATATAATTAATCTTCAATTTATAACTACAGCTAGTAATAATACTAATCTATAACTAAAATATACTGGCTTTTAATATCTATACTTATTCTTTTATGTATGGTTCTCCATCAGCTGCTGGTGGAACAGATTTGCCTATAAATCCCATAAGTATTACTATTGTCAATACATATGGAATCATTGATAATACATCTATAGGTATAGGTATATTCTTCCCACCTAAGAAGACAACCAATGCTTGAGCTCCACCAAATACTAAACATGCTCCTAATGCACCTTGTGGTTTCCAATTTCCAAATATCATGGCCGCCAAGGCAATAAATCCTTGTCCAGATATTAAAGTTGGAAAGAAATTAGATGCTACTGCCAGGCTCATGGAAGCGCCGCCAAAACCTGATAATACCCCAGATAATATTACACATATATATCTAGTCTTATGCACGCTGATTCCTAAGGTATCTGCAGCTTCTGGATGGTCTCCAACTGCTCTAACCCTAAGACCTACTTTAGTCTTATATAATATAAACCACATAATTATTGCAAATAGAAATGCTAAGTAAACTGTTATTTCTTGATCAAATATATTATCTAAAAACGAATACTCAGGAAACACTCCCTTAAATAATTTGGGTATTTTATTTTCTAGAGGAATACTTTTTGTCATAAATTTTCCATCAAAGAATTTTCTGCATAGAAACAATGATAATCCTGGTCCCAAAAAATTTATAGCAATACCAGAGACAACTTGATCAGCTCCAAGTGTAACAGATGCTACTGCGTGTAATAATGCTAATAGACCTGCACCTATTCCAGCACATATTAGTCCAAGCCACCAAATTCCTGAATAATAACCTACAGTAGCCCCTATAAAAGCTCCCATAGTCATCATACCTTCTAATCCAATATTAAAGACTCCAGATCTTTCTGATATAACGCCTCCTAATGAAGTATATATAAGAGGTGTAGAATACATTAATGTAGTTCCTAATATAAACCCTATACTATTCATCTAGTCACCCCTTTTCTACCTGTTAAACGTTTTAATACTTTAACGATTCTAGGAATTGCTATAAAAAATATAATTGTACCTATCATTATACTAATTATCTCTTTTGGAGCTTCAATAGGTCTAGCCTGTATTTTGGAACCTCCATATTTTAGCGCTCCAAAGAATAATCCTGAGAAAATACATGCTATTGGTGAATTCCCTGCTATTAAAGCGACTCCGATTCCATCTAGACCATAACCTTCCATTGCAGATAGGGTGGTTATACCTTTTGATACACCAAGTATCATTAGAGCACCAGCTAGTCCACTAACAGAACCTGAAATGAACATGGAAGTAACAATATTTCTCTTTACATTAATTCCCCCATATTCAGCAGCAAATTTATTGTAACCAACAGCTCTTAATCTGAAACCTAGGGTTGTTTTATTTAATATGAACCAGATTAATATTGCAACCAATATAGCTATTATGATTCCATAATTGACTGGAGCTTTCAGAATATCTCTTATTCCAGGATGGTCTAATAACCACTCTTTTCCCGATTCAGAGTTTTTGAACCCTTCTAAAAATACAATACTAGCACTATCTTTTATTGTATGTGCTTTATTAGTACGTTCAAAGAATGCAGGTATATTAATAACAGCATTATGAGCATATAAAGCAATCCAGTTCAACATGATAGATGATATTACCTCATGTATACCGAATTTTGCTTTTAAAGCTCCGATTAAAGCTCCCCACAACCCTCCGAATATAATTGCTACAACCATAACTACTATAGGGTGAATTACTGGAGGTAGGTTGAAAAAATATCCTGCCATTGAAGCTACTATTGTTCCTACTATAAATTGTCCTTCTGCTCCAATATTCAACAATCCTGTTTTTAAGGCAAATGCTATAGAAACACCTGTTAATATTAATGGAGTAGATTTGATTATCGTATATGCAATGTACTTAGGTTTACTGAAAACACCTTTTACTATGACGCCATATATCTGAAGTGGATTATACCTGGCAATAAGTAATATAATAGCTGTTATAATGAATCCAAACAATATTGACAAGAGCGTCATCTTGGTAGTTGATTTTAATAGTTTTTTCTTCTTCATTATTTTTTGCCCCCTGCCATCTCTAATCCTAATTTTGCTTCAGTTGCTTCTTTTGCATCTACTACATATTTGATTTTCCCTTCATATATGACTGCAATACGGTCCGATACATTCATTACCTCATCAAGCTCTAATGAAACTAATAATACAGCCTTATTCCTATCTCTTTGCTTTACCAATTCTTTATGTACGTATTCTATAGCTCCTACGTCAAGACCTCTTGTTGGTTGTGTAGCTATGAGAAGATCAGGGTTATTCATGATTTCTCTAGCTATAATGACTTTTTGCTGATTTCCACCAGATAATGATTTAGCTAACACGGTTTCATCAGTTGGTCTTATGTCAAATTGTTTAATCAAATTTTTAGCATTATCAATTATCTTATCTTTTTGTAGGATACCTTTTTTAGAAAATGGTTCTTTATGATAATTTTCCAGTATCATATTTTCATAGATACTAAAATCAAGGACTAACCCAACTTTTTGCCTGTTTTCTGGTATTGTTGATACTTTATTATCAATTATTTTTCTAGGTGTCATATTGGTAATGTCTTTCCCGTTTATCTTAACATGTCCTTTTTCAATTTTTCTTAGTCCTGTTATAGCTTCAACTAATTCACTTTGTCCATTACCATCTACACCAGCTATTCCAACTATTTCTCCTCTCTTGACTTCTAGAGATAGTCCATCAACAGCAACTAGACCCCTGTTGTTTTTTACTGTAATGTTATCAATGGACAATACTGTATCTGATGTTTCTCTATCCTCTTTTGGTACTTTGAATGTTACTTCTCTACCTACCATTTTGGCTGCTAGCTCTTCTTCCGTTACCTCATCTACTTTAACTGTATCAATTCGTTTTCCTCTTCTAATTATTGTACAATTGTCAGCTACCTGTTTTATCTCCTTTAACTTATGAGTTATTATTATTACTGATTTACCTTCTTTTGTTAAATTATCAATTATAATAACTAACTCTTTTATCTCTTGTGGTGTAAGTACGCTTGTAGGTTCGTCTAATATCAATATATCAGCTCCTCTATAGAGGGCTTTTAGTATTTCCACCCTTTGTTGCATGCCTACAGTTATATCTTCTATTTTGTCATCAGGATTTACATATAAACTATATTTTTCAGATAATTCAACAATCTCTTCTTTGGCTTTTTTCATATCTAACACACCATATTTAGTTATCTCACTGCCAAGAATAATATTCTCTACTACTGTAAAAGGTTCAACTAGCATGAAATGTTGATGGACCATGCCTATTCCATTAGCTATTGCTACATTAGGATTATTTACATTAACTTTATTACCATTAATATATATCTCACCACTTGTTGGCTCTATCATTCCATACAATTGATTCATTAGAGTAGATTTACCTGCTCCATTTTCTCCTAATAGTGCATGAACTTCTCCTTTATATACTGTAAGATTAATATTATCATTAGCAGTTAGATGACCAAATTTTTTAGTAATGTTTTTCATTTCAATTACTCTGGTTTTATAATCTATATTATGCAAAGTATCTATCCTTTCTCTATTTAGTTGGCTAAAATCACAGCTCAGACAATATGCCTGAGCTGTTTAGGAGTCAAATAACTATTTATCACCATATAATTCATCATATTCTTCTCTTGTCTTAGGAACAACTATCCTACCTGCTTTTATATCTTCCTCTAATTTAGCAACTTCTTCTAATATATCTTCTGGTACAGCTTCTGCTGATGTTGGAGCTATTCCTACTGCTCCATCGCTTAATCCGTAATTTTTATTAGTTCCGCCTTCAAATTTACCATTTTTAAGATCTTCTGCAACCATAAATATTGCCTGGTCAACTCTCTTGACTGCTGATGTGATAATTGCATCTTTTCCTAGTTTTGCTCTTTGATCTTGGTCTACACCAATAACATATTTTTCATTTTCAACAGCTGATTCTATAACTCCAGTACCAGTAAATCCAGCAGCATGGAATATTATATCGGCTCCGTTTTGATACATACTATTAGCTATTGCTTTACCTTTTGCTGTGTCACCAAAATCATTGGCATATTGAATTTGTATCTTAGCATCTGGATTAGCGGTTTTTACTCCAGCTCTATATCCACTCTCAAATCTCCAGATAACATCAAATTCCATACCACCTACAAAACCTACATTATTTGTTTTTGTCATTTTACCAGCTATGTATCCAACCAAGAAAGATGGTTCATGTTCACTGAATGTAACACCCAATAGATTATCTAATGGTTCTTCATATGCATTATCTATAATCGCATATTTTCTGTCTGGATTAGTTTCAGCTGCCTTGTATACAGCATCTGCCATTAGATATCCAATACCCCATATCAAATCATTACCTTGGTCATATAATGTTTCCAGGTTAGGAGCATAGTCAGATTCTTGAGTTGATTCCATATATTCTGGAGTTATACCTAAATCTTTTTGAGCTTTTTCTAATCCTTCCCATGCAGATTGATTAAATGATTGGTCATTTATTCCACCTGTATCAGTTACCATACTTATTTTTAGACTTACATTATCTTGAGCTTCGTCTTGATTATCTTCTGTGTTATTATCTTCTGTATCATTTATGTCTTCTTGTGAGTCTGCATCAGATTCTTGATCATCAGTTACTTCATTTCCTTGACCTATTGTGTCTTCTTCTTTTTTCTCTCCACAACCAGTTAGAAGTAGAGTGAACACCATAGTCAGCATAACAATAATTGATAATACTTTTTTCATCTTATAACAATCCTCCCATATCTACATAAAAATATTAAATTATTACAGAAAAAATATTGTTTTTTACCAGCTGTCAAGCTTGGTATTTTACCTTTATAAATTGAAGAATTAAATATTAATCTAATATTAACAAATCATCCAACTCATAATAAGAAAACTTATTTTTTTTGTAATAATCTTATACTTATATTACCATATCATGGGGGTTTTGTCATAATTTTTAACAAAATAATAATTATTATTGTAAAAAATACAAAAAAATAATATATCAATACATAAATGTTATTGATATATTATTTATATAAGTAATGTATTGTTCAATTACAATTAATTTTGTAAAGTATCTTTTAATTAAAACTTTATTTAGTAATATTTAATAATTTAATAAGTTCTTCTGAAGGTTGAATCTCGAATAAATTCAATTCATCATCCTCTTCATATATGCAATAATATATATCTAGGTTCTTAAGATTTTTATTTAACTTCTTTCTTTTATTATATTTCTTTTTTTTATCATTAGCATAATCACTACTGGTTATAGGTTTAATTTTCTTTATTTGATTAGTGTTTATATTCACTAATATCTTTTCTTTTGAACCTGTTATTTCTTGTATAATGAATTCATTTTCAATCAACATGTATTTGTAAGAAGTTATATATTTTTTTATAATGATATAAGATAATATTGTTGCTATTATTAATGTCAAACCATCGATGATACTTGTATTAATCTTTAATGTGTTTCCTAAGAAATTAAAAAGTATTAATAGTATTGCACCTATTATTATAAAAACAAGCATTTTTAATGGTGATATTTTTTCTCTTTTTGTTATTTCTTGATGCATAGTTACATCCCCTAACTCTTATTTATTATATTTTAATAGGATATTTGTATAACCTTTATCTATATAATCTTGTATTTATTCTTTTCTGTTTCGTATAGATTGTTTCCTTCACTGTCAATGACAACTACTACAGGTAGATCTTTTACTTCCATTTTCCTCACTGCTTCAGTTCCTAGGTCATCATAAGCTATTACTTCAACTTTTTTGATTTTATCAGCTAAAAGAGCTGCTGCTCCACCAACTGCTGCAAAATATACTGCTTTATTCTTTATCATGCTTTCAATTACATCTTTGCTCCTGTCACCTTTTCCTATCATACCTTTTAGGCCTCTATCCAATAAGTAAGGTGCATATGGATCCATTCTATAGCTTGTAGTTGGTCCTGCTGAACCAATTATTTCACCTTCTTTTGCTGGTGATGGTCCTACATAATATATAACACTATCCTTAACATCAAAAGGTAGTTCTCCACCTTTTTCTAATTGTTTAACCATTCTCTTATGGGCTGCATCCCTAGATGTATATAATACACCTGATAATAATACTTTGTCTCCAGCCTTGAGATCTTTAACTTTTTCCTCTGTTAGAGGAGTACTTATTTCTACAGTCATATTCTATACCTCCCACAATCTTATAGACTGATTAAATAATTCGTGTGCTATGTCTAGTAGCATGACAACTAATATTGACAGCGACTGGTAATCCAGCTATATGTGTTGGATAAGTTTCAATGTTTACAGCCAGTGCTGTTGTCCTTCCACCTAATCCTCCTGGTCCAATTCCTAGTTTATTAATTTTATCTAATAATTCTTCTTCCATATCTTTAATATATTCTTTTGATGAGTAATTGCCTACAGGTCTTAGTAAAGCTTTTTTTGCTAGAAAAGCTGCTTTTTCGAATGTGCCTCCTATACCAACTCCTACTATCATAGGTGGACATGCATTACCACCAGCTTGTTCTACTATGTTCAATATAGCTTTTTTTGCGCCTTCTATTCCATCAGCTGGTTTTAACATAGCAATCTTACTCATATTCTCACTACCGAATCCTTTTGGGGCAACTGTTATTTTTATTTTATCGCCCTCAACAATATCATAGTGAATTATTGCAGGAGTATTGTCTTTTGTGTTTTCTCTGAAGAAAGGATCTTTTACAACAGATTTCCTTAGATAACCTTCTTCGTATCCCTGTCTTACCCCTTCATTTATTGCATCGGTTATAGATGCACCTGTTATATGTACATCCTGCCCTATTTCACAAAATATAACTGCCATCCCTGTATCTTGACACATAGGCATCATCTTGTTTTTTGCTATCTCTGCATTTTGTTGTATTTGTTCTAATATATCTTTTCCAATTGGTGATTCTTCTTTGTTTTTATATTCTTTTATAGTATCTAATATGTCTTTACTTACATAACAGTTGGCTTCTATACACATTTCTTTAATCTCTTTTGTTATAAGATTAACTGATATTTCCCTCATAGAAATTCCTCCTTACAAAAAAAATTTATGTTAATATATAAATTAAACTTATATATACCTCTTTCTATCTTAATCAATTAAAACTTATTCGTCAAGAAAAAGCGCAAGTAAGTCAGAAAAAGGATATTAATCTTAGTTAATATCCTTTTTTACATTATATATTTCTTGATATAGATTTATTATTCTTTTATATTCGGATTCTGTTATTTCTCCTTTTAATTCATTACTTCTTACTCTGCTTAGCAATCCGATCTCTTCCGCTTTTTTCATATAATTTACGGCCCAGTTGCTAACACTATGATAGCTGTAACTGTATGATTTATATTCGTTCAATTTAATTTCGCCATTTTCTTTTTCATATGCTCTAATCAATAAAGTATATACTTGTTCTTTTGTTATATTTTGATTAGGACGAAATGTATCATCCCCAAAACCACTTACTAGATCATTTTTATAGGCTGTATAAATATATTTGGCGTCATTTGATTTTATATCTATGTCTTTGAATACTTCTTTTGGTTCTAATATATCAATTTTCAAAGCTTTTACAAGATATTCAGTGAATTTAGCTCTATCTAAGGGGTTATCTTTTGCTTCGGTCTTGAAATTTACCGTATACTTAGATTTTTTTTCACTGGGTATTGTACTGTTTTGAAAAATGAAATCTACATTTATTGAAACCTGGTAATTAGTATTATATTCTAATTTTTTTAGAGGCAATATTATTAAACTGTTATCAATGTATTTATCATCCTGAGGTAATATTATTTTGGTTTTAACTTCAAGTCCTTTATCTTCATTCTCCAGTTTTATATCATTGTTGTATATTCTTCTTATTTTATTTTTATCCGAATAGTAACTCAGTGTAATGGGCAAGCCTACATTGCTAGATTCTATATCCAATTCTCTATAAGGATTTATTTTATAATTATTTTCCCAAGTTATAGGTACATTTTCCATCTTGTCATAAGGATATATTACAATCTTTTTATTTTTTACTGTCAAGTCCCTAGATTTTCCTCCAAGGTCATATGTGTACATATCTTTATATGAACCCATACCTATATGTTGATATAGTGGATCTAAAAATGATATTCTGGAATATGGATTATTAATTAAATCTACAACCCCATTTTTGTAGCTATCCAAATTATTATTTATAAATTCTGTTATATAAGGATTGAAGTATGAGTAATAGGATGCTCTATCCCAGCTATATCTTCCTCTATAATATTTGTTTCCACTTTCCTCTATAAGGGAGAAATTATTATTTACAGACATATATTTACTATGATTAGCAGCAGATGATTCCAACTGTTTACTATTCTCTATAGATCTGACTGATACTTTTTCTCTTATCCCATTTATATATTCAATAGCTTCTTCTGGTTTATCTTCGGAAGCATAGATGTTTATATTACAGATGATACTCACAGCTATAATTAAATATAATACTTTTTTTATATTCTTTATTATCACTTCTTCACCTCCAACATAAACTAAGCATTTAGTTATATGTTAATAGTTAACTAGTCCTCTTATACTATTATAACAGATATACTAAGATATACTGTTACATGTATATTACAACTTGAAGTCAATAATCAGGCTTTTATCAGCAATAATTCAAAATAAAAAGGCTACATAAAGTCTTATTGAACTTTATATAACCTCTTTTTGTTATTCTTATATTATTGTTTATTTTCTTCTTCTTTTTCTTCCTGTAATTCTTCGTCTGTATCTATTTCTTCAATTTCTTCTATCTCTTCAATTTCTTCTTCATGGGTTACTTCTTCTTTTATTCTTGCAATACCTGCTACAACTATATCATCATCTAAGTTCATTAGTCTAACCCCTGAAGTAACACGACCAAATCTTGATATATCACTGACTCTTATTCTGATAACTATACCTTCTGTAGTTATTATCATAAGTTCATTATCTTCATTAACCGCTTTTATTCCTATTACATTACCTGTTTTTTCAGTAATCTTATAGAATTTAACTCCTTTACCACCACGTCTTTGTGTAGTAAATTCATCAATATCAGTTCGTTTTCCTAATCCATTTTCTGATACTACCAATAAGTCGGTACCTTGTGATGTTAACTGCATACCTATTACTTCATCATCATGGTTCAGATTCATACCTCTAACACCCATGGATGTTCTACCAATAACTCTTACATCACTTTCGCTGAAACGGATACATTGTCCATATTTTGTACCTAGTATTATGTCCTGTTTATTATCTGTTAATTTAACTTCAATTAAATCGTCATCTTCTTTTAGAATTATTGCTTGAAGACCACTAATTCTGATATTAACATATTCCATGATATTACTCTTCTTGATAATACCTTTTTTAGTTGCCATAAGAAGATATCTGTCTTCTCTATATTCACTTAGAGGTATTACAGCTGTTATTTGTTCGTCTGGATCCAACTGTAATAAATTAACTAAAGCTGTACCTCTTGCTGTTCTACTAGCTTCAGGTATTTCGTATGCTTTTAATCTATATACTTTACCTTTGTTTGTAAAGTATAATATAAAGTGATGAGTAGATGTAATGAATAGGTTCTGTATGAAATCCTCATCTCTCGTTTGCATACCTTTAATACCTTTTCCACCTCTATGCTGACTTTTATAGGTGTTGATAGGCATTCTCTTAATATATCCAAGATGAGTCATAGTAATAACTGTTGGCTCTTTTTTGATAAGGTCCTCTAAAGAGATTTCTCCTGCATCATAAGTTATTTCTGTCCTTCTTGGATCACCATATTTTTCTTTGATTATTAATATCTCTTCTTTGATGACAGCATATAATAATTTATCATCTGCTAATATGGCTTTTAATTCTTTTATCTTTTCCATTAATTCTCTATATTCGTTTTCTATCTTTTCTCTTTCCAAACCAGTTAACGCTCTAAGTCTCATATCGACTATAGCTTGGGCTTGTATTTCACTGAACTGGAATCTATCTATCAAATTAAGTTTGGCTTCAGCAGTACTTTTGGAAGCTCTTATTATCTTAATGACTTCATCAATGAATTCTAAAGCTTTTAACAATCCTTCTAAAATATGTGCTCTATTCTCAGCTTTTTTCAATTCATACTTAGTTCTTCTTGTGACAACTTCTTTTTGATGCTCTAAATAGTATACTAGCATTTGTTTTAAGTTGAGTATCTTAGGTTCATTTTTCACAAGAGCAAGCATATTGATACCAAATGTGTCCTGTAGCTGAGTATGTTTGTATAATTGATTCAATATGACGTTAGCATTAGCATCACGTTTTAATTCAATTACAACACGCATACCTTTACGGTCTGATTCATCTCTTAGATCAGAAATACCTTCTATTTTTTTCAGCTTAACCAATTCAGCAATCTTTTCTATTAATCTTGCTTTATTAACTTGATAAGGTAGTTCTGTAACTATAATTCTCTGTTTGTTTCCTGGCATTGGCTCAATATCAACAGCTGCTCTTACTTTAACTTTGCCTTTACCAGTTCTGTAAGCTTGTTTTATACCATTTTGTCCTAATATTTTACCATAAGTAGGAAAATCAGGTCCTTTTATTATTTCTAGAAGTTCATCTATTTCAGTTTCTCTATCTTCAATTGTTTTGTTATCAATTATTTTAACTACACCATCTATTACTTCGTTTAAGTTATGAGGTGGTATATTAGTTGCCATTCCAACTGCAATTCCAGATGTTCCGTTTACTAGTAAGTTAGGAAATCTTGCTGGTAAGACTTCAGGTTCTTTTAATGATTCATCAAAGTTAGGTTTGTAATCAACAGTATCTTTACCTATATCAGCCAATAATTCCATTGACATCTTACTCATTCTAGCTTCTGTATAACGCATTGCAGCTGCACTATCACCATCAACAGAACCAAAGTTCCCATGACCATCTACTAATAGATATCTAGTAGAAAAATCTTGTGCCATACGAACCATTGCATCGTAAATAGAACTATCACCGTGAGGGTGATATTTACCCATTGTATCTCCAACGATTCTTGCTGATTTACGGTAAGGTTTATCAGGAGATAAATTAAGTTCACTCATTGAATATAATATTTTCCTATGAACCGGCTTCAATCCATCTCTTACATCTGGTAGTGCTCTTGAGGCAATAACACTCATGGCATAGTCAATATATGATTTTTTCATTTCATCCTGTAAATCAACGGATATTATTTGATCGTATTCTTGTCTTTCATCCATTATATTAATCCTCCCAAATTAACAATGTTAATGTTAATTTATTATTTACTTAACTCATATTAAAAGTGATTTAGTCGAGTTATTTTTAGCTTTATTATAAATTTTAGATATCTAAATTTCTTACATGCTTAGCATGTGATTGAATAAATTCACGTCTAGGCTCAACTTTATCACCCATCAATGTCGTGAATACTTCATCAGCACTTGCTGCATCATCTAATTCAACTTTTAATAGTATTCTCTTATCTGGATCCATGGTTGTATCCCATAATTGTTCTGCATCCATTTCACCTAATCCTTTGTATCTTTGAAGGTTAATACCGTCTCTACCAATTTCATTTAACAACTTCTCTAAAACTCTATCATTGTAAACATACTGAGAGTTTTTATTTTTTGTAACTTTATAGAGAGGAGGTTGTGCGATATACACTTTTCCCTGCTCAATAAGTTTAGGCATATAACGGTAGAAAAATGTTAAGAGCAATGTTCTAATATGAGCACCATCCACATCGGCATCTGTCATAATAATTATCTTATGATATCTTAATTTCTCTATATCAAAATCATCTGATATACCTGTTCCAAAAGCAGTTATCATGGCTCTTATTTCTTTGTTGCTAAGTATTTTGTCAAGTCTGGCTTTTTCTACATTAAGTATTTTTCCTCTTAGAGGTAAGATAGCTTGAGTTTGTCTTGATCTAGCTGATTTTGCTGAACCTCCAGCTGAATCTCCCTCAACAATATATATTTCACATTTAGTTGGATCCTTATCTGAACAATCCGCTAGTTTACCTGGTAGACTAGTACTTTCTAGAGCACTTTTTCTTCTTGTCAGATCCCTAGCCTTTCTTGCAGCATCTCTTGCACGACTAGCCATCAATGCTTTTTCTAATATTATCTTGGCTACTGCTGGATTTTGTTCCAAGAAGTAAGTAAGTTGCTCTGATACTATAGAATCAACTGCACCTCTAGCTTCACTGTTACCTAATTTCTGTTTTGTCTGACCTTCAAATTGTGGATCTTCAATCTTTATACTTATAACAGCAGCTATTCCTTCTCTTACGTCTTCACCAGATAAGTTCTTCTCGTTATCTTTTAGTATTTTATTTTTTCTTGCATAGTCATTAAGAGTCTTAGTAAAGGCTGTCCTGAATCCACTTAGATGAGTACCGCCTTCAGGTGTATTGATATTATTTACAAAGGTGAATATATTTTCTACGTATGAGTCATTATGTTGGAAAGCGACTTCAACATATACTCCGTCTTTTGTACCTTCTGCATATGCTATTTGATCATATAATGTATCTTTATTACGATTTCTATATTTTACAAATTCCTTGATACCACCTTCATAATGAAATTCAAGCTCCTGAGGACCTTGTTCTTCTCTAGTATCAATAAATTTGATTTTTAGACCTTTTGTTAGGAAAGCCATTTCCTGTAGTCTTTGTTTGAGTGTATGAAAATCATATACTGTTTCTTCAAATATTTCTGGGTCTGGTTTAAAATGTATATAGGTTCCCGTCTTATCAGTCTCACCTATAACTTTTAATGGATGTAGCACTTTACCTCTTGCATAGTTTTGTTCGTGTATTTTACCATCAGTATATATCTGAACCTTCAGCCATTCAGAAAGAGCATTAACTACAGAAGCACCAACTCCGTGCAAACCTCCAGATACTTTGTAGCTACCGCCACCGAATTTACCTCCGGCATGTAGTATCGTAAAAACTACTTCTACTGCTGGTATTCCTTTTTGATGATGTATTCCAACTGGTATACCAAATCCATTATCTAATACTGATACTGAATTATCGGGATGTATTGTTATTTCAATATAATCACATCTATCTGCTAATGCTTCATCAATAGCATTATCTACTATCTCATAGACAAGATGATGTAATCCTCTTGATGAAGTACTACCAATATACATACCAGGTCTTTTTCGAACAGCTTCCAGCCCTTCTAAAACTTGAATATGACTTTCATTATATTCAGATAAATTACTCATAATAAACCTCCTGCTCTATGTTTAGATACGCATAATTATACGCATATATTTATCTATTATATATGTTAATTAATTAAGTACATATGAAGATGTATTAATTAAATTGTTATTTATACCTATCCTAACTATTATATATTAGTCTGTTAATTATTGCAAATAGGGTATAACAACTATTTAGTGAATTAATTTCATTTTTTATTATGTAAATCGTATAGAGTCACATTTCCTTCACTTACTTGGTATAATTTTCCAATATCAATACTGTTTTTTATATAATCTTCAACACCTGTACAAGTAACAATTGTTTGAATGTTCTCTAAAGAATTTATCAAATACTTTTGTCTATCATCATCTAATTCTGATAATACATCATCTAGAAGTAAAATTGGCGTATCATCCATTTTATCCACAACCAATTTTATTTCCGATAGTTTCAACGATAGGGCAGCAGTCCTCTGCTGACCTTGTGAACCATATTTTCTAATATCTATTCCATTAACTAAGAACATCATGTCGTCCCTATGGGGACCTACACTTGTTGTTCCGAATCTTATATCTTTTTCTAGATTATTTTCTAATTTTTGTTTAAAATCTATATTACTTACATTCTTTTCGTACACTATCTTAAGATTTTCTTTATTTCCAGATATATCTGAATGAATTTTATTTATAATTTCGTTCAGGTCATTTATAAATTCTTCTCGTCTGTTGATAATCTTAATGCCATAATGGACTAATTGATTGTCCCATATACTTATAGTCTCGTCAATTTTATTGATTTTTTTCAAGTTTTTCAATAAATTATTTCTTTGTTTCAAAATTTTTTGGTATTGCTGCAAGTTATGGTAATATATATTGTCCAGTTGACATAATTCTAAATTCAAGAATTTTCTTCTTTCTTTGGGACCATTTTTAATTAATCCCAAATCTTCCGGAGAAAAGATTATAACGTTAACGATACCTAATAGTTCATTCAATTTTTTAATAGGTATCCTGTTTATTGCTATACCTTTTCTATTATTTTTCTTGATGTGGATATCTATTACTTCGTCAATACCTCGTTTATTAACAGTAAGTTTTATATGTGCTTCACTGTTACCTAAGTTAATTAACTCTTTATCATTGCTTGTCCTATGTGATTTTGAAGTTGCACACAAATAAATGGCTTCAATGATATTAGTTTTGCCTTGAGCATTTTTCCCAAACAATATATTGATTCCATTTGAAAAATTTACAACACAGTATTCATAATTTCTATAATCCTTTAATGATAATGACTTTATAAACATATTTTTGCACTCCAAAAAAGCTAAATTCTTAATAAAAGTTAAAGCACATATAATTCTTAAATGACTTTAATCTCTCCGTATCCAGCTACACTAACTATATCTTGTGAATGTATTTTCTTACCTCTTCTTGTTTCTACTTCGCCATTAACAATTACTTCACCATTAATGATTAATATCTTAGCATGTACTCCTGAATCAGCAGCCCCAGCTAATTTTAATAATTGTCCTAGTTTAATGTATTCATCTTTGATTTTGATTTCTTCCATGTTTTTAATCCTCTCATACTGACTTTAGTTTGATTATCTTATTCTAATTGGAACAATTAGATATTTATATTCATCTCCATCTACCTGCTTAATAATACAAGGACTATGAGGATTAGTGAATTGTAAGTAAATATATTCTTCATCAATTACTTTTAATGCGTCGATAAAATATTTTGGATTAAATGCTATCTCTAATTCATTACCTTCTTTTTCAATATCAATTTCTTCGTATACATCACCAAAATCAGTATTGGATGTAATAACCATACTATCACTTTGTATAGTAATCTTGATAGGGTTATTTTTTGTTTCTCTGGATATTAAAGCTGCTCTATCAATACTGTTCAATAATTCTTGTTTTTCAACTTTAATCAATGTATCATAATCTTTTGAGAAGAATTGTTCATATTTTGGAAAGTCTCCTTCTAGAAGTCTTGAAACTATGATACTTTCTTCTAATTCAAATAATACATGCTTGTCTGTAAAATAAATCATTACGTCTTTTTCTTCATCTGTGTCTAAGATCTTGCTGATTTCATTTAAGGTTTTTCCTGGTACAACCACATTGATATTATCAAATTCAGATTCAAAATCCAATTTTCTGATTGATACTCTATGTACATCAAGAGAAACGATATTCAATTCGCTGTTTTTGATCTCTAATAATTCACCAGTTAATATAGGTCTTATTTCTTCTAGAGCTATAGAAAATATTGTTTGTCTTATCATTTCCTTAAGTTTCAGTTGAGAAACTTTAATGTATTTATCTTTTGATACATTAGGAAGTTGTAAAAAGTCATCTCCTGATTGACCTGATATATTGAATTTGGATTTTTCGCATATTATAGTAGTGTAATTTTTCTCATCAACTGTTATCTCAACTTCATTATCAGGTAATTTCTTAACTATCTCAGAAAAGATCTTAGCCTTTAGAGCAACTGTTCCAGTTTCAATAATATTAGCGTTTACGTTACTTTCAATACCAAGTTCTAGATCATTACTAATTAATTTGAAGCCAGTTGATGTTGCTTGTAATAAAATACATTCTAATATAGGTAATGTCGTTCTAGTTGATACTGCTTTCAAAACAGTTGTTACTCCATTTAATAAATCACTTTTACTACAAGTTAGTTTCATAATTGTTAATAACTCCTTTCACACGTGTATATAGATAATATATATTTTTTTATAGTAATTATAATAATAGGGCTTGTTAATATGTTCATAAGTATTCTAAACCCCTATTGTTAGTATCTGTTAATAAATCTAATAAGTCTGTTGATTAATTAATTTTTTTTTATAAAGTATCCACAGGTTGAAAGAGGTTGTACCCCTGCAAAATGTTTTGCACAGGTTATACATATATTCTTAACACCCTTATGTTGATAACTTTATAGCCCTAAAAAAAATTATAATGCATTTATCTATAAGTTGAATTTATCACTAATTCCTACGTTATTCATCTTATTTTAAGTACATTATAATTTATTAAATGTAGCTTCTATTTCCCTGTTATTTTTTTCGTAAGTATTTCTATAGTGTTTTTTAGTGCGCTATCTTTTTGGATATCTTTGCTTATCTTCTCGTATCCATGGATAATTGTTGTATGGTCACGTTTACCAAGTATTTGTCCTATCTTAGGTAAGGATAAATCAGTTAATGTTCTTGATAGATACATAACTATTTGTCTTGGATAGGCTATTTCTCTCGGTCTTTTTTTAGAAACAATATCTGCAGGGTTAAGGTTATAGTGCTCTGCAACGATCTCTAATATGAATTCTGGCGTTATCTCTTTATCTTTTTCTGGTGTTATCAAATCTTTTAGAGCATCTTCAGCCAATTCCTTGGTAAGGTCTTTATGTACTAAGGTAGAATAAGCAATAATTTTATTGATTCCACCTTCTAGTTCTCTAATATTGGATTTTATGTTTGTTGCTACATATTGTATAACATCATTTGGTAGATTAAGGTGTTCAAGTTCAGCTCTTTTCTGAAGTATGGCCATCCTTGTTTCAAAATCAGGCGGTTGAATATCTGCTATTAACCCCCATTCGAATCTGGATCTTAACCTTTCTTCTAAAGTTTCGATTTCCTTTGGTGGGCGATCACTTGATATGATTATCTGTTTTTTTGCTTCATATAAAGTATTGAATGTATGGAAGAATTCTTCCTGAGTTCGTTCTTTTCCTGCAATAAATTGTATATCATCAACTAATAGAACATCTATATTACGATATTTTTGCCTGAATTCTTCATTTTTATCATCTCTAATGGAATTAATCAATTCATTAGTAAATTTTTCTGAAGATACATATAATACTTTTGATTCACTATTCTCCGAGAGAATGAAGTGAGCTATTGAATGCATCAAGTGAGTTTTTCCTAACCCAACACCACCATATATAAAAAGAGGATTATATGCCTCTGCTGGTGATTCAGCAACCGCTAAAGCCGCAGCATGGGCTAATTTGTTGTTGTTACCTACAACAAATGTATCAAATGTATATCTAGAATTGAGGCTATTATATTCATTATTATTAATAGTAGGTTGTCTTTTGCCACTGGATCTTTTTTCTTCTCTTTCTATCTCGCTTGGCAGCATAAATTTAATGTTATATATTTCACCTACTATTTCTCTTATTGCGATTATGATCGATTTACTATATTTTCTTTCTATGTAGTCACGACCGATTTCATCATCTGTTTTTATTATGATTGTGTTATCATGTACTCTAATAGGCTCCAGATTTTCTAGAAAAGTTTTATAAGATATTTTTGAAATATCTGATTCATCCCTAAGTAGCTCTTGAATTTTGTCCCATTTTTCAATAACGGAATGACTCATCATATATCCTCCTTTACATTATTCAGGGTATATTTCCCATATTAACGATACAATCATAATAATATAAAAATATACCGTAAAATGAACATACTTATTCATTTTCATTCTAACTATCTACAGTATATAATACGCTATACGGAACTAATTTTCAATCAAATAATGTTGATGTGTGGATAAAAATTGTTGATAAGTCGGTTTCATAGTATGTTAATAGTGTGGATAACTTGGATAACTCCAATTTTATCCACAATGTGTTAATTAAAATAATGTACAGGCTGTTAATAGTTTTAAATGTGCATAAATATAACCAAAACTAGAACTGTAAATTATTGTAAAAAAATTATAAATCGACGACTTATCCACATTTTTGATAGTAGTTGTGGATAAATAGTTTTTAACATATTATCCACAAAATGTGGAAAAAACACAAAAAAATTGTGGATAAAAATTTGTAGAATTATTATTTAGACATGGTTCTACTGACTAGAAACATTTTTTTCTTGACTAGAAGATAGTTTTTTAATATAATTAGAATAGTGCTTTTATGTAGATGAATCTATGAAGCATTATTATTTTTCATTAGTATTAGTAAATTATATGTATTTTGATAAATTGCTTATCATTAAATGGTACATGTTATTTAATAAAAAAGAACATTGTTGTATACTATGTAATTTTAAAGGAGGTGCTTATTCATGAAAATGACATACCAACCTAAAACGAAACAAAGAAGTAGAGAACATGGTTTTAGAAAAAGAATGAGTTCTAAGAGTGGAAGAAGCGTTTTAGCAAGAAGAAGAGCAAAAGGTAGAAAAAAATTGTCAGCTTAAGGCCTCATTTTGTGGCCTTTTATACTATCCTCCAAACCTGATTTTACTAGAATTTATTGAATTGTTTTTAAGGTTTAATAGAGGTCTTATTACCTTATAGTATGGGAGGAAGTTATTTATGAACAGGACAGAATCGTTAAAGAAAAGAAAAGATTTCAAAATCGTTTTTAACAAGGGTAGATCCCTTGCAAATAACTATTTAGTTATGTATATTTATAGTAATGGAGATTCTATTAATCGGTTAGGAATCTCTGTAAGTAAAAAAGTTGGGAACAGTGTAGTTAGACATAGGGTCACTAGATTAGTAAAAGAAAATTATAGGCTTAATGAGAACAGAATAAAAACTGGATATAATATTGTTGTAATAGGAAGGGTCAACTCTTCAAATGCAAGTTTTAAAGATATAGAAAAATCATTAAACAACTTATTGAGAAAACATAACCTATTAGAATATAAAGAGAAGTGATATATATGAATGTCTTTAAAAATATTTCATTAAAATTTATAATTTTTTATAGAAAATTTATTTCTCCTTTAAAGAAGCCATCATGTATTTATACGCCTACTTGTTCAACGTATGCGTATGAAGCTATAGTCAAGTATGGATTTCTAAAAGGAGCTTGGTTAAGTATTAAAAGAATCTTAAGATGTCATCCATTCCATAAAGGTGGATATGACCCAGTACCATAAAATATTAGGAGGAACTAATTTCATGTTATTGTCGAATATTGTTGTTCTAACACAGAGCAGTTCATTTATAATAGGTCCAATAGCTAAAGTTTTTGGTGCGATTATGGACGCTATATATAATTTATTTAGTGCAATAGGTATTGAATCTTTGGGAATCAGTATCATATTATTTACTGTTATTATTAGATTATTAATGTTGCCTTTAGCTTTTAAACAACAAAAATCAATGATTGGTATGCAAGCAATTCAACCAAAGCTAAAGAAAATACAAGACAAGTATAAAAATAAAAAAGATGCAGAATCTCAAAATAAGATGAGAATGGAAATGAGCCAGTTATATCAAGAAAATAATGTAAGTCCTTTTGGAGGATGTTTACCATTATTAATTCAATTCCCTATCATCATGTCATTATTTCAAGTTCTCAGAAATATACCAGCTTATATCATGAGCATAAAAGGTATTTACCTTAGTATAATAGCTAGCGTAAGAGGTGTAGCAGGTTTTGGAGATTATATTACAAGTTTGAATGAGGCTGCTAAAATACCAGTTAAGAATTTTGATATAGCTTCTAACGATAAAGTTATAGATCTATTAAGTACTTTTAGTTCATCTGATTGGACTAAGTTTACTGACCACTTTAATTCAGTTGGAGATAAGATTGCACCACTTGTAAATCAGTTAACGGATATTAACTATTTCTTAGGTATCAATTTAGCAGACAAGCCTGACTTAATGTCTATTGGTCTCTTAATACCGGTATTGAATGTTGTTGTTCAGTTTTTAGTTTCTAAGACTACAATGAGCAGTAATAATAAAAATATGGACGAAAAACAAGCTGCTACTAATAAGACTATGATGTATACTATGCCTCTTATTACAGTATTCTTTGTTGTTACAATGCCAGCTGGTTTAGGTCTTTATTGGTTAACAAGTAGTTCTTTCCAATTAGTACAACAAATTGTAATCAACAATCATCTTAAAAAAGACAAAAAATAACCTAATAAATTTCGCATAATTTATAAAACAAAATAGAACTCACTATAGTTTGTAATGTTTATAAAATCCATAGGATAGCTTTATTATATATACAACTTTTATTTTTGGATTTTAAAATTGAATAGTTTATGTTTGTATAAAAGTTGAATATATAAAATTTAAGGAGGAAAGTTCTAAAATGAATTTTGTTGAAAAAACAGGAAAAAACGTTAATGATGCTATAACTGAGGCATTAATCGAATTGGGGACTACAAGTGATAAAGTTAACATTGAAGTTATCGATAAAGGTCCAACTGGTTTACTTGGTTTGTTTAGTTCAAAATTAGCTAAAGTTAAAGTTACTAAAAAAATAAATTTATCTGATGTAGCTACTGAGTTTTTAGAAAATATATTTAGGGTAATGAATCTAAAAGTTGAAATTGTGGCTCAACTAAAAGAGCAAAACTTGGATATTGAGTTAAGTGGTCCAAGCATGGGAGTTCTTATTGGTAAAAGAGGGCAAACACTGGATTCGTTACAATACTTAGTAAGTTTGGTAGTTAATAAGGAATCTGATAAGTATGTAAGAGTTAAATTGGATACAGAGAATTATCGTGAAAGAAGAAAAGAGACTCTTGAGAATTTAGCTAAGAATTTATCTTATAAAGTAAGAAAGACTAATAGAAAATTTAGCCTAGAGCCTATGAATCCTTATGAAAGACGAATAATTCATTCCACATTGCAGAATGATAAATATGTAGATACTCATAGTGAGGGAGAAGAACCATTTAGAAAAGTAGTAATTACACCTAATAATTTCAAAAAGTAATAAAAGGGGGCCTAAGCTCCCGTCTTTATAAAGACCCAAGCTTACGAGCATGGGTTTTTTATGATAATATAGGAAATAAGCAAAAAGGAGATTTGTTATGGTAAATAATACAATAGCAGCTATATCTACTTCATTATCTGCATCAGGTATTGGTATTATTAGAATAAGTGGAGAAGATGCTATTATCATTGCAGACAAATTATTTGTTTCTAAAAAGAATAAAAAGTTGATAGAACAGAAAACACATACAATCCATTATGGTAATATAATTGATCCAGAGTCAAATGAAATAATTGATGAAGTGCTTGTATCTGTTATGAAAGAACCTAATACGTATACCAAAGAAAATATAATTGAAATTAATTGTCATGGTGGAGTCATAGTAATGCAAAAGATACTTCATCTGGTTTTATCAAATGGAGCAAGATTGGCTGAACCTGGGGAATTTACTAAAAGAGCATTTTTAAACGGAAGAATGGATTTATCAAGTGCAGAAGCCGTTATAGATATTATAAATGCAAAAACTGAACTATCTTTGGAAAGCTCTGTTAATCAATTAAAGGGTAATATTTACCGGGAAATAAAGAATATAAGAAGTAAATTGATAGAATTGATAGCACATATAGAAGCATCTATAGATTATCCAGAATATGATTATGAAGAATTAGGCGAAGATATGGTGTTAAATAATCTTGATGGGATAAAAGAAAAAGTTAGTAAACTGTTAAATTCAGCTGATGATGGTAAAATTATTAGAGAAGGTATTAAAACAGTTATAGTGGGTAAACCAAATGTGGGTAAATCTTCTCTTATGAATGCGTTATTAAATGAAGATAGAGCTATTGTAACTGATGTAGCAGGTACAACTAGAGATGTCCTAGAAGAGTATATGAATATAAAAGGTATACCACTTAGAATAATTGATACAGCTGGAATTAGAGAAACAGAAGATATCGTTGAAAAGATTGGTGTTAATAAATCAGAAGAATTGGTTCAAGAAGCTGACTTGGTTATAATGATGTTGGATGCTTCAAGTGATTTGACTGAAGAAGATAGATATATATTTAATCTGATCAAAAATAAAAAAACAATTGTTTTATTGAATAAGATTGATCTTCCTGTTAGAATAACAGAAGAATTTGTCAATGAGGAAGTTAAGAATACTAAAATTATATCTACATCGTTGAAAGATAATAAAGGCTTAGATGATATAGAAAAGGCTATAAAAGATATGTTTTTAATTGGTGATATCAATTTTAATGATAATTTGTATATTACCAATATACGACATAAAGTGTCTCTTGAGAATGCAATAGATAGTTTGAATTCTGTTAAGGAATCAATAGAAATGGGTATGCCTGAGGATTGTTGGTCTATTGATCTAAAGAATTCTTACGATTATCTAGGAGAGATTACAGGAGATAGTGTTAATGATGATATTATTCATCAAATTTTTAGTCAGTTTTGTTTAGGTAAATAACTCAACTTTCCCACTTCAATATATTATGCAGGTAAGCTAATTAAAAGGCTTTATAGAATAAAAATATAGGTGTTTCTTCTATCTTTTTATTCTGTAAACCAAACCTATAACCCTTAATTTACCTGCATTAAATTAAAGGTGGGAAAGTTGAGCAAATAAGTTTTATTTATCCTGATAGCCTTGATGGACTAGAGTTTATGTAAAAGGAGTTAATGTATATGAGTTATATTGAAGGAAATTACGATGTAGCTGTTATAGGTGCTGGACATGCAGGGTGTGAAGCCGCTTTAGCTGCTGCCAGATTAGGTCTTGAAACAGTTATATTCTCGGTAAGTTTAGATAGTATAGCCATGATGCCATGTAATCCTAGTATAGGAGGAACATCAAAAGGTCATCTAGTTCGTGAAATAGATGCTCTAGGTGGTGAAATGGGTAAAAATATTGATAAAACGTATTTACAATCAAGGATGCTGAATACTGGTAAAGGTCCTGCAGTTCATTCTCTAAGAGCTCAAGCAGACAAATTTGCCTATTCAAAGGAAATGAAAATAATCCTAGAAAACACTTCACATCTAACTATAAAACAAAGTGAAGTAACTGATATAATAGCTGAAGATGGTAAAATTACAGGGGTAAAAACTATTTCAGGTGCTGTATTTAATAGTAAAACAGTAATAATTGCTAGTGGAACCTATCTAAAGGCACGTTGTATATATGGAGAGGTTAGTATTAATAGTGGTCCTAATGGTCTGCTTGCAGCTAATCATCTTACTGATAGTTTAAGAAATTTGGGAATTGAGATGTACAGATTCAAAACTGGTACTCCTTCAAGAATTGACAAGAGTACAGTTGATTTTAATAAAATGGATGAACAAAAAGGTGACGAAAGAATTGTTCCATTCTCATTCATGAATACAGAAGAGGAAATCAAGAGAGACCAAATATCATGCTGGTTAACTTATACTAATGCAGATACTCATAGTATCATTAAGAAAAATCTTGATAGATCACCTCTTTACAGTGGAGTTATAGAGGGTACGGGTCCAAGATATTGCCCTTCCATAGAAGATAAAGTTGTTAGATTCCAGGATAAAGAGAGACATCAAGTTTTTCTAGAGCCAGAAGGTGAATATACTAATGAGATGTATGTTCAAGGAATGTCAAGTTCACTTCCAGAAGATGTTCAAAGAGATATGTTAAGAACTCTTCCAGGTTTAGAAAAATGTGTAATCATGCGACCAGGTTATGCTATTGAGTATGATTGCATCAATCCTTTACAATTAAATTCTACACTTGAGTTCAAGAATATCTCCGGTCTATATAGTGCGGGACAGTTCAATGGAAGTTCAGGATATGAAGAAGCAGCTGCACAAGGGCTTATAGCTGGTATTAATGCCAGTATGAAGATATTAGGAAAAGAACAGATAGTATTGGATAGGTCTGATGCCTATATAGGAGTTCTTATCGATGATCTGGTTACGAAAGGTACTAATGAGCCTTATAGAATGATGACATCAAGAGCCGAATATAGATTGTTGTTAAGACAGGATAATGCAGATCTTAGATTATCATCAATAGGTCATAAAGTAGGATTGATCTCCGATGAAAGACATAATAGTGTCATAGAAAAAGAAAAGAAGATAGATGAAGAGATAAATAGATTGAAGAATACTACGGTAGGTGCTAATAAAGAGGTTAATGGCTTTTTAGAAAAGTATGATAGCTCTACATTACGTTCTGGTAGTACATTAGCTGAGTTACTTAGACGGCCAGAGCTTAATTATGATGTATTAGGAGAAATTGATAAGAGTAGGCCAGAACTTGAACCAGATGTAATAGAACAAGTTAATATTTCTCTTAAGTATGAGGGATATATAAGTCGTCAACAAAAGCAAGTTGCACAGTTCAAGAAGTTAGAGAAAAAATATTTACCAGATGATTTGAATTATGAAGATATAAAAGGGCTTAGAATAGAGGCTATGCAAAAACTTAATAGTGTCAAACCAAGGTCTATAGGTCAAGCGTCTCGTATATCAGGTGTGTCACCAGCAGATATATCTGTATTATTAGTGTATCTTGAACAACTAAGAAGAAATTATAAGTCTTAGGTTAATGGATACCTATAAGCTATAAATAATAATAAGTTAGGATGATGATATGAGATACAATCATATACTAATAGAAGGTGCAGAGAAGTTAGGTTTTAAACTAACAGATAATCAGGTAAAACAATTTGATAAATATTATGAGATGTTGATTGAATGGAATAATAAGATCAATCTTACTTCTATTGTGGATGAACAAGAAGTTATCATCAAGCATTTTTTGGATAGTATAGCTATAAAAAATGTTATGGACCTAAGTATAAGCAACAGCTTGATTGATTTAGGTACAGGGGCAGGATTTCCAGGTATACCCCTCAAGATAGTATATCCTCATCTTAAGGTGACATTGGTTGATTCTCTTAATAAAAGAATTAATTTTTTGTCAAATGTTATAGATGAACTATTACTTGATGATATTGTATGTGTTCATTCAAGAGCTGAAGATCTAGGTAATACTGATATTTATAGGGAGCAATTTGATATATGTGTATCAAGAGCAGTTGCAGATTTATCTGTTCTTAGTGAGTATTGTATTCCATTTGTTAGATGTGGAGGTTATTTTATACCTTATAAATCCAGTAAATCAAGTGATGAGATTGAAATATCTAGAAATGCTATCAGTAAATTAGGAGGATTTTTAGAAGAAACCCAGAATGTTGAAATTCCTTTTTCTGAGATAGAAAGATCATTTGTTCTTATTAAAAAGGAAAAGATTACGCCTAATAAATATCCAAGAAAAGCTGGTAAACCTAAGAAAAATCCTTTGAGATAAATAATATTTCCTGGGAAATAATTTTGATTTTGTTAGGATTTTTGATATAATAAGTATAAGATAAAATAGAGAATAATAATGTTTAATGATTTTCTATACATGATATTTTTAACATCCTAATTATTATATTTTGTATAGAATTTCAATGGGTATTAATGTTTGAGAATTATTATAATGATATGTAATAAGATAGATTTTAAAATACAATTAGTGTAATTTATTAAAATCAAAATTATATTAGCTCTTAATGCAGAGGGTGTTCCCTGAACATCTTAATATAAATAAATTAACTAAAGAAGAGAGGAATAGTTTTGAGTATGATTAATGAATATAATGTAACTTTCATTTCTGTTAATAATATTAGACCTAATCCATATCAGCCTAGAAGAGTATTCGATAAATTAATGTTAGATGAATTAGCTAATTCAATTAAAGAATTTGGAATAATGCAGCCTATTAGTGTTAGACGGATTAATGATGAATATTATGAACTTATCGCTGGTGAACGAAGATTGAGAGCTAGTAAATTAGCTGGTCTTACAGAGATACCTGCAATTGTTATTGATGTAAATGATAAAGATAGTGCTGTTATAGCATTAGTAGAAAACTTACAAAGAGAAAATCTTAATTATATTGAAGAAGCAGAAGGCTATTATAATCTAATCAGTGATTATGATTTAACACAGGATGAGGTTGCTAAACAAGTAGGTAAAAGCCAATCTACCATAGCTAACAAGTTAAGATTACTTAAATTAAGTAATAATGTCAAGAAAGTTCTACTTGATAACAGTTTGTCTGAGAGACATGCTAGAGCTTTATTAAAATTACCTAATGAAGAGTTACAGCTTAATATTCTTAATAAAGTAGTTGAACAATCTCTGAACGTTAAAAAAACTGAAGAGTTAATTGATAGAACATTAAATAGATTAATTGAACAAGTAAACAAGAAAGATAAAGCAAAGGTAAAAAGATATCTAAAAGATATAAGAATATTTACTAATACTATTAAGCAGGCAGTTGATATGATGGAGAGTTCAGGTATTGATATTGATTATAAGGTAAAAGAAGTAGATGATTCTTATGAGATAAATATAGTTATACCTATGAACTAATAAGATTAATATGTACATATTTCTTATCTTAAGAAAGTAATATTTTTTAAACCTATGAAATATCTACGTTTTCATATGCATAAGAAGACTTTCTTAATGACTGAAAGAAGGGTAGTGTTACTTATGATTAATGCTATATATATTAATGGCGATAAAAATATTGAAGATGCTATTTTTGTTAGGGACAAGGTTTTTGTGAATGAGCAAAATATTGATTATAATATAGTTTTTGATGGCGAAGATAAAGAAGCGGTACATGTAGTTGTATATGAAGATAAAAACCCTGTAGGGACAGGTAGAATGACTATACAAGACAATCTTTATCTTATAGGGAGAATTGCTGTATTAAAAGAAAAAAGAGGTAACTATTACGGAGATCTAATAGTTAGAATGCTGATTCAAAAAGCTTTTGATACAGGTGCTGATTTTGTAGAAGTCCATTCTCAATTACCAGCAGTTAATTTTTATAAAAAGATTGGATTCGAAGAATTTGGAGAAGTGTATCAAGAAGCTGATATTGACCACATTAATATGCGACTTGAAAAAGGTAAAATGAAGAGAAAGTGTAATTGCAAATAATAATATATTAAAATTGCCTCCTTAATCAATAGGGAGGCAATTAATATTTTTAGATTAATATTTAATTTATTTTTTATTGGATTATGATTGTATTAATTAAAATAAATATTACAAATGTCTATTATATCAGCAGGCTTTTCTAAATGTGGCAATAGTTTTGTATCATGTACATATGAATATTCTATTGCTGGATTTAGGGTTAAATAGCTGTTGATAATATCTTCTGAGTTATCATTATCTCCAGTTAATATATAAATGCTATTGTTAATATTTTCTATTGCACTATTAATGGAGACATTCAAATACTTGCAACATTTTGAGGCATATAAAAATTTGTTATTTGATCCTTGTAGGTGTGAAGCTTCATGGTATATAGTTATATATTTTTTTCTTACCAATTTTTTATTGTAGTAAAATCTCTTCTTCAGATTAGTTCTCAAAATATATTTAGAGCAAGCAATATTATATATTGTTGTTCCTAATATAGGTGTTTCCAACACATATTTCAATAGTTTATCCTTTTTACTAGGATTTTTTTGAAGTGATGCTATACTGGCTGGGTTAATGAATAATAATTTGTCAAATATATCTGGATTTTGATAACAAGCCATAGTAACAAATGATGAACTAGAAGAAGAAGCAATTACATCTGTTTTTTCTTTTATGACTTCATTAACGAAATCAGATATCAATTGAACATATAAAAAAGCCGTATACGTAATTTTAGGTTTGTCTGATCTACCATAACCAATTAAATCTAATGTATAGACAGTATGATTGGCTGATAGGTTCTTAACTATTTTTCTGAATTCATAGTCTGAACTTCCCATATATAAACTATGAATCAATAGTATTGGTTTCCCTTTTCCTTGTACAGTATAAAATAATTTACCGAATTTCCACCCATAATAATAACTATTGCATGAGAATAGATTATTCCTGATAGTAGAGGTTATGAATATTATTTTATTTATTAACGAGATTGTAATTAACGATACTAAAAAGTAAAATAGATTTTTTGTATGTTTTTTCACTTGCTTTCTCCTTTCTATTATTTTACCTTATAGGAAAGATATGTTCTTCCTATTTTTACCATTGTGTGTTGAACAAATTCATTATACCACATATTTATATAAGATATAGTATAGAACTTTTTTATTATTGTTTTATAGGTATTACGTCTACTATCTATTATGTAGCAAATTAGGAAAAAATTCAATAGAATTATTTAGAATTTATAAAAACGTAATAGTTTGTTAAATTTTCCAATTAAAATACTGAAAATAATAATATTTTATATTATTATATAACAAAAAATATTATTATATAATATGTTTGAATAAAATTATGTAAAATATTACTAAATTCATTTAGTTTTTATGTTCCTATTTGCTGGAACATTTTAACTCCTAAGATAGTACTAATATACGTAATTTGCTTGTATTATAATATACTTTAATGATATAATAATATATCTAAAAGTTTAGGTTATATTTTGTCAGTAGGTGTTAAAAAAATGTATAAAAATGTAATGGAAAAATTGGATTCCATAATTAATGATACGAAAGAAATAATAAAAGAAAGAAATAAAGAGATTTATGAAATAAGTTCTTTCATTAAAAAGAGATATGTAGAAATAGAAGATAAATTTACAATTCTAAAAGATGAAGCTAACGACATTATAAATAATGTGGCAACGTTAGAGAAAAAGTTAAATCTTAGCAAAACAAAATTATCCATTATTAACAAAAATTGTCATCTGTATACAGATGATGAAATTAAGTTGGTCCAAAAGGAAATTGAAGATATAAAGAATAGACTTACACTTGAATATGAAAAAGAAATGGAAATAGTGCATAAGAGGGATAATCTGGAAAATCAGCTTAAAACTATTAGGCAGATAGCTGAAAAATCTGATTATGTAAGTAATAATCTAGATTTTGCATATGACATTTTATCTGGTGAACTTAACGAAATCAATAATGAAGTTAATAATATGTATACAAAAGAAATATGGGGATTGAAAGTTATTAAAGCTCAGGAAGAGGAAAGATTAAGAATTTCTAGAGAAATGCATGATGGACCATCACAGAACCTATCTAATCTTATTCTCAAGACTGAACTATGCATTAAATTATTAGATAAGGATATTGATAGAACTAGATTGGAATTACAGTCTCTCAAATCTATTATAAGAACAACAATTGATGAAACTAGAAGGATGATCTATAATCTCAGACCAATGGCTTTAGATGATCTTGGTTTAGTTCCTACCTTAGAAAGATATATAGATAAAATTAGAAATGAAGTTAATTATGATATAACCTTAGATGTGATGAACGGGGAAGATAATGTTAATTCTATTATTTCTTTAACTTTATATAGAATTGTTCAAGAAGCAATAAATAATGCTAAAAAGCATTCTAATGCTGCTAAAGTAAATATTAAGCTTAACTATAATTCGGAATTTATTGAATTGATAATAAACGATGATGGTGATGGCTTTGATATAAATAATGTAAAACTTAACATGGAAAATAATAGAGGGTTTGGTATTACTATGATGAGAGAAAGAACTAACTTATTAATGGGTGAATATAAGTTAAAATCTGAGAGGGGAATGGGTACAACAATCTATGTAAAGATACCTATTTTGGAAAGCAAGGAGGATATTAATGAATAACATTAAAATACTTATCGCAGATGACCATTCAATGGTTAGAGAGGGTCTTAAACAATTAATTGAGCTGGAAGATGATATAGAAGTCATTGATCAAGCCGGGGATGGTTCAGAGGCAATTCAAAAGATCGTAGAGGGCAATCCTGATGTTGTATTGCTTGATATTAATATGCCTCGTATGAATGGACTAGAGGTCATAAAATATCTGAACGAAAATAATATTCCAACTAAAACACTGATATTAACTATTCATAATGAAGTAGAATATCTATACAAAGCATTTGAAATTGGTGTTCAAGGATATGTACTAAAAGATTCTGAATCAGATGTTTTAATTAAAGCTATCAGAACCATATATAATGGTGAATCTTATATACAACCAAATATGGCATCTTTATTATTTAAGAGAATGAATAATACTAGAGAAGAAAAAGAAGTAGGGTTCAATAAGTTAACTAAGAGGGAAATAGAAGTTTTGAAACTTATTACCGAAGGTATGTTAAATAAAGAAATAGCACATAATCTATGTATTAGTGAAAAGACAGTAAAAAATCACGTATCAAATATATTCAAGAAAATCAATGTATCAGATAGAACACAAGCTGCAGTTTATGCAATTAAAAATAATATAGTAGATATTTTTTAATGAATCCTCTTCAATTTGTTAAATGGATTTTTGATAGATTGAGGAGCAACTATATCTCAGTTGTTCAAGTTTAAGTTAATGAGCCTTAATACTAGACAAATAGGTTTATTTAATGTATAATTTTTATAATTCACTTATTGTACTCTCGTCTTCGGTGGACGAGAGTTTTTAATAATTAATAATTTATTTTACTTAATAAATTAATGAACAGTTGATATACGATTTTTAATAGATTATTAAGATTATATTTTTACGAAAGGAAGTTATATAATGGAGTTTAAAAAGGTTATTGTTGAGTTGTTGTCTAATATTATATCTGATCTCCCAGAGAATGAAATTGATGAATTAATTGAAATTCCTTCTAATTCCGAAATGGGGGATTTTGCTTTTCCTTGTTTCAAATTAGCTAAAATATTCAGGAAAGCGCCTAATATGATTGCTGCTGATATCGGAGAAAAAATTGGTTCTTCAGATTATTTCTCAGATATAAAAATTGTAGGTGCATATGTCAATTTTTATGTTAATAAGAAAAAATATGTAGAAAGTGTTTTAGGTAATAGAGATGCTATAAATGGTAAATTAGATTGTGGTGAAGGAAAAACTATCGTACTAGATTATTCTTCTCCTAATATTGCTAAACCATTTCATATTGGACATCTTAGAACTACTATAATTGGTAATGCATTGTATAATATCCATGAACATCTAGGATATAAATGTGTTGGTATCAATCACTTAGGTGATTGGGGTACACAATTTGGTAAACTTATAGTTGCATACAAGTTATGGGGTTCAAAGGAAAAAATTGAAAAAGATGGTATTAATGAGTTAACTAATATCTATGTGAAGTTTCATGAGGAAGCAGAGAAAAATCCTCAATTGGATGATGATGCTAGAGCATGGTTCACTAAGATGGAGAATGGTGATGAAGAAGCCTTAGCTCTATGGCAGTGGTTTAAAGATATTAGTTTAAAAGAGTTTAATAGAATCTATGATATGTTAGATATAAAATTTGATTCTTATGCAGGTGAAAGTTTCTATAATGACAAAATGGATGTTGTTATAGAGGAATTAGATGATAAAGGATTAATCAAAATTAGTGAGGGTGCTAAGATTGTTGAATTAGAAGATGATAATATGCCACCATGTCTAATTACCAAGAAAGATGGTAGTACTCTATATGCAACAAGAGATATTACAGCTGCTATTTATAGAAAGAAAACATATGATTTTGAAAAGTGTATTTATGTTACAGCATTTGATCAAAATCTACATTTTGCGCAGTGGTTCAAGGTTATTGACAAAATGGGTTATGATTGGCATGATAAGTTAATTCATGTTCCTTATGGTTTAGTTAGTATGGAGTCTGGAAAACTATCAACAAGAAAGGGTAAAGTTATTTACTTAGAAGAATTGTTGAATGAGTCAATTGAAAAGACTAAGCAGATTATTGAAGAAAAGAATCCTAATCTTAAGGACAAGGAAGAGGTTGCTAAGATTGTTGGTATAGGTGCTATTCTATTCAATGATATGTATAATAATAGAATTAAGGATGTAGTTTTCTCATGGGATAAGGTTCTTAACTTTGAAGGTGAAACAGGACCTTATGTTCAATATACTTATGCTAGGGCTTCTAGTGTATTGAGGAAAGCTGAGTATGATAGCAAAGGTGAGAGTATTAATTATGACTTACTAACTGATGATTTAGCTTTTAATGTAGTTAAGACTTTACAGAGATTCCAAGGTGTAGTAGTTGATGCAGCTGAGAAGTTGGAACCATCTTTTATTTCTAGATATGTTGTTGATCTGGCACAGGAATTTAATAGATTTTATCATAACTGTCCTATTATAGTTGATGATATGGAATTAAGGAATGCTAGGTTGGAGATTGTTAGTATTGTTAGAGATGTTATTAGGGAGGCTTTAAGGTTGTTGGGTATTAAGGCACCTGAGCAGATGTAACAGATGTAAATATAATAGTAGATGTATTTAGTGACCTATGGTTGAGTTTATTGTTTGATAAATTCGGCTGTAGGTTTTTTTGTTGTTTCATGTGAAATGGGGTAGTAATTATTGGGGGCTATACGGAAGTATACGTTAGTAATAAATAGTTAGTTTTACTGCGCCTTACTCCAAGGAACGGTCTACGTAAAACTAACTATTTATTACTTGTAGTTTGGGTGTAGAGAGGTTAAGTAAGATAGGTTAAAGGATTAGGTGATTATTATATTATGGTGGATTGAAATTCAAGAATGAGGTTGTGAGATGTTTCACGTGAAACAATGGGTATAATTATTAGGGGCTACACGGAAGTAAGCGTAGTAATAAATAGTTAGTTTTACTGCGCCTTACTCCAAGGAACGGTCTACGTAAAACTAACCATTTATTACTTGGAGATTGGGTGTAGAGAGGTTAAGTTAGTATGGTTATTAGGGATTGAGATGAAGTAAGATAGGTTAAAGGATTATGTGATTATTATGTTATGGTGGATTGAAATTCAAGAATGAGGCAGTGAGATGTTTCACGTGAAACAATGGGTTTAAATATTGGGGGCTACACAGAAGTAAGCGTAGTAATAAATAGTTAGTTTTACTGCGCCTTACTCCAAGGAACGGTCTACGTAAAACTAACTATTTATTACTTGGAGATTGGGTGTAGAGGGATTAAGTTAGTATGGTTATTAGGGAGTGAGGTTAAGTAAGATAGGTTAAAGGATTAGGTGATTATTATATTATGGTGGATTGAAATTCAAGAATGAGGTAGTGAGATGTTTCACGTGAAACAAGGGGTATAATTATTAGGGGCTGCACGGAAGTAAGCGTAGTAATAAATAGTTAGTTTTACTGCGCCTTACTCCAAGGAACGGTCTACGTAAAACTAACTATTTATTACTTGGAGATTGGGTGTAGAGGAATAGTTAATATGGTTACTAAAGAGAAGAATAAGTAAGATAAGTACATGGGTTAATTGATATCAGATTATAACAGAATAATAAATGAAGAATGATATAGCATGATGTTTCACGTGAAACAAATGGATAATAAGTATTAATTGGCTAGACGGAGATAATAACAACCATAAATGTTTGCTTTATTATACCTGCTATATGGAATGCCTTAGTGAAATTAGCTATTTTCTAGCGGTAATCTAGGTGAAATGAATATAGTTAGCATAGTTATTAGCGATAGGTATTAGGGGGAAGTAGATGCTAAAACAGTAATATCTATATTAAAGAATCGGTGTAATAATGTTTCACGTGAAACATTTATACTAAGAAATTTGGGGCTATTATGAAATAAGGTAGCAAGTTGATAATACTACCGTGTTTCATGAATAAGTAGATAACCCTAATAAGTAATAGAAATGTATACATTTTCTAGAGAAACAAGCCATATAGCATAATTAATCTATCTACAGCTAATACAAACCCTATAGAGCATATCTAATGTTTCACGTGAAACATTTTCATAAGATTACACAACAAACTAAATTTACCCAATTACACGTATATAAGTGTGATAAATAGTTAGTTTTACGAAGACCGTTCCTTGGAGTAAGGCGAAGTAAAACTAACTATTTATCACTACGATAACTACCGTATAGCCCCCCAATCTAATTCACCACTAACAAACTAACTACTACCAACTAATATCCTATAAATCTAATAACCCACTAACCTAATACCACCACTAATCAACAAAACAACTCCTTAAACCTATCCTGTATTACCAATAACCCCTCAAATTTCACCCACTCAACCCAAAACCACTTATACCACCTCTACCTATATCCAAATTTTAACTAAATCTATCTAAAAAAATAGATTTAAAAAACCTATTGTGATATAATTAATAAAACGATATCCGAAAGAAGGGAATAATAATGGGAAGAATAATAGCCGTAGCTAACCAAAAAGGTGGTGTTGGTAAAACAACTACATCTGTAAATTTATCTTCTTGCTTAGCTGAAAAGGGGAAAAAAGTACTTACTCTAGATATTGATCCGCAAGGAAATACTACTAGAGGTTTAGGAATAGATAAGAGGAAATTAAAGAATACTACATATGAGTTGCTTTTAGGACAAGCACCATTGAAAAAGTGTATAATCAAAAATGTATTCAAGAATATATCCCTTTTGCCTGCTGACGTTGATTTGGCTGGTGCAGAGATAGAGTTGATTGGAATGGATGATAATAGTTTCATATTGAAGAAGGAAATTGATCAAGTTAGAGATAAGTATGATTACATAATTATTGATTGTCCGCCATCATTAAGTACTTTGACAGTTAATGCTTTGACTACAGCGGATACAGTTTTAGTGCCTATACAGTGTGAATTCTTTGCTTTAGAGGGATTATCTCAGCTTATGTATACTATTAACTTAGTTAAGAAGAGATTGAATCCTAATCTTGAGATTGAAGGAGTAGTATTTACAATGTATGATGCTAGGACTAATTTGTCTATGCAGGTAGTGGATGAAGTTAAAAAAGAGCTGAAGAGGACAAATATCTATAAAACGATAATACCAAGAAATGTTAGATTGGGAGAAGCACCAAGTCATGGAGTACCGATTAATATATATGATTCTAATTCAAAAGGTGCAGAAAGTTATAGGTTATTAGCTGATGAAGTGATAAATAGGAAGGATGTTTAGAAATGGCTGCCGTAAAAAGAGGGTTAGGAAAAGGTCTATCTGCTCTTATTACAGATGATCTTGAACAAGAAATCACTGATAAAAGTAAAGGTATAGTTAAAATAAATATTAATGAAGTAGGTCCCAATAAAGAACAACCACGAAAGAAGTTTGATGAAGACCAGTTACAGGAGTTGTCAGATTCCATAAAACAATATGGAGTTATTCAGCCGTTAATAGTTATTAAGAAGAACAAATATTATGAAATAGTTGCTGGTGAAAGAAGATGGAGAGCGGCTAAATTAGCTGGCTTGAAGGAAGTACCAGTAATAATTAAAGGTTATACACCTAGAGAGAAACTAGAAGTATCACTTATAGAAAATATACAGAGAGAGAATCTTAATCCTATAGAAGAAGCGTTTGCATATCAAAAACTTATAAATGATTTTAAGTTAAAACAGGATGATGTGGCTGAAAAGGTTTCAAAAAGTCGTTCTGCAATAGCAAACTCCATGAGATTATTGAATCTGGATGAAAGAGTACAGAGAATGATAGTTGATGAAATGATCTCTAGTGGACATGCCAGAGCATTATTAGCAATAAAAGATGGTGAGATTCAATATAATATCGCAAATAGAGTATTTGATGAAAAATTAAGTGTTAGAGATACAGAAAAACTCATCAAGAGTATTACAAAACCTAAGCCCCCTAAAAAAGAATCAAGAAACGATGAAGCCTTATCTGCTATATATAAAGATGTAGAAGAAAGGTTTAAAGAGATTCTTGGAACAAAAGTTACTATCAATCGTAAAAGTAAGAAAAAGGGGAAAATAGAAATAGAGTATTACTCAGATGATGAGTTAGAAAGATTAATTGAATTAATTAATTCAATCAAGGAAGGATAGTTTTTAGATGGAGATGTTAAATTATTATATTTCTAATAATGTTGAATTAATAGTAACAGTATTATGTGGTATAACCTTATTAATGTTAATTTTATTGATTATTAATTCTATTAGAATAAAGAAATGGAAAAATAAGTATTATCAATTTATGAACTCTAAGGAAGACTTTAATATTGAAGATGTATTGCAAAAAAATATTAAAGATATAGATGGACTAAAGGATATTCTTCATAAGCAGAAACTTGATATAAGAGAAATGGGAAAACATGTTAGACAATCTATTGAGAAAGTTGCTGTTGTTAAATATAATGCCTTTGATAATATGGGTGGGCAATTAAGTTTTGTTTTAGCATTATTGAATCAAACAGATAGTGGTATTTTGTTGAATGGTATGCATAGCAGAGAAGGCTGCTATATGTATGTAAAAGAAATAAAGGATGGTAAAAGCGAAAAAGTTCTTTCAGAAGAAGAAAAATCAGCTTTGGAAAAGGCAATGAAACAATAAGGAAAACAATTAATAATATTTAATTTTGATATTATATTTTACGGACTCTTGGTAATACTATTATTATTACTAGGAGGTGTTCTAATGGTCATATTAGTACAGGATGGATTAGATAATATTGAAAACTATTTAATAGGTAGAGGCTACAAAGTAATACATGGGAATAATACTACTAAAACTCATGATATATATATTTATTCAAGTTCTGCATATAAAGGTTTATATAATGAGATTTTTAGTAATAACATGCATAATTCTATAGAAACAAATAATGTATTAATGATTAATGCTAATAATAAATCTTATGCAGAGATAGAAGATATAATTAATAGTAGAAAATATAGTAGTTTATTTGAAAGTGAGGGCTTTTTTTGAGATACAAGATGTTAGTACTTGATATGGATGACACACTTCTAGATGATGATTTAAGTATATCTACAGATAATATCAAAGCTATACAAGAAGCTAATAGTAAAGGAACAATAATAACTATTTGTTCTGGCAGAGTAAGTAAGTCTATTATAAATATTATTAAGCAACTTGGAATTGCAAATGATAATGATTATTATATATCCTATAATGGTGCTGTTATCAATGACTTAAAAGGTAATAATATTTTTTATGAACCACTGCCACAAGATATACTTCCAAAATTGATTGATATAGGTAGAGAATATGGAGTTGATATTCAACTCTATGATAAAAAAGGAGTAATTGTAGAACAGGTTACTTCAAGGACGGAGACTTATCAAGGACTTAGTAACATAGCAGCTGATGTAGTGGACGATCTTAAAAACTATGATAAATCAATCAAAATATTATATAACTATGATGACATTAAAAAATTGGAAAAGATGCAAGAGCATATCATAGAGTTATATAATGATAAAGTTAATGTATTCTTTTCAAAACCTACATATTTAGAAGTATTGAGTAAGAAAGCTAACAAAGGTATAGCATTAGAATATCTTGCCAATTATTTACATATAGATAAGGAAGAAATAATAGCTGTAGGAGATAGCTTCAATGATAAATATATGATTAAATATGCGGGTATGGGAGTAGCCATATGTAATGCTAGAGAAGAAATAAAAGAAATGGCGAATTATGTAACAAAATGTAACAACAATCAAAGTGGAGTTGCAGAAGTAATAAATAAATTCATATTAAAAGATTTTTAAATGAATATCATTTTTATTTATTTCAATTACTATGATAAAGTTAACATTTATATATAACAAAAAAGAAGGGAAAAATGGCAACCCTTCTTTTTTGTTATCATTTACATTATATATTTATTTTCCGTAGTAAGCTTTTTTGTATAAATCAACTAATTCTTTTACTAAAGGTAATCTTGGGTTAGCAGGAGTACACTGATCTTCAAATGCTCTGTCTGCTAAATAATCAACTTTACTTAGGAATTCTTTTTCATCTACACCAAAATCTTTTATTGTAGTTTTTACATTAAGTTCTTTCATAAGCTTTCTAACTGCATTAGCTAATGATTTTACGCCTTCTTCTGGTGTCTTACAAGGTAAGTTAAGGTGCTTAGCTATGTCAGCATATTTTTCAGGAGCTATGAATTTTTCATATTTAGGGAATGAAGCAAATTTTGTTGGAGTTTTGCTTCCGTTATATTCTATAGTATGTGGTAATAATATAGCGTTAGCAGCCCCATGAGGTATATGGAATTCTCCACCTAATTTATGAGCCATTGAGTGGTTTACACCAAGGAATGCATTTGTGAATGCCATACCAGCCATACATGAAGCATTATGCATTTTTTCTCTTGCTACAGCGTCATTACCGTTTTTGTAAGCTCTTGGTAAATATTCAAATACTAATTCAGCAGCTTTTAAAGCAAGTGCATCTGTATAATCAGAAGCTAAAACAGAAACATAAGCTTCAAGAGCATGTGTCAATACATCAAGTCCAGTATTAGCTGTTACACTAGCAGGTACTGACATTACGAAATCTGGGTCAATTATTGCTACATCTGGAGTTAATTCATAGTCGGCAAGAGGATATTTGATTCCTTTTTCTTTATCAGTGATAACTGCAAATGAAGTTACTTCTGATCCTGTACCGGATGTAGTAGGTATAGCAACAAATTTTGATTTATTACCCATAGTAGGGAATTTGTATACACGTTTTCTTATATCCATGAACTTGAGAGCCATATCACTGAATCTTGCTTCAGGATGTTCGTAGAATAACCACATTCCTTTTGCAGCATCCATAGCTGATCCACCACCTAATGCGATAATTACATCAGGATCGAATTTTTGCATCATTTCTGCACCTTTTTTAACTGTTTCAATAGATGGGTCAGGCTCAACATCTGTAAATAGTTCACAATGGATACTATCAGTTCTATTTCTTAAATGATAAAGGATTTTATCAACATATCCGAATTTCACCATGAATGGGTCAGTAACGATGAAAGCTTTTTTGATATTTTGCATTTTACTTAAGTATTGTACTGAACCTGGTTCAAAGTATATTTTTTCTGGAATCTTAAACCATTGCATATTCACTCTTCTATTCGCCACTCTTTTCTTATTTATTAGATTAACAGCTGTTACATTTGATGTTGTTGAGTTTCTTCCGTAAGAACCACAACCAAGTGTAAGAGATGGCATATTAGTATTATATATATCTCCAATCGCTCCATGAGTAGAAGGAGAATTGATTATTATACGACCAGTTTTTAATCTGGAAGAGAATTGCTTGATTACTTCATCATCGTTAGAGTGAATAACTGATGAGTGTCCAAGACCACCAATCTCAACCATTTTTTCACATAAATCAATACCATCTTTAGCATTTTTAGCTTTTATGATAGCTAATACAGGAGATAATTTTTCTTTGGATAATGGATATTCATGTCCAACTCCATCAAGTTCACAACATAAAACCTTTGTATCTTCTGGTATATCTATATTAGCTAATCTAGCAATCTCTACAGGTGCTTTACCTACTATTGCTGGATTAACAGCACCTTTTTCAAGGTTCATAACAACGCCTTCTAAGCGTTTAGTTTCTTCTTTAGTCGTAAAGTAGCAGTTTTGTTTTTTCATGTAATCTGTTACTTGTTTATATATAGGTTCTTCAATGATTGCTCCTTGTTCAGATGCACAAATCATTCCGTTGTCAAATGCTTTTGATAAGATTAAATCTGTTGCAGCTCTTTCAACATCAGCAGTTTTTTCTATGAAGCATGGTACGTTACCAGGTCCAACACCAAGTGCAGGTTTTCCAGTTGAATAAGCTGATTTAACCATTCCAGATCCACCTGTAGCAAGTACTAAAGCAACACCAGGATGGTTCATCAATGTATTTGTTGCTTCTAATGAAGGCATTTCTATCCATTGAATACAGTTTTCTGGAGCACCAGCTTTTATAGCTGCATCTCTTACAATTCTTGCTGATTCAGCAGAACACTTTTGAGCTGAAGGATGGAATGCAAAGATGATTGGGTTTCTTGCTTTTGCTGAAATAATAGCTTTAAATAATGTAGTTGAAGTTGGGTTAGTAACAGGAGTTACACCAGCAACAACACCAACAGGTTCTGCAACTTCCATATAATCTTCTTCTTTATTAATGTTAGTGATACCTACTGTTTTTTCATATTTGATACTATGGTAGATATATTCTGTCGCAAACATATTCTTAGTTATTTTGTCTTCATATACTCCTCTACCAGTTTCATCAACAGCTAGTTTAGCTAAATACATATGTTTGTCTAATCCAGCAAGTGACATTTCTTTAACAATGTTATCTACTTGTTCTTGGTTAAGTTGTAAATATTCGTCTAATGCTTTTGTAGCTTTTGATACTAATTCGTCAATCATTTTTGGCACATCAACATTTGGTTTATCATTAGTTTTAGTGACTTTTGTGTTTGCCATAATTATATACCTCCTAGATATTTTTAATATTAGTTTTCCCTATTTTGTAATTATAAATGCGACATGTAGTCGCTTAATAAATTGATTTCTACATATAAATAATGTTAAAATATTAACAATTATTTTCAAAAAAATATTACACTGACATAATAGCAAATTGATAATATTTTGTCAATAACTAAAATAAAAATATACAAAATAACATATACAATATAACTATAAATACTGTATACAAGACAGCATATTTCACATAACAAAGATTATAATATAGTTATTATATATAAAAAAACACTATAGATATTTAATAATACTTCTTATCTTGAGAAGTTATGATATCAAATATAATTAAAAATAGTTAAATTTATAACAATAAATTGCGATTTAGAAAACTTAACAGATCAGTTAAATAGGATATAAAAAATAACGAAAAATATAATTTACTTAATATAAATAGCTATTATTATATAGGTAATGTTTTAATTAAATTCATATATTTTAGATATGAGATTATAATATATTTTAAGGTATATTAATTGATAAAATAACAATTTATTATATAGATTAATATATGAAATATGAACTATTTTACTTATTTTTGACAGAAAAAAATCAGAGTATAGGTCTTTGTAACTAATATAAAAATAACCTGCGTTTCAGGGGGGGAATAAAACGCAGGTTGAGGGGGGTATTAGATGATGTACCATATTATTGAGGCTTATTTCCTAAACCAAAATCCTCATAAATAAAACATTGTAAATAAATGGTACATTAATAATGATTACCATAATAAGTCTTTTTATTCATTTATTTCAATTTTAATTGAAGATACTATAAAAAAATGATATGATTATATCAACTGTAAAGAGATTTTTATTTAGTAACGAATAATGATAAAGAACAAATAATTATCTTTAGAAACTTGATTAATATTTTTTATTGGATTATTTATTAATGAGCAATAGTTAATAGAGATTTTTTAGCCGTTCTGTAGGTGGGATTTAATGAGAAGAGTACTAATAGACAATTTAAAAGGTAATGAGAGAGTAGCAAGACCAGTTTATTCATTAAATGGTAGCTTTCTTTTATCAAAGGGGATTCATATTAAGAAATCTTATGTTGTTCGTTTAAGAGAGCTAGGAGTAGATTACATCTATATAGAGGATGAATTATCTGAAGGTGTTGAATTAAAAGATTTTATTGAAGAAAAGACAAGAGAAAACTGTAAAAAAGAAGTTAAAAAAGTATTAGAGAATTATAGTACCCAAGGACATCTAGAATTAACTAATATTGTATCAGCTGCTCAGGATATTGTTGAGGATGTATTGACCCAACGTAATATTATTGTTAATCTAGTTGATATCAGGAGAAAAGATGAATATACATATGCCCATTCTGTCAATGTATGTGCTTTAGCAGTTTTATTGTCTATAAAGTTAGGTTATAACAAAAATAGAGTTAAAGATATAGCTATAGGTGCTTTATTGCATGATCTAGGTAAAGTTCTTATTCCAGAAGAAATCCTTAACAAACCTGGTAAGTTAACCGAAAAAGAATATGAAATAGTTAAGCAACATGTAATCTATGGTTATGAAGCGATAAGCGAAGCTTCGTGGATAAGTTCTATATCTAAAGTTATAATATTAACTCATCATGAAAATGTTGACGGTTCTGGATATCCTTTCGGCTGGAGTGGCAATAAAATCAATAGTGCGACAAAAATTATTTCTATATGCAATGTTTTTGATTCTATGGTAACCAAAAAACCTTATAGAGAAGCTTATAAAATATATGAAGTAATAGAATTTCTTATTGCTAATAAAGGACGATTGTTTGATGAAGAAATTGTTGATGAGTTTATAAAATATATAGCAGTATATCCATCAGGTATGGGAATCATAACTAATGAAGGAAAGAAAGGTATTGTTTTAAAACAGAATAATGGATTTCCATCAAGACCTATCATAAGGATTCTGGAAGATGAAAATGGAAAATATGATGAGTGGGTGGAAATTGATTTAATGGAGAATAAAAAACTTTTTATTGTAGATACTTATGAAATATAGATAAAAATATTTTAGGTTGAAAAGAAACATAATATATATTATAATTATTAAAAATAGTTTTTGTGCTATGATGGAAGCTAAGATTAAGGTAGTTTTTTTAGAGAGTCAGAGATGGTGAGAACTGGCAAAACGAAATAATCCCTCCACTTCCGGAGTACCTGACGATGAGTTAGAGGTTGGTATCCTTTATAATACTAATCAAGAGATTACAGTTTTTATTGTAATAAATTGGGTGGCAACGCGGATATCCTTTCGTCCCATTAAGGGCGAAGGGTTTTTTTATTGTTTTTTATTTATATATTCGTGTAGTCTTTGGATAATGAAAGGTAAAGAGATATAGGATAACTGAAATCTCTTAAGTGACTAAGTCGCTTGTTAATCGTATAGAAAAGAAAAATAGAAGGAGTGAATAAGATGTTAGATATTAAAATGTTAAGAAACAATTTTGACCAAGTAAAAGAAGCTTTATCAAACAGAAAAGAGGAGTTTGATCTTGATTCTTTTGTGGAGCTTGATACTAAGAGAAGACAATTATTACAAGAAGTAGAGCAATTGAAGAATAAGCAGAACGTTGTATCAAAGCAAATTCCTGCCATGAAAAAAGAAGGTAAAGATGTAAAAGAAGTATTGGCTGAGATGAAAGAACTATCTAATAAGATTAAAGAAATAGATGGTGAAGTAAAAAAAGTTGATAGTGATTTATATAACTTTATGTTAACTATACCTAATATACCTAATGAATCTGTTCCAGCAGGTGATACAGACGAAGATAACGTTGAAATCAGACGTTGGGGAGAGGTTAGAGATTTTGGATTTGAACCAAAAGCACATTGGGATATTGGTAAAGACTTGGATATTCTTGATCCAGAATCAGCAGGGAAGATAACAGGAGCTAGATTTACTGTATACAAAGGTAAGGGAGCAAGATTAGAAAGAGCTTTAATCAACTTTATGTTGGATCTACATGTAGATAAACATGACTATACAGAAGTTTTCCCACCTTTTATGGTTCATAGAAAAAGCATGGTGGGGACTGGACAATTACCTAAGTTTGAAGAAGATGCATTCAAAGTTGAAGGTACAGATTATTTCTTGGTGCCAACAGCTGAAGTACCAGTAACTAATATGTATAGAGAACAAATACTTGAGGGTGCTAAACTACCTATTAAACATTGTGCATATACAGCATGTTTCAGAGCAGAAGCAGGTTCAGCAGGAAGAGATACTAGAGGGTTGATAAGACAACACCAGTTCAATAAAGTTGAATTAGTAAAATTTGTTAAACCAGAAGAATCTTATAATGAACTTGAACAGTTGACAAAAGATGCAGAAGAAGTTCTACAATTATTAAATATTCCTTATAGAGTAGTGAAGATATGTATGGGTGACTTAGGATTCACGGCTGCTATGAAATACGATATCGAAGTATGGATGCCAAGTTATAATAGATATGTAGAAATTTCAAGCTGTAGCAACTTTGAAACTTTCCAGGCTAGAAGAGCTAATATCAAATATAAAGATAATGTAAAGGACAAAGCCAAATTCATTCACACTCTTAATGGAAGTGGTGTAGCTGCAGGTAGAGCAACGGCTGCAATACTTGAGAATTTCCAACAAGAAGATGGAAGTGTTGTTATTCCAGAAGCCCTAAGAAATTATATGGGTGGTTTAGAGAAAATTCAATAATAGACTAATATAAAACAGGACTGTCTCTTATATCTTACAACAGCTTATAGCCGTCAATAATGTATTAAGAGTCAGTCCTGTATTTTTGTATTTGAGTCATAAAATTAATCATCAAAAAGGGAAGTAACCAGGTCAATTGCTATTTGATTAACTACTTTATAAGTGATCTCTAGTCCTTTACGTTCACCAACAATTATTCCAGCTGATTTTAATTTAGAAATATGCTGTGACACAGTTGATTGGGGTATGTTTAAACAACTCTGCATAAAAGAGACATTACAACCTTTATTTCTAATTAAACCATTGACAATGCACAATCTTGTAGGATGACCTAGTACCTTTAAAATTTCAGCTGCTTCATAATATTTATTTATATCTTCCATAATAATAATATCCCCCTATTAAGTCCTGCCCTTAGCGTTTTAATTCAATCATATATATTATTTTAGCAAATATAGTTATTTATGTAAATATATAGATCAAAAAATGTATTAATTTCTACAGAATTGTATAATTAATCACGTATAATAAGTTGATTATTTAAGCTTTAGAGGTATATCTTAATTTTATTATAAATTCCAAATATTACGTATGGGATGTAATATGTTCATATAGGTCAACAAATTAATTTTTGATTGGTATAAAATATGATAGTACTATTTTAATATTAATATGAAAATAAATCAAAAAAGTGCTATTTACAAGGAATATTAGGGATATGTTATAATTATAGACAAGAAAGTTTTAAAATAGACTACACTACCAAGTAAGGATGGACAAAAATGAAAAAAGTTATTTTAGGTATAATAATAGGTATATTATCTTTAGTATTAATAATTAGTCTAGGTCTCTCATTTTTATATATGAAAGACGTTAATTATAGTAAAGAACAGAAATTCAATAAAGATAAAGATTCACCTAAATACCACCTAATGGTTATTTCCAATGATATCAATACATTATCAGGGGAAGCGTTTTTAAAAGGACTCAATGATACTAGCCACAAAATGAAAGTGGCATTAGAGATCAATGATGTCAAGAAAGAAGATATAAATGAACAATTGGATTATATTAATATAGCTATAGCGTCAAAGGTTGATGGTATTATTCTTCAGGTAACGGATAATGAAAAGATTAAGGAAGCCATTAATCATGCTGTGGATATGGGAGTTCCTGTTGTAACTGTATTTGAAGATGTACCAGCTAGTAAAAGACAGAGTTATGTAGGGTCCAATTCATTTGAAATTGGAGAAAAAGCTGGCAAATTAGTTAGCAATGCCATAGATAATAAAGGAGAAATTGCTATAATTCTTGATAATATTCAAGAAAATGATTATTTGGAGACATCCAAGAACCTTATATTATCAGGATTCAAGGATATCACTAATAAATATGATGAAATGGAAATAAAAAAAGTTGAAGAATCCAAATTAGGTTTATTAGGAGCAGAAGACATTATCAGCAAGATAATAAACAGTTATCCTAATATAAGTGCTATCTTTTGCAGCAGTGTCAAAGATACCATTGGTGTTGCTCAAGTAATTGTAGACCTTAACAAAGTAGGGGATATCTCAATAGTTGGATATGGGGACAGTGAAGAAGTATTGAAGTATATTGAAAAGCATGTAATAGATGCCTCTATAGTTGATAATCCTTATGATATAGGATCTAAGAGTATAGAAGCTATATTAGAAGTTATTACAAAAGGTACAACATCATCCTTTTATGATACTGGTTTAAATATTATCACTAATGAAAATATTGATGATTATACCAATAAAAGGCAAAAGAGTGAAGGTGATGAAAGTTGAGATTCTTTGATAGGTTATTAAGGCTTAATACTATTCGTAGAAAAATGCTGGTTTATTTTATGATAACAATCATATTAATAAGTATAGTAAGTATATTTACTTTCATAATGTCCAGTAAATTCATGCAGAAGATGGAATCCATGTTCGTTGATGGAGTTGCCCTTACAGAGCTATCTGAAACCGTTACAAAAGTAAATGTTAACCTTAATAATTACTTGTCTACTAAACATTCAGATAGTCTTAATAACTATCTTAGATATAGTGATGAATTAAGAGAAAAAGCAATGGATATGAACAAAGGTTTATCTTATGACAACAACAGGTTATTACTTAAGGATATAGCTTTTATGATTGAAACATATCTTAATGAAGCAGATAAAGGGATTGCAGCAAAAAGAGGACGGGATATTGATGAATACCTGACTGTATATACTACTACAACACAATTAGAAAGTTACATCAAGGAATATATCAACAAAGTTAATTATAATGAATTCAATAGGAATACCAGGGAGTATCTCAATATAAAGAACAAATTAAAATTTTTGCAGCAGATTAATATTATACTAATATTAGATATAATAATATTATCTATTCTAATTATTTATTCTACAACATACAAAATGACAGAACCTATTATAAAATTATCCCATAATGCTGAAGAGATAGCTAAAGGAAATTTTGATATAGATGAAGTAATAGTATCTACTGACGATGAAATAAAAGTAATGGCAGTAGCGTTCAATAAGATGAAATCCAATATCAAAGAGTATATCAAGAAACTTAGAAATACAGCAGAAATGGAAGCCAAATTGATGGATCAGGAACTTCAGAACCTTAAGATGAAAAATCTTTTGGACAATGCTGAGTTACAAGCACTTCAATCTCAAATAAACCCACATTTTCTATTTAATACCTTGAATGCAGGAGTACAACTGGCAATGATGGAAGGTGCTGATACCACCAGCAGTTTCTTAGAAAACATGTCAGCTCTTTTCAGGTATAATATTAAGAAACTGGATAACCCAGTAACATTGAAAGAAGAAATTGAAAACATTAAATCATATTCTGAGTTGTTAAAAGTACGTTTTGGAGATTTTATCCAATTTGAATTCAGTGTTGACAATAGTATCTCTCAAATATTTATGCCTCCTCTGATTTTACAACCGTTAGTGGAAAATGCATGTATTCATGGAATTGGGGATTTGGAAGAAGGGGGTATAGTACGTATAGTTACAAGGAAAGAAAAAGAATATGGACAAATCATTATTGAAGATAATGGTGTTGGGATGAAGAAGGATGACATTGAGAAGGTGCTCAAAGTAACCTCTGAATCCAAAATACTTCAGAAAGCAAAGAAGGGGCATACTACAGGTATAGGACTGGGAAATGTCATTCACAGATTACATCTTTACTTCGGGAAAGAAGATGTAATAAAAATTATTAGTGAAAAAGGTATGGGGACTAAAATCGTTATTAACCTTCCTTTGGAAAATAAAGATATTCTATCAGACCGTGAGGAGATGCGTTAATATGTATAAGCTATTAGTTGTTGATGATGAGGAAATAGTTATAAATGCAGTCAAATTTATTATTAGTAAGAATTTTGATAATGTTGAAGTCGTTGATAGTGCAAGAAATGGTAGAGAGGCCATAGAAAAAGCTAGTAACCATAATCCAGATATAATATTCATGGATATAAGGATGCCAGGTATAAACGGTATTGATGCAATTAAAGAAATAAAAGAAAGAAACAATAGAGTGCAATTTGTTATACTATCTGCTTATGAACAATTCGAATTTGCCAAAGAAGCAGTTAATCTAGGTGTAAAAGAGTATATTCTCAAGCCAATAAACAGATATAAACTTATTGATACGCTGAACTCCATAATAAGTGACTTGGAGGAGAAGGAAAAAAAGAGAAAAAAAGAATTGGAGAACATAGAAAAACTTCAAAATATATTGCCTATACTTGAAAGTGGATTCATATACTCCATATTAATGGATAAGGAGTTTGGAAAAGAAGTAAAAAGATACCAAGATCTCTTTGACCTAGGGGATGACGGAGGTTATATGATGATCATTGAGTTTGGTGAAGGTGAAAAAGCCATGTCTCTAACTAATAAAATTGGCTCAAGTGTAAAAAGCCAAAAATTCTATCCAAGTATTAGAGATATGTTAAAATATAGATGCAAATGTCTTATAGGTCCTACTATGATTAACAGGATAATTGTTTTTGTGGCAACAAAGGAACATGAGGATGAGTACAAGCAGAGGCTTGAAGCTATCCAGATGGCTGAAGATATTGTGAAAAAAGCCAAGAAAAGCACTGATGTAGAATTTTTTATAGGTATTGGAGGATATAGTAAAATTGAATACCTTCATAATTCCTATGAAGAAGCTTTGAAGGCTCTTAGGGACAATAGCGGTGAGCATGTTGTTCATATTATGGATGTAAAAGAGGTAAAAGATATCTCTCTAGATAAGTATAATGAACGATGCAAAAAACTATTAAGCAGCATTGAACTTGGAAATACAGATGAAGCATTATTAATACTCAATAAAATATTTGATAGTATATCTAAGTTAGTGCCTATCAATAGGAAAAGTAAAATGATAGAATTGATTGTGCTCATATATCAGATGGCTTATACTATGGGTATACCATCAGATATTTATATAGACTATTCTTCATATCTACAAGAAATAATTAATATGGAAGAAGAAAAAATCCAAAGATGGGCCATAAAAAGAACAAAACATATTATAAAGATGGTTAAAGAATATAAACAGAACAAAGTAAGTAAATTGATAATGAATGCGAAAGATTATATTGACAAGTATTTCAGTAATGAAATTACTTTAGAAGAGGTTTCTAAGGTGATAAGTATAAGTCCTCAATATTTCAGCAGGTTATTTAAAGAAGAGACAGGTTATAATTTTATTGAATACCTTACCAATATTCGTATAAATAAATCAAAGTCTCTTATTAAGAATTCTAACAAAACCATTAAAGAAATTTGTTATGAAGTAGGATATAATGATCCAAACTATTTCAGTAGATTGTTCAAGAAGATTGTTGGTATATCACCTACGGAATACCAAAAAGACATATAAAAGTATAGGGGGTAATACTTATGTCAGCAAAAAGGAAGTTGAAGGTTATTATAGCGATAGTTAGTTTATTAATTATTATTGCAGGTACTATGATAGTTGTTGCTATGAACTCCAAAAAAGACCAAAAAGTCAAAGATGATACTATTAAGATTGGATTATCAATTGATTCTCTTGTAATAGAGAGATGGCAGAGAGATAGAAATATATTTGTAGCAAAAGCCAAAGAACTAGGAGCAGAGGTATTGGTTCTCAATGCTAATGAAGATAATGATACTCAGATTAAACAGATGAAATACCTGATTGAGCAAGATGTTGATGTACTGGTTGTAATTCCATATGATAAGAATGGTATAACCGAAGTTACTAAAGCTGCTAAAAAGAAAGGTATAAAGGTTATAGCTTACGATAGGCTGATATTCAATGCCAATGTAGATTATTATGTATCCTTTGATAATGAAAAAGTGGGAAGATATATGGCTGAAAGCATGTTGGAAGCTGTACCAAAAGGGAATTATGTAATTATTAATGGTTCAAGTAAAGATAACAACAGCAAGATGTTTAACAAAGGAACAATAGATGCACTAAAACCTTTTGTAGAAAAAGGTGACATCAATATATTAAAAGAGGTATGGGCAGAAGATTGGAGAGAAGAAGTAGCATATTCTTGTATAGAAGAAATCCTATCAAAAGGAGAACATATTGATGGGATAATTGCTGCCAATGACCGTTTGGCAGAAGGGGCAATTGAAGCCTTGGCTGAAAACAGAATAGCTGGAGATGTTGCCGTAGTAGGCCATGATGCCGATTTATCAGCATGTCAGAGGATTGTTGAAGGTACTCAACTTATGACAGTCTATAAACCTATAAAGATTCTTGCACAAGCAGCAGCTGAAATAGCTATCAAAATAGCAAAAGGTGAGATAATAGAGAATGAGACTCTTATTGATGATGGAACATATTATGTGAAATATATAAAATATGATGTTATTCCTGTAACCAAGGATAATATTGAAGATACTATAATAAGAGATGGATTCCATATCAAGGAAGATATCTATAGAAATATACCAGAGAGTGAGTGGAAGGATTAAATAGCAGGTAATTCTAATGGAATTATTTAATATTAAAATTTTACTATATGATTAATATATTAAGAATAACACATTAAAATATTTAAGTTATTGATAATTTATTCTAGAGCCTTTTGGGCTCTTTTTTATTACAATGTATGTAGATAAGGTTGATACCTTATAAAACAGTTTTTTAATAACAATTAAGAATAACGGAGGGATTTTATGAGAAAGAAATTTAAGATGATGTCACTTATTATAGGACTTATGATGTTAACTTCACTATTTGCAGGATGTTCTTCTAAAAAGGATGACAAAATTGTTATAGGTTTATCACTTCCAACACAACAGGAAGAAAGATGGGTAAGAGACAAAGAAAAAATGGAAGCAGTTGCAAAAGAATTAGGAGTAGAGTTAAAAGTTCAAGTTGCCAATAATGACTTGTCACAACAAGATTCACAAGCTAAGAACTTAATAGCTCAAGGAGTAGACGCATTAATAGTAGCTCCTCAAGATGCATCAGCAGCAGCATCAATCGTTGATGAAGCAGCAAAAGAAGGTATCAAGGTAATATCATATGACCGTTTAATAATGAATACAGAAAACATTGACGTATATATATCATTCGATAATGTAAAAGTTGGAGAATTACAAGGTAAATATATCACTGATCTAGTTCCAGAAGGAAATTATTTCTTAATGGCAGGTGCACCAACTGATAACAATGCAACATTATTCAAAGAAGGTGCTATGAAATATATCCAACCACTTGTTGATAGTGGAAAAATCAAAGTTTTAGTTGACCAGCCTGTTGATGACTGGAAACCAGAAAATGCTCTTAAGATAGTAGAGAATGCTCTAACAGCTAACAATAATAAAGTAGATGCAATCTTAGCCCCTAACGATGGTACTGCTGGTGGTGCTGTTCAAGCTTTAGCAGCACAAGGTCTTGACGGAAAAGTGCCTATTACAGGACAAGATGCTGAACTTGCAGGAGCAATAAGAATCGTTGAAGGTACACAAACTATGACTATCTTCAAAGATACTAGATTATTAGGTGAAGAAGCAATAAAAGCTGCTGTAGCATTAGTTAAAGACGAGAAATTAGAAGAAGCTAATCAAACTGTAAATAATAACTCAGTTGATGTTCCATCTATCTTATTAACACCATTTGCAGTAGATAAAGATAATATAGATGAATTATTGATCGACAGTGGTTACTTGAAAAAAGAAGACGTATACAGAGAATAATATCAATTAATAAGTGCAGAATATGATATCAATATTTATTTGGAATGTTGTTAAAATATGAAATTTTGGAGAAGGGATGACTTATTTCTTCTCCTTAAGAATGTTAGTAAAGAAAGGTGGTGCTTAGCATGAACGACTATATACTTCAGATGGAGGACATAACTAAAGTATTTCCTGGTGTAAAAGCTCTTGATAACGTTAATTTTAAGGTTAAAAGGGGAGAAATTCATGCTTTAGTAGGAGAAAATGGTGCTGGGAAATCCACTTTGATGAAAGTTTTAAGTGGTGTTCATCCATATGGTAGTTACACAGGAAGAATCATGATAGATGGAAAAGAACAAAGATATAATGGCATCAAAGAATCTGAGCACGGTGGAGTAGCTATTATTTATCAAGAACTTGCCCTAGTTAAAGAGATGAATATAGCAGAAAATATCTATCTTGGAAATGAAATAAAGAAAAATGGTATGATAGATTGGAATAAAACAATCTCCAACACTTCCAAGTTATTAAAAGAAGTAGGGTTAGATGATAATCCATTAACTAAGATAATAAAACTTGGAATAGGTAAACAGCAATTAATCGAGATTGCCAAAGCGATATCTAAGAATGTTAATATACTTATCCTAGATGAGCCTACAGCAGCTCTTAATGAGACAGAAAGCGAGAACCTCCTTAACATCATAAGAGAGCTTAAGAGTAAAGGAGTTACATGCATATATATTTCACATAAATTAAATGAAGTAAAAGAAATAGCTGACAATATAACAGTACTAAGAGATGGTCAGACTATATCAACTACGGTTAATGATGATAGTATGACAGAGGATAAGATCATATCTCTAATGGTAGGTAGAGAGTTAACTCAGAGATTCCCAAGAAAAGAGCATAAACCATCAGAACCTATGCTGGAAGTAGAGAACCTGACTGTATATAATCCAGAGATGCCTGATAAAAAGATAATAGACAATATTTCCTTTACAGCTAAAAAAGGAGAGATTTTAGGTATTGCAGGACTTATGGGAGCAGGTAGAACAGAACTTGCCATGAGCTTATTTGGTTCCTATGGTGTAGGTAAAACTGGAACTGTCAAGATTCAAGGTAAAAAAGAGACTATTAATAGCCCTAGAACAGCCATTAGAAAAGGATTATGTTATCTATCGGAAGATAGAAAGGTAAATGGACTTGTTCTTGGAATGGATATAAAAGAGAATACTACATTAGCTAATCTCCACAAAATCTCAAGACATGGTGTTATCAATCAGAATGAAGAGATTAAGATTACTAATGAATATGTAAAAGCCCTTAAAACAAAAACACCATCAATAGAACAAAAGGTCAGTAACTTAAGTGGAGGTAACCAACAAAAAGTTGTTCTAGCTAAATGGTTAATGGCAGATCCTAAGATTCTAATATTGGATGAGCCTACAAGAGGTATAGACGTAGGGGCTAAATATGAGATATACAATATAATGAACGATTTAGTTGATAAAGGTGTTTCAATTATTATGATTTCATCTGAGCTTCCTGAAATTCTAGGAATGAGTGATAGGATACTTATTATGCATGAAGGTAAATTGACAGGTGAACTTGATTATAAAGATGCATCACAAGAGATAGTAATGCAATATGCAACGGGAGGGATGTAAGCATGTCTAATGAAAATGGAATTATAAGTCTTATTAGATTATCTCTAAAGAAAAATATAAAACAATATACGATGTTCATAGCTTTAATTGGATTAATGATTATATTCACAATACTTACTGGCGGTACATTCATAATGCCAAGGAACTTATCCAACTTGTTTATACAAACATCCTATATAGCGATTCTTGCTTGTGGGGTTGTACTTGTAATTGTTGCAGGTCATATAGATTTGTCTATCGGTTCAGTAGTAGGATTCTTAGGAGCCATAGCAGCTACACTACAAGTTAATCTTCATTACGGAACATTAGTTACTATAATAATAACATTATTTGTAGGTTTACTTATCGGATTATGGCAAGGTTATTGGGTTGCTTACAGGAATGTACCTGCATTCATTGTAACCTTAGCAGGAATGATGATTTTTAAAGGGACACTTTTAGGGGTTACCAACGGGGCAACAATCGCTCCTTTAGATGATAGTTTCAAGGCTCTTGGACAAGGATATATTCCAAACATCGCTTCTCTTAATATAGGTTCTTTATCAATCAATATGACAACGATTATTATAGGTATTATTGCAATCATTATCTATAATGCTTTAGAGCTTAAGAAAAGAGGAGAAAGGAAAAGATATGATTTTGAAACTCTACCAAAGAATCTTCAAATGGTAAAAATGATTGTTGTATCTTTAGCTATAGCTATTTTCTTCGGTATCATGGCATCTTATAAAGGTATACCTTATTCTATAGTATTTGTTTTGGTTGTTGGTATTCTATATACATTTATTACTAAGAATACTACATTTGGACGTCACGTATATGCAATCGGTGGTAATAAGGAAGCTTCTAGATTATCAGGTATCAATATTAAACAGAGAAATCTTTTGATATTTGCATCCATGGGTATATTATCAGCATTAGGAGCTATCATATTTACAGCCAGATTAAATGCGGCAAGTGCTTCAGCTGGAGCAGGACTTGAACTTGAAGTAATAGCATCTGCTATAATTGGTGGAACCAGTACTATGGGTGGAGAAGGAACCATAGTAGGAGCGATAATTGGTGCATTGGTTATGGCAACACTTAATAATGGAATGAGTCTTATGAATGTAGGACCAACATGGCAGTATATTGTTAAAGGACTTATACTATTATTAGCAGTTTGGGTAGATATTTCAACTAAAAAGAAAAACTAGAGTAGTTGTATAAAATAGACTCTGTTTTAGATATGAAGATTCTAAAACAGAGTTTATTTTATTATGATTCCATGTATTTTTTACCCCAATTACATAATTCAGTAAGGATATCTTTTAATGACAAACCTCTTTTGGTTGGGATATATTCAACTTTTGGAGGAATAGTCGCATAAGCCTTACGTTCTATAAGCCCATCACTTTCAAGTTGCTTTAATTCCAAGGATAGAACTTTATGGCTTATATTTGGTATGGTATTTTTTAACTGACCATATCTAATAGGTTCTTTCTTTATTATGTGCCATAATATTATGGCTCTCCATTTACTCCCAATTACAGTCATAGTAAAACCTATTGAACAAGTAAAATCTTTTTGCCTGTTTTTTTGATTAGGAAATTTTTCTAATGATTGTTTAGCCATTGAATATCACCTTTACTTTCAAAATGGTAAGTAACTGATTAAAATGTGCGTACTTGCAATATATTATAATTATTCTATAATATAGTATAAATTATCCTATGTAAAGTATTTCATAGTTATTTTAGTGAAATAGAAGCATATATGTATAAAAATCCTTATATCACTAGAGTGCCAAAAATTACTACGTGGAATATCATCATATACAGGCACTTTGGTAAATTAATATATTGAATTTTTGTAATATATACTCTATAATATAAACAATATTTAGACAGGAGGTCATAAAAATGGAGAAAAAATGGAAAATAGAAACAGCGGCTGTGCAAGGTGGATATGCTCCAGGTAATTCTGAACCAAGAGTTCTACCAATATATCAGAGTACCACATATAAATATGATACTTGCGAAGAAGTAGCCAAATTATTTGATTTAGAGGCAGCAGGACATATGTATACAAGAATCAGTAACCCAACAGTTGAGGCGTTGGAGAAAAAGATGGCTATGCTTGAAGGTGGCATTGGTGCTATGGCAACTTCATCAGGACAAGCAGCTACAATGATAGCAGTTATGACCATTTGTACGGCGGGAGATCACTTATTAGCAGCCAGTACTTTATATGGTGGTTCTTTTTCATTACTAAAAACCACACTTAAGAAATTCGGAATAGATGTTACATTTGTCGATCCAGAACTTAGTCTAGAAGAATTGAAGACTTACATAAAACCTAATACTAAAGGCGTTTTTGCTGAAACTATAGGTAATCCTGGTCTTAACATTCTAGATTTTGAGAAGTTTTCAACATTGGCACATGACAATGATGTTCCATTAATCGTTGATAATACTTTTCCAACACCTTATTTATGCAGACCTATTGAGCATGGAGCAGACATAGTAACTCATTCATGTACTAAATACACAGATGGACATGCTACAAGTGTAGGTGGTATGATTATTGATAGCGGTAAATTCAATTGGGCTAATGGTAAATTCCCAGAAATGACAACTCCAGACGAAAGCTATCATGGTGTTGTGTATGTTAGAGATTTCAAAGAAGCAGCTTACATTACAAAAGCTAGAGTTCAATTATTAAGAGATGTTGGAGCAGCAATGAGCCCATTTAATGCTTTCTTGATGAATTTAGGATTAGAGACATTGCCTCTTAGAATGGAACGTCACAGCCAGAATGCATTAGCAGTAGCAAAATGGCTAGAAGGAAATGATAAGATTTCATGGGTTGTTTATCCAGGACTTGAAAGTCACCCAACTCACGATCTTGCCAAGAAATATTTACCAGATGGTTGCAGTGGAGTTTTAACTTTTGGTGTAAAAGGTGGAACAGAAGCAGGAGAGAAACTTATTGATAATCTGAATCTGATAGCATTGGTTGTCCATGTAGCAGATGCCAGATCTTGTGTATTACATCCAGCTAGTACTACCCATAGACAATTATCGGAAGAAGAACAGATTGCTTCAGGTGTTAAACCTGATTTGATTAGATTTTCAGTAGGTCTAGAAAATATTGATGATATTATTGATGACCTTGCCAATGCACTAGAACAAATATAATTTTCATTATATAAAATTTATAGCTAGACAATTACTATATGTAATGTTACTATAATTCTACATATAATTATAGATTATGAGTTTAGTATGTAGAAGAGTGGTGAATAATATGGAGCAATATTTGAGTGCAGTTGGGTTTAAGAAACTCGAAGAAACCAAACAGATGAAAGATGTAATACAGCAGATAATTAATGACCCTACAGAGAAATATATATCTAACTATGGTGAAGATAAGATAAAAGTTGAGCTCTTAAAAGAATATAGTGATGAATTAGGTATAATAGTTAGAGGCGAATTAGATGAAAAAGAAGAATTAAAGGTTTTTTCTATTATTCCATATAAAAAAGGTAACTTGACTATGGACATCGATGAAGTTGATGTAATATATTCAAATAATAGCAAAGATGATTATTATGTATATTTTGAAGATATTAAGACTGGTAATCCCATAACATTTTTTCTTCAAAATGTAGTTGATTATTTAGATATTGATGAAGACGAAGATGCATATGTGGAAAACATAAGATTAATAGCATTATCCAATGAGGGAACAGTAATATTCCCTATCAATAAAGATGAAGTGGACAAGAACCTTGAACAGGAAGAAGAACAATGGAGAGCTAATCTGCTAGAATTGGCTAGAGAAGGCGACGAAGAAGCAATTCAATTATTGGAGATTGATGCAGAGCAGTCAGCTGAACTTTTTAAAGTCCGTACAAAGCATGAAGACCTGCTCACTATACTAGAAGGGTATTTCATACCCTATGGACTTAATGATGCAGAGTATTCAATACTTGGAACAATAGAAGATTTTTGTGTTGAGACTAATGCTCTTACAAAAGAAGAAGTATACATTATGGATGTAATGTGTCTGAACTTCAAATTACAAGTGTGTATCAATAAAAAAGATTTGATTGGGATTCCTTCAATAGGAATGAGATATAAAGGAATATGTTATGTACAAGGACATGTAGAATTCAGTTAAGATCCATGAAAAATATCTATCAATTAGACAATATAAAAATAATGTGCCAATCGTTTATTAACGGTTGGCATTATTTTTATGTAATAATCTATTATTTTAATAAAAACCTTTTTACGAAACTTTCAAATGATCTTCATCAATAGGATTAGATAGCCTAATTTTCTTGGTTTTATTTCTGTTAAGGAATGTTCGAATTATAGCCATTAATTGACAGAAGTAGTAAGTTGCTATGGCTGTAACAATGAAAAGTAAAACCATACCTAAAAAGCCGTTGTATAATGATGTAAAGCCGATGATTTTTGTATAAGATGTAACTAACGATATAATTAACATGTGACTGAGATAGAAGTCGAATGATAGGTTACTTAAAAGATGTATTCGTTCAGATTTACTTTCTAATTCTAATTTACTAAAACATCCATAGAGAAGATAGAAACTTGTCATACTATATAACATAACAGTTGGCTTAACAGAATACATATAGGTATTTGTTAATTTACTATCTGTAATAAGAATGGCAAAGCTTACTAACCAACCAAATAGTATATAAGAGCTTTTAATGTTTAGCGGTTTGGATTTATGAGATGCGAAATATATACCAAATACAAAATAAAACAGCCAGGTGGGCAGCAAAAGATAATTATACTTAATTAAATTATAAGGTAATATACTAATACCTAATTTATAGAGAAAAGTACCTCCTTGAAAGTATAGGGATATTATACCTGATACGATTAATGTAGGTATACCTTTTCTATAATCAAACAATCTCTTAAGGAGTGGATAGATAATATACAGCTGTATAATGATTACTAGAAAATATAAGTGATTATATCCAGTTAAAATAATATTCATATAGTCAAGAGTCAGTAAGGTACTTAAATGATGACGATTATTATAAATAACATAGATTGTAAGCCATATTACATAAGGAATAATAATCTTTTTTAAATGTTTTATATAAAAATTAAGAAGAGTAGAATTAATCTTGTCCTTAGTATCTGTATAGTGTAGAAAGTAACCTGACATAATAATAAAAATAGGTACACAATATCTAAAAAGTTGATTAATGATGTAAGTAAATTCATGATTGATATAGCGAGCAGTTATGTGGATTCCCAGTACAGATAATGCGCAAATTATGCGTAATAAACCAAAATTCAATAAGAATTTTTTCATAGAATATCCTCCAAACAGTATATAATAAAAAAATATAATTAACATATATAATAATATCAAACATATAAGTGTTATGCAATTAAGAATAAAGATATTAAATAATTGATATATTTTTTGTATTAATAATAAGCCTATTTTGTATAAAAAAATATTTAATAAGGATAATAATATTGTATAGATGAGGAGGATAATGAAATGAAGTGTAGATTAGGATACGTTTCTCTGGCACTGGATTTAGAAAAAGTTACATCATCTAGTGTTGTTACCTATAGACATTACAAGAGTTTAACTTCAGAGCAGAAAATCAATAAATTGAAAAAGGTTACTTTATCTAATTTACAGGATCTTGAGAAAATATTAAATTACAACGCAGAAAATGACATTCATTTTTATCGTTTAACATCTAATTTAGTACCCTTGGCTACACATCCTGATGTGGTTGATTGGGATTATAGAAAATTTTTCAGTATAGATTTTGAATATATCGGTAAGTTAATAAAGAAATATGATATGAGAGTTGATCTACATGCAGATCAATTCAATGTAATTAACAGTACCAATAAAGATATAGTGGAAAAGACAATAACAAATCTATATTTTCTAGCAATGATACTGGAGGATATTGGTTTATACAATGGAAAAATAATTATACATGTAGGTAGCTCTATGGGAGGTAAAAAAGAGTCTATCAATAGGTTCATAACTAATTTTAAACATTTTCCAAAGATAGTTACTGATAAGATAATTATTGAAAACGATGATAAGATTTTTAATATCATTGATGTTCTTAAGCTATGTAATGAATTGAAAGTACCTATGGTTTTGGATGCTCATCATTATCGCTGTAATAATGAAGGAGAAAATCTTTATGAATATATAGGAGATATCTTTGATACTTGGAATAATGATGTATGGCTCCCTAAGATTCATTATTCTAGCGGTAGGGATAGTAAACTGGACAGAAAACATTCGGATTATATTTTTGCTAAGGAATTCATAGATTTTGTGGAACAAGTAAGAAATGTACAAAATAGGGATTTTGATATAATGCTGGAATCCAAGAAGAAAGAAATTGCTTTGTTTAAGTTAATGGAAGACATAAAAGAATTGAAGAAGGACTGGAGTTATATAGATAAAACAACATTTGAATTGTAGAGGTGATAGGTATGTTCATGCCAAAGAGAGTTTTAATAGAGAAGGATGCTTTGAATTATCCTTTGGGAGAAAAGCTATTTAAGGAATTTCAGGATAAGGATATTGAGCTTATTATGTTGGAAACTACTAGAACTAAAGGGATACCAGGTACAACCAAGGTAGAAAAATATAGTCATGGGAAAAATACTCTTGTAGTTGGAGTGAAGAAGAGTCTGACCTTTCAGACATGTAAGCCTTCTGCCCATTATCAATTACCCCTTGTAACAGGTTGTATGGGACAGTGTGAGTATTGTTATCTTAATACTCAGTTAGGGGATAAACCATATACAAGAATATATGTAAACCTAGATGAAATATTAGACAGGGCTAAGAAATATATGAATGAAAGAGATGGAGAAGTTACAATTTTTGAAGGTGCAGCAACATCTGACCCTCTACCTGTAGAGCCTTATACACATGCCCTTAATAAAACCATAGAATTTTTTGCAAAAGAAGAACTGGGAAGATTTCGCTTCGTTACAAAATTCACTAATGTAGAAGATATAGTAGGTGCCAAGCATAATGGACATACAACTGTCAGGTTCAGTATCAATACCGATAAAGTCATCAAGAGTTATGAACATAGAACTCCTAGCATGAGAAACAGGATTGAAGCGGCTTACAAGGTATTGAATGCAGACTATCCTATTGGCTTCATAATCGCACCGGTATTTGTATATGATGGGTGGAAAGAAGAGTATAAAATGTTGATAAAAGATTTAAATAATAAGTTAGCTGTGGATAAACATAAAAATATCAGCTTTGAGATAATATCCCATAGGTATACAACTAAAGCCAAAAATAGAATTAACGAGATATTTCCAGAGACTTCATTACCAATGACCGATGAGGAAAGAACATTCAAATATGGTCAATTCGGTTACGGTAAATATGTTTATAATAAAGACCAGTTATCAGAGATGAAAGATTTTTTTAAGGAACAGTTAGGAACATATTTTTCGGATAGTGAGATTAAATATATAATTTAATAATTATTTATGAAGGGCTTTCTCATGATACATTAATTCCTATCCTCTAAAAAGTATAGCTTATAGAGGATAAATGCCATGTATAATGGGGAAGCCCTTTTGGTCTGTAGGTAACAGATATAATCATATCATAAGTCAAATAATGATTTTATCTCATCTTCACTTAACTTAGTCAACATTGTCTCACCTGGTTTTATAATAGAATCAATCATTGATTTTTTCTTTTGCTGTAACTGATATATACGTTCCTCTATTGTTCCAGCGGTTATCAATTTGAAGACTTGGACAGATTTATCCTGTCCTATCCTATATGCTCTATCAGTTGCTTGATCCTCTACAGCTGGATTCCACCAAGGGTCATAATGAATAACCATATCAGCTCCGGTCAGGTTAAGTCCTGTTCCACCAGCTTTTAAAGATATAAGGAAAACGCTAGTATCCCCATCATTGAAATCATTCACCATGTCTCTACGTTCTTCGGATTTGGTTGAGCCATCTAAGTAGTAATTAGAGATTTCATTATTATCCAATGAATCTTTTATTATACCAAGCATACTTGTAAAACTAGAGAATAATAGTATTCTATGTCCGCTATCTACGGCATCGGTCACTAACTCTAGTAATAATTGCAATTTACCGCTATCACCCTTATAATCTTCTATGAATGTAGAAGGGTGGCAACATATTTGTCTTAGCCTTGTGAGAGCTGCTAATATCTTCATTTTGCTTTTATTAAAACCTTTGTCAGTAATTTCTTGGGCAATTTCTTTTTTAGTTTTCTGTAAATATGCTAGATATATTTTTTTCTGGTTTTCAGTTAAATCTGTAGACATTTTCGTTTCTATTTTAGGGGGTAGTTCAGTCAATACATCTGTTTTTAGTCGCCTAAGGATAAATGGTTTTATCTGATTGTTTAATTGATTTAGAGCTTCTTCATCACTGTTCTTAATAATTGGTCGTTCATAATTGGATGTGAATTTCCTGTTGCTCAACAGATAACCTGGTAATATAAAATCAAAGATTGACCATAATTCCATTAAAGAATTTTCTATAGGTGTACCTGTCAGGGCAAACCTAACTTTTGAAGGTATTAATTTTACAGCTTTCGCATTCAATGAGTTAGGATTCTTAATATGTTGTGCTTCATCAATAAAACAGTACTCGAATAAATAATTAGTGTAATCTTCTATGTCCCTTTTTAATAACCCGTAGGAGGTTATAATAACGTCATTATCATTGATTTCTTTGAAATATTCTTGTCTATCTTTTCTGTTTCCAGTTAGTATCAGAACATTCAAGTCTGGTGCGAATTTCTTTATTTCATCTGCCCAGTTGTATACTAGAGATGTAGGGGCTACAACTAATGAAGGATTCTGGCTTTCAGTTGATTTTATTAGTGCAATTGATTGTATAGTTTTACCAAGTCCCATATCATCAGCAAGGATTCCTCCAAAACCATAATAGGCTAAGGATTTCAGCCACATGAATCCAAACTTTTGGTAATCCCTAAGTATTTTTTCCAGGGTACTAGGTGGAGTGAATTCCATATCTACTGGTTCCGTTATATTTTTTACCAGCTTATTAAAACCTTCATTACGATTGAAGATGCTGATGTTTTTTTCTTTTAACAGAGTATCAAGATAGAAAGCTCTATATTTAGGTACCTTGATTATTTCATTTTTAAAATCTTTAGAAGATAGATTGAGTCCATTAATAACTGTAGATAGATTTATTGCTTCTTGGTTTTCTAGAGGCAGGAAACCTCCATTTTTCAATTTATAGTATCGTTTCTTTTCTTTTAGTGATTTCATTATGGAAACAAGTTCATCTTGTTCTATACCTTCAATACTGAAAGATATTTCAAGCATGTTAGATTCTTCACTTAATCTAATTCCACCTTGCATGTCGTATTCTTCTCTGATATGAATGTTTTTAAAATTCTCAGAGTAGTATATTGTAGCCAGTTGCTGTAATTTGGGCAAATAGTAATAGATGAAATCATATAAGTTACTTTCATCTTCTATAGTAAAAAAATCATCTTCTTCTGATTTCACACAGGAAGCATCCTTCAAAAGTGATAATATGATTGCTTCCTTCTTGATATCTTGAACTAGTATTATATCTTTTGGTATATCTGGTTTTTGTTCAGGTATAATACCTATCTTGTAATCACCATAATTAAAGTTGATAGTACCTTTTACAGTATCAAAATATTTGTCCAGGTAGATTTCACAGGAAAAGTCTCCGGAGTATAGTTTATCTGATATTTCTGAGTCCATATGAACTGTTCCAAGTTCTTTTAGGACCGGTAATATGGTTGATACGAATTTGTGTTTATAATTGATACTAAGCTCTATTGATTTGGTTTTATTATTAAAGGTTTTGTCAATAACATGAAATAGTTGCTGTTTTTCTAGTGATAACTTATAAACATTATTGTCATAGAAAACATATTTACAATCTTTGGTTAATCTAAAGAAGTTTTGATTATTTTTTATAGTAATGACAATAATATTAGAGGATTTTTTTACGTCAAATTTCATATTTATATCACTTAGTATCTTGCAATTTCTATATATGATATCATTATAATTAATGTTAAAATTTCTATTTTCCAATATGGATAGAGTTTTTTTGATGTAGGTTTCAGGCAGTGCTATATTATTTTTATAGCCAGTAAAACTGCTTCTATAGCCTGTATCTTTATTAATGAATTTCTCAGTTTCATAATAGTCACCTATGGTGTTTATGAACTTGTCATCACAATCGTTGAAGTAATGATTATTAGTGTCGAAAACGAATTCTTTTCCATATGTTATACTTCCACCGGTCTTATATTTTTTGTATAGTTCATTGAAATTCTTGAGGGTATATAGTCTTTTATCTCCAATTCTCAGATTATAAGATGATGAATAATAGTTATTATAGATGCTTATTGGAAAAAAGGTGATTTCAATATTGACAGGAGTTTTTTTTATAGCCTTGCTTGTCCTGCCTATCATAGCTTTCGAGAAATTTTCAATTACATTGTCATAGGAATTATTTATATAATTCTTATTGAATTCATCCTGCCTGTATAAAATAGTCAATAAAGCAGCTATTATATGTTTACAGGCACCATAATATTTTTGGAATGCTTTACAATTACATTCCATATAATTGAGCTTACCGTTATTATGGTCGAATTCCAGCAGAACATTATATAAGTCGGTTCCCTTGACTTTTATGTCAAAGAAATCAGTATAAAAGTTTATATCTTCTACATGACCTTTATTGTAATATTTTACACCCTTCATGAAAGTCTTATCATTACATAATCTACGTATATCATCAAGAGAAAATTGAATCATATATTTCACCTACTTAAAACTAATTCCAATTGTTATATTAGTCCATATTGAGTAATTTTGCGTTATCTATTATTATAACAAAAATGTGTTGCAGTTAAAAGGATTTTAGTCCGTATTTCTTAATTTTATAAATATTAAAAGAAATTTGGAGTGATATCATTTATATCTATAAAAAAACAAGGAAATAGATTATTTTGTAAGCTATCTCCTTGTACTATATCAGAGTTTTTTTATTATAGAAAAATGGTTGTTATGCTGATTTTTTTAAGGTTTCCAATGGTTTATATATTGTACCATCGTTGGTTATTATGAAATCATATAAGATATCAGTGACTTGTTCTATCTGGAAATAATCTATTATATCTATGGTATCTTCTTTGGTATGTATTTTAGTAGTACCATTTTCTCCAAATACATCTTTTTGTCCTAGAGTGATTCCTGGTATATTATATTTATTAAACAATCTGTGGTCGCTTCCACCATAGGTTTCATCTAGTACAAGTAAACCGTTATATCTAAAAGAGTTGGATATAGATTCTTTTAGAGTTGTATTTAAATTTGATTCCTCAAACATACCATTCATACAGATTAGACCACCATCACTTTTGCCTATAGTATCAATATTGATATCATAGAATTCATCATATTTATTCCTCATATCCAATACAAAATCTTCGGTACAAGATAATAAAGAATCTTCACCGTTGAATGCAGCTATGATTATATCTGTTTCAAAAGGTTGTTCTTTGGAACGTTCTTGTAATCTTTTGGCTAATTCCAGAATAGTTGTTATTCCTGATCCGTTGTCTACTGCTCCGCAGAATATAGTATCTCCTGCCCAACCAACATGATCCAAATGTGCAGATAATACTACGGCTTTAGTTGAATCAATACCTTTTATCTTGCCGATAACACTTTTAATATTAGCTTTTTTTGTATTATATGATAACTGTAAATCAACATTAGTTATATCTTTAGTTTTTAAATCATTATATAGTTTATTAGATACTTGTATATAGTTGGTTGGTTCAGTAAATAATTTGGTTATTCTAAACATGCTGTCAGCTTGTTGAAAAATAGCTTTTGCCTTGATTTTCCATCTTGAAGTAGTATCATCTTTATCTATTACAAGAATCTTATTTTCAATATCACTGTCTTCCTTATCAAATGTAATGGTGGTATTAATATTAGTAGCTATGAGAGATGGATAGTCTATATAGTCTTCACCATATTTGTAGGTTTTACTAGTACCATCTGCAAAGGAAATCTCTAAATTAGCTGTTTGTTCATCAGGATTGAATACTGTTTGGATAGTATCATGGTAATAATCTTCATCATATGTATCTAATCCTATTTCTTCGTAGAAGTCAGTAATGTATTCAACAGTTTTTTCATTACCTTCGGTTCCAGGAAGTCTGCCCATGAATTCAGGTGATGCTATAGTTTCCATAGTTCTTTTGAAAGTAGTTTCAGGTTTGAAAACAACACCATCATTTTTGATTATGAAGTCAAATAATGTATTGGTTATCTTCTTGATTTGGTTGAAGTCAATTGTATCTATAGTATCGTATTTAGTATGTATTGAAGTCGTGTTATTTTCTCCAAGTACATCTTTTTGACCAAGAGTTACAGCGGGTATCTTATTATGAAGAAAATAATAATGGTCACTCATACCATAGAATTCATTAAGTAGCTCGACATGGTTATTATTAAAACAATTCAGTAATGATTGCTTCAAGAACTTATTAACGTATTGTTCCTTATAATTACCATTTATTGTAAGACTGCCACCATCTATTTTTCCTATAGTATCAATGTTGATATTATAAATATCATCATATTGTTCTTTTATGGCAGGAACAAAATCACAGCTGCAGTCCAGTCCAGATTCTTCTGCATTAAAAGCAACAATGATTATGTCCATATCAAAAGGTCTATGCTCTGAACGATGTTTCAATTTTCGAGCCAGTTCAAGTATTGCTGAAATACCGGAAGCGTTGTCTGATGCACCGCAATAAATAGTATCACCTGCCCAGCCTACATGGTCTAGATGAGCTGATAATATTAATGCTTTTGATGAGTCTGTTCCAGAGATTTTACCAATAACACTTTTTACTTTTGACTCTTTAGGAACATATTTATTGTGAAATTTTATATAATCAATATCTTTGGTTTTTAAATCGGCATATAAGTTCTCTGTTATTTGAACTGTAGGTGAGGGCAAAGGATAAACTCCTATATTTTTTTTAAGTGTATCCACTTTTATAAAAGTTCCTTTATTTTCAATGCTCTTGATTCTTCTATCAACAACTAGAATTTTATTTTTCATATCTGGGTCATTAATATCAAAGGTAATATCAGATTGTATATTTGCTTCTTTTAGCATAGGAGAATCTAAATAATCTTCACCATATGTATAGACTTTACTAGTACCATCTTTGAATACCGCTTCTAGATGATGGATTTGCTGGTCGGGGTGATAGGTTGTAACATCATTTTCAAAATAGTAATCTTCATCATATTTTTCAAGATCTATATTATCATAGAAATCTGTTATATAATCGATTGTTTTCTCATTACCTTCAGTACCCACAAGTCTACCCATGAATTCTTCAGAAGCAAGAGTTTCTATAGTTTCTCTAATCGTATTTTTACCATTATGATTAGAATGAGCTAATGATGGTTGTAATGCAGGTATTATTAGATAAGTCAATAGAACAAGTGTCATAATTTTTGCTGGAACAGTTATTTTTTTTCTCATGTTTATCCTCCTATCATTTCATTAAATTCATTTTGATTATTACTAATAGTTAGTAAGATATAAAGTCCTGATTATTAAAAGTTAAGTAGTAATGAGTATAAGCAAGTATATTGGAGTGAATGTCATGTAAATCTAATGAGTATAATGATAAGATATAATAAGAGTGAATCTAGAGTTATAATAAGTCAATTTTTTAAGATAAACAATCATGTAGAAAAATATAGGGTATAAGCCCTATATTTCGATGAATTGTTGCAAGTTATTGATAGTAAATATATAGTTAATTGTTGTAAATATCATTATAACATATAAATCTACATAATAGTATATTTTTATATAAAAAAATGGTTAAATTTTGTAATACTATAATTTTATCAACTATTGTTTATAGACATTTATTAATCCTTATAACATATTATTTATTAAATGAATTTTATAATTATAATCAATCGGCTAATTTTTTAGTCTTTCAAGATAGTTTTAATTATATGTTAGAGCTTAATTTAATTCATATTAAAAAGTACTTCTTATGATATATTAAAGGTTAACTATATATTTAACTAGTACAATAAAACCTTTTATGATAAAATTTAATAAATTATTATAATTAAAATTTGGAGTGATACAATTGGTTACAATAAAAGATATTGCAAAAAAAGCAGGAGTTTCTATAACAACAGTATCTAGAGCATTGAATAATTATTATGATGTTAGTCCATCAACTAAGAAGAAAATATTTGATATAGCTGATGAGATGGGATATGTACCTAATAGGTCTGCGCAGAATCTGGTTAAAAAGACAAATAATACACTTGCTATTATTTTATCAGGTCTAGAAAAAGAAGGTGGAAAGGATAATATTATCTATAGGTTATTGAGTGGAATGTATAGTTATGCTGAATCCGTTAATTATGAAGTTGTATTATATACCACAAGTTCAGCACATCAAAGAGACAAGACATATGTTCAATTCTGTAAAGAACATAATATAGGTGGAGCAGTATTGAATGGTATTAAGATAGATGACCCATATTTTGAAGAACTAATAGAAAGTGATTTCCCATGTGTATTGATAGATATCCTTGCACAGGGTAAAAATGTCAGCAGTATATCTATAAATAACTATAAGGCATCGATTGAAGCTACTCAACATCTAATAAAGAATAACCATAAGAATATAGCCATGATAAATGGACGTAGACAAGCGGACGTATCCAGTGAAAGATATAAAGGTTATGCAAAGGCACTTAGAAATAATGACATACCCATAAAAGAAGAATATATCATTTATGCAGATTATCTTGAGGATAAAGCTTATAAAGAAACTATACGATTACTTACTGAACATCCAGAAATAACAGCATTATTCTGTGCTAGTGATATGATGGCATTAGGAGCCATGAAAGCAGTTAATAAATTACAATTGAGAATATCAGAGGATATCTCAATCATCGGATTTGATAATATACCTTTATCAGAATATATGACGCCTCCACTTACAACGGTTGATCAGGATTTTTATGTTATGGGAGAAAAAGCAGGAGAGCAACTACTAAAGATGATTAAAAAGCAGGATTATGAAAAAAATATGATTTTGAAACATAAATTACTTGAAAGAAAGAGTGTGGGTATGTTATAATGAACTTGCCAAAACGTTTCGGATAAGTTTGGTTTTATATATATTGCACAAAAAATATTTTTTTACCCATAATCCAAAACGTTTCGGAAATGTTTCTTAATAGGAGGACATAATAAGTTGATATACGATAATGGAAGAAACGAATATGAAAATTTTATAGTTACAGAAGATAAGTTTGACAAAAGGTTTCTAGGAAAATGTGAAGCAATAATGGCATTGGGAAATGGATATATGGGTATTCGTTCTTCAACAGAGGAAAGATATATTGGTGAAGTAAGAGATACTTTTGTAGCAGGTACATTCAATAAATTCCATGAATCCGAGGTAACAGAGCTTCCTAATGTAGCTGATGTAATAGGAATGGATATATATACTGATGGTGAAAGATTGAATCTGGAGCAAGCCAAGATAAATGATTATGATAGAAGTCTGAACCTGAAAACAGGGGAATTAACAAGAACGGTTGTATATGAAACAACTAATGGAAACGAGCTGAAAATAGTATTTAATAGATTTGTATCTTTAGCTGATAAGCATATTATTGGGCAGAAGATTACCATATTACCTAATGTAAAAGATGTAGATATCAGTATTAAAACAGGTATTAACGGACAAGTGACCAATTCAGGAGTTCAACATTTTTCTGAAGGAGAAAAGAGATTATACGAGAATAAATATTTGCAGCTTGTTGAGACTACCACTCAATCACAGATCGATTTTGTAATAAATACAGTACATGATTTTAAAATCAACAATAAGGAAATTGAACCTGATTCTTTCATATTTATGGATAGAAGGAAAATAGGTAATAGTTATGATATATCAGTTAAGAAAAATGAAGAATTATGTATTGAAAAAATTTCTAACATACATACTTCCAGAGATAAAGAAAATGACGGGTATAATCTAGATGAACTAAAGAAAATTTCATACGAAGAATTAAAAGAATTATCAAGTAAAGGATATAATGGCTTATTGATAAGAAGCATCAGTGAATGGGATAAAATATGGGAAAAACATGATATTAAGATTTCAAGCAATGATGATTTTGATCAATTGACTATAAGGTTCGCAATCTACCACCTTACCATTATGACACCAGCTCATGATAATAGAATGAATATAGGAGCCAAAGGTCTTACGGGCGAGGGTTATAAAGGTCATACATTCTGGGATACTGAAATATTCATATTACCTTATTTTATTTATTCAGACCCTGATATTGCAAGGTCATTGATAGAATATAGATATAATACTCTCCCTGGAGCACATAAGAAGGCTGAAGAAAATGGATATACAGGAGCAATGTTCCCTTGGGAATCTGCATGGCTTGAAGATGGAGAAGTCACTCCAGTATGGGGAGGGGCTGATATAGTAACAGGTAAATCCACTAAGATATGGTCTGGTTTTATCGAACAGCATATAAGTGCTGATGTAGCTTTTGCAACATGGCAGTATTACCAAATAACTAATGATGAAGATTTTATGGATATGTATGGATATGAACTGTTTATGGATATTGCAATATTCTGGAGTTCTCGTCTTGAATACAATAAAGAAACTGGTGAATACAATATTAATGACGTTATAGGTCCAGATGAATATAAAGAACATGTCAATAATAATGCGTTTACTAATTATATGGCTTATTGGAGTATCAATACAGCAATGGGTTATTATAAGAAGTTAAAGGAGCAGAAGCCATCAGTCTACGCAAGGTTAAATAAAAAATTAAAGCTAGAGGAAGCTTATCAATCTTGGTGTGATAAAGTGGGTAAAATATATTTACCTAAGCCTAATGAAGATTCGATTATTCCTCAAGATGATGAATACTTGAAAAAAGAAATTATTGACCTGACTAAATATAAGAATCAAGAGAATGTTGGAGAAATCTTCAAAGATTACAATTTGGAACAAGTCAATAAGATACAAGTGTCTAAGCAGGCAGATATTATGGCGTTATTTTATTTGCTGGAAAATCTCTTCAGCAAAGAAGTAAAAGTAGCAAATTATAATTATTATGAACCTAAGACATTACATGATTCTTCTCTAAGCCTTTCTACACACTGTGTATTGGCTAATGATTTAGGAGATAATGATAAGGCTTATAATCTGTTTAGACGTGCTTCTAGAATAGATTTAGGTGAGAATATGCGAACTAGCGATCATGGTATTCATGCTGCATCTATTGGTGGTATATGGCAATGTGTAGTTAATGGATTTGGTGGAGTCAGAATGCTTGATGGTATCCTTAGAATTGAACCTAATCTACCAGATAATTGGACAGACATTAGTTTTCCAATATACTGGCATGGAGATAGATTAATGGTAAAAATAACAAAAGTTGGAGTGGAAATAGAAAATGTAACGAGAGTAAATAAACAGATAGTATTTATGAATAAAGGTAAAAACTATATCTTAGAAGATAAAATATGTATCCTTAACTAAATATCACTACCTTATTAAAGGCAGAAATAATTTATTAGCTTATAGAAGTTTTATGTTGGTTATTATTATTCAGGTTTATTAAGTGATTAATTCACTTTTATAATTTTAATATAAACTAAGGAGGATTTATCAAATGAAAAAATTTTTATCAATATTATTTACGGTTTTATTAACAGTTAGTTTATTTGCAGGATGTAAAGGAGATTCTAAAAAAGAAAATACTACACCAGATAACGATAATACTGCAAAAGAAGAAACTCAAAGCGATTTGAAAGGTAAAAAAATTGTAGTTGGACGTTGGGGTGGAAATGATGCTGAAACAGCCTCATTCAACAAAATGGTAAAGGATTTTACAGAGAAGACTGGTATCAAAGTAGAAGAAAGAATATATTCAGATTATAATACAGAGTTTCAAGCAGAACTTATTGGAAAAACTGCACCAGATGTAGTGTATATTGACGCATATATGGCACCATTCTATATTAATCAAGGTGTTCTAATGCCTCTTGACAAAGATGAATTCCAATTAGATTTATTTTATACACCACTTAAGAATGCATTTTTGAATGATGGCAAATACTATGCTATCAGTAAGGATTATTCAACACTAGCATTATATTATAACAAGAAATGGGTAGATGAAAATGATATTCCAAAAACATTAGAGGAATTATGGAATAGTGATTTTTTAACAACATTGAAAGAGAAATTACCAGAAGATGTTATACCTATGACTTATAATCAAGATCTTGCAAGAAATTTATACTATGCTGAAGCAGAGGGTGCATCAGTTATAAAAGATGATATCTACTCTAATCTAGGAGATAGCAAGGTTATAGCTAATTTTGAACCTCTTATCAAAGCTGCTGTAGATGGAAAGATTAAAACACCAGCGGATATTGGACAAGGTTGGAATGGAGATGCTTTCGGTAATGAGAAAACAGCTATTATGATAGAAGGTAACTGGGTATTAGGGCATTTACAGCAGAACTTCCCAGAAGTTGATTTTGGTGTAATTGAAATACCAACATTCAAGGGGCAAAAAGGAACTATGGTATTTACTGTTGGTTATGGCATCAATGCCGCTACAAAAGAAGTTGATGCTGCTATAGAATTTATTCATTATGCAACAGGAGAAGAAGGAATGGCTACATGGAGTACAGGAGCAGGTGTTTTACCATCACGTATGGATGTTACTGAATCTACAAAAGTAGCAGATGATCCACTTAAAATGCCTCACATAAAAGGTGCTGATTATGCTACTGTTTGGCAAAAAGGAACAACAATGGATACTATCAATAATGAATACAAAAATTATATACCTTCTGTTATAAGTGGTGAACGTACATTAGAAGATGCTCTCAAAAAAGCTGAAGAGGAAGCAAACAATACAATAGAAGCAAACTAGAAAAATGAGCGTAAAGGATGGGTGATTACATGAAAAGTAAAAGGAAAAGACATGAATCTATTCAAGGTATAGCATTTCTATCACCTGCAATTATTGTAATTGGTATATTTGTAATGTCATCTATTGTATTTGCACTATATATTTCATTTCACAAAGTAAATCTTTTTACAGGTTATTATGAGTTTATTGGATTAGATAACTATAAAAGAATATTTACTGATACTAAGACAAGAATAGCATTTATCAACATTTTATCATTCGTGGCAGTTGTTGTTCCTATTCAGACCATAGTTGCACTTGTAATGGCAGCGGTTCTGAACACTAATATAAAGGGTAAGATTGGGTTTAGAACAGTCTATTTCTTACCAACACTTACGTCAAGTGCAGCACTTACCATGATTTTTATGTTTTTATTTAGTTTGAATGGACCAATAAATAAGATAGCTGTCAATATGAATCTACTTAGTGAATCAATTAATTTCTTGAATAATCCTAAGTTTGCATTGAAGGTTATAATGTCTATGAATATATGGTCCACAGTACCCTTTTTCATGACAATATATCTGGCGGCATTACAGGAAGTACCTAAAAGTTTATATGAGGCTGCTGATGTTGATGGTGCTAATGGTTTCAAAAAATTCATTTATGTCACAGTACCTCAATTGAAGCCTATAACCACATTTGTATTGTTAATGGGAATCATAGGTACTTTCCAGATGTTTGACCAGGCATATATATTCTCAGGAGGTTCAGGAGGACCAGAGAATTCTACATTGACAGTTGCATTACTTATCTATAGGAACGCTTTTGGACAAAATAACACTATGGGATTTGCAACAGCATTGTCAATCATGTTATCAGTAGTAGTATTTGTAGTTTCATTCATTGCACAAAAATTAAATAAGTCAGATAGCTTATATTAGGAGCTGAGCAGAATAATGAATAAGAAAAATAAAAATTTAAGATGGTTGCTATATGGTATTTTAATTATTTATGGATTAGTTACATTGTTTCCATTTCTATGGACTGTCTCAGCATCCTTTAAAACCTACAAAGAGATAACTGGTGGAGGACTTAATATTATACCTAAACAACCAACGATACATGCTTTTAAAAAACTTTTTATGATAGACCCTAATTTTTTACGTTGGATATTTAATTCATTTTATATATGTATATTAGGAACAGTAATTAATGTATTTTTTAACTCTATGGCTGGATATTCATTGGCTAGGCTGAATTTTAGAGGGAAAAACATAGTATATTATGCCATATTAGTTACGATTATGGTACCAGGGCAGGTTCTACTTATACCTAATTATCTTATTGTTAAGGCATTAGGATTATTGAACTCATATAATGCTATTATTTTTCCGGCAGCAGTTAATGCTACATACATAATAATGATGCGCCAATTCTACATTAATTTCCCTAGGGATATTGAGGAAGCGGCAAATATAGATGGTCTAGGAAGGCTGGGTACATTCTTAAGAGTATCCATGCCACTTGCTAAGCCAGCTATAGCTACACAGGCTGTATTTATCTTCCTTGGTTTCTGGAATGAATTCCTCAAGCCAAAATTATATTTATCAGACCCATCAAAGTATACTTTAACAGTGGGAATACAATCAATGATGAGTAGATATTCTGGGATAACTCAATGGGATGAAGTAATGGCGGCTAGTTTGGTTTCATTATTGCCAATTCTTGTAATATATATTGTGCTTAATAAGTATTTTATGCAGGGTATTAGAATGGATGGAGAAAAATAATAGAATGCTAAACACTTTTTCTTCTTAGTGGTATAACTTTGGATATTTAAGATTTTATTATATGAAAATGGGAAAACTCAAAATATAAAATATTGAATGTTTTGAGTATATAGTGTATACTTTACACTACTATAGCAAAGTTCTATTTTAAAATTCTAATGGGGTATACCCGTTCCAGTATTCAAAACGATAATTACGTAAAGGTGGTCGACTAAATGGATAATAAATACAAGTTATTTATTTTTGATATGGATGGTGTTATTACTGAGACAAGTGAACAACATTATCAAGCGTGGAAACAGCTTGCCAACGAGATAGGCATAGAAATTGATAGAAAATTTAACGAGAAGTTAAAAGGTGTTTCAAGAATAGAATCTCTTGAAAGAATACTCGAATATGCTAATAAAGCTAATGATTTTACAGAGGACGAAAAGTTAGAATTAGCAACAAGAAAAAATGAAAATTATAAAGAAATGATACTTAAGTTCACAGAGGAAAACCTTTTTGAAGGAGTAAAAGACCTATTTGATGAGCTTAAAAAGAGAAACATCAAGATTGCAATAGGAAGTGCTTCTAAGAATGCACCTACTTTAGTAAGGTTATTAGGAATTGAAAATGATATTGATTATATTGTTAATCCAGCTGAAGTTAAAAGAGGTAAGCCAGCACCAGATATTTTCCTAAAAGCAGCAGAACATTTGGGCGTAGATATATCAGAATGTATAGGTGTTGAAGATGCTGAAGCAGGAATAGAAGCCATAAAATCAGCAGGTATGTTTGCAGTTGGTATAGGCGATAGCAAGGTTCTTAATAAAGCTGATATTGTTTATGGAGAAACAAAAGATATTAAGCTTGAAGATCTTATGTAGATGTTTTTAGATATTTGGTTAACAAGAAACGTATAAGAAAACTAATAGCATTTAGTTAAAAAAAATGTAAAGAGTTTTGTTCTTAAAAATAGAACAAGGCTCTTTTTTTCTGGGATAATTGAAAAAATACTTGACAAATCATGATGAAAATATGTGTGTGTCCAATTTATTTAATTAATGATAAATGATATATTAAGTAATTTTATAAAGCTGTATTAGTGTTTTGATTACAATTAAACGTAATTGTTTTTGTCGAACTTTACATTTATAATACGACAGAATTTTCAGAATTGTTATGTTATACTGATGTTGTTTTCGATCGAAACAACAAATAAAAATGTGTAGTGTAGAGCAACTAATGAAAAATAAAATTAAAAAAATAAGATACTGTTCTACCTAAAAAAGAAAGGATGAAACAAAATGAAAAAAATTATATCAAAAAAATTTATTGCATTTTTAATGGTAGGAGGAATGTTAATGTCAAATATGTCAGTATTTGCAAGTACATTGCCAGCACCTATTAATGAGGTACCATCAGTAGTAGCAGATAAAGATATTTCAATGAAAAATACAGTTGTTAAAGATTATTCTGGCTTTGGTGAAATTCTTAGTATACGACAAGGATCTAGAGCACTTTTAGTTACTATAAAAAATCAATATGATTCTAGACTTTACACTTTAATTATTGGTGATAAAACACAAGTAAGTGATAGTATAAGTGGTAAAAAACTTAAAGGAGCAGATTTGAAGGTTGGGAACTATGTATACACAGAATACAGTAGAAAGATGACAATGTCTATTCCACCACAAACACTTGCTTCTAAAGTTGAAGTAGTAGATGGTTATATTGTTTCATATGGCATAGTAGAAAAAGTAAAAGATGGAGTAATTATCGTTAACAATGGAATTATGGGTGATATTCATTTGAATTTATTGGAAAATGCAGTAATAGAAAATGAAGCTGGTGAGGAATTATCAATAAATGATATTAATTCAGGAGATAGAATTAGAATTTACCATTCTCAAATAATGCTTTTGATGTTACCAGTTACATACCAAACTATTAAGATAGTAAAATAACACTACTTTACAAGTTATTACGTCATAATATAGAGCTTAATTATGATTATATAATTATATAAGGTATAAACGCTAGAATATTAGTGTTTATACCTTTCTTAGTGGGAATCTATATAGAGTTACAGTTAAAGTTTTACTCTATTATTTACTATCTATTGGATTTTTAGTATGATACCGTATTGATTTATTGGTTTTCAATATTTTAAGGTAATAGTATAGTAGGTGAATTGGTATGTAAAAACTATTAACATATGTACCATTTACTTAAGTATATGAATAATAACTGGATATAAAGCACAATTACATGTAATAAAAATACTATTGTTTTGTTGATTATTAATATATAATTCATAGTCTCTAAATGTAAATTATAACAACTGGATTAATAATCTTCGTAACATGTATAATTTATATAGTTATTATAAATCATATAATGGTTTTAGTGGTTAATGAGAAATTTATATATGTTAGTGTAGACATTAAAAGTTTAATACTGGGAGCTAATAATTTTTAAGTGATGAATTTAGTAATATTGTAAAATTAAATAATAAATAATTATATTTGTATTCTTATATAGAATTAAAATAATAAAAGACAAAAGAAATAAGTGAAATATTACTATGAAAAATGGTATGAAATTATCCTTTTCTAAACTAAACAGATATTTTTTGGCAATATAAGAAAGCTAGATATAGTATATATAAACATGGATATTCTGTTTAATTACTATGTGCTATAAATAGATGCGGTTGTATAATACGTTATCACTCCTGTAAATTGGTATGTCAAATACTCTAGTCATATATAAAATGAAATCAGATAATTAATAGGCTGAAAAATAAATAATATTAAATAAATATATTATATAAATATAAGTGAATTTTGAATGGGTAATAATTACCCTAATTAATAAAAATCAGTAGATATTATATTTATAATTACCTGTAAAAGTAATGGTTTATCACTATTAAAGCAATAGTAAGCTTTCTATTAATAGGATTTTTATAAGATAATATAGAATTGACCATATATTAATATTATGATATACTGACAGCTATTGGTTTGAAATATGTCAAATAATGTATGTTTTTAATGTTATGAGGAGGATGTTATTTGGTTGAATATCATATTAGCCCAAGAGATGATGCGGCTGAAAAAATAGAGTATTATATTATTGAAAATAAGCTAGAACCTAACGCTAAAATCCCATCTGAGAGGGACTTATGTGAGATGTGGGGAATTAATAGGACGACCCTAAGGTCAGCTATCAAAAGACTTGTTAGTAGTGGAAAATTATATAATAAGAAAGGTTCAGGTACGTTTGTAGCAGATCATAAGATAATAATAGATTTGCATAGTATCATAACCTTATCAGATATAGATATAAGAAGAAACAGGTTATTAATTGAAGTGATTTCTACTAAAATTATAGAAAGTAATAAACATATATCTAAGGAGCTTCACGTATCTTTAGGAACTAGAGTATATGAGTTCATAAGACTTATAAAAGTGGATAGGGATCCCATATGTTTTGAAACATTATATATTCCATATGATAGATTTTTAGATATTGATAAATATAATTTAGAGGAAGAGATCTTATATAAAGTAATGGAGAATAGATATAATACAGAGATTTCAGGTGGAATAAGGAATGTTGGTATTTCACCAATAAATTTTGTAGATGCCGATCTGTTGAATGTTGAAAATAACTCGGCAGTATATATTTTGGATGGAGTAATTTTTGACAAAGACAATATACCCATAATATATATGAAATCAATGCTGAGACCGGATAAAGTAAAATTCTCTTCTTCAAAGATATATAAATATAGAGGTGTACAAGCATGAGGAAAGCAGAAGAAATTAATTATAAATCTCCTATGTATTTACAGTTAAAGAAAGTAATATATAGTAAAATTCAAAGTGGAGAATATCTACCTGGAACCAGTATACCATCAGAAAATGAATTGGCAAAAATGTATGGTATAAATCGTTTAACTGTCAGAAATGGAATAGATCAATTAGTCAATGAAGGATTATTAATGAGAGTTCAGGGAAAAGGTGTTTATGTACTAGGGGCAAATGGAAAAAGCAATGTAGAGACTGTTGGTGGGTTTGAAGAGATTGTAGACGCAAGTAATGCTGCTAGGTCTATTAAAATTATTAAACAAGTGGTTAGAAAAGCATATGATAAATTTTCATGGATATTTGGTATTGGTTCTGAAGATGAAATTTATTATATTAAGAGAATCATTTATGTTGGTGGTACACCATCATATCTAGAAGAAACGTATATTCCTAAGTATCTAATTCCGCAACTTGACTCAATTGATTTATCTGTTTTTTCTATAGAAGAAATATATGAATTTTATGGCATAATTAGAAGCAAGGTGAATGAAACTATTGATTTAACTAGATTAGATGCAAATGAAGGAAGAATGCTTAAAATTAGTGCTGATGAGGAAGTAATGGTTATGGAAAGTACTAGTTTTGATTATAAGAGTAGAGTAATAGATTATAGGCGTAAATATAGTGTAAGTGATTTGTGCAAGTACAGTGTGTGTATGAAAAAGGATTAGTATTTTATGTTATCCTTTTTCCTTTAATTTATCATATTATAGGCAATGATAGAATTTTGGATAAAAAATGTAGAAACTTAAATAGGAATAGTTCTTGACTTACAGTTAAAACATGATAAAATATATGTTGCAGATTGTTTTATTATTTTGTTTGTTTAACAAATAGATAATAAGATAATTATATAATAAATTTACTTGTTTCCGTAGCTCAGTAGGATAGAGCGACCGCCTCCTAAGCGGTAGGCCGTGGGTTCGAATCCCGCCGGGAACATTAAAAAATTACTAAATCTAGGCAATATTCACAGTAAGAATTAAGGTAAACTTTAAATATATACTAGATATGTATTAAGGCTAAAGAATTATCTTTAGCCTATTATATTTTTTTAAGCTGTAGTATAAAATTATTTTTTAATCTTCTATAACGTCTAGATAATATGTACCACTACTTAAATTCTTATAAGCAGCGTAACCCATCCAATCTTCTGCAGAATAAACTATTACCCAAAGGTATCCATCTGCTTTTATTGTTTCTGTGCTATACCTATCTACTGTATCACCTTTTCTTAGAATAGTTATTGTATCATAGTCTGTACCAGGACCAGTTCTTACTCTTAGTTTGTTTGCTACTACCTCAAAATAAGCAGTTTTTGCAAAAGATGTAGCACTAAAAGATAAACTAATTGCTAAAACTAAAATTAAGCTAATAATTTTTTTCTTCATAATATTTTCTCCTTTTGTTTTATAATATTTGGCTTCGATCGAAAGCAAAAACATTATAAAACAAATAGAGTGAAAATTGTGTCAAAACTTGGTGGGAGAGTTCGCCAAAATAATATATAAAATTTGTTACGATATTTTTAATCCTTTTCTAATTGCTTACTATCAGATTATTTGATAATATTAATATTAGAAATCTAAATTAATAGAGATATTAATATAAGAAGGTGTTTAAAAATGGAAGTTATTATAGATATCTTATCAGATATTATATCAGTCCCCCTAGAAAAATGGGATAAGTTAAAATCAGGTTATAAAATAATTACTACTTCACTATTAGCAACTATAATAATTGGTGCATGTATATACTTCTAATTAAAATAAAAATATACAATCTATTATTATTTAATGATAAGGAGATATATTAATTCATGGAAAAATCAATTGGTGTATGTGGATGTATTTGTAGCGAGTGTAGAATCTATAATAAATCATGTGACGGATGTCATGCCATCAAAGGTAATGCCTGCTGGTTAGACGAAGTAGGGCTTGATATTTGCGATTTTTATGAATGTGCCATGATAAAAAATGGTATAGAACATTGTGGTAAATGTAACGAAATACCCTGTAATAAATTTTGGGAAAACAAAAATCCTAAGTGGACAGAAGAACAACACAGAAAAATAGTAGAAGAAAGGGTCAAAATGTTAAAGGTGTTAGATTAAAACATATCCCTTATAGCTAGGAGAGATTGAATGCGAAGCAAATTGTTGAATGTCAAAGGTTCATGGAGAGAAGTAGCTGATTCAGCTAGAACAACTATTAACAAGGAAGCAGGAACTAAAGAACCATCATCAAGTTGGAAAAGAAGAATGCTATTATCGGAACATTCTCCTATAAGGCAGATTTTGATAAATGCTAAATGGTATGATTTAAAATATTGGGTATCAGTTCATTTTGTGAGACATAAATATGGTATTGAACATTGGGTAAGAACACAAAGAACAGATAGAACTGGCTTAAATAGAAACGAATTACCCCAAGGAAATAGCGTAGAACATGAATTTTTGGCATCGACACAAGCCGTGATTAATATTTCTAGAAAAAGATTATGCAAACAAGCATCAAAAGAAACAAGAGAAGCCTGGGAAGATATGCTTATGACAATAAAAGAGAGCCAACCAGAATTATATAAAGTATGTGTTCCAGATTGTATATATCGTGGTTGGTGTTATGAGTACAAATCATGTGGATATCATAAAACAAAGGAATATGAAAAACGATTAAAAAAATATAGAGAAGGAATTAATCAATAACTTAATTTATTTACGTGCCAACTAACTAATAAACAATGAAGACTAGTAGATAAGTAAAACACAGGAAAGGCAAAAATGGAAACAATAATAATAACACTAATAGCAATAATTTTCATAGGAATACTATTTAAAATAATTCAAAGTAAATTATCCAATAAGAATAAATATAATTATGCAACAGCCTACAAAGATGTTGATAGTATACTCACAAAAGCAGAATTAAAATTTTATGATACTTTATATGATGTCTGTAATGATTTGGATGTCACCCTATTTACCAAAGTAAGAGTAGCGGATATAGTAAAAGTCAAGAATAAAGATGACTATTTCACCTATTTTAATAAAATCAGTTCTAAACATATTGATTTTGTACTATGTGACAATGCAACTCTAAAGCCTTTGGTATGTTTAGAATTAGATGATAGATCCCATTATAGAAAAGATAGAATGGAAAGAGATAAATTCATTAATGAAGTTTTAAGCAGCATAGGCTATGAAGTAGTACATATACCATGTAAATACAAATATGATAAGGAAGATGTTAAACTCGAATTACAAAATGCTTTGAAAAATGTATCATAATGAAAACTAATTATCCTAGATTAAATAAAATTTTTGGGATAATTTTTTTATTTTAATTCAAATATAACAATAGTTTTAATAAAAATTACCACCATAAGAAAAAATTACTAATACTCGTAAATGTATTTAATTTAATATATTGTTAATACTAATAAAGAATTCTTAAAAAAATTTACGAATTTTTGAAACTAAATGAGGTGTTCGTGCGTCTAATTAATGAGGAGTAAAATAATTACTATTTTTTAAGAGGGCAAATTTTAAGAACACCAATGCTGAACTTTAAGACTATAAACAACACAATGATGAGGTGAGTATATTGAAGAAGAATACAATAAGAGCTATAGCATTGGTTCTAGGATTAAGTTTATTTTCTTTTGTAGGATGTAAGACTGACAACACAGACCCTAATACACCAAACCAAGAAAATAATAATCAAATCCAAAACAATGAAAATGTTGACATGAATGGTGACAACATGTAATTAAACTGAAATCAATATTATTATTTCGATTTAATACTTATGAAACACGTTAAAAAAATAGATATGAAATTTCTAGGTTGATAGAAGTTTTTTAATCTATTTTTTTATTGCAAAAATCTTATTAGTAGTATAGTGTAGAAAGAAGTACAGAAATTATAGAAATATGACATGTAATAAAATATATTAATGTAGTATAATATGGGGTAAGTAATCTATATAAATAAAATAAATAAGGGACTGTTTCTTGACAAAATAAATAGAGACAGTCCTTTTGAGACTGTAACAAATTACTGTATAATACATTATATGTCTAAAGGAAGTGAAGAACTTTGATACACTATCGCTACTCTTTTCGATTCAAATTGATTACAGTATTTCTTATATCCATATTTTTATTATCAATTTTAGTAATGGTAACGTTACCAACGTATTTTACAAAGACAATGAATAAAGAGATTGATGTATTGACGGACAGTACTTTAACAGCTATTGAACATAATCTTAATAGTTACTTTGATGAACTTGAAAGAATAACTATCATGCCGTATTTCAATCAATCATTTATGGATTCTCTGTTAGTAATAAATAACAGTTACTACGATGAATTGGATACATATAACAAATTTCTATTAACTCAATCTATACAATATACATTGGCTAACTATCTTCAATCAACCCGTGTTGATGTATTAAGTGCTCTTTTTGTAACAGAAAACCTGCAATCATTCATTACAACTAAAAAGTACGGACAAACTTCAGTTATTAATGGATATAACTTCAAAGGAGCACAATGGTATCGACAAGCTATTATAAACAACAGTAATGTAACATATATCAATGCCCATAAACAAGATTATCTACAAACCCCTGTAGCTGATCAAGTGTTTTCAGTGGCTCGTCTTATAAAAGACCCAATAACAATGAAGACCTTGGGAGTCCTTATGGCTGATATGGATACCAATATTATTGCAAAGACTTTTAATAATATTAATCTAGGGGTTTCATCAATCATTACAGTGTATGACGGGAATAATAATCTTATATATGCTACAAAACCAATATCAGAGTCCTTAGAAGACCAAATCATTAATTATACAGGTAAGAAGATATCCTCAGAAAAAGATGATTATAGACTAATTAAAAGACCATTGAGCAAATTGCCTTGGCATATCAATATATTAGTATCTCAATCTGAGCTAAATGATAAAGTCAAAGGTATGTATATAGTAGGCGGTTTATTTATAATCCTAGAGCTTTTGATTACTATATTGATCTATTATCTTATGTGGAATCATATTACCAAGCCTTTCAACAATATGCTTATGACAATTGAGAAGATTCAAAAAGGCAACCGTTCTCTATTGTTCGACGAATCAGGAAAAGATGAGATTTCTTATTTGTGTCATAACCTCAATAATATGATGTATGAGATTGATGATTTGGTAAGCAGAGAGTATAAGGCAATCATAGAAAAACAAAAAGCAGAATATCATGCTTTACAATCTCAGATACAGCCTCACTTTTTATTTAATACCCTCAATGGATTGATAGGGCTTAATAGATTAGGTGAGCGAAAAAAAGTAGAAGAAACAATAATCAACTTAACAGGAATGATGAGATATATTCTCAATCAACAAGATACATCTAGCCTAGAAGAAGAATTCAAGCTTCTAAAGCGGTACTGCGCATTACAAAAATTACGTTTTGGCGAACGCATCAACTATGATTTTCAACTAGACCCAGAATTAGAAGATGTTCAAGTTCCAAAATTACTATTACAACCTCTAGTGGAAAATGCTATAATTCATGGGTTGGAACCTATACATGAGTCTGGTCAATTACAAGTAAAAGCATTTATAGAAAAAATAGAAGATAAAGATTATATATACATATTAGTTGAAGATAATGGAGTCGGTTTTGACATAACTAAAGTATCATCCAACGTTGGAATAGCCAATACAAAAAACAGGTTAATGCTTATTAATTCATCTAGTGAAATCACAATTGACAGCAAAGAAGGAGAAGGTACTAAAATAACTATAAAGATACCTCTTAATCTTGAAAATAACTCAAAGGCAGGGAGTGTTGATCTATGAGAATCTTAATAGCTGATGATGAATATTTAGTCAGATCTACATTAGTTAGTATGTTAGGAGAATTAGGTATATCAAAGGATTGGATTGATGAAGTTGACAATGGGGAAGCTTTGGTAAGTCAAATTCAAACAGCAACTTATGATATCGCTTTTATAGATATCAGGATGCCAAAAATGAATGGACTTGAAGCTATTGAAAAAGCTAAAAGTATAGCACCTTACACAAAATGGGTTATAGTTACTGGTTACTCAGAGTTTTCATATGCAAAAGAAGCTATACAGCTGGGGGTATCCAATTACTTATTGAAACCCATAAGTATCAACGAACTAGGTGAAGTTATCTCAGAACTGCTCCAGGAGAATCAAAAATATGCTTTACTACTGAATCAACAGTTTGAATCAGACATGAATAGTATATATCAAGAATTACAATATCTAGAAAAGCTTGAAATCAACTATACTGAGCATATAAAATATATGACATTTTGTATTAATACCAATTCTTTTGATATAGCTCTCAGAAATAATGTAATGCAGAAATTATATGGAGAACTAAGAGAAAAGATTAAAAATATCATTACTCCTAATATTAGAATAGTTTTTTTAAACAGGCAAGGAGTTGATTTAACCTTAGTATTGGCATGGGGATTCTTAGGCAATCATAAGGAGGCTGAGGAAATAGTAAATAATTTCTATAAGTCTCTAAAAGTTATGCTCTTAAAATATCGTTGTACAGGTATGGAATTGACGCTGATTCATTCAGAAGCTGTAGACTCGCTGGATAATAATTTCAAATACCTGCATTGCATATATAACATGTGTCAGTTAAGGATATTGAAACCTAGTGAGCACATATTTACCCTTAATGACCTTAAGGATATGTGGGAACAAGCAGAAGACAGTCAGCTACAATTAGTTGACAATTGCTCCGGGTTATTTGATACATTTTATAGTAACAACTATTTGGCTTTCATGAGTCATGTTGATACTCTTGACAAATTGATTAATACTCATGAACAATTACTGGTGGATGACTTTAAAAAATATCTAAATCCTTTACTTGAATCTTATGATGAAGGTAATACGACTATTGAGAAATTGAAACAGATAGCTCATGAATATCTTGTTAAAACCAAATCAACTGATGATAGCCAAATGGATAGTATAAATCAAATTAAACTCTATGTCCAAAAAAACTATATGAAAGATATAGGTATCTATCAGATTGCAGATAAATTAGATCTAACACCTAATTATCTAAGTACGTTGTTCAAGAAAAAAGAAGGTATCACTTTCATGAAATATCTCACCAAGACTAGAATGTTAATCGCAAAAGAGCTGTTAACAAACAACAATGTTACAGTAAGTCAAGTAGCCAATCAAGTTGGTTTCAACAGTGCAAGATATTTTAGCAAGCTTTTCAAAAACTATTATAATATATACCCATCCGAATTAAAGCATAAAAATTCCAATTAATAATAAGGCAATGGAATCCTATCTTGTATATTCTCTAACAATATATTAGATAGAATTCCGTTGGATTATCCTTTGACAGCTCCAGCAGATAATCCTTTAACAAAGTATTTTTGGAGAAACAAATAGAGAATAACTAATGGTATTGTTCCTATTATACATCCAGCAGCTACCCAGTTGATCTGATTAGAGAACTGAGAGAAAAATTGATTTAGAGCTACTGTTAAAGTATACATATTGGGTTTTTGTAAGAAAAATATTGAAAATGTATAATCATTCCATATAGCTACACCAACCAAGATAGTAACTGTTGCTGTTACTGGCTTCAACAATGGAAATATAATCCTGAAAAATATTCCAAAACGTCCGCATCCATCAATCAAAGCTGCTTCATCAAGTTCTTTGGATATGGAGCCTATGAAACCAGTAAACAAAAAGATTGTTATTGGTAGCTGATAAGCTATATGAGGTAATATAACACTTAAGTATGTACTGGTTCCTGTTGTATTGACAATCAATTTATACAATGGAACCAATATAGTTAATGGAGGTACAATCATACAGGATACACACAAGGTATAAATGAAATTATTGAATTTTGTTTTATACCTTGCCAATGGATATGAAGCAAATGCACCAAGAACAATAACACTTACAACTACTACAAGAGTGATGAATATATTATTCTTGAACGCCGATATCATGTTTGCCTCTAACCATGCATTCTTAAAATTATCTAAATAAAGGTTAAAAGAAGGTATCCAATAAGACGAGCTATTGGAAGCAGGTCTAAAAGCCAAATTGATTAAGATATAAAAAGGTATCAAATATAAGATGCCTACAATATACATAATACATCTACTGAGTCTTTTCACATTTCTACCTCCTTATTCCTGAAAAATTTCAAATTGATAATACTGATTATGCTAATTATTAAGAACATGACTATTCCCATTGCAGAAGCATATCCCGCATCCATTCTTACAAAATACATCTGGTACATCATTGTTGATATAGAAGCTGATGTATAGCCAGGTCCGCCTTTTGTCATAGCCATGATTACATCAAATAGCTTCAAACCACCAATAATGTTTATAACTACACTGGTTGTTATGGCTGGCATTAACAATGGAATTGTAACGTTCTTGAACTTTGTCCAACTTGTAGCACCATCTATACTAGCTGCCTCGTAATAGGTTTTAGGAATACCTTGAAGACCAGCTAGATATATAACCATTGAAATACCCATATATTGAAATGAGTTTACAAGAGTGATAATCCATACAGAACGTTTTCCTACAGCAAGCCAGTCAAGTGGATCTAAGCCCAACAGCATCATAATATCATTGATTGCTCCACCTTCGAATTTAAAGAAGAAATACCATACATATCCCATAATCAATGCACTTATAACAACTGGTAAGTATACAACGGTTCTTACTAATTTCTCACATCGCATCTTTTGATCCAATAGAACTGCACATCCAAGACCTAGAACATTTTGTATTAATGTACTGCCTACTCCATAGATAAGAGTATTTTTTACGGTAAAATAAAAGTCTTTATCGTGAAATAATTTCTGATACTTCTGTAATCCTACCCATAGAAACTTTGGAGAATAACCATTCCATTCTTTGAAAGATATAATAATTCCCTGAAAAAATGGATAAAATATAAGCAGAACAAAGAAGATAAGAGCAGGAACATACATGATATTAACTATTTTTGGTGAGTGTAACTGCTTTTTAAGTTTGCTTTGTATCGTTTTCATATCTATTCCTTTCTAGATTCAATAATTAATGAGTTACAAAAAGGACTGCTTCATAATATATTCGTTAACTGGCTAACATTATGAGACAGCCCTTTCTTTAGATTATGTATTTATAATTAATTATCTTGTAGTTGATGTAGACGATTAAACTCTGATTCCATGTTTTCTGAGAATTCTCTAGGAGTGATAACCTTGCCTAGTAGGGATTGAGAATTCTTACACATAACATCCCACATTCCATTTGGAAGATATACTCTATCAAAATATGGGAAAGTTCTTAGGTTAGCGTATTTTTCATAAGTTTTTGTTAACTCTCCAGCATTGATTTCTACACCATCAATAGCAGGAGGTAATTTTGTATAAGCACATACTTTTGCAACATTTTCTTTTTGTGCACAGAAATCAATAAATGCCATAGCAGCTTCTTTGTTAGGAGAATCTTTCCAAACACCGAAAGTTGTTTTTTCTCCACCAGCGAAAGTTGGTTCATCACCATCATATATAGCAGGAATAGGCATCATATCTGCTTTTATTTCTGGATTAAGAGCACGAGCTTCTTCGATGAAATATGGACCATAGAATCCAATAGCAGCTTTACCTTCAGCAAATTTTGCTATATTGTCACTGAATTTTACTGTGAAGATATCTTTGTTTATATAACCTTTTTCAAACATTTCAAGCCATTTTTCAGGTAGAACGTCCCATTTGTTCCAATCAAAAGTTTTATTTAATAAAGCTTCTGCTTCATTTTTCTCTGGACTTATCAATAGTGGTGTTGCAAAGAAATCGAAGAATTGAGCTTCTTCCCAGCCTTCAGCAGCACATACTATTGGAGTGATTTCTCCATTACTCTTAGTTTTGATAGTTTCACATGCAGCCATAAATTCATCAAGAGTAGCTGGTATTTCTATACCATATTCCTCAAAAATAGCTGTATTATAGATTGGACCTGATTGATCTTGATCAAAAGGTAATACATAAAGCTTGCCTTCTTCGTCGCTGACGATTGGTTTGAAGGACTCTGTAACTTTATCAGCCCATTCTCTGTCACTTAAATCTGCTAAGAATTCACCATATCTTAATTTTGCCCATCCATGAGTTGAGAATATATCTGGCATATCTTTGGCAGCCATTTTTACTTTTAACATGTTTTCATATTCTCCACCAGGAGCACTAAAATCAATTTGAATATTAGGATTAAGTTTTTCATATTCTTTTGCCATATTTTCAAGAACCTCTGCATGTTTACCAACAACATTAGTCCATACAGTTAATTGAATAGGGTCTTCGTTATTTTTTGCATCTGGTTCGGTAACTTCAGGTGTTGAGTTGTCAGGAACACTTGCACTTTCTTTTTTTGCATCATTATTTTTACATCCAGCAAATAACATAGTTAGAACTGTTACTAGCAATAATAATGTACCTATCTTTTTCATATAAACATCCTCCTTGTTTTTTCATTTCATGATTTTATTATAGCTGGTGAGTGAAGATAATTGTATGACTTAGAATTACACTTAAGGTATATATTTCTTTGATTATAATATGGAAACATGCCATTTATACAGGATTTTAATTAATAACATGATTTTGAATATATTGAAAACAATATTTTAAAGTCATTATCAAATTTTATTATTTACACATTTCAAGAGTTGGAATATAGTCCTAAATATATATGCTGTACTATGACTTATAGTCATAAATCAAGGATACCATATCTGAGGGTAAAAATATGATATAAGTCACATCTAGAAGTTACCTATATTCTTTTAACACTATACTAAATTATAAATTGAATTGTTACAAGCCAGATACTTAAAATACTATTAATAATTTTATGTGTTCAAAGATGATGTAGGTAATTATAAAATAAGGAGGGTTTTATATGTTAAAGAACAAGTCTTTCAATAAGACAATTATTATTTTGATGGTTTTTGTAACAACGCATGTATTTGGGATAACGCCTATAAGCATGGAACAAGCTTACGCAGCAGGTATACAAGCTACTTTTTATGTGTCACCTGATGGTAATGATACTAATCCTGGTACAGAATCACAGCCTTTTGCAACAATTACTAAGGCACGAGATGTCATTCGTACCATCAATGATAACATGACTGGGGATATTATCGTTTATCTAAGGGAAGGAAAATACTATATAGAAGATACCATAACTTTTAATGAATCAGATAGTGGTACTAATGGTTATAAGATTTATTATAAGAATTATAATAATGAAGAACCTGAAATTATTGGGGGACAAAAAATTACAGGATGGACATTACATGAGGGTAACATTTATAAGGCTTATGTAGGAAGCCATTGGCAACCCTATAATATGATTGAAAATGGTGTTACATGTACAGTAGCAAGGACACCTAATACAGGGTATTTTAAAGTGGATTCAAAGGTAGTTGAAGGTATATCTTTTAAATATAAGGCAGAAGATATAACTGATACTTTTGATTACAGTGATGCATCTGTTATGATATGGGTGGGACAAGCTCATTGGGATTGGTTCACTTCTTTGTTGAGTATTGATAATGTAGATTTTACAAATAAAACAATCAAGGTTAATCCTAGTACTAATACCTTTAGAACAATGGATACAGGTGCAAGATATTATTTGAAAGGTTCCTTAGATTTTTTAGATACTCCTGGAGAGTTTTATTATGACCAGTCAGATGGGTATGTATATTATTGGCCTGGTAATGATTCTATAGACCAACAGGAAATCATTGCTGCCACTGTAAATAATGTTATAGAGCTAAAAGGTAGTTCTACTGATAATCACGTTATGAATCTGCACTTTGAAGGACTTAAAATGGTATTAAGCAATTACAGTAATGAGCATTGGAGTTACCAAGATCCAGGAACCATAGGCATTGGTGATAATAATGAGTATGAACATGGGCGTTATGGATTATTCTACATGGAGAATGCAAGTCATAATACCATTAGATTCTGTAAAATATTCAATGCAGGGTTCAGTGCTATAATCTTGAATTACGCAGCCAATAATAATACCATCTATGGAAATTGGATACAGGATGCTGGTTATAACGGTATTTATTTAACTGGATGGGGACCTAATAGGGGAGGTTTTGCTAATATAACTGAAGCCTATGTAAATCATAATAATATTATTTCTAACAACTATATTTATAATTGTGGTTTGAATGTAGGTCATGGGTCAGGTGTTCAGTTATACATGAGCGGTAATAATGAAATTTCATATAATGAGATTAATAGAATGCCAAGGTATGGTATATCCTTAAAAGGGCAAAGATGGGGGACACAGCCATCAACATACTATGGTGAAACAGTCACTTTTGATAATCACTATGATTTTAATCTATGTAAAGATAATGTAATTAAATATAATGATATGTATGATTTATGCAACGATAGTGGTGATTGTGGAGCAGTTGAAGGATGGGGAACTGGGAAAGGCAATTATGTTTTCAATAACAGATTACATGACTATTATAATGATGTAAGTTCCTATGCTTTTTTCGGATTTATGAATGATGATGATTCTGATTATTATACTTTAGAAAATAATCTAGTATATAATTGGGCAGGAACAAGAGCATTCCAGAATAATGGAAATTCAAATCTCACCTATATTAATAATCATCATAGTACTAATGAACAGGATGCAATGACAAAAGCAGCTCAAAACGGTATTGATTGGGATAATGTAGGTCTAAAAGGTGATTTTCCTTTTGATACTTCATTGGTAGCTACAGTATTGTTGCCAACCAAGTATGAAGCAGAAAAAGCAGTATTGTCAGGTGGTGCAAGTATCAATACCAATCACACTGGATATTCTGGAACAGGCTTCATAGATGGATATGGAAGTACTGGCGCAGCAACTGCATTTTCAGTAAATACATCAAAAGCAGGACATTATGAGGTTGTTTTAAGATATTCAGGTGAAGTTTCTGAAAGGACATTAGGTGTCTATGTTAATGGAACGAAAGCTTTGGATACTAATCTTCCTCCTACTTCCGATTGGGATTCATGGGCAAGCAAAAAAGAAGTTCTAACCTTAGATGAAGGGCTTAATACTATAACTTATAAAAATGATGCCGGGAATAATGGAGTAGCTAACTTGGATTATATTATAGTAACGCCATGTACGGTTGAATCAATAACTGTTGAAGCAGAAGACTATGATTCAATGAATGGAGTCAATCTTCATCCAGGAGATCAAGTCGTGGGTTGGTGTGATGATGGAGATTGGTTATGTTATAATAATATAAACCTAGGGAATGGATATAATGAACTTGTTGTCAAAGTAGCAGTTGACTCAGCTTATGCAGGTAAAAGAGCTGAAATAAGACTTGATAGTGTGACAGGTACCTTGATTGGGACACTTACCGTTGGCGATACAGGGAGTTGGGATACATTTCAGGAACAAACTATATCATTGACAGATGGTATTGGTGTACATGATATTTATGTTGTATTTAAAGATGGTAGTGGAGTAGGTAATTTTGATTGGTTCAGATTTGATTACTAATACAACAAGCTAATCCATTAGCCTATAGAATCTTAAGTAATATATGAAAACAACATTCTAATATTGATTGTATTAGGGTGTTGTTTTCTTCTTAGCATATCTTAGAGGGGATGTACCTACCAATGTGGTAAAAGTACGAATGAAATGAGAATAGTCACCGAATCCTACTTTAGGGCAAACTTCCGATACAGTCAAGCCTCTGTTCAACAGATTTTTCGCTTCTGATATTCTTCTTGCTATTATATATCTATTGATGGTTGTTCCAGTATGCTTCTTGAATAATTTACACAAATGATATTTACTGATATTCATATGGTTTGACAATTTTTCTAGGGTTAGAGTATGTGTATAGTTGTTGTTTATATAATCTATGAGAGGTTTAATTATTATCTCATAATCTGTATTTATATTATTATTAACATTATCATTATTTGATTTGGATTTATTTCTCTGTTTAAAATAAGAGTTGATATTGATGAGTATCTCAGTCAAATAATTCTTCTGTAATATATCACTTCCATAAGCATCTGGTAGAGCGATGAACTTATCATACATGTTAACAAGTGTTTTGTGTTCGCTATCAGTCAAATTAATTTTATGTCGGGGACTATCATTATTATTAAATAAGAAACAATCTAATAGATTAGTTTTTTCTGTACAATATGGAAGTATTAATTGAGGATAGAAAGTTATTATATATCTATGGTATATTTCATTTTTCTGAGAGCTTGTCTTATGTATTTCATTAGTATTAATTATAAAAAGATCTTTTGGCTTTATGGTATATATACAATCATTAATTATGAAGTTCTGACCTCCAGAAATACTATGATATATCTCATAACTATCATGAAAATGAAAATCCATATTTACTAGATTAGTGGTATCAAAATTTACATAGATATCACTATCATAAGAACGCTTTTTAATTTCTTTCATATTTCACCCCACCTTATATCGTTATAATCAGTATAGCACAAGATACGCAAGAAATTAAGCAATAATCCAATAGAAATTGCATATAAAATCTAGTAAACTATTAACAATATTTAATTCAAGTGTACTAAAGGAGGGTAACAATGACTGAACATAAAAAGTTTTTATATAATTCATTGGAAGAGTTAAAAGAAGATATTAAAAAACTTGGGCTTAATATTCCAGTTAGCGAAAATATTGATATCTTGAAACAGCCTGTTTATATAAATGATAAATGTATTCCAAACGCATTGGGGATACATGCAATGGAAGGGTGTGATGGAACTCTAGATGGAAAGCCGGATATACTTACTTTTAGAAGATATGACCGTTTTGCTAGAGGTGGAGCAGGACTTCAATGGGTAGAGGCAACAGCTGTTGTAAATGAGGGAAGAGCCAATCCAAGACAACTATATATATGTAAGCAAAATAAAGCTGAGTTAGAAAGACTTCATAATAATATAATTAAGGCATCACAAGAGGAATTTGGAAAATCGTATAGACCTTATACAGTACTTCAACTAACACATTCAGGAAGATATAGTAAACCAAAGGATAAACCTATGCCAATAATTGCAGCCAGAAATCCGCATTTAGATAAAAATATACCAGAGGATTATCCAGTCATTGAAGATTATGAATTAGAACAATTAGAAGATAAATACGTTGAAGCTGCTGAGTTAGCAAAGGATATAGGGTTTGATGCAATAGATATTAAAAGTTGTCATAGATATCTTAATTCTGAATTGTTATCTGCATTTACTAGAGAGGGAAGATATGGAGGAAGCTTTGAAAATAGAACAAGATTTTTATTGAATATAGTAGACAAAATAAAAGCAAAATTAGGTAATTCAATTGAAATTACTATGCGTTTGAATGCATATGATGCTATTCCATATCCTTATGGATGGGGTGTTGATAAAGGTGATTTCAGAAAACCTGATATTAGGGAACCTATTCAATTAATAAAGATTCTCCATGAAAAAGGTGTAAATCTAATTAATATCAGTACAGGAAATCCTTATTACAATCCTCATGTGGGAAGACCATATGATATGGGAGCTTATATTCCGCCACAACATCCTCTGGAAGGGATAGATAGAATGCTCAATATTATTAGAGAAATACAACAAAGTGTACCAGATATGACAGTTGTAGCAACTGGATTCAGTTGGCTGCGGGAATACGGTGCTAATGTAGCAGCAGGAGGTATAGAACAAGGTTGGTTCAAGATAGCTGGTTTTGGAAGACAGGCTTTTGCATATCCAAATTTTGCACGTGATATTTTGAGAGAAGGGAAAATGAGTAGAAAGAAATGTTGTATTTCATGTAGCAAATGTACGGAAATAATGCGTGACGGGGGAACTACTGGTTGCGTTCCAAAAGATGTTTCAGTATATGCGCCAATATATCGAGAGGGAAGAAAAGGTAAACCAGTGCTTACTAGTACCAAATTAGCTGAACATGTATAGATGAAAGGGGGAGTGAATATGTTGAAGGGTATTTTTATACTTAATGAGAAAGTAGCTGATAAAGTTTATGGTTCTAGAATAAGAAATGAAATAGAAAAATATGTTGATTGCATAGAAAAAGTATATAATAAAGAATCTATAACACAGAATTTAGACATATTAAATGACATTGAAGTTATTTTCTCTGGATGGGGTGGACCAAAATTAGATGAAGAGTTATTAAGGGCAGCACCCAATCTTAGAGTTATATTCTTTGGAGGAGGTTCTATAAAGAGGTATGTAACAGATGAATTCTGGGATAGAAAAATATTAATTACAAGTGCATATGCAGCTAATTCTGTGGCTGTTTCAGAGTATACATTATCTCAAATACTATTCTGTCTAAAAAAAGGCTGGTATTTTGCAGAGCGTACCAAGAAAGAACTTAAATTTGAAAAATTTGATATAATACCAGGTATCTATGGCACAACAGTAGGAATAGTCTCTCTAGGAATGATCGGTAGAAGAGTTTGTGGGCTTCTTAGTTCGTTTGATGTTAATATTATTGCATATGACCCATATATATCTGATGAAACAGCAAAAGAATTAGGAGTAGAACTTTGCAGGCTAGATGAGATATTTGAACGAGGGGATGTAGTTTCTCTTCATTCACCATGGTTAAAAGAGACAGAAGGTATGATAACAGGTAAACATTTTTTATCCATGAAAGCTAATGCTTCATTTATTAACACAGCTAGAGGTGCTGTTGTACGAGAACAGGAAATGATAGATATTCTTAAAGAACGTACAGACATTCAGGCGGTTCTTGATGTAACATACCCAGAGCCACCAGAACAAAATTCTCCTCTATATACAATGCCTAACGTGGTATTGACACCTCATATTGCTGGTTCTTCATTTAATGAATGTGAAAGAATGGGTAAATATATGGTTGAGGAATTAGAAAGATATGTTCATGGAAAACCATTGAAATGGCAGATGGCAAAAGAAATAACAACAATTCTTGCTTAATCATTAAGCATGTGCAGAATCATTAACTAAAGGAGTGGAGATATGATATATCCTGGATTGGTATCAATAACATTTAGGGAGTTAAGTCCTGCTGAAATAATAGGATTAGCTGTAAAAGCAGGAATTAAGGGTATTGAATGGGGTGGAGATGTACATGTTCCCCATGGAGATATAAAAACAGCAAAAGAAGTACTAAAAATGACAAAGGAAGCCAACTTAACTGTAGCTGCATATGGCTCTTATTATAGAATTGGATGTGAACAGGAAAAGGGATTGAAATTTGAACAAGTGCTGGAAAGTGCAATTGAACTTGAATCGCCTGTAATAAGAGTATGGGCAGGTGACAGAGGTTCCACTGACGCTGATGAGAAATGGTGGTCACGTGTAATAGATGAATCAAGAAGAATTGGGGATTTATCTGCTGAACATAATATTAAAATTGCATATGAATATCATAAAAATACATTAACGGATTCAATTGATTCTGTAGAAAGATTATTGAAACAAGTTAATCATAATAATATAGAATGTTATTGGCAACCATTGAATGAATTAGATAAAAATAAGAAAGTTAAGGGGTTAAAGAACTTGATACCTTATCTCTCTAATATTCATGTTTTCCATTGGGATTCAAACAACAGATATACATTAGAAGAAGGAATGAAAGATTGGACAACATATTTTGGTATAATAAAAGAGGCAAAAGGAAATCATTATGCTATGCTAGAATTTGTTAAAGATAATACACCTGAACAGTTTTTAAAAGATGCAGATACATTAAAAAGATTGCTTAGTAAAATCTGATTTAATACAGTAAAATTCTATTCGCCTGCTTACACCATTCTTAATTAACCGCCGTATACCGAACAACGGTATGTAGAGTGGTATGAGAGGACGGTAGATAAAATAATTATCTACCTCCTACTCAATTTATTAATGATTATTAATTAGATAGAAAAGTTCTCAGCTGTATTTTTCATATCAATAGCCATCTTTGCAAGAGTTTCACTAGAAGCTTGAATTTCTTGTATTGAAGCCATTTGCTCTTCGGTTGCAGCGGATACAGTTTGTGTTTCACCTGCTATTTCTCTACTAATACTTTCAATATCTTTAACGGAAGACACTATTTCAATACTACTATCTGACATTTGTTGCATAGTACTGGATACTTCCTGAATCTGACAGGAAACATGCTTAATTAGATTAATTATATCTTCATATGATTTTCCTGCACGAACAACAGTTTCTTTACCTAATTTAACCTGATTGGTACCTTCATTCATAGCTATTACTGCTTGATCAGTACCATTTTTAATTTCTAGTATTAATTCGGATATTTTTTTAGCAGCTGATTGGGACTGTTCAGCTAATACTCTTACTTCATCTGCAACGACTGCAAACCCTTTTCCTTGTTCTCCTGCCCTAGCTGCTTCTATTGCCGCATTAAGAGCAAGTAAATTGGTTTGTTCTGAAATATTGACGATTATATCCACTATTTGACTTATTTCTGCTGAATGAGCGTTTAAGCGGATTATTGCCTCAGAAGAATTTACAGTAGTTTCTTCGATTGTATTCATCTGAACAACTACAGCATCCATAGCTTTTTCTCCATGATTAGCTGCTTTTGTTGCTTCATTAGACCCATTTGCAACATCATTAACATTCTCTGTTACTTGTTGGATATCTTGTAATATCTGTTCTATTGTATCTGTACTACGACTTACAACGGTCAACTGTTTTTCTGTTCCATCTGCTAGATTTTCCATAGCATTAGTTACTTGTTCTAAAGCCTGTGCTGTTTCTTTAGTAGTAACCGAGAATTGATTTGAAGATAAGGTTACTTGTTCTACAGAATCTAATATCTGCCCGATAAGATTCCTAATATCTTTTTGCATATTGACTAACATCTTAGCTAAATATCCAAATTCATCTTTACGGTTTATGTATTTTTGAGGCATTTGTTTAGAAAAATCCCCTTCTGCTAACAAATTAATATGGTTTATAGCTCCGTCCAGTGGAGCAGTAAAATATTTAGCAATAATAATTGCTAATATAAAAGCAACAATTATTATAACAAGTACCATTATAAAAGCTGTATTTTTCATGGTATTTATATCTTTTTGGATTTCTGTTTCCTCTATTACACCGATTAATTTCCATCCAAGTCTATCGGAGGTATATGCATTGACTACATAATCTTTACCATCCATATTGACATGAATATTTTCGGTTTCATTGATATCATTTTCATTTAACAACTTTTCTGGAAATACATCTATAATATCTTTAAACATTAAATCTCCATTTTTGGGGTGAGCTAATATCTTACCATTTCCATCTACCAGAATAACAAATCCTGTTTTACCTATATTAATATCTTTTATAGTATTTGTAAGATTTTCCAAACTTAGAGCCACCGCAACAACACCTTTATTATTTCCTGTTTCATCTTTAATAACAGAAGAGGCACTCATAAATAACTTACCTGTTCCAGTTGATTGGTAAGGATCTGTTAGAATTACTTCGTTGGGATTGTTCCAAGCCTGTTGATACCAGCCTCTTTCTCTTGGATGATAACCTGGAGATCTAGTACTACCTTCTTTAACAGGCCACTTTAGATAACCTCCATTTTCTTCTACACCTATTCCAATTAAATAAATATTAGGATAACTTTCTCCCACATTTTTCATTACTTCCAAAAGGTTACTAGACAGACTTCCTATTTCTGGCGTTGGTATTTTAATCTTCTTATCACCTTTTTTATCAGCAGTCGAAAAGATTGTATTATCTATTTGAGTTACTAAAGAATGAGTAGCCATTTGTTTTGCATTTCCTTTTAGCGTTTCAATGTTACTATTTAAGTAATTATCAACTTGGTTAATCGTATGAGTAGTTGTATCTCTAAAATTTTCGTATTCATTTGTTTCAAATCTCAAAATATAAATAATTGTTCCTACTATCAAAGGTATTAAAGCTATACCTAAAAAAACTGTAAATAATTTTCCTCGTATCCCTGTAAATTTTTTTCTTGTTCTCATAGTAAGTCTCCTTTAAGTCAATTAGTGTTATAATATGTAATGAACTTGTTAAAAAATTAGGTATAAATATTAGAAAAATAAAATATAACTTAGAAAAACCTATTTTAATACTATAACTCATTATATACTAGGGGTTAAATTTATGTCAATATATGTATTTGAACTATAACCTAAAGCATTATTGTTTTTAGTCCCAAATTACTATATTTTTTTAATATATATATTATAATGAGTGATTAGGGCTATTTAGAATAAATAAAAGGGTAGTATATTTCATTTTGAAAATAATGAACTATAAAATTAAAAGAAGTTTAAATATTAATACTTATATTCTAGAAATATTTGACAACATTTTTGCAATATACTATAATTAAAGATGAATTAAATGAAAAGGAGCAAGTGCAATGTCTAAATTCTTAACTAAATGAGACGAATTGAATAGAAGGTGAAGAGAGAAAACCAGTAGAATGGTTTTATTAATGGTACTCTTTACTAAATTTTAGTTAAGAACACAAGTTAGCACTAAATAGTATAATAGGATTAGTCATGCTTGAGGCATGTTTTTTTATACCCTTTTTTAATAATATATTTTGATTAATATACTATAAAGGCTATAAATGGAAGTGTTCATTTACAGCCTTTTTTTGCGTACTTCTATACCATTTATCTATGCATTTTTACCTTCTATCCAAACTTTCCCTTACTGTTTAATTTATATTTTATATACAGAGGTGAGTCAATTGAAAGATGAACATGTAATGAAAATGACAAGGCAAGATGGTAGTAGAAAATATGCTTTTGTCACATTTCTAATGATGAATGACCATTTTCTGCCTGGTATATTGATGCAGGGTAATCAATTGCGAAAAGGTAATTATGGTGCTGATTTGATATGCCTGGTTACAGAGAATATATCACAAGAGGCAAAAGATATCATAGGAGAGATCTATGATTATGTAGTTGATGTAGAAGAAGTCTTCATACACCATAGAAGGCGTCAAAAACGTCAAGATAGACCTTTTTTATTCACAAGATTTCAAGCATTAAGATTAGGTAAAGATGGAGATTTGGGGTTTGATTATGAAAAAGTAGTTGTTCTAGATGCTGATGTATTGCCTAGAAAGAATTATAATCAGCTCTTTGCATTGGATACACCAGCAGGAACTGTGAATGAGAGGAAAGGCTATACTATGGAGTATAGCAGTGACGGAAAGTATATAATTCCACAAAATGTGGAAACAACAAAAAAGTGGATCTGGCATAGAACCTATGATTCCATGTGCTCTCATGGAGAAAATGTACCTGTGGATATTTGCCATCGTGTCATAGATGATCCGAATAACATGGGAATTAATAGTTCCTTATGGGTATTGACTCCGTCTATGGATGATTATCATGAGATAATGGAAGATGTTAATAGACCAGAGATAAAAAAGCTCATAGGAGATATTTTCAATTGGCCTGAAATGCAGTATGCAACTATACATTGGGCAGGCAGATGGAAAAATATTGACCTTATCTTTAATGGATTCGGGGGATATCCATCAATAGATATATTGTATGGACTTCATTATGCAGGGTTCAAACCATGGAATTTCAAGGATAAAAAGAAGATTTACCGTTTAGGGAAAAAGAAGGATTTTCTCTATTGGTATAAAACATATATTGAGATGGTGACAAAAGATTATCCTAGTTTTCTGAAATATAAGAAGTTAAAGAATCTATTAGAGTGTATCAATGAATTTCTTAGAAGTGAAGGATTGGATTTAGCTAATACCAAGGGTGGATAATAGAGGAGAGTTAAAATGTTAAAAGGATTAATAGGTCATACAGGTTTGGTGGGCAGTAATTTAGATAGGCAGGCATTTTTTCATGAAAAATATAATAGTAAAAACATCGATAGTATAAGAGGCAAGAAATTCGATTTACTTGTATGTGCAGGTATGTATGGAACCAAGTGGTATGCTAATAAGTATCCACAAGAGGATAAACTGGCTATTTATAGGCTTCTAGATAATCTTGCAACAGTATCCTGTGGATATTTTATTCTCATTTCCACTGTGGATGTGTATAAAAATCCTAATGGGGTAGATGAGGACACAATTATTTCTATGGATGGTTTGCACGACTATGGTAAACATAGATATGAGGTAGAACAGATAGTAAAGGCTAGATTCAGACATCATTCCATTATACGCCTGCCAGCCTTGTTTGGTAAGAATCTGAAGAAAAATTATATATATGATTTAATGAACAATCATTGTTTGGAATGGACTCATAGAGATAGTGTGTATCAATATTATAATCTAGATTATTTATGGGATGATATTAAGATTGTCAGGGATAAACATATCCCACTTATTAATTTTAATTCAGAGCCTATAAAAGCATGGGAAATTGCCAATGAGTGTTTTAATAGAGATTTTACTAATGTGACCAAAAGATTACCAGACATCTATGATGTAAAATCAAAATACTCTTATCTATTTAGTAAAGATAATGATTATATGTATTCAAGACAGAAGGTACTTAAAGATATCATTAATTTTAGTAGTAATAGTGTAGAAGTAAAGTAATTATCAAGAAATGAATTGATAAAAGATATTGAGGTGATTAGTATGATTATTGAGGCTGATTACATTATATTAGGTGCTGGTATGTATGGGTTATATGCCAGCAAAGATTTAGTTGATAAAGGAAATAAAGTAGTCATATTAGAACATGATTGTAATAGTTTTCAAAGAGCATCCTATATTAATCAAGCTAGAGTACATAGAGGATATCATTATCCCAGAAGCTATGCTACAGCTATAAAATCAGCTGATTATTTTAAAAGGTTTTATAGAGACTTTGAATTTGCAATCAATAATAGATATAAGAGCATATATGGAATTGCTGAAAATTATTCCTTAACTTCCGCTAAGCAATTTAAAAGTTTTTGCAAAAAGGCAGATATACCATGTACAGAAGTGTATACTAACCAATATTTTAAGAAAAACTTGGTTGAACAAGCTTTTTTAACTGAAGAATATGCTTTGGATGCAGGAACCATCAATAAATGGTTTATGGAAAAATTAAATGAGAATAAGAAGTGTGAAATTTGTTATGACATAAGAATAAGAGAGGTATTAATCAAAGGTGGCAAATATATTATTAAAACAGAAGATGGAAATATGTTTATGGCATCTACGGTTATCAATACTACTTATGCAGGTGTAAATCAGATACTTAGACAATTTCAAGCACCACTTTTTAAAATAAGATACGAGATAAGTGAAATCATCATATGCAAGATAAAAGAGAATTATAGTGAACTGGGGTTAACATTGATGGATGGACCATTTTTCTCTATAATGCCTTTTGGCAATGGTAATTATCATTCTCTTACATCTGTGACTTTTACACATCATAAAACATGCAATGAAATATTGCCCAACTTTCCTTGTCAGGAAAGAAACAAAAAATGTACGTTATACAATCTAGAGAATTGTAATTTGTGTGATGAGAGACCAAAGACCTTTTTTCATAGCATGAAACAGTTGGCTAATAAATATCTTGCTATGGATATGAATATTACTTATAAAAAATCATTATTTGCTATAAAACCATTATTGGATGTTTCAGAGATGGATGATTCCAGACCTACTGTAATAAAAGTATGGGGGAAAGAACCAAGATTGATTACGGTACTATCAGGTAAAATTAATACAGTGTATGATTTGGAGAAGGTGATTGGATGAAAGCACAAGGGTATTTTTCTGTTGTAATCTATGAAGATAGATGTATGAATGAATTGATTAAGCAGATATATTATGTAGATGAATGTCTAGACAGATTTGTTATGAATTATGAAATTATAGTTGTATTAAAAGCTGATTTTAATGAGGATATGTACAGTAATCTGAGTGAGTTAAATGAACGTATTAAGGGTAATGTCATATTGGTGAGCTTGAGTTATAGTCATAATATTGAGAGTGCCATAATGGCAGGAGTTGACATAAGTATTGGAGATTATATATATGAGATTGATAGAGGCAGTAATCCATCAACTTATGAAAGTATAGAAAATATGTATATTGAGCTGACTAAACAAAAATGTGATATAGCATTTTTAAGACCAAAGAATATTGGATTGATGAATAGATTGATAATGAAAATATTAAATAGAAAAGGTAATGGGAATATTGTTCTAGGCAAGAATCTTGTAAGACTGGTTACTAGAAGAAGTTTGAATGCGGTAGATATACAATATGAGAGAGATAATACGAGAAACTTGATGTTTCAGCAATGTGGGTTGAAAAATACTAATATCTATTGTAAAACAAAAAGCAAGCAGATTGATAGTAATTTCAATAAAGAATTATCTTATTTAGTTAGATTCAAGAATCTAGGATGTAAGGCAGCATATTTTTTGGGGGGTATATATTTATTAATCTTTCTTGGAGTATTAATATTTGGAGAAATTCAAAAAGAATCTTTTGTGCCGTTATTTTTACTGAGTTTCTCTATATTACTTGCACTTATTGGGATTTTGATTAATCATTTATTATTGTTGTATAGAGAGGTAAAAGGAGCTAAATATTATATTGTACAGGAAGTGAGAAGGTTAAAATAGAGTAAGAATTATCTTAACTCAATAAAAAGTTTGTCCAGTATTATATTTAGTACAAAGGACAAACTTTTTACTCTTCATTGTAAATCTATTCAACTTTAACTTCTTTCTCAAGATAAGGGTATTTACCTCTTTTGATATATGTTGTATGAAGATATTTTTTTGAAGTATCAGATAGTGGTTCACCCAAGAATTCATCATATATTTGCTTCATAACAGGGTTTTCATAGGATTTTCTTATCTTACTGTCTTTATCAATATTATAAAGAGTATCAGCACGATTATGTCTATAGTCCAGGGATATCTTCTTATGGTCTTTACCACCTAAGATAGGTTGACCTCCACCACCTACGCAGCCTCCAGGACAAGCCATTACTTCCATATAATCAAAAGGTTTTTCACCGCTTAGATGTCTTGTCAAAGCTTTCTTAGCGTTACCTGTACCATGCGCTATTGCAATTCTTAGAGTAGTATCTCCAAAAGTTACTTTACCATATTTTAACCCTTTTTGACCTCTTGCTTCTTCATATTCAGGAACACCTATTTCTTCTCCTGTTATAAAATAATGAGCAGTCCTTACTGCGGCTTCTAATACTCCGCCGGTAGCACCGAAAATAGTACCTGCACTACTAAATTGGTTAAAAGGTTCATCATATTCGCTATCAGGCAAACTATTAAAATGTATTCCTACTGATCTTATCATTCTGGATAATTCTCTGGTAGTCAATACATAATCAACGTTTCTGTATCCATCTGATGTCATCTCTGGGCGTGCGGCTTCAAATTTTTTGGCAGTACAAGGCATAATAGCTACATTGACTATACTATCAGGGTCAATGTTATATTTTTTAGCATACCAAGTCTTGGTAAGGGCTCCACACATTTCATGAGGAGATTTACAGGTTGACAGGTTATGAAGCATATCAGGATAGAAATGTTCTGCAAACTTAACCCAAGCAGGACAGCAAGAGGATAGGAGAGGAAGTTTTTCAGGATGTTCTGTGACCCTTTCCTTTAATTCACTTGCTTCTTCCATGATAGTCAGGTCTGCTGTAACATCTGTTGCAAATACTTTATTAAAACCTAATCTTCTAAGTGCTGTAACCAGTTTCCCTCTAACCATAGTACCTACAGGCATATTGAAATCTTCTCCTATTGTAACTTGAATAGAAGGAGCTGTTTGAGCTATAACATGTTTAGTAGGGTCACTGAGAACTTTCCATACATCGTCAATATCCTCTTTGGCTGTTAGTGAGCCTGTAGGACAAGCAATAATACATTGACCACAGGTGATGCAAGTAACTTCACTGAGATCTTTTTTGAAGCTAGGTGCTATAACAGTATTAAGCCCACGATTCAATGGGGAGTAGACATTACACTCTTGTATCTTATTGCATATCGCCATACATCTTCTGCAATTTATGCATTTATTATAATCTCTTTGAATAAAAACGTTATCGTTATGGAAACCGTAATCAGGCATTTCACCAGTATAAGGGATGTTTCTGATACCTAAGCTGTCTGCAACATTCTGTAATTCACAGTTTAGGTTTCTTATACAGGTCAAACATTCTCTATGGTGATTGGATAATAGCAAAGTTACAGCAGTCCTTCTTGCATCTCTAACTTTTTTTGTATTGGTTTTAACCTTTAGTCCATCCCTGACTGGATATACACATGAAGGCTGTAATGCCCTGATACCTTCTATTTCCACAACGCATACACGACAGGCGCCTATTTCATTTATATCTTTCAGATAGCACAAACTAGGAATTTCAATATTGACTAGTCTTGCAGCTTCTAGGACAGACATTCCCATTGGGACTTTATAAGGGTTTCCATCAAAATATATAGTAACAAGTTTTTCTTTCAATTCTTGTTCATCTTTTTCTCGTATATTTTCCACTTTTTTAGCTCCTTTCTGGGTTATCGTTTATAAATGGCATCAACAGGACATTTCGGTATACAAGCTCCGCATTTGATACAAATATCTTGATGTATATGGTAAGGGGGCTTCTTACGTTCACCTGTTATGGCATCTACAGGACAGACTTTTGCACATATTCCACAAGCAATACATTTATCATCAGAAATGACTACTCTAAGAAGGGAATTACAAACCCCTGAAGGACAACTCTTTTCTTTTATATGAGCAATATATTCGTCTTCAAAATAATTGAGTGAACTTAGTATTGGATTTGGGGCAGTTTGTCCAAGTCCGCACAAGGAGCTGTTCTGAATATTGACACTTAAGTCTTTTAATATATCAATATCTTCCATACTGCCTTTACCTTCTGTTATTCGTTCCAATATCTCAAGAAGTCTTTTGGTTCCTATTCTACATGGTACACATTTTCCACAGGATTCATCAGTAGCGAATTCCAGATAGAATCTAGCTATATCTACCATACAGTCTGATTCATCCATAACAATCATTCCACCAGAACCCATCATTGAACCTATATCCGTTAAGGACTTAAAATCTATTTTAGTATCAAGATGAGATTCGGGGATACATCCTCCAGACGGACCTCCTGTCTGTACTGCTTTGAATTTCTTGCCACCAGGGATACCACCGCCAATATCGTAAACAATAGTTCTTAATGTAGTTCCCATAGGTACTTCAATAAGACCTGTATTATTAATCTGACCAGCAAGTGCGAATACCTTAGTCCCTGTACTATCTTCTGTTCCGATACTGCTATACCAATCAGCGCCTTTTAACAGGATTATTGGTATATTGGCGTAGGTTTCTACGTTATTGTTAAGGGTAGGATATTCCCACAATCCCACTTCTGCTGGAAATGGAGGTCTTGGTCTAGGTTCGCCCCTGAATCCCATAATAGAAGATATAAGAGCTGTTTCTTCACCACATACAAAAGCTCCTGCACCTAATCTGATGTCAAGGTCAAATTGAAAGCCAGTTCCTAATATATTATCACCTAATAGACCAACCTCTTTTGCTTGTTCAAGAGCTATTGACAGGCGTTCTACGGCAATAGGATATTCAGCTCTGACATAGATAAAACCTTGGTTAGCTCCGATGCAGTAACCAGCTACTAACATAGCTTCTATAATACTATGGGGATCACCTTCAAGAATCGAACGGTCCATGAATGCACCAGGGTCACCTTCGTCAGCATTACAAACAACATATTTTTTATCATTCTTGTAGGCACGAGCAAATTCCCACTTTTTACCTGTGGGGAAGCCGCCGCCTCCTCTTCCTCTTAGACCTGATTTCTTAACTGTTTCAATAATTTTATCAGGTTCAGGTTTATTATTAAGAATATCCCCTATGGCTTTATAACCATCCATTGCAATATATTCATAAATGTTTTCGGGGTCGATGATACCGCAGTTACGAAGAGCTATTCTCTGTTGATGATTGAAAAAATCCAGGTCATCAATTCTTTCCTGTACTTTATCTGTAGAAGGACTCTTATATAACAGCCTTTCAACTACTTTATTATTTTCTATATGTTCTTCCAAGATATTATCTACATCTTCTGGTCTTACACGGCAATAGAAAGTACGGTCAGGGTGTACTACTATGATTGGACCAAGCTTACAGAAACCGAAGCATCCTGTTTTGAATACTTTTACTTTATCTCCTAAGTGACGTTTCTTCACTTCTCTTTCCAATTTTTTTAATATCACCTGACTGTCTGAGGATGTACAACCAGTACCAGAGCATACTAATATATGATGTTTATTGATTTCTTTATCAACTGAGGTTTCTTTTAGTCTGATAGAAAGTTTTTCATATTGTTCTTTTTGAAGTTTATCAAGTTCTGAAATTGAACCAATAGGTTTGAAGTCCATAAGCTCATCTCCTTTATGAGTTTTTTGTGTATTTATGGATTATTGAAGGTATATCTGAGGGAGATAGACGCCCATATACATCATCATTGATGGTTATTACTGGAGCTAGTCCACATGCACCGATACATCTAGTCGCTTTTAATGTGAACATTTTATTGTGTGTTGTTTCACCAACATCCAAGCCTAATTCTTCTTTTATTGCTTCCAAGATATCAGAGGCACCTTTTACATAGCAGGCTGTACCTAGACAGACACCAATAGTATATTTTCCAGTTGGTTCTTGTGAAAAAAGAGAATAGAAGCTCACAACTCCATTAATAGTAGATATGGGAATATCCATTTTTTCTGATATATATGATTGGACCTTGATGGGAAGGTATCCAAAGATGTCTTGAGCTTTTTTTAAAATATAGATCAACATACCATTTTTATCTTTGTATTTTAAAATGATCTCATCAAGTTTTTGATAATTCTCTATTTCATTTTTATCAATTGTTATTTCCATTAATTTGCCTCCTTGATATATTTTGAGTTATTTCACAAATTTATAATTTATCTTAATGTTAGGCTATACAAATAAATGGAATTTTATTCTTGTTTTGAAATGATATTATGTCTTGTATATAATTTAAGTCATTCTTATATTTTGAGAAGAATAATTATCAATATAGGACTAAATTCTTATAGTAATATTTGGAACATATGTATTATTATGACATTAATTTGTAATATTACTACCTTAATATAAAATTGCAATTATTCCCTAAAAGCTTGATTTATAGGCATATAACTAACTTTTTAATGAAATAAATTGTTTGTAATAGGATATTAACTTTACATATAATAGTAATATTAAATTCACAATTTGGACATATTTATATGATAGGATAATTATGTAGAAACTACCCCCCCTTTTATTTATATATAAAAACTTTTAACCTATCCATTGGGATAGGTTTTTTTTGCATATGTTTAATTGACAAATCTTAAAACATAAACCATAATAATTATAAAATGATTAACAGGTCATTTTTACTTTTTAGACTATATTCAATATAGATTTTAACAATATTTAAGGAGCATATTTATGAGATTAAGAAATGTTAAAGGTTCAGATGAAAAAGTATCAGAGCATTCAAGAATAATAGAGAATGAAAAGGATTATAAAGGAAAATGGAATGAAAAATTTGGGAATGACAATCCTATACATATAGAAATTGGAATGGGTAAAGGTAAATTTATAACAACCTTGGCTAAGAATAACCCTAATATCAATTATATTGGGTTCGAAAAATTTACGAAAGTTTTAGTAAGAGCTCTTGATAACCTAGATGAAGAAGAGCTCTATAATGTATATGCAATAAGAATGGATGTTGAACAAATACTTGATGTGTTTGAAGAGGGAGAAATAGAAAGGATTTATCTTAACTTCTCTGATCCATGGCCAAAAGATAGACATGCCAAAAGGAGACTTACACACCACGATTTCTTGGAAAGATATGAAAAAGTTTTATCACCTAATGGCAGGATCTGTTTCAAGACAGATAATAAACACCTATTTGAATTCTCTCTAGAAGAGATTGAAAAACATGGTTGGAAAACAGAAAAGGTCACTAGGGATTTGCATAACAGTGATTATGTTGAAGGTAATACCATGACTGAATATGAAGAAAAATTTGTTAGTCTTGGTATGCCTATTTGTAGATTGGAGGCATTCAAGGAAAAAATCTAAGGGTAAAAATAAGGAGGAGGTTCTTATGAAAACTAAAATCAAAATCAAAAAAGATGAAAAACTAGGTAGAACATTTATTGATTTCTTCAAATTAAAAGATAAGTATAAGAAAGATTTCAGGTTTGATGTATTAAATACTTTGATAAAAGATCAACAGTTATTTGTTACGATTAATACGAATCTATGTTGTGCAGTAGATAATAGTGTACCAATGGACAACATAAAAATAATTGAAAAATATATTAAGGATAAGGGTTATAGTAACGTTGTGGTACCTATAGAAAATACTAATAAAAAATCTGTTTTTGGAGTAATGCTAGGTGCAAAGAACAAGAATTCATCTTATAAACTAGGTTTCATATTGCCAAAAAATAACTTTGACAGAGAGTTGTATGATAAGTTATTCAACATCTATGATATGGAAATTGGTGTAGGATTAGTGAAAGATGAAGATGAAACCTTAGAAGATTTCAGAAAAGGGTACTTTGATACACTCTTCAACAACGAATATTTACAGAATAATATATTTGTAGGTATTATGTTTGATAAGATAATAACTGACTTGGAAGTAGATGAAGATGAAATTAATAATTTAGTGAAAATATAAAAAATATGTATATTTTGAAGTATTTCACATACCTTTAATATGAGAAAACTAATATAAGAATACCTTAAAGAAGAGGTGAACTCATGTTAGAGGATGGCAATAGCAGGTCAACGTTCATAGGTAAAATAATAGAAATAAAAAATGATGACGAATTTGTTGTTGAAACTTTAGATAAGAAAAATTATATTATCGTAGATATAACAGAAGATGTTATGTTTGAAGATGGAGTATCTAGAGATTTCTTGATAGGTAATATAGTTATGTTTGAAACAATAAAGTCTTTTAGGGTTACTGATTATCCCCTGCAGCATAATGTTATAAGGATCATCGCTAATGATAAAGATGAAATTATATCTGTAGATAGCAGAGAAACATTAAGTGGATATCTGGGGGTATTTCCAGATGTAGTTCTAGATATAGATAATAGGGAAACAACAGTCAAGGAAAAAAATATTGTTGCTATTACATTACAAGAAACAGATGCAAGCTATGAATATGAAAAGGAAACAGAATCGGTAATATTAATTAGTGAATCAAAACAACAACAAGAACAATATATAGAGCACTACTGGGCATTTGCAGCAATAGACAAGGGTGTAAGTGAAATCGCCTTTAATGTATTGGATAGTGAGAAAACCCATGATGAAAAGATTAATTTTATAATTAACATTAAGTAGTAAAAGAATAATTAATAGGATAAAGTCCCTTAACTACTAGATTCTCATATAATATTATAGAATAATATTTTATATTATTAAAGGATCAGCACTTTAATAATACAGGAGAATGTATGAAGTTTTCTGATAAAGTCAAATATAAGTATCGGCAACAAAGTTATGGGAAGAAAAATAAGAAAAAGCAACAGTTCAATATTACAAAAAGCCTAGATGATATGGAAAATTATCTGGAAAAATTATTAGGAAAATATACTAAGAAGAAATAAAAAAATGGGGATGTAGGGTAATACATTTTTGAACATTATAAAATGTATTACCCTACATCCCCGTCTTATTGTAATAAGTATGTAATTCATTTTGAATTAATACATTCCATTAACTTCTAAAGTACGAGAATCTCTTTTATAATTACATGAGCAATAAAAATAATTATTGATGAAATTAGATAAACATCAAATATTTTATCTTTACTTTTTATAGGTTCTATTACTTCAGCAGGGGCTTTAACAAAGAGGTATTCCTTTTTATTATGTTTGACAGCTGCATAAAACAATAGAAATACTAGTGGTAATGTAATAAAAGTAAGTATAAGTGGTATAGGCAATAAAGAAATAATTGCATCCTTGCTTACTGCTTCTTGTGCAATCAAGTCATAATCAATTGAGTTTCCAAATATCTCTTGCAGGAATAATGCTAATTTGGCAATAACCATTTGTAAACCATTAATCAAAAAGTGTATGAGCATACTAGAAAATATAGAGCCTGTTATCTTCACTAGTATGAATAATATGGCACCCATGACAAATGCATAAGAAAATTGATTTGCATTCATATGAAGCATACCAAAGGATAGACCACTTACTAGAGCTGCTTTAAAAATATTCACGTTTTTATAATTGGTTAGAAGTATTCCTCTAGTAACTATTTCTTCATTGATTGCAGGTAGTACTGCAACTAATATAAGTAGCAGCCATAATGGAAATTCTGCTAATGTAAAAATAGTGCCTGATATCTTATTTTCAAAAAATATTTGTGATACTAGATTAATAAGACTTAATAGAGGTTGTATCAATAATCCAATTCCGATTGCTAATAGAACATTTATGATATCAAGTTTATTGAACAACAATGTTTTTTTAACAGGTTGTCTTGTAATCACGAAGTATAGAATAACTGGAATAACAATGAAACCAAGCTGAGGTATTAATATAGCACTAACAGAAGTCAGCTTAAAATTTAAATGCAATGCTAGATATCCAATGATTTCAGGAACCAGTGTCATTATTAGTATAAGTATCAATATGAATATATTACCACGTTTTGCAGAGTTCATAGGTATCGACCCTTTCTATATAAATATCGTTTTAAATATCTTATTTTTACCATTTTAATTATTAGAAATATAAAGTATACTAATTGCTGAGTTTAACTTTAGTTAAAAGTAAACCTTAACCTAATATAGCATATGAAAAAAATATATTCAACTTTTTTCAAATAATATCAACTTTTTATATATTTCAAACGTCTTATCAATGTAAGGAGGTAAAAAAAACTAATGTCGACATTTAACAATTATAATTACAACAAGCTTGTTGAGTTTATTAAGATTCATCAAGAAGATTTTTATAGATTAGCTTACAGCCATGTACATAATAGAGAATCGGCACTTGACATTGTCCAAGATTCTATTTACAAGGGCCTTACATCCGTACATAAATTAAAAAATATAGATAAATTGAAAACATGGATGTTTTCTATAATAGTCAACACATCCATAAGTTACTTAAGAAAGAACAAAAGACTTATTATAACAAATGATTTCCCCGAATCAATTGAGAGAGAGAATATTGATATTGCCGATAGAATAGATCTCTATCATGCCATTGAAAAACTTGATGTCAAATATAGGACCATAATTGTATTACGGTATTTTGAGGACATGAAGATTGAGGAGGTTGCTGATATAACAGGTTTAAATATTAATACTGTTAAATCAAGATTATATAATGGAATAGATAAACTCAAGGTAATATTAGATAAGTGAGGTGCCATTTAATGGAGGATAAATTAAATAATATCAAACGAGAGTATAAGAATATAATTATTCCAAAGGAGTTAGATCATATGGTTGATAAAACAATCCAAAAAGCTGATAAAGATGTAAGAAAGAGAAAAATAAGATTCGGCAGAGGATTAAAAGTGGCAGTTGCCGCTCTTGCAGTATGTAGTATGTTTGTACTTGCAATTAATACAAATGAATCTTTGGCTAAGTCAATAGCCAATGTACCTGTTTTAGGTAAAGTCGCAGAGGTATTGACTTTTGTAGATTATGAACGTGAGACTGAAACCATAACAGAAGATGTGACAATACCAGAAGTAGATGGTCTTAACGACAAAGAAATACAAGATAAGATTAATAAAGAAATACAAGCTAAGATGGATGAACAAATCAAGGAAGCTGAAATAAGAGCAGAAGAATATAAAGAGGCATATTTTGCAACAGGCGGTACAAAAGAGAATTACCATCCAATTGAATTCAAACTTGATTATGAGAAAAAATACTCTGATGATTCCATTTTATCATTTATAATTTATCATCATGAAACTTTAGCTCCAGCTTATGCTGAAACATATTACTATAACATTGACTTGAATACCAATGAAGAACTTACATTAGAAGATGTTCTAGGTGAGGATTACATTAATAGAGCAAATGAAAGTGTTAGAAAACAAATTGAAGAATTGAAAGCTAATCCTAGTGAAGACCGTCACTATGGTTTCTTTGAGGGAGAAGCAGGATTTACAAGTATTAGTGAAGATCAAGGTTTCTATATCAACAGTGATAAAAAAGTAGTTGTTGTATTTAATAAATATGAGATCGCAGATGGTGCAACTGGTCCACTAGAATTTGTAATTGAATAATTAATCAAATAAACTATATATAATTTAGATGATTTCTGTATTGTGCAGAAGTCATCTTTTTTATAATAACCAAATTATTGAAATTAATGGTATAAAGTGGTATATTTAAATTGATATATACACATTATATATTATAGCTGAATAAATATTATAAAGAGTATTCTGGATTTAACTTGGATATAATATTATATTAAATAATATTGGAGTCTTTGCATATGATAGAACAAGGGATACTGTTATTATTCAGTAATAATAAATAATAAAAATATCAAAAATGTATTGACATATATCACTATATTAGAATATAATGATATTATAATAAATACAAAATATAATTTAATAAGGAGGTTTTATTTATGGCACTAGCATTTACAGATCTTAATTTTGAAGCAGAGGTACTTAACTCAGATATACCAGTATTAGTTGACTTTTACGCAGATTGGTGTGGACCATGTAAGATGATGGCACCTGTTATAGATGAATTGGCAAAAAAATATGAAGGAAAAGCTAAAATAGGAAAATTGAATGTAGATCAAAACGGTGAAACAGCTCAAAAATATAGAGTAATGAGTATTCCTACAATGTTATTAATCAAAAATGGTCAAGTTGTAGACACTGTAGTGGGAGCAGTTCCAAAACAACAATTGGAATCAAAAATTGAATCAGCTATGTAGAGTAAGATAAGGAAGTCTATTTATCATATAAAGGTAAATAGGCTTTATTTTTTTATCAAAAATTGTTAATTGTGAATTATTATGGTGTAAAATATACAAGCCAAAATAGTACAAGTAATAACAAGATAGACTAATTCAAAATACAATAAAAAAATGTATAATGATACAAGAGTGTTTATATATTTTTTTTATCTACTTAAGTCTTACTTAATATTTTTCTACTTATATCTATATCTAATCATTTTATATTACCCAATGAATAACTAAAATTAATGGAGGTGGTTACCACATTTAGAAGTGAGGCACAAATCTATATATATGTATTAGGAGGAGAAAAATGTTTTTAAAAAGATATTTCAAGACTTTTTCAATATTGTTATGCATTACTTTAATCTTGGCAGTTACAATTATACCTACAAGCGCAGCAGGGACAGGGGTTCCTGTAAAACCGTCATTAAGCCATAATCAATGGTCAGGAGATATTGATGGTGATTATGATTTGACTTGGAACATATGGTATGGAAACAATGGGACAAGTTGGAAGCTATTCGAGAAGATCGGGGCAGGCAATTATCAAGAAATACATAGTGGTACCTTAATTGATGATACACCTAATCCTCAAAGTGAGACCTTTCAAGTAAGAGGAAGAACAATTGAAGGGACATATAAATATTATATTGAGCTTACTAATTCATATGGAACTACAGCCAGTGACGAGATTTCTGTTGTAGTGGGGAATGCAACTGGCAACATAATAATAAATGGTATAGATACCCAAAAAGTGGTCTATCAGTTTACTCAGGATCAAGGAATGAATGATTATACTCTAAGTTTTAATGGAGTCGCTAATCCTGTTTTTACTGTTATTACGAATAATAGTTCAGTAGTTGATTGTTCAATAGTAAATAATAATACTCTTAAGATTAATGGTAAAAAAGCTGGACGAGCTTCTATTAAACTAAAAGAAAGCACTACAGGAGAAGAAAGATATGTTGGAATAAGAATCAAAAATGCAGATGGAAGTATTCCAGGTATGCCTAATTATCTTTCTATAGGCTCTGTAAGTGAAGATAAACAGGGAGATCTTGATTTCTGGAGGGATTTCCACACTGATGACAAGAATAAGAGGATGGACATAAGATATATCTATATTAATGGCGGTCCAATAAATGGATGGCGTACTTGGACTAATGTAGATGGTGGACGAGCTAAGAACTTTATTATTGAAAGTAGAAAATTAGGTATAATCCCATTCTTCGTATACTATAACATTCCTGACAGTGGTGAAAGCTATAGTCTGGATTTAGCTCATATTCAAGATTCAACATATATGGATGCCTATTATAAGGATTTAAAATTCTTTTTGGACATATGTAAGGAGTATGCAGAAGATGATACAGTAGGTATAGTGTTTGAACCAGATTTTCTTGGTTATATGATGCAGCAATCAGGTAAACAGCCAAATGAGATAACAGCGTTAGTAAGTGCAGCATATAGCAGTGGTGTATTGACCAGTGGTGTAGACCCAGATTTTCCTAATACTGTTGAAGGATTAGTCAAATCGGTGAACTATATTGTAAGCAAATACTATCCACAAGCTTATTATGGATGGCAATTCAATCTATGGGCCTATGATGGACATGATGTTCCTAACAATGGTATTTTACATAAAACAGAGACAATGGGGGTAACTGATGGATTGAACTTCATTAGAAGTAAAGCCCAGCTTATTACAGATTATTATGTTAGTGCAGGTGTAAAATCATATGGAGCGAATTTTGTTTCAATAGATAAATATGGACTGGATGGTGGTGGAGTAACACCTCAAGCTGCTGCCGATCCTGCAGGTTCCACTTGGTTCTGGAATAGTGATATATGGAATAATTATCTTGAGTTTGTAAAAGTCATGAATACAAGTTCTAATCTTCCTGTTATATTATGGCAGATACCAGTAGGGCATATCAATACAAGTCAAGCATCTAACCCATATAATAATGGTCTTTTCCCTGACTTGAATGGAACTTCTACAAAATATGAAGATTCTGCACCAGTGTATTTCCTTGGAGATATATTCAAACCAGGTTCTACAGAACGATTTAATTATTTCAAGCTTAACGCACATAATGATAATAAAATAACAGATAATGGAACTGATACTATAACATGGGCACATCATATGGACAAAGCAAAAGAATCTGGAGTCATTTCAATACTATTCGGTGCTGGAGTCAATAGCAGTACTGATGGAGTTGGTTCACCTCCAACTGATGATTATTGGTGGATTACCAAGGTTCAAAGATATTTTGATAATCCCATTTTACTTAATTGATAAAAGAAGACGAAGAGGTTATTCAACCTCTTCGTCTATTTCCGTTTGCATATTATCAAGCATTGTTTCTTCTTGTTTTTTATGCATCTTCATTTCATATTTTTTATTTATTTGTTTATCTATTATATTCTTGATAACTGCGAAGAATGGTACACCTAAAAACATTCCTATCAAACCAAATAGTTTTCCACCAACCAATATTGCAAAGATAACCCAAAATGGACTGAGCCCTGTTGAATCTCCAAGGATTTTAGGTCCTAATATATTACCATCAAATTGTTGAAGTCCTAATATTATCAAAGCAAACCATAAAGCTTGTATAGGGCTGATTATGAATACTAGTATAATTCCTGCAAAACCACCTATGAATGGACCAAAATAAGGAATCATGTTAGTTACACCTACGAAAACACTAATCAATAGAGCATTAGGTATATGGAATATCAGGGTAATTATAAAGCATAGGACACCTATAATTAATGAATCAATAAGTTTTCCAACAAAAAATTTGGAAAAAATCTGATGACTATCTTTTAATATTGCCAGTAAACTATTGGCTGTATTTTCTCTAAACAGAGCTATAATGCCTTTGTTAAAACTTGCTAATGATTTCTCTTTACTTGCTAATAGGTATATAGCTATAATGAATCCTACTAAAACATTTAGAAGACCGAAAGTAAAGCTTTTTGTGAAATTCAAAAGGGAAGGTGCAATATTACTGAATACATCGTAAACATTGTTTAATGCCGCAGGGATATTATTAAGGTTATCATCAATGAATTGGTTGATAGCCTTAGGGTCAATGAATTCGATTGAACTATTATTAACAAAATGATTTATTTTATCAATCAACTCTGTTATCAAATCTGGTAATTTATTTATTGTATCAGCTAAGCTGTTTAGAAGTTCTGGAATGATAAAAGCTAAAATGATTATGATAAAACCTAATACAGTGATATATGAAAACAATATAGCAAGAGATCTTTTGGCTTTTAGACTTTTAATACTTTTTTTCCTGATTCTTATCTTACCTATCAATTTTTCAAACCAGACTACTAAAGGATTAATGAAATATGCTATCAGAAAACCTATTATAAAAGGCGATAAAGTTGATAAAGTACTTCTAAAAAAAACTTTTGTTTCTTCCCAGTTACCAATGAATTTATAAAAAACTAAGCTAACAAAAACAACTAAAATTGCATAGATACTTATAGTTGTATATCTTTTATTCCATTGAATTTTCATATTTTGCCCTCCTCAACAGTTAAATCCAACGTATAAATATGAAAATGGATGTTTCATATTTTATCGTTATATATTTTAAAATTAAATATATCTTATATCTAATAAAATTTTTAATTATACTATTTATAATTTCTTGAAAAGTATTTATGAAATGACTTATTCATATGAGCAGATAAAAATTAAAGTCAGTATCGTATATAACTACATAATAACAAATATTACTAGCATGTATAGTAATATTAATAAAAATTAATATAAAATTAATAATTATAGTTTTTCTATTGATAATAGTTATTTCCAATTAATTACAAGATATACAAATGTTACATAGATAAAGGATGTAGGTTTTAATGTGCATAATTACTTGTTTTTTAGGGTAAACATTATATATATGGTCAGGTAAAATTCCTTAGGATTAACTATATTTTTAGAGTTAAAACATTTTGGATTATTAGCCAGTTTGGTTATTGTCATTATATTATAGAATAAGATTCAGTTAATTGGTGTTGACAAAAGTATAAAAGATAGGTATTATAGTGTTACCGACCGAACAGTCGGTCGGTAATTGACAATAAACGAAATTGTGAGAGGAGACTAATATGTTATCAAAATTCAGTGTAAAAAAACCCGTAACAATAGTAATGATAGTACTCATTTTTATAATATTCGGAGCAGTATCATTTACTCAGCTGAATACGGATCTATTACCAAGTATGAATATTCCTTATGCGGCAGTATCAACCACTTATATAGGAGCAAGCCCTGGGGAAGTTGAAAATACTGTATCAAAAAATATTGAAAGTGCACTGGCAACTGTGCAGAATGTGAAGAAAATACAATCTATTTCATCAGAGCATAATTCTATAGTTATAGTAGAATTTAATGAATCAACTAACATGGATGTAGCTATGTTGGATATGAGGGAAAAGCTCGATATGGTCACTGGTTATTTTCCAGACGAAGTAGGTTCTCCTATGATTATAAAATTCAATCCAAGCATGATGCCTATCATGGGATTCGCTGTTACCAAAGAAGGCAGTGATATGTCAGAAGTTGGAGATTTTGTAGAAAATATCGTTAAACCAAGATTAGAGAGAATAGAAGGTGTAGCTTCTGTAACTATCAATGGAGATGTTAAGAAGCAAGTTGAAGTTACACTGGATTCAGATAAAATGGAGCTGTTAGGTATTGATAGTGATATGATATCTAAACTATTGCAAGGTTCCAATTTTGATATGCCTGCTGGACAGATTACCGAAGGGGACAAGGATATAACAATCCGTACTATAGGTAAGTTTGACAGTATAGAAGATATTGAAGATTTTATCTTATTGGAAATACCTGTTCCTGTTATACAAGGTGAAAAAGCAGATGTATGGGAAATGTTAAAACAACAAAAAGAAAATGGCAACAAGCCACAGGACTCTAATGGGGCTCCAAATACTGGCATGATGCCTAATCCAAATGAAATGCCAAATACTATCCCTGACAATATGCCTATGCCTGAAATAAAAATGGAAACTACTACTATAAGATTGAGTGATCTTGCAATAATAAAAGAAGTAGCCCAGAACAGTAAAATGTATTCCAAAGTTAACGGTGAAGACAGTATTTCACTTATGATTCAGAGACAAACAGAATTCAATACTACAGATGTCTCCAAAAAAGTTAATGATACTATAGATCAGATAAAAGAAGAATACCCAGACATGAATATATTGGTTACATTAGACCAAGCAAAGTATATTAACGATATGGTTTCTTCAGTTACCGTTAATGCAATAGTAGGAGCAATACTTGCAATATTGATCTTATTCATATTCTTGAAGGATTTAAGACCAACCATTGTTATTGGTGTAGCAATACCTATTAGTATCATTGTATCATTTACATTCATATGGTTAAGCGGCATTTCCCTTAATGTTGTATCATTAGGTGGATTGGCACTTGGAACCGGTATGCTGGTGGATAATGCGGTAGTTGTTCTGGAGAATATCTATAGAATGAGAAAAGAAGGAAAATCCAGGGTTTCAGCAGCTATTGAAGGAAGTAAACAGGTATCAGGAGCTATCATAGCTTCAACACTAACAACCATAGCAGTATTCTTACCTGTTATATTCGTTCAGGGTATGACAGCGCAAATATTCAAAGAAATGGCTATAACTGTTACACTTACATTGCTTGCAAGTTTGTTGGTTGCTTTGACATTAGTACCAATGTTATCATCAAAACTTATCAAGAAGCCAGATACAAGTACTCATCATAAAGCGATGGACGGATTTAGAAATTTATATATAAGACTATTAAAAGGATCTTTGAAACATAGAGCTTTAGTTGTTATACTAACAGTCATCTTATTTGTAGCTAGTATCTTTGGAGCTATGACAATAGGAACAGAACTGATGCCTACTACTGATGAAGGTCAGATAACAATTACTGCATCAATGCCAAAAGGTACTACGTATAATAATACAGTAGCAAAAATAAAAGAAATAGAAGAAATACTTATTGATTTCCCTGAAATAGAGACTATCAGTACCTCTGTAGGAAGTGGCGGAGGAATGGGTCAGCTCATGGGAGGCGGGTCAGCAGATAGTGGTACACTCAACCTAACCCTTGTTCCTAAGTCAGAAAGAGATAAAAGTACTCAGGAAATTTCCGATGACATAAGAAACAGTATATTAGGTAAGGTAGAATGTGATTTAGAAGTAAACGCAGTATCTAATATGATGGCTTTCTCCACTGTACCTGTTCAAGTTGATATAGCTGGTACTGATTTTGATGAACTAGAAAAGCTTGCTAAGGAAGTTACTTCTATCGTTGAAGGTATTGATGGAACAGTTGAAGTTGATAATGGTATTTCAAAAGGGGCACCAGAGCTTAATATTACATTAAACAGAGAAGTAGCAGGACCTCTTGGTATTACTACAGCTGCTGTGGCAGGTACTATAAGACAAAGACTGACAGATGTTAAAGCTACAACACTTGACTTAGATGGTAAAAAAGTAGATGTTTATATTAATAAGACATCCGATACTGAGCTTCAGACAAAGGATATTGAAGAGCTTCCATTTACTTCTATGACAGGTAAAACTGTTAAATTAGGAGATATAGCAGATATTGAAGAAGGAGTAGGTTATACTTCAATCAATAGAACTAATCAAAAGAGAGTAATCAGTGTTACCAGTAAACTAGAAAAAGGAGTAAGTGCTGGTAATGTTGGTAAGATATTAGATGAGAAATTAAAAGATATAGATATACCGGATGGTTATAGTATTGAAAATGCCGGGGAAAATAAAGAGATTCAGGATGCTTTCGTAAGTCTGTTATTAGCATTGCTATTAGGTGTAGTACTGATATATATGATTATGGCATCACAATTTGAATCATTCCTATATCCATTTATTATCTTATTCAGTGTGCCACTGGCATTTACAGGAGCATTTATTGCATTATTCATTACTAGAACACCACTTAGTATAGTAGCATTCTTAGGTATGATTGTGTTAGCTGGTATTGTTGTTAATAATGGTATCGTACTAGTGGATTATATAAATAAACTAATAAAAGTTGGAAAATCTACAAAAGATGCTATAATAGAAGCTGGAAGTGTTAGAATAAGACCTATTCTAATGACAGCTCTAACAACTATATTGGCTGTAATTCCAATATCTCTAGGTATTGGTGAGGGGGCAGAAATGATTGCTCCATTAGGTGTAACAGTTATTGGTGGTTTGATAATGTCTACATTCTTAACATTGATAATTGTACCAGTCATCTACTCAATATTTTATGGATTTAAAAAGAAGATTTCAAAAAAAGCGTAGTATTATATTTATAAAAGAGGGATAGATAGATGATGAGCAAAAAAAACCTGTTATATGAAGCTGCTATGACAATTATGATAAGAGAAGGCGTTAACGGACTTACTATATCTAAGGTTGCTAATGAGGCCAATATTGGTAAAAGCACCGTATATGAATATTTTAACAGCAAGGATGAACTCATATACAAGACTATCAATTATATGGGAGAAAAATATGTTGAAGAAATTCAGCAAAGGCTATTTACTGATAATAAGGGGTTCGAAATGACCATCAAGGGCCTCATAAAAATAATTATAGCAACCATAAGACAAGGAAATACTAACTTCATATTCATGATAAGCGAATGCGATAAGACCTTCAAATCCAAGGCAGATACTCATGAACAAATCAAAAATATTATGCTTGGAATTAGAATGAAACTATATAATCTCTTGGAAGAAATTATTGAACTAGGAGTCAAGGAAGGTATTATAGATAAGCCAAAAGATAAAATGACTTTTGTGATCTGGCAGAACCTTTTGGTGATATTATCATATGAGTTTTCTGGAGAAGACGTATTCCTAGAACAAAATGATATCACTATAGGTGATGATGAAGAAAACATTGACACAATCTATGATCTCTTATTAAAAGTTTTTAAAAGCTGAAATTACCAAAAATAAAAGGCTGTCACCATATATTATGTATGTGGTGGGAGCCTTTTAAAATAGAAGCATATATTACATCATTTCTTTTAAGTCATCCATTAATCTTTCGGCTTTATGCATCATTTTTTTGCCTTTTCTTTGCATTTTACGCATATCACGTTTGTCCATATTCACAAGAGCCAATGATGATGCACCGATTACACTTCCTACTATTAAACCTGTTGCAAATTTCATTGATTAGATCTCCTTCCTAAATACACTAAAAATTAATTTTTAATACACTAAAGGATAATAACAATGTATGTTAAAATTCTTTTATACTTTCATATATATTTTGGGAAATTATGATAATAATTATACTGGTAAAAAATGAAAAGACAAATTTTATCCACAAATTTTTATCCACAGGGACAAAAAGCGACATAATAAGTTGCTGTAAATATTTATTAGAGTATGATAACATCTTAACTTTGTTAAGAAATTAACCTTTTTATAAATTTTTTAAAAACTATTTTTATGGATATATAACGATATTTTAGTTAGAGGCATGACAAAATTGTGTATAGTTATTAAAGTTATCCCCAAGAAAATGGTGTTATCAACAGGAAAAATGTGGATAACTACCAAAAATGATTAAAATTTTACATATATACCAAAACCATGAAGCAGGGCAACTTCATGGTTTTGACCGGAACAGCAATATATGTATACTGCTTTTTAATAAGTGTACTGGTACCTTCCTAAAGGTACTTTTCTTAGAACAAAGGGCATTGCTCTAGTTGTTTTTACAAATTTAATGAGTATGTATTAAAATACTCCCTCTATTATATAAGATGTTAAACACCCCAAAAGGTTACAAAAAAATGAAAAAAAGTTTAAATTGATTATATAGTCCTATAAGAAAATGAGTGAAAATAGGTCATAAGACTTAGGGAAAACATTGTTGAGATAAAAATTAATATATGTCATAATATATAATGGATGAAAAAATTAGTTTCAATAATTAATGTTAGGAGAATACATATGGCTAAGTTATTTTTTAAATACGGCACAGTTTTTTCTGCAAAATCTTTGAACCTTATAGCTACAGCTCATAATTATCAAACTCAAGGCAAAGAAGTATTACTTTTAATTCCTAAAATAGATACTAGAAGTGACGGATATGTTTCAACTAGAGCAGGATTCAAAATGCCAGCAGAGCTAATAGATGATGATACAGATATTTATGATTTGTATGTTTCACATCGTAAGCAAAAAGATAATATTGATTGTATACTTGTGGATGAATGCCAAATGTTAAAATCTAAACATATCGATCAACTTAGAGAAATTGTTGATGAGTATAATACACCAGTCATCTGTTATGGCCTTAGAGTTAGTTATACGTTAGAGTTGTTTGATGCAAGTAAAAGACTATTTGAACTTGCCGATAAACTAGAAGAGATAAAGACTGTTTGCTGGTTTTGTAATAATAAGGCTACCCATAATCTAAAACTTGTTGATGGTAAGCCGGTATATGAGGGCAAACCTATTGATATCGGTGGACTTGAGAAGTACGTACCTGTCTGTTATCATTGTTTCAAGAATCCCAAAGAAATATGATGATGTACTTATTTTAAAAAACATTCTTATATAAATTATATGTATTGCCCAGATTCTTAAGATTTAACATTCAAAGGGTCTGGGCTTATATTTATTACCTATATTTTGAAAAGTATCCACTTACAGGTATTCAATTCGTATTTTAATTCACAGGATTTTTCCACACCATTTATAGCAACTAGACATGTGTAACTTCTCATGGGATTTCCTGCAATCTTTTCTTCGGTATGATATAGAACTTTGTTTACTTTAACTGTCTTCAGTTCGTGTTCTTTGGTTTCGAGTCTGAATCTTAGAGGCATCAAGACTCCTTTTAAATTGAACCATCCAATCATCTCAATAGGTTCCATTATTACTTTCATAAAGTCGCCCTTCCTTTCTTAATATTGATTCAAAACTTATAAAAGGCTTGACATAATAGGGTAATTTTCTTCTGGCATACCTCCATTAAGAGGTCTTAGACCACTATGCAAAAATGAAGCTCTAATAATAGCAGTATTTCCATACCTTAAACGTATCTTATCAATTGATTCATCAAGAGCTGTGTTTTTTTCATGCTTATCAAAATCAAACAGAGACAGCTGTGTATTGGTTTTTGAAGAAAGAGAAGATACTCTGACTCCAAGGTGTCTGATAGGTTCTTTATTCCACGCTTCATCAAATAAAGTACATATGGCTTTATAGATATCATTAGTTATATCAGTAGATTCCGCCAGCTGCATTTGATGAGACAAGGAAATGAAATCATGTGATTTTATACTTACGCTCACCATTTTTGCTAGCATATCAGAATCTCTTAAACGCATACAAACAGTCTCAGTAAGGGATAATAAGATAAGCTTTGCCGTACGGGAATCTGTCACATCAAATGAAATGGTAGTAGAGTTACCAATGCCTTTTGCTTCCGGGGAACATGGTTTTACAATAGAGGTAGCTATACCATTAGCATAAGCGTGTATAAGGTATCCATGGCTCTTAAAATGAGCATATAAGAGTTCAGGGTCTGAATTTGCCAACTCACCTATGGTGTAGATACCTAGCTTTATAAGCTTTGCATTGGTTGCTCTACCTACCATGAATAAGTCTCTTACTGGTAAAGGCCACATTTTTTCCTGTATTTCGTTTGGAAATAACGTATGAATCTTATTAGGCTTTTCAAAATCCGATGCCATTTTAGCTAATAGTTTATTATTAGAAATACCAATATTAACGGTAAATCCTAATTCTTTTTGTATTTTGTCTTTCAAATGATGAGCAAAGCTGATGGGAGAACCAAAATGGTGGCTCATGTTAGTATAATCAAGGAAACATTCATCAACACTATATCTTTCAACAAGAGGAAAATATTCTTTGAATATATCTACCATTGCATCGCTGCATTGCATAAAAAGTTTATAATTAGGAGGTACTATTACAAGAGATGGACATTTTTGACGAGCGCTGAATAATGACTCACCTGTTTTTATACCATATTTTTTAGCAGGAATGGATTTTGCTAATACTATTCCATGTCTTTTGGACTCGTCGCCACCTATAATTGCAGGTATGGTTCTAAGGTCAATGCAGGATATCTGTGTGCTCATTCTATAAGTAGCTTCCCAACTTAAATAAGCTGAATTTACATCAATATGAAAAATTGTATGTTCCATAAAAACACCTCTTAAAATTAGTATACACGAACATGTGTTCGAGGTAAAGGGGTATTTTTTGGTAAGAAGTTAAATGAAAAACTAATTGTCTAGTTCCAAATTAAGAAAATGACAATAACTCTTGCACTCATTTCTAGTATAATGTAAGTATGGTTGCCTGCCTGTACTAGAAAGGAGTTTTTATGCAAGATAAT
>Ga0207831_100085_pt1 | contig 125346 bp, 115 predicted proteins | sample TtanPargueraPR_7_FD_187741 | JGI IMG/M metagenome (GOLD analysis project Ga0207831, IMG submission 187741) | Aerobic enrichment media microbial communities from Bioluminiscent Bay, La Parguera, Puerto Rico - Tt and M1 (2) (SPAdes) | ecosystem: Environmental > Aquatic > Marine > Unclassified ...
TCGCGGCGAGCGCCTCGACGCCCTCGCCGCGGAACTGGCCGAGCGCAGCACCCAGCTGGCCGAGCAGATGCGTGAACGCGCCACCCTGGTCGAGGAGCTGGACAGCCGTCACAGCGGCGAGGCGGCGCGGCTCGCTTCCCTTGAGCAGGACCGCGAGCGCGCCGAACAGGTGCTGCGCGAGGTGCAGGAGCAGCTGGCCCGCCTGCAGCGACCGCCGCCCTCCACCGCCATCGAGCGCACCCGGGGCGAGCTGCCCTGGCCGATCCAGGGCAACATCGCCTCGCGTTTCGGCGCCGGCGATGCGGTGCACCGCAACGGCATCCTGATCCTCGCCGCCGAGGGCAGCCCGGTGCGCGCCGTGCACGCCGGCCGGGTGGTCTTCGCCGACTGGCTGCGCGGCTTCGGCAACCTGCTGATCATCGACCACGGCGACGGGGTGATGACCCTCCACGCCCACCTGCAGCACTTCACGGCTCAGGTTGGCCGCCCGGTCTCACGCGGCGAGGTGATCGGAGCCGTGGGCATGAGCGGCGGTCAGCAACGCCCGGCGCTCTACTTCGAGGTACGCCGCGGCGGCGACCCCATCGACCCCCAGTCATGGATCGCCCGCCGCTGAGCGTCGCTTTCCATGCACGCCGGCGGCGGGCTATGCTGGTCGCTCACCGTTTCGGAACAGCGGAGTTCGCATGCACCCAGCGCTTCCTCACTCGGGCAGGTCTCCCCGCTCACGTTCCCCCCGGCGCCTGCTGACCGGGCTGCTGCCGCTGACCCTGCTGGCGCTGCCCCTGGCCCTGCTGTCACTGCCGGCACCGGCCCAGAGTGTCGATGACGAGCTGCCGGTGGCCGAGATCCAGACCTTCGCCGAGGTATTTGAGCGCATCAAGCGCGCCTACGTCGAGGAGGTCGATGACACCAGCCTGCTACGCAACGCCATGCGCGGCATGCTCAGCGAGCTCGATCCGCACTCCGCCTACCTCGACCGCGAGGCGTTCCAGAGCCTGCGCGAGTCGACAGAGGGGGAGTTCGGCGGCATCGGCATCGAGGTGGGCATGGAGGATGGCCAGCTGACGGTGATCACTCCCATCGACGATACCCCGGCCTCGCGTGCCGGCCTGCAGGCCCGGGACCTGATCCTGCGCATCGACGACACCCCCACCGAGCGCATGTCGCTGCAGGAGGCGGTGGAGCTGATGCGTGGCGAACCGGGCAGCGAGATCGAGCTGACCATCATGCGCCAGGGCGAGAGCTCGCCGCGCAGCGTCACCCTGACGCGCGAGAACATCCGCACCGAGAGCGTGAAGAGCGAGCTGCTGGCACCCGGCTTCGGCTACCTGCGCGTCAGCCAGTTCCAGACTCGAACCGGCGACCAGGTGAGCGAACACATCCGCCAGCTGGAGCGCGACGGCGACCTCGACGGCCTGGTGCTGGACCTGCGCAACAACCCCGGCGGCGTGCTGCAGGCCGCAGTAGCGGTGGCCGACGCCTTCCTCGACGAGGGGCTGATCGTCTATACCGAGGGCCGCCTGCCGGATACCGAGATGCGCTTCTCAGCGAACGCCAGGACCGCGGCCCCCGATGTCCCTCTGGTGGTGCTGATCAACGGCGGCAGCGCCTCGGCGGCGGAGATCGTCGCCGGTGCCCTCCAGGACCAGCGCCGCGGCGTGGTGATGGGCACCGAGAGCTTCGGCAAGGGGTCGGTGCAACAGATCATGCCGCTGGGCAACGGCGAGGGGCTCAAGCTCACCACGGCGCTCTACTTCACCCCCGGCGGCCGCTCCATCCAGGCCCAGGGCATCGAGCCGGATGTCCGCGTGGTGCGGGGGCGAGTGGAGGTGACCGAGAATGGCCGTGGGGTCCGCGAGGCCGATCTGGAGGGCCACCTCGGCTCGCGGGACGCCCCACGGGAGAGGACCGAGCTGAGCGAGCGGCTACGCGATGACTACCAGCTAGGCGAGGCCCTCAACCTGCTCAAGGCCCTCGACGTGATTCGCCAGCGCGACCGCTGAACGGCTTCCCCGGTCAGCGGCAGCTGGCAGGCAGCCGGCCACGCTGGCCGGTGGCCTGCTGCAGCAGCAGCCGCTTGAGCGGGACCAACCGATCCACGCCACTCAGCCCCAGGTTGCGCGCCAGTGACAGTGCCGGGTGGCGCGCCCCGAACAGCAGGCGGAAGCCGTCCATCAGCGCCAGCATGCCGGCGTTATCGCCGCGTCGGCGGCGGGCATAGCACGCCAGCACCCGCTCGTCACCCAGCAGCACGCCGCGCTGGCGTGCCGCCAGCAGCTCCTCGGCCAGCACCGCGGCATCCATCAGCCCCAGGTTGACGCCCTGGCCGGCCAGGGGATGGATGCCGTGGGCGGCGTCGCCCACCAGGGCGAAGCCGGGCAGGGTGTAGCGCTCGGCGTGGCGCTGCACCAGCGGGAAGCCCACCGCCTCATCCAGCACCGTCACCTCCCCCAGACGGTGGTCGATGGCCGCCGCCAGCGCCTCCCCCAGCGCCTCGCGTTCGAGGCCGGCCAGGCGCTCGGCCTCGGCGGGTGACGTGGACCAGACGATGGAGCAGTGCTGTTCGTCCCCATCCACCGCCAGCGGCAGGAAGGCCAGCGGTCCGCCGGGCAGGAAGGCCTGCCGCGCCACTTCGCCGTGGAGCGCCGCGACGCGCACCGTGGTCACCAGTCCCACGTGGCCGGTATCACGCTCGCTGACGGCGATGCCCGCCAGGTTGCGCAGCGGCGAGCGGGCGCCATCCGCGGCCACCACCAGGGGGGCACTCAAGCGCCGGCCGTCGGCCAGCAGGACGCGCCGTTCCCCGGCGCCGCCCTCCAGCCCTTCGACCCGAGCCCCCAGGCAGAGATGAACCGAGGGCAGCGCCACCAGGCGCCGTTCCAGGGCCGCCAGGGTGACGTCGTTCTCGACGATATGCCCGAGCACCGGCAGGCCGGCCTGGTCGGCGGAGAAGCCGACCTCGCCGCTGCCCTCGGCATCCCACACCTGCATGTAGCGATAGGGACTGACCCGCCGCGCGGCCATCCACGGCCAGGCACCCAGACCCTCCAACAGCCGCTGCGAGACCGGCGTCAATGCGCTCACGCGGCGCGCCGGCCGGCCACGCCCCACGACCTCGGGGTCCAGCAGGGCCGGCCTGGCATCCACCAGGGCCACCTTGACCCCCGCCTCGCCGAGCAGCACCGCCAGCGCGGCTCCCACCATCCCCCCGCCGACGACGATCACCTCATGGTGATCTTCCCACGAACGGGTTGCCCTCTCCTCGCCTTCATCCCTCATGCCTTCGCTCCCTCTCGCATCCTCATGCTCCTGCTGTGCGGCACTCACCTCTCCAGCCCTCACCGCTCCAACCCCATGGCGCGCCTGGCCAGGTCACGTCGCAGTGGGCCGGCCAGGTTGAGGCCGATCAGCCCGGCGGCTCGCGCATGGCCGAGCAGCCGGCTGTCGATGCCGAACAGTCTCACCAGGCCGTCGCTGAAGCGGATCACGTTGCGACGGTCGGCGTCGCGCCGGGCATCGAACGCCTCGAGCACCCCGGCATCACCGACCGGCCGTCCCGCCGCCAGTCCCGCCTCCAGCGAGGCCACCAGGTCCATGACCCCGCGCAGCGCCAGGTTGAAACCCTGGCCGGCCACCGGGTGCAGGGCATGGGCGGCATTGCCCAGCACCGCCAGCCCCGGCCGGGTCGTCTCACGCGCCGTGACCAGGCTCAACGGGTAGGCGTGGCGGCTGCCCACGCGTCGAAAGCGACCCGCGCGGTCGCCGAAGGCGGCCTGCAGCTCGGCCAGGAAGTCGCCCTCCGCGAGGGCCAGGCGCCGCCTTTCCTCGCCCGCGGCGTGGGTCCACACCAGCTCCATGGTCTGCCCGCGCAGCGGCAGCAGGGCGATCGGCCCCTCGCGGGTGAAACGCTCCCAGGCGACCCCCTGGTGGGGGCGGCTCATCTCGACACTGGCGATCAGCGCCACCTGGTCATAGGGCCGGGCATCGCTGGCGATGCCCAGGCGCTCCTTGAGCCCCGAGCGCCCGCCATCGGCCAGTACCGTGAGACGGGCCTGGAGGTTGGCACCAGAGTCGAGCGCCAGGCGATATCCCCCCTCGGCCGGCTCGATCGTCTCCACCCGGTCCGGGCAGTACCAGGACAGCGGCAACCCCGTGAGGCGCCGGTGCAACACACGCCCCATCCAGGCATTGGGGACCACATGGCCCAGCGCCTCCACGCTCAGCTCCCTGGCATCGAGGCGGGTGGCACCGAAGTGACCGCGCTCGCTGACATGGATGCGGCGGATCGCGGCGGCCTCCTCTGCCATCTCCGGCCACACCCCCATGTCGGTGAAGTGCAGGGCGGTCCCCAGGGAGATCGCGCTGGCCCGGGCATCGAAGCTGGGCTGCCAGGGGGCGGTGGCCAGGTCGAGGATGGGCGACGCCTCGATCACCGCCACCGATAGCCCGTGCCGCTCGATCAGCGGTGCCAGTGCACAGGCCAGGCTGGCCCCCACCAGTCCGCCACCGACGATGGCGATATCCACCGTCTTCGTGCCCGATGCTGTAACAGGAGATGTTGTACCGGGGCTCATGGCGCCACCTCAGCTGAATATTTCATAATGTACGTTACATAAAGAAAGTAGCAGACCTGGTGAAGCGATCACTTCCCAGCCATCAGTGCCTCGATAGCCTCTACCGATTTCGGAACGGAGGCGGTCAGCACCTCGTGTCCCTCGTCGGTCACCACCACATCGTCCTCGATGCGGATGCCGATGCCACGCAAGGCCTCGGGTATGTCGTCGTCGGCGGGTATGTAGAGCCCCGGTTCCACGGTGAGCACCATGCCCGGGACCAGCGGCCGGGGTTCACCATCGCGGCGATAGAGCCCCACGTCATGGACATCCAGACCCAGCCAGTGGGAGGTAGAGTGCAGATAGAAGCGCCGGTAGCTCTCGTCATCGATGCGCGCCTGTACCTCGCCCTCGAGCAGACCCAGGTGGATCAGTCCCTCGGTCAGGCCGCGCACCACCTCGGCGTGGATCGCCGCCAGGGTGGTACCGGGGCGTACCGCGGCCACCGCACGCTCCTGAACGTCCAGCACCACTGTGTAGAGCGCCCGCTGGGCATCGCTGAAGCGGCCATTGACCGGAAAGGTGCGCGTGATGTCGCCGGCATACAACTCGAACTCGGCCCCGGCATCGATCAGCACCAGGTCACCATCCTTGAGCGGGGCGCGATTCTCGATGTAGTGCAGCACACAGGCATTGGCGCCGCCACCGACGATGCTGGCATAGGCGGGACCGCTGCCGCCCTGCCAGCGGAACTCATGCTCCAGCTCCGCCTGCAGCTGGTACTCCCCGAGCCCGGGGCGCGACGCACGCATGGCGCGCAGGTGACCACGCGCCGAGATCTCCGCGGCATGCCGCAGCAGGGCCAGCTCCGCCGGACTCTTGACCAGCCGCGCCTCATGGAGCAACGGCGCCACATCGGCGAAGGCCTCGGGGGCGCGCGCCCCGCGCCGCACCCGCGACACCAGCTCGGCGCGGACCTCCTCGGCCAGGGCCAGCGCCTGCTCGTTGTCCAGCGCCAGGTAGAGCGTGCGGCGACCATCGAGCAGGGCCGCGAGGCGCTCGCCGCGCTCGGCGTTCTCGAAGGCCTGGTCGACACCGTGCTCACGGACGGCTCCTTCGGCGCCCAGCCGGATGCCGGTCCAGGCCTCCAGCGTCGGGTCACGATCCTGGCAGAAGAGCACGCTCTCACCCTCGTCACGCCCCGGGAGCAGCAGCAGCAGGGCATCGGGCTCGGGGAAGCCGGTGAGGTAGTGGAAGTCGCTGTCCTGGCGGAAGGGGAACTCGCTGTCCCGCGAGCGGGTGACCAGGGAGGCACCGGTCAGCAGCACGGCGCTGTCGGCGGGGAGGGCGGCCATCAACGCCTGGCGGCGCAGTCGATAGTCGGCATTGGCGATCGGCGCCGGGCGCGGCAGGGTCTCGGGCAGCATGGGGACTCCTTGTCGATGATGGTGTTTCAGTGGCGGGTGGGGGTTTCGGCATCCTCGACCTGGGGCCTGCCGGGATGCTGCTCGGTGTATAGCAGCATGGCCGCCATGCGGGCGTGCTCGGCCAGGGCGAAGAGGTCGCCCTCGTTCTCGGCGCTCTCCTCGAGATCGGCGGGCATGGCGGCGATCCCCTCCAGGTCCTCCAGCGCCTCGCGCAGTGCCGTGGACCATGCCTCCCGGGGCGCCTCGCCGGCATCCTCGATCACTTCCAGGAAGCCCTGGGTCCACTCCTTGAGACCCCGGGCACGCTCGGCCAGCGAGAAGAGCTCATCGGGCAGCAGCGGTTCGTAACCGAGCTCGCCGCCGGAGAGGGCATCCAGGGTCTGGCGGCGCCAGGCCAGGAAGCGCTCCGCGGAGGGCTCGTCACGCGGCTGCTCGACGCCCAGCACCAGGCACACCTCCTCCAGCCAGGCGGCGGGGTCGATATCGTGCATGGCGAGCCGGGCACACAGCCGCCCGTCGAGGAAGGCCGGTGACTGCATGCTGCCGTGGAGCAGGAAGAGGTCGGCGATGGTGGAAAAGTCCTGGCGCTCGTCGATCAGGGACATGGGGGCTCCTGGTGCCTGGTATGGATGGTGTCCGAATAGACGGTGACTGGCCGGGCGGGGACGGGTCGCTAATCGACACCGCGCGTTGACCGCTCGAGAAGGCCTCTCTTATAGTGGCTGGCCATGCCGTATTGACTGGATGTTAACGCATCGGCCCCCAGGGACGCGCGGCTCGCGTGGCCTGCCGGGTCGAGCCGGAGCCCCCCGATGAGCGACGCAACACGGCCGACCGCCGAGATCACCCTGCTGGGACGCAGCTACGTCATCGCCTGCTCCCCCGAGGAAGAGCCCAAGCTGGAGCGTGCGGCCCGCTACCTGGATCGCGCCATGACCGGCATCCACGCCCAGAACAACCTGTTGGGCAGCGAGCGCATCGCCATCATGGCGGCGCTCAATATCACCCATGAGCTGCTCGAGACGCTGGAGAACCAGCGAGAGGGGGAGCGCAGCCTGGATGCCCTGAGCGAGCGCCTGGAACGGGCCCTGGCCGGCACCCCGGAGCCGCGCTGAGCCCGGCCTCCGGAATCCATTGGCCGCCCCTCACCGGCTCTGGTACGATGAAGTCGTTCCCTGGGGTGTTTGCCAGTCGTTATCGTCCCTCGAGCCTATGCGCAGTACCCAGGGGGCCATATGCTAGCCGGACCCGTGTGCATGTCCGTGCGTCGGAAAGCCTGACGGTTCGGCTGCGGCCACCCACCTTGAACCACTGGGTTCAAGGGCCAGAACGACAGCGGCACTCTGGGGAACCTCGTCCACATGACACCTCTCATGCCGACACCCGCCGCACCCCTTTCTCTCGAGAGCTTCGATGGCTCACGCCGTGAGTTGCGTCGCGAACTGCGCCGCCGCCGCCGCGCCCTGACGCCCGAACAGCGTCGACGGGCCAGCGAACACCTGTGCCTCAGGCTGCGCCGCCTGCCCGAAGTGCAGCGTGCCCGCCGCGTGGCACTCTACCTGCCCAATGACGGCGAGATCGACCCCACCCCCCTGATCGACTGGTTCCGGCACCGTGGCACCCGGGTTCATCTGCCGGTGCTCAAGCCGCTGTCACGCAATCGCCTGTGGTTCGTGCACTACCATGTCGATACGCCCATGGTCCGCAACCGCTTCGGCATCCCCGAGCCCGAGACCCGTCATGGCGCCCATCGCGCCCGGCGCCTGGCGGCCTGGGCCCTGGACCTGATCCTGCTGCCGCTGGTGGGCTTCGACGACGCCGGCCAGCGCATGGGCATGGGTGGCGGCTTCTACGACCGCACCCTGGCCTTCACCCGTCACCCGGGGCCACGCCCGCGACTGGTCGGCCTGGCCCATGACTGTCAGCGGGTCGACTCGCTGCCGGCGGAGCCGTGGGACGTGCCGCTGGACGCCATCGTCAGCGACGCTCGGCTGGTACGGCCTTGAGACCAGAATACGAACGGGCCGATGCCAGCTGGCATCGGCCCGTTGCATGCAGACAGGGGTCGGCAATTCGCGATCAGTTTCCTACCAGGGCCTGGGCATAACCGGTTGCCACGACACCAACACCGAACAGCAGCACCAGGGCCATGACCACATCGGGCTTGCGCTTCATCGTCGACTCCGGGTAATGAGAAATTCAACGCCGCAGACTATAGGCCGACTCTGCCGCCAAGACAACCGTCGAGCCTCAACGTTCATATCGTGAAACCGCCGGTTGACAAGCCTCCCGGCGTGAGTCAGCGCTTACCCGCGCCTTCGCAGAGGCTTCAGGCCATGAACAGCCGATAGGCGGGGTTGTCCGACTCCTTCCAGTAGCGGTAGCCGATGGCGTCGAAGTACTCCTCCACATGGGAGCGGTCGCCATTGGGCACCTGCATGCCCACCAGCACACGGCCGTAGGCGGCGCCATGGTTACGGTAGTGGAACAGCGAGATGTTCCAGTCATGGGGCAGGTGGGTAAGGAAGTTCATCAGCGCTCCGGGACGCTCCGGGAACTCGAAGCGGTAGACCTCCTCGTCGAACTGCTGCTTGGGACGACCGCCGCCCAGATGGCGGATATGCAGCTTGGCCAGCTCGTTGTCGGTGAGGTCCTCCACCGGGTAGCCGGCATCGCGCAGCTTGTCGATCACCGCCTGGCGGTCCTCGCCGCCGGGCTTGACCTGCACCCCGACGAAGATATGGGCGTTGTCGGGGTCGGCGTAGCGGTAGTTGAACTCGGTGACCATGCGCTTGCCGATGGTGCGGCAGAACTTCTTGAAGCTGCCGGGCCGCTCGGGGATGGTCACCGCCAGGATCGCCTCGCGCTGCTCGCCGAGTTCGGTGCGCTCGGCGATATGCTGCAGGCGGTCGAAGTTGGTATTGGCCCCGGAATTGATGCACAGCAGGGTCTGCCCCTCGGCACCGGTCTGCTGGATATACTTCTTGAGGCCGGCCAGGGAGAGCGCGCCGGAAGTCTCGGAGACCGCCCGGGTGTCCTCGAAGATGTCCTTCACCGCCGCACACATCTCGTCGGTATTGACGGTGATGACCTCATCGACCAGGTCCCGGGCGATATCGAAGGGCACCTTGCCGACCTGAGCCACGGCGACCCCCTCGGCGAACACCCCCACCTGATCCAGGGTGACCCGCTTGCCCGCCTCCAGTGCCGCCTTGAAGCAGGCGCTGTCCTCGGCCTCGACGCCGATCACCTTGATATCCGGGCGCAGGTACTTGACGTAGGCGGCCACGCCGGCGATCAGGCCGCCGCCGCCCACCGGCACGAAGATGGCGTCCAGCGGGCCGCCGTGCTGACGCAGGATCTCCACGGCGATGGTGCCCTGGCCCGCCACCACGTCGATATCGTCGAAGGGCGGGATATAGGTGTAGCCGTGCTCCTCGATCAGCGTCTGGGCATGCGCGGCGGCCTCGGCGAAGGCGTCGCCCTTGAGCACCACCTTGGCACCCCGGGCACGCACCGCAGCCACCTTGATCTCCGGGGTAATGCGCGGCATCACGATGATCGCCTTGACGCCCATCAGCTTCGCCGCCATCGCCAGGCCCTGGGCGTGGTTGCCGGCCGAAGCCGCGATCACGCCCTTGGCCTTCTGCGCCTCGCTGAGCTGGGCCATCTTGTTGTAGGCGCCGCGAATCTTGAAGGAGTAGACCGGCTGCAGGTCCTCGCGCTTGATCAGAATGGTGTTGTTGAAGCGACGGGAGAGGAAGGGGGCCGGCGAGATCGGCGTTTCCCGAGCGGCTTCATAGACCCGGGCCTGGAGAATCTTCTTGACGGTAGCTTCGAGCATCCTGATATCCCAGAGGCGTGACGCGAGAGGACGCAGCGCGCATGCTGCGCTGCGAGGCAACCCCTATTGGTAGCATTCCGGCAGCCTTGGCGTCCAGCCGCCGGCATCGGCAGGCGAGCCCCGCTGGCCTATAATGGCGCCCCAGCGCATTCCCATCCATCCCGCCGATTCACGCCACCCAAGGAGAGTGCCCCATGACCCAGGCCGGCCTATCCCAAGACCAGCTCAAGGACGCCGTCGCCGCGGCCGCCATCGCCGAGGTTCGCCCCCAGCTGCATCGCGACACCGTGCTCGGCATCGGTACCGGCTCCACCGCCAACCTCTTCATCGACCGCCTGGCCGAGCTGCGCCACGACTTCGCCGGCGCCGTGGCCAGCTCCGAGGCCAGCGCCGAGCGGCTACGCGGCCACGGCATCGAAGTATTCGAGCTCAACTCCGTGGGCACGGTACCCTTCTACATCGACGGTGCCGACGAAGTGAACGCTCACTTGCATATGATCAAGGGCGGTGGCGCGGCCCTGACCCGCGAGAAGGTGGTGGCCGCCTGTGCCGAGACGTTCATCTGTATCGCCGACGCCTCCAAGCGGGTCGAGCGCCTCGGCGCCTTCCCGCTGCCGGTGGAGGTGATTCCCATGGCACGCTCCTATGTGGCCCGGGAACTGGTCAAGCTGGGTGCCGACCCGGTCTACCGCGAGGGGGTGGTCACCGACAACGGCAACCAGATCATCGACTGCTTTGACTTCATGATCGACGACCCGCTGGCCATGGAAGCGCGCCTCAACGCCATCGTCGGCGTGGTGACCAACGGCCTGTTCGCCGCCCGCGGCGCCGATGTGCTGCTGCTCGGCACCGCCCAGGGAGTGGAGCGCCTGACACCGGCCTGATGGCCCTGCAATCGAAGTAAGCACTTACTTCGTTGGTAGCAGCCTGTCCAAGCCCTTCAGAGTACGTTCAAGCGCGCCGCGGTTGGCCATCACCACGCCGCGCCCCGCCTCACCGAGACGACGCCGCTCGACCGTGTCGGCAAACAGCGCGAACAGCGCCTCGGCGAGGCGCTTCTCGTCGGCCACCTCCACCAGGGCATCGGCGCCGCGCAGAGCCTCGGCCACATCGGCGAAGTTGGCCAACTCCGGCCCGGTGAGCACCGGTATGCCCAGGGCGGCGGGCTCCAGCAGGTTGTGGCCGCCCACCGGCACCAGGCTGCCACCGACGAAGGCCAGGTCGGCGGCGCCATAGAGCGCCAGCAGCTCGCCCATGGTGTCTGCCAGGTAGACCGCAGTGCCATCCTCGGGCCTCTCTCCCCGGGAGCGCCTGGCCAGTGCCTGGCCGGCCTGTTCGCACAGGCTCGCCACCGCCTCGAAGCGCTGGGGATGGCGCGGCACCAGCACCAGCAGCGCCTCGGGATAGCTCTCGCGCAGCCGCCCATGGGCGGCCAGCAGCAGCGCTTCCTCGCCCTCGTGGGTGGAGCCCGCCACCCATACCTGGCGGCGCCCCAGTAGTGTGCGCAAGCGCTCACTTACCTTCTGCACGCCATCTTCCGGTGTGATGTCGAACTTCAGCGAGCCCACCACGCTGGTGCGCTCAGCCGCCATGCCGAGCTCGGCGAAGCGCGCGGCATCCTCATCGGACTTGGCCGCCAGCCAGTCGACGCAGCCCAGGGCCTCGCGCAGCAGCGGGCGCAACCGGCGGTAGCCGCGCAGGGCTCGCGGAGAGAGTCGCCCGTTGAGCACCGCCACCGGCACACCGCGAGTGCGGCAGGCATGGAGCAGGTTGGGCCACAGCTCGGTCTCGAAGAACAGCGCGATCTCCGGGCGAAGGCGCTCGACGAAGCGTGCCGCCGCGCGGGGGAAGTCCAGGGGCACGAAGTGGTGAACCAGCCGGCCATCCTGGCGCCCCTCTGCCAGCGCACGCACGCGTTCGGCGCCGGTGGCAGTCATGGTGGTCACGGTCAGCGAGTGGCCGGGATAGCGCTCGAGCAACCCCTCGATCAGCGGGCGAGCCGCCTGCACCTCACCCACCGAGGCGCAGTGCAGCCACAGCATGTGAATTGCGGGAGGGGTCTCGGGAATCCGCCCCAGGCGCAGTGGCCTGGGGTCGGTGAGTCCATGCTCACGTCGCAGGCGCCGCCAGAGCAGGGGGACGAGCAGGTGCAGCGCCGTGGAGTAGGCGAGCCGGGGCCAGCCCATCAGCTCTCGCGGTCGAGGATGGTGGAGATCATCGCCGTGGTGGAGACGCCATCCTCGAAGCCCAGCACCCTCACCTGGCCGCCGGCGTCGCGCACCGCCTGGCCACCGGCGATCTGCTCCGGTTGGTAGTCACCCCCCTTGACCAGCACGTCGGGCAGCACCGCCTCGATCAGCCGCTGCGGGGTGTCCTCGGCGAAGGGTACCACCCAGTCCACGGCGCCGAGCCCGGCGAGTACCTGCATGCGCCGCGCCAGGGGGTTGATGGGCCGCTTGGGGCCCTTGAGGCGGGCGATGGAGGCGTCGTCGTTGACCGCCACGATCAGCCGGTCGCCGAGCCGGCGCGCCTGCTCCAGGTAGGCGACGTGGCCGGCGTGGAGGATATCGAAGCAGCCGTTGGTCATCACCACCCGCTCGCCGCGGGCCTGGGCGGCACGCACCGCTTCGATCAGCGCCGGCTCCTCGATCACCCCGAACTCGGCCAGCTTGTCGCCGTGCAGGGCGGTGTAGAGCTCGGCGATGGAGAGGGTCGCGGTACCCGGCTTGGCCACCACCAGGCCGGCGGCCAGGTTGGCCAGGGTCATCGCCTCGGGGAAGCCGTGGCCGGCAGCCAGAGCCAGGCCCAGCACGCCGATCACGGTATCGCCGGCGCCGGTGACGTCGTAGACCTCACGGGCACGGGTCGGCAGGTGCAACGGCTCGTGCCCCTCGCGGATCAGGGTCATGCCCTTTTCGCTGCGGGTAATCAGCAGCGCTTCCAGCTCGAGCTCGGCGCGCAGGGCTTCACCACGCTCGGCCAGCTCGGCGTCGTCGCGGCAGTGTCCCATCACCGCCTCGAACTCCGTCAGGTTGGGGGTGATCACGCTGGCGCCGCGATAACGCGAGAAGTCGCTGCCCTTGGGGTCCACCAGCACCCGCTTGCCGCTGGCACGCACCAGGCGGATCAGCTCCTCGACGCGGTTCAGCGTGCCCTTGCCGTAGTCGGAGAGAATCACCAGGTCGCACTCCGGCAGCGCGGCTTCTACCCGCGCCAGCAGCCCGGAGGTGTCCGCCTCGCCGAGTCCCTCCTCGAAGTCGAGACGGATCAGCTGCTGGTTGCGACTCATCACCCGCAACTTGGTGATCGTGGGCACGCCGGGGCTGCGCTGGAAGTGAGTGCTCACTCCGGCATCCTCCAGACGGCTTACCAGGCGGTCGGCGTTGTCGTCGTCGCCGACCATCCCCGACAGCGCCGCATGGGCCCCCAGCGAGGAGATGTTCAGCGCCACGTTGGCGGCACCGCCGGGGCGATCCTCGCTCTCCTCGACGCGCACCACTGGCACCGGCGCCTCGGGCGAGATGCGCGAGGTGCCGCCGTGCCAGTAGCGGTCGAGCATGACATCGCCCACCACCAGCAGGCGGGAGTGTTCCAGGGCGGTCAGGTCGAGTCTCATCGTCAGGCGTCCTTGGCTGGGGGATGGTCGATGGCGTGCTGCAGTGCCGCCTCGAGGCGCTCGATCACGTCATCGGCGCGGATCAGTGACATGGCATCCGGATGGCGGACACGCTGGCCCCAGGGTATCGCCTCGGGCTCCTTGTGCAGGTAGCTGCGTACTGCCTCGGGATAGCGATTGACCACGAAGTCACGCCAGCGATAGGGCGCAGCACGGTCGGGGTTGGTGGTGGCGTAGAGCCCCACGGTGGGCGTGTTCAGGGCATTGGCCATATGCACGGGGCCCGAGTCTGGCGCGATCACCGCCTGGGCCGCATCGATCAGGGCCAGCAGCCCCTTGAGCGAGGTGGCGCCGATGGCATCGATCACCGCCTCGGGCGGACACAGGGCCTGGATGCGCTCGCCCATCTCCCGTTCCTGGGTGCTCCCTCCCCCGGTCAGCACCGTGCACAGGCCGTGCTGCTCCCAGGCGTGCTGGACCACGGCGGCATAGCCCTCGGCGGACCAGTTGCGGAAGTTGCGCAGCCGCGGATTGGCACACGGGCTCATCAGCAGGTAGCGGGAGTCACCGGTGAGGGCACGCGCCTCGTCACGGGCTGCGGAAGGTATCGCCAGGTTCCACTCCAGGCTCAGGTCCTCGACCCCCATCAGCCGGGCGAAGTCCAGGAAGGACTCCAGCACATGGGCGTTCGGGTGGGGCGCCAACCGGCGATGGGTAAACCAGTGCTGGGCATCCTTGGCGCGCGCCTTGTCATAGCCCACCCGGACATCAGCCTTGAGCCCCAGGGAGAGCGTACTGGCGCGCAGCGCCTGCTGCATGTGCAGCAGCACATCGAAGCGGGTATCGGCCAACTCGCGCCACAGGGCGCGCATGCCGGTGAGGCCAGTGGACTTGTCATAGACCACGAACTCGACCCCGGAGAGGCCCGCCAGTAGACTGTGCTCGACCTTGCCGACGATCCAGGTGATGCGCGCCTCGGGCCACTGGCGCTGCAGGGCGCGAATCGTCGGCACCAGGTTACAGACATCGCCCAGGGCGGAGAGTCGCAGCACGCCGATGTGGCGCGGTTGGGCGGGCAGAGGATGCTTCATGCGCTTGGCAACATTGAGAGCGGGAAAGTCCCATATTCTATATGATGCGGACAGTTTATGTGACGCCGGCAAGGCGCCACAAATCGGCCCGTCAACCTTCGACCCCGGCTGGTGGCAAGCGCAGGGAAGGATCACCGGCCAGGCCCCGGGACGCGGCGCCAGCCTGTTCCTGAATGCCGGTAACGGCGAGGAGTGGGTACTGCGCCCCTACCGCCGAGGAGGCCTGGTGGCGCGACTCAGCGAAGCCCGCTATCTGTGGACCGGCCTGGAGCGCACCCGCGCCTTCCGCGAGCTGCGCCTCACCGTAGACCTGCATGCCCGCGGCCTGCCACTGCCCCGCCCGGTGGCCGCCGACGTCACCCGTCACGGCCTGACCTACGCAGCTGCCCTGATCACCGTGCGCATTCCCGGTGCCCGCGCCCTGGCCAGCCTGCTGGAGAACGGCGAAGCCGATGACGACCTGCTGCAACGCGTCGGTGCCACCATCCGCCGCTTCCACGACGTCGGCCTCGACCATGTCGACCTCAACGCCCGCAACCTGCTGGTGGATGAAGGAGGCAAGGTATGGCTGATCGACCTCGACCGCTGCCGGCTGCGCCCCGATGGCGCCTGGAAAGGACGCAACCTCGAGCGACTAGAGCGTTCAATCAGAAAACATCTACCCGCTACTCGCGCAAGACAAACGGCCCAACTAATCATCCAGGGTTATGACTAGACTCTCTCTGATTACTTCCCAGAAGCGCGAAGCCCAGCACTTCAAGTGGGAGCCAACACCACTGAATGAGGCCGGTATGATGTGTGCTCACCACCACGGCCATACACTGATAAGTTCTGCCCGACTCCGCATTCAGGTCAGTATCGCATTGAACTGGGGCCCGACACTGCCCAACCGAAAGAGAGAGCCCTTCTGATGGATATCGTGTTGTGCGCCGATGAGGGCTACCTCGACAAAGCAGCCGCGGTAATGGCCTCAGTCCTCTGTCACAGCCGTCACCCGGGAGAACTCCGCTTCCACCTGCTCGGTCACGGTATTACCGACGCCTCGCGAACCAGTCTGGAAACCTGGTTCGAGATGCTGCCCGCTACAATCCACGTGGCAGATACACAGGAAGCCTCTTCCGGGCGCTGGGAACGACTCAACCTGGGACGCTTCGGTCCCGCAGCCATGCAACGCCTGAGCATGGAGCACTGGCTGCCCGCTGGAACACGCCGGGTGGTTTATCTGGACTGTGACGTCTTGGTGCTCGAAGACATCTCCACCTTGATGGAAATCGACATGCTGCAGTCTCCCATCGCTGCCGTCATGAACCTCCAGAATGGTCCGGGGCAGCGGTTGGGCATACCCTACACGCGCTATTTCAATTCGGGCGTACTGCTGATAGACATTGAGCGCTGGAAGGCTCGGGATGTGATACATAATGCCGAAAAACAACTGACTGCAGAACCCAGCAGCACTTGGCGCTATCCCGATCAGGATGCCCTGAACCTGATCTTCCCGGATTGGCACCCATTGCCATTGCGCTGGAACATGCAGCCCTATGCCTATGCCGCAGTAGAGAAGCAGGCCGTCCACTACGCCGAGTGGCGACAAGAAATGCTCGAAGCGATCTCCCGACCCGCGGTGGTGCATTTTATTGGGGCCACCAAGCCCTGGCACTCAGCAAGCCATCATCCGCTGACCCCATTGTTCCGTGAATATCTAAGATTGACCCCGTGGCCTCTTACACTGGAAGGTCCGCGGAATAGCTGGTTCAAGCAAGTTCTACGTGCTCCCAAGATTTGGCGGCGACGGCGACAGTTGCGACACTCCCCGGTGCTCTCGCTACCCACCAATGGCCCGGAAAGAGACCAATGAGAACTCTGATAGTCGTACGCACATTAAAGATTGGAGGCATGGAAAGGGTTGCCGTCAATCTTGCTGACGCCTTCGCTGATCAAGGACACGAGAGCCACTTGATGTACTTCAAGGAACGGCCTCCACAATTATCGCCACAGGATCCGCGAGTTCATGTGCACCATTTTTCACTTTTCCGGGCAATGTGGCACTCCGGCCTAGGCGCAGGAGTGGAAATCGCAGCGCGGCTCGGCAATGCAGTTGTGCGAAAAAGCCATTTCTTGATCGCGGGTTGGTGGGGGGGGCACCTCTTCCAGCGCGAGGTAAACCGTCTGGAGCACCGCCATGGGCGCTTTGACCGCATCATCTTCCGTGGTATGGGCACCTTCGAAGCAGTTTGGTCCTTCCGTGATTCACGCGCCTGTTACGTGCTAGAGAATATCTTAAACCTTGAGCCACACCGAGATCGTCTGGCACATCGCAAGGCTAGCTGCCTGTTTCAAGGCAAACACCTGGTCAGCGTCTCCACGGGGGTTGAAGGCCAGGTTAACACCGCCCTGAAAGGGATAAATGTCGTTCCCGCTTCCCTGCGCACCATCACCAACCCCTGCCCCATCTCCGATATTCGCCTCGCTGCCAGAGAGAACTCTGCGGCGGAGAGCTACGCGCCCTACCTATTAAATGTGGCACGTCTGGTGCCGCAGAAGAACCACCGCCTGTTGCTTCAGGCCTATGCACTTATGCGGACTTCCCTGCCGCTGATTATCGTCGGCGAGGGGCCCCTACGAACGGAACTGGAAACTCTGGCCGCGGAACTGGGCGTTGCCGAGCGGGTACATTTTGTCGGACGACAACTCAACCCCTACCCCTGGATGCAGCACGCCCAACTGTTCGTTTTAAGCTCCCGTCATGAGGGACTCGGCATCGTGCTGCTGGAGGCACTAGCATGTGGAACACCAGTGGTCTCCGTGGACTGTCCTGGCGGTGTACGCGATATCATGCGTGGTACGCTAGCCGAGTACCTATGCGAGATGAATCCCGAAGCCCTGGCAGCCCGAGTAGATACCACTCTGGAATCAGGCGGCTACGTTATCGAAGAACGCTGGCTGGACGCCTTCTCTCCAGCCCAGATCACTGCCAAGTTTCTGCAGGAGCCCGCTGATACATGATCTCGGCCAATATCATCACCCTTAATGAAGCTGGCAATATCGCCGACTGTATCGCCTCGGTGCGCCAAGTCTGCGATGAGGTCATTGTGGTAGATTCCGGTAGCCATGACGAGACCGTATACATTGCCGAATCGCTCGGCGCCAAGGTGATCCATCAGCCCTACCTGGGAGATGGTCTTCAGAAGAATGTGGCACTCAATCACGTCAGCCACAATTGGGTACTAAGTCTGGACGCTGACGAGCGCCTCACTGCAGAAATGGTCTCGGCTATTCGAAGCCTTGATCTCGCTACCACGACTAACGACGCTTTCGCCTTTCGCCGCCGCAATATGATCGGTTCTCGCTGGATACGTGTATGTGGCTGGTACCCGGACTACTGTGTACGGCTATACCATCACAGACGTGGAGCGCGTTTCGCCGACGTCAAGCAGCACGCCAGCGTGACTGCCGCCCACCCTAAACGACTTGACGCTGATATGGTGCACTACTCCTTCGCCAATTTAGGGGAATTGTTCGCCAAGCCAGGACGCAACTTTAGCGGACGCGCGGCCAAGATCATGTATCAAAAAGGTAAGCGTGCCAACGCTTTCTCACCCTTTCTTCACGGCCTCAATGCTTTTTTACGCAAGTATCTGTTCCAGCGAGGCATCATGGGGGGTGTTGACGGTATGACGGTAGCCATCAGCGCAGGGCTCAACAGTTACCTCAAATACGCCAAGCTGCTTGAGTACCAACGCGACCCGCAAGTGCTCGCCAATGAAGACTTCGACAGGGTGTGGTGACCATGCGTGTGACTCACGTTAATCTGGCCCGCGGTTTTCGCGGCGGTGAGCGGCAGACAGAGCTTCTTATTCGTGCCCTGTCTGAGAGACCGGGGCTTCAACAGCAACTGGTTTGTAGAAATGACTCACCCATGCGCGGACACCTTCACGACGTGCCGGGTCTCAGGCTGATCAACGCTAACCACCAACTAAGCGGACACCGATCCCTTGGCCCCACCGACGTGGTACACGCTCATGACGCCAAGGCAGTGCACTGGGCCTGGCTCCACCACCTCCTTACCGGGGTGCCCTATCTCATTACCCGGCGCGTGGACACACCCGTCAAAGATAAGATCATCAACCGCTTATGCTACCGGAAGGCCGCCTACCGCGTAGGGATCTCTCAACTGATCCAGACACAGCTGGAGGGCCGTGATTGGGGAAAGGTCAAGCGTATACCCAGCGCTCATGCAGGTCTTGTCGCAGACCCTGAAAGAACTTCGGCCTTGCGTTCCTCATATCCCGGTAAGTTTCTGATTGGCCATGCAGGTGCACTAGTTGACCGCCACAAAGGCCAACGCGTATTACTAGAGGCGGCACGACGGCTGGCCAATGAGGCTCCCGAGGCACAAATCCTGTTCCTCGGTGAAGGCGCGGATGCCCAGACTCTCCGCCAAGAGTCAGCGGACCTCAGCAACGTAGAATGGTTAGGCTTCAAGGAGAACATAGCTGACTATCTTGCTGCCCTCGACGCCTTCGCCTTTCCCTCGCGAAATGAGGGGCTGGGCTCGGTGCTACTGGACGTCATGCAACTCGGGGTACCAATCATCGCCAGTCGAGTTGGTGGTATTCCAGATATTATCGAACATGAAGCGACAGGACTTCTTTTTCCTTGCGGAGATGCCGATGCTCTTGCGGACGGCTTACTCCGCCTGCTCGCAGAACCAGAACTACGCCACCGACTTTGCCTTCAGGCCAGTGAACACCTAATGAATTACAGTCCTCGCATTATGGCGGACGCCTATCAGCGTCTCTACCGTAGTCTCGTAAACCCTAGCTTACAGGAGACAGCACGGTGAAACCGATCACTGCAAAGGTACACAAAAACCTTCACAAGCTTAGCATATACACCGGCCACGCTACCAAGCACCTGATCCCCTCTTTCTGGTTGCGACAGCAGCGCAACAAACTTCTAAGAAAAATGGATTCGATGCCATCGGAAGAAGTGCAAGCGATATGGCAACGCGTTCACTATTACAACCGTCTTTCAGGGTCTATCGACCTACCTAAGGATACCAACTGCCTCGAGACATTCCAACGTGAGAAGAGCTGGTCTTACTATCTGGACCTTGTAACGCTGCTCCGTTATTACCCCCCGAAACTGCACTTCTGCCATCAATTCGGTGATGTCAGAGACGTGCCCAGCACACCTACCTTAGTAAAGAGCCGCCCCATTGGCAACCACAACGAAAATAGCGTTCTTCTAAAGCTTAATCAAGTACGCCACTACTATATTCCGAAGGATAAGTTAAAATTTGAAAAGAAGCTTCCTCTGGCGGTTTGGCGTGGTGCATGCCACCAGGAGCATCGTCGTCAGTTCGTTCAAGAATTTCATGATAATCCACTGTGCGACGTAGCCGATATTCATCACAACGCGACCGGAAATCCTTGGCATGGCCAGTTCTTGTCGATTCCAGAACAACTTAGATATCGTTACATCATTAGTCTCGAAGGCAAGGACGTGGCGACCAATCTCAAGTGGATCATGGCCTCCAACTCGGTTTGTTTGATGCGCCAACCACGCTTCGAAACATGGTTCATGGAAGGCCAACTACGCCCAAACTATCACTATGTCCAGCTAGAAGATGACTACTCCGACCTTGAAGAAAAGATCGCTTATTACGAAGAGAACCCAGAGGCGGCCAAGAAGATAGTGCATCACGCCAACTGTTATATTAAAAAATTCAAAAACAGTGAAACTGAGTTGCTAGTCGGATTACTTGTACTTCAAAAATATTTTTCCAGAACAGGACAAATATAAAAAACACCAACAATCATCCATGGACTATGGAGTAATGATTTACAATCACTTCGCAATGGAATTAAAACTCATTCCCGCTACCCACAAGTTTCTATACGTACAATGCGATCATTTTTCTCCAGAAGGAAAAATATAAAACGACATCCCTGCACCCCCAACTAAAACAAAATAATATATCCCTGAGTTAAATATTACATATGATTCAAAAAAATTTGCAACCATAAAAAAAGCCCACGCTGACAACACACCAAGACCGAAATATGTATCTCCTCTCTTTGCAGCTCGCCAAGCACCCTTAAGTAATAAAAATGTGACAAACGAAACACATAAAAAACCTACTAGTCCGTAAGCCAGCAGCAGCTCTATATAAGAATTATGGAAATGGCCAAACCGTTGTTTTATTGAATCAGGAAAAGGTCCTTCCTGAATCAAGGCTTTACGACTATTAGCACCCCAACCCAAAATAGGTCTCTCCTTGATTTTATCGGCTGCGTAAATCCAAGTTGCAATACGAATACCAATACTTGTTAAAGGAAGATCATTAACCTCACCTTTACTGACGGCGGATATTACATGACTCTCACTAGCAAGCCTTTTCTCAACGGCAGGATAGAACACGCTACCTATAACTATAGAAGAAACTATCAAGGCAGCAATAATGGAAATTTCTTTGCTTGCAACTCCACCTTGGAATGTTTTTTTAACCAGAACGCACCCTTTAATTGTTAATACCGAAAACATCAACATTACTAGTGCCAGCCATACCGCACGAGTCTGAGTCGAAAACACACCTGCCAAGCTGAACACAAACAAAAAGCCAGGAATAAATAAAGAAAGGGCTCCTCGCTCCCTCTTCCACATGCTCAGCAACCAAAATATTGACAGAATTAACAACAAGCCAAAATACAATGCAGTATGCTGAGCATTCGTATAGCCAAAATCAACTCTTGCGCCATTCAATGCAGCAACCATATAAGAATAATCAAACTTAACAATAAAAGATAAAATGAAGCCAGCCGAGAAAATAAATACCACGTACTTTGCCGCAGTCATGGAGCCCCTGATCCACCAAGCCACGGCTACACACAAGAAAAGTTTTGAAAAGTGCCTAGCAGACTTCACCTGCCCACTAGAGCTATCAGAAAGCAGATCCTGTGTATAAAAAAATGAACCCACCTGCACACACAAGAACAAAAAAAGCAATATTAACACTTTTTTCTTTCTTACATTACCGCCCCACCCTGCAGTCAATGCCAGAAGGAAAGATAAGAAAAAAATCGACTCCCCTACACGTGAAAGATCAAAGTCTAAAAGCCACGTGAATGCGTAAAGAGATAGAGCAAGCCAACCCACAGCATGGTTAACTCCCCGCCAATCAACAGACTTCAAATCCACCACTCCATCACCTCATAACATCGCACAGCAGTTATTTATAGGGCCAACGCACCAAACCCCACACCTATGATCAACATGCAGCCCACACACTCATAACATTATAAAAAAAAATCTTGGGTAGGACTGACTCTCAAAAAGCCATTTCAATAGAGCTATCATTTCTCTGAAAAATTTATTCCTTAGCTCAATGCTTTTTTAAACCTAGCATTTGCTACTGTGCACACCATTAGACACTTGCTAAAATGAGTGACAATTCTACTAGTATACAAGCCATGATTCACCTCCTAAAGAAGAGCTTACCTCCCCATCCCCGCTGGTGGGCCCTGCTAGTGATCGGGCTCTGCCTTGGCTACGCTATCGTCACCGTGGCGGTGCTGCCGGTATGGAGCCTGGTGCCCATCGCCGGCGCCTGGCTGGGCCTGGGCTGGCTGCTGCGTTGGGGCGAGCCGGCGAACCCCAGGCCACCAGTCAGGGTCTGGCCCTGGTCTCTGGTGCCACTCTGTCTGTGGGGCGTCTACGTCTATCTTGCCGAAAGCTTCGGCATCGTCGAGATCGGGGCGATCTTCTTTCACCTGCAGGCCGGAATCGCCGAGCACGGCGGTAGCGGCCGCCTGGTGGCGGCGGTTCTCTATACCCTGACGATGCTGGCCCTGCTGGCTGCCTTCACCTGGCTGGCGCGCCGCGACCATCGCTGGCGACTCGCGGATCGCCTGCTGGCACTGGTGCTGGTGGCCAGCAACCCACTGTTCTACAGCATGGGGCAGCGCAGTGCGGCCATCGTCACCGATGACGGGGCCTGGCTGGACCGCCGCTACGTGGCCCCCACGGTCGAACAGGCGCCGGCGGACCCTCCCAACCTGCTGCTGCTCTACCTGGAGAGCATCGAGCGTACCTATGCCGATCGCGAGCGCTTCGGTGATGCCTATGCCTTCCTCGACGCCCTGGGCCGGCGTGGCCACGTCTTCGAGGGCGTACGCCAACTGGAAAATACCGGCTGGACCATGGCCGGCATGATCGCCAGCCAGTGCGGCACCCCGCTGATGCCGGCGGGGCTGCTCCACGACAACCAGTTCGAGCCGCTGGGCCGTGTGGTGCCCGGCATTCGTTGCCTGGGTGATGTACTGGATGAACAGGGCTACCGACTCAGCTTCCTGGGCGGGGCCAGTACCGAGTTTGCCGGCAAGGGCATCTTCTACGAGGACCACGGGGTCGACACGGTCATGGGCCGGGCGCAGCTCGAGCCGCGCCTGGAGGACCCGGAGTACGTCAACGACTGGGGGCTCTTTGATGACAGCCTCTATGACTTCACCGTCGAGGAAATTCGCCGCCTGGAAGCCGAAGATGCAGGCCCCTGGAGCGTGATCAACCTGAGCATCACCGGTCACGCGCCCAACGGCTATCCGGCCCAGGCCTGCCTGAGGCGCCAGGGCGAGTTCGACGGCGAGGATATCCTCTACTCGGTGGAGTGCTCGGCCTGGCTCGCCTTCGATCTGATCGACCGACTCGAGCACGAAGGACTGCTCGAGAATACGCTGGTCGTGATCGCCAGCGACCACCTGACGATGCGCGTGTCGGCCTGGGAGCAGCTGATCGCCGGTGAACGCGACAACACCTTCATGCTACTGGGCGAAGGGGTCGAGGCCGGTGCCCGCACCCAGCGCGAGGCGGCCACTATCGACCTCTTCCCCACCATCCTGGAGGCGATGGGCTTCACCATCGACCGCCACCGTGCGGGGCTGGGCGTTTCTCTGCTCGCCGAGCAGCCGACCCTGGTGGAACAGCATGGCCTGGCCGATCTGGCGGCGCGCATGCACGAGGAGACCGCCCTGCAGCAGCGCCTGTGGGAGGGCCTGGTACCCGATGGCAGAGAGCAGGAGAGCGGGCAGGCCGCCCCCCGGCAGGTCCTGGAGGCACCCGGGAATGGTGCCGAGGAAGCGACCCCGGCCATGCAGTAGCCGGTCAGACCTTGGCGATAGTCGCGCGCCCCGCGAGGATCGCCTGGAGCAGGCGCTGCGGGGTGATTTCGGTCAGGCAACGGGTATGGCCCAGCGGACAGACGCGCTCGAAGCAGGGCGAGCACTCCACGGCCAGGTAGTGGATCTCGGCGTTGTCGGTCAGCGGCGGCGTGTAAGCCGGCGAGGAGGAACCGTAGATCGCCTGCACACGGGACCCCACCGCCGCTGCCACATGCATCAGGCCCGAGTCGTTGGTGACCACCTGTTCGCAGTCGGCCAGCAGATCCACGGCATCGGCCAGCCGTGTCTTGCCGCACAGGTTATGGGCGCCCTCCAGGCCCTCGGCAATGGCATCTCCCGCCTCGACGTCCTTGGGCCCACCCAGTACGCGCACTTCGAAGCCGTCGGCCACTAGACGCTCGGCCAGGGCACGGAAGTGCTCCAGCGGCCACTGCTTGGCGGGGCCGTACTCGGCCCCGGGCATCATGCCGATGGTCGGGCCCGAGGAGAGGCCCAGTCGCTCGCGCAGATCGACCTGGTTGGCCGCATCCACCTCCAGCCGGGGCTGGGGTATCGCGAAGCTGCCCGTGGCCGCCTCATCGGCGGCCAGCCCTAGGGAGACGAAACGCTTCACCGTCTGGTCGAGCACGCGCTTGTCGAGACGGCGACGCTGGTTGAGCAGCCCGAAGCGCTGCTCACCGTGAAAGCCGACGCGATGGGGAATGCCCGCCAGGAAGGGCACCAGCGCCGACTTCCAGGAGCGCGGCAGCACGATGGCCCGGTCGAAGCGGCCGCGCAGCCCACGCGCCACCTCACGGCGGACGGACCAGCCAAACTGGCCATGGGCGACGTCCAGGGCGATCGCCTCGTCCACCTCGGGCATACGCTCGAGAATCGGCAGCGACCAGCCCGGCGCCACCACCGCGAGGGTGCAGCCGGGATGGCGAGCGCGCAGCGTTATCAACAGGCTCTGGGCCATCACCATGTCGCCGACCCAGGAGGGGCCGACCACCAGAATGCGCTCACCGCCTTCCCCGCCCTGCGCGGCCGAATCAACCATTCAGCCACTCCAGGTATTCGCGCACACCCTCGGCCACGGTGCGGAATTCGCGGTCATAACCGGCCTCGCGCAGCCGCGAGATATCGGCCCGGGTGTAGCTCTGGTAGCGCCCCTTCAGCTCTTCGGGAAAGTCGATGTACTCGATGGCCCCTCGGCCGTAGTAATCGATCACCGCCTCTCCGATGGCCTTGAAGGGCTCGGCGCGTCCGCTGCCCAGGTTGAAGATGCCGGACTCTTCGGGGTGGTCGAGGAACCAGAGGTTCACGTCCACGACGTCCCCCACGTAGACGAAGTCGCGGCTCTGCATGCCCGCCTCGTAACCATCCCAGGCACCGAACAGCTTGACGTCCTGGCCGGCGCTGATCTGGGTATGGTGGTGATAGGCAACGCTGGCCATCTTGCCCTTATGCTGCTCCCTGGGGCCGTAGACGTTGAAGTAGCGGAAGCCTACTACCTGGCTGCGGAACGCATCATGGTGGGCACGCACGTACTGGTCGAACAGCAACTTGGAGTAGCCGTAGACGTTGAGCGGCTTCTCGTGCTCCGGTGCCTCCATGAACACCTCGCTGCCGCCGTAGGTGGCCGCCGAGGAGGCGTAGAGGAAGGGAATGCCGCGCTGCTGGCAGAAGTGCAACAGCACCTTGGAGTACTCGAAATTGTTGTCGAGCATGAAGCGGCCATCCCACTCGGTGGTATCCGAGCAGGCCCCCTCATGGAAGATCGCCTCGATCTTCGGCAACTGCGAGTGCTCGCCGCGCAGCTCGGCCTCAACCCGTCGGCGGAAGTCGTCCTTGTCCAGGTAGTCGCCGAGGGTGCAGTCGGCCAGGTTGACGAACTTGGTTCCGTCGCGCAGGTCGTCGACCACCATCACGTCCTGGTGGCCGCGCTGATTGAGTGCCTTGACCAGATTCGAGCCGATGAAGCCGGCCCCGCCTGTCACTACGATCATGGAGAGAATCCTCTGTCTCGGGGCGTGCGCCTATAACCGATCTTCCGGTGATTGTATACTTGACGCCCTGTGAATTCATGGCCAACGGTGCTTTTCCCAATGACACTCTCGACACCTACGTCGACCTCGGCCCCCGGGTCGGCGGCAGACGTCTCGACCTTTCAGGGGTTGATCCTGGCCCTCCAGCAGTACTGGGCCGAACAGGGCTGCGTGGTGATGCAGCCGCTGGATATGGAGGTCGGTGCCGGCACCTTCCATCCGTCGACCTTCCTGCGCTCCATCGGCCCCGAGACCTGGAACGCCGCCTACGTGCAGCCCTCGCGTCGCCCTACCGACGGCCGCTATGGAGAGAACCCCAACCGCCTGCAGCACTACTACCAGTTCCAGGTGGTGATGAAACCCTCCCCCGCCGAGTTCCAGGAGCTCTACCTCGGCTCCCTCAAGCGCCTGGGCCTCGACCCGCTGGTCCATGACATCCGCTTCGTCGAGGACAACTGGGAGTCTCCTACCCTGGGCGCCTGGGGGCTGGGCTGGGAAGTCTGGCTCAACGGCATGGAGGTGACCCAGTTCACCTACTTCCAGCAGGCCGGTGGCATCGAGTGCTATCCCGTGACCGGCGAACTGACCTATGGCCTCGAGCGGATCGCCATGTATCTGCAGGACGTGGACAGCGTCTACGACCTGGTATGGACCATTGCCCCGGATGGCTCCCGGGTCACCTACGGTGACGTCTACCTGCAGAATGAGCGTGAGCAGTCCGCCTACAACTTCGAGCATGCCGACGTCGACTTCCTGTTTGGTGCCTTCGACCAGCAGGAGCGCGACTGCTCTCGCCTGCTCGAGGCCAACCTGCCGCTGCCCGCCTATGAACAGGTACTCAAGGCCTCCCACACCTTCAACCTGCTCGACGCCCGTCACGCCATCTCGGTGACCGAACGCCAGCGCTACATCCTGCGCGTACGCACCATGGCGCGTGACGTGGCCCACGCCTATTTCGAGTCGCGCAAGGCCGCCGGCTTCCCGCTGGCTCCCGAGGCGCTGCGCCGCGAACTGCTTGAACAGGGAGACACTTGAGCATGGCTGCCAACACCCTACTGGTTGAACTGGGCGTCGAGGAACTTCCCCCGAACGCCATCGACACCCTCTCCGACGCCCTGGCCGAGGGCCTGCATCGCGGTCTGCGTGATGCCGATGTCGCCCATGGCGAGGTGCATGCCTACGCTACCCCCCGCCGCCTGGCGGTGCGCATCGAGGCGCTGGCCGACAAGCAGCCCGATCGCGAGGTGGAGAAGCGTGGCCCGGCACTGGCGGCCGCCTTCAAGGATGGCCAGCCCACCAAGGCCGCCGAAGGCTTCGCCCGTTCCTGCGGCGTCGGCGTGGACCAGCTGATCCACCTGGAAACCGACAAGGGCACCTGGCTCGGTTACCGTGAACAGCAGCAGGGCGAGAGCATCACTGCCCTGCTGCCGGCCATCCTGCAGAAGGCCATCGATTCCCTGCCGGTTCCCAAGAACATGCGCTGGGGCGCCTCGCGGGTGGAGTTTTCCCGCCCGGTACACTGGCTGGTCGTGCTCTACGGCGACCAGATCATCGATGGCGAGGCGCTGGGCCTCGCGTCCGGTCGCACCACCTACGGCCATCGTTTCCATGCTCCCGAGGCCATCGAGCTGGCGCATGCCGACGACTACCTCGCCAGCCTGGAGCAGGCCTGGGTGCTGGCCGACCGCGAGGTGCGCCGCGAGCACATCCGCGAACAGGTGCTCTCCGAGGCCGAGGTCCAGGAAGCCAGCGCGGTGATCGACGAGACTCTGCTGGTCGAGGTCAGCGGTCTGGTCGAGTGGCCCGTGGCACTCACTGGCAGCTTCGATGAACGCTTCCTCGAGGTGCCCGCCGAGTGCCTGATCTCCTCGATGAAGGCGAACCAGAAGTACTTCCACCTGCTCGATGACCAGGGCCGCCTCAAGCCGCTGTTCATCACCATCTCCAACATCGACAGCAGCGACCCTTCGCGGGTCATCGAAGGCAACGAGAAGGTGATCCGTCCGCGCCTGGCCGATGCCGTCTTCTTCTACGACACCGACCGCAAGCGCAGCCTGGCCTCGCGCACCGATGAGCTCGCCGGTGTGGTCTTCCAGAAACAGCTCGGCACCCTTGCCGACAAGGCACACCGCAGCGCCGCGGTGGCTGCCTTCATTGCCGGCCAGATCGATGGCGAGGCCAGCCATGCACGCCGCGCCGCCGAACTGGCGAAGTGCGACCTGGTCACCGAGATGGTGCTCGAGTTTCCCGAGCTGCAAGGCACCATGGGGCGCTACTATGCCACCCAGGATGGCGAGCCCGCCGAGGTCGCCCAGGCCATGGAGGAGCAGTACCTGCCGCGCTTCGCCAGCGATGCCATTCCGCAGAGCCGTACCGGCCAGGCGCTGGCCCTGGCCGACCGTCTCGACACCCTGACCGGGATCTTCGGCATCGGCGCCCGCCCCACCGGCACCAAGGATCCCTTCGCGCTGCGGCGTGCCGCCATCGGTGTTCTCAACATCCTGATCAAGGGTGAGCTCGACCTCGACCTGCGTGAATTGCTCGACCTGGCCGCGGCTCAGCACCAGGAGCTTCCCTACGCCGAGAAGCTGGTGGATGAGGTGCTGGACTACATGCTCGACCGCTTCCGCGCCTGGGGGCATGACGAGGGGATCTCTACCGAGGCCTACCTGGCGGTTCGCGCTCGCCCGGTAACGCGCCCGCTGGATTTCTCCCGCCGCCTGCGCGCGGTACAGGCCTTCACCGGTCGCGAGGAGGCGGCTGCCCTCGCCGCCGCCAACAAGCGTGTCTCCAACATCCTCGCCAAGCAGGCCGATGAAGTGGGCAGCGCCGTGGATGCCTCCCTGCTCCAGGATGCTGCCGAGACGTCACTGCATGACGCGGTAAACAGCCTGCGCAGCAGTGTCACCCCGCTGCTCGGTGAGGCGCGCTACCAGGAAGCGCTGGACGCCCTGGCCGGCCTGCGTGAACCGGTAGACGCCTTCTTCGACCAGGTCATGGTCATGACCGACGACCAGGCCGTGCGTAGCAACCGCCTCGCTCTGCTGGCCGACCTGCGTGGGTTGTTCCTGGAGGTGGCCGATATCGCCCAGCTTCAACAGTAGAAGTCACTTGGCAATATCACCGAGGCCAAGGCCGGCAGCATATGCTGCCGGCCTTTTTCATGCCTGGTGGTGGCGTTTCACATGAAACATGCCGACGGCCTGAGTCAAACAGCAATTGCCTGCCGATGTTTCACGTGGAACATCACCATCCCCAAGCCCAACCGATTCTAAGCAGACAAAAGAGGCCACCATTCCTCCCTCAGCTCCTTGGCAGCCAATGTTCCACGTGAAACACTGCGTTCCGGCAATCATTTGCAACAAGGAACCGAAAGCCATGACCTCCCCCGACCGCCTGGTGATCCTCGACCGCGACGGCGTGATCAACCAGGACTCCGACGACTATGTGAAGTCCCTGGCGGAGTGGATCCCCTACCCCGGCGCCATCGACGCCATCGCCCGGTTGAGCCAGGCCGGCTGGACAGTGGCAGTAGCAACGAACCAGTCTGGCATTTCTCGCGGCTACTATACCGAGGCCATCCTGGCAGAGATGCATGCCGAACTATGCCGGCTGGTCAACGAGGCGGGTGGCGAGATCAGCCATATCGCCTGGTGCCCCCATGGCCCTGACGACGGCTGCAGTTGCCGCAAGCCACTTCCCGGGCTGCTGGAGCAGGTGCGTGATGCACTGGGGCTGGCTACCCTGTCCGGCAGCTGGATGGTCGGTGATAGCCTTCGCGACCTACAGGCGGGGGATGCCATGGGCTGCCATCCGGTGCTGGTACGCAGTGGCAAGGGGGAAAGGACGCTCGCCAAGCATCCGGAACTGGTGGCGACAGATAGCGAGACCCGCGTCTTCGAGGACCTGGCCGAGTTCGCCGACTGGCTAATGGCTAGGCAGCAACTCGAGGCTGAAAGGTAAAACCGGGAATGCATGCATCGGCATGAACTTATCCAAGTCATTGCCGTTCACGATGAAGCAAAAACCCCGCAAGCGTATTCGCGTTGCGGGGTTTTACTTGGCGCTTGGCGCTTGGCGCTTGGCGCTTGGCGCTTGGCGCTTGGCGCTTGGCGCTCAAAAGTGTTTCACGTGAAACACGACATCAGACGTCGAGATTGGCCACCAGGGCAAAGCGCTCGATAAAATCGCGTCGCGGCTCCACTTCGTCGCCCATCAGGGTGTTGAACATCATGTCGGCACCCACGGCATCCTCGATGGAGACACGCAGCATGCGCCGTGTCTCGGGGTTCATGGTGGTCTCCCAGAGCTGCTCAGGATTCATCTCGCCCAGCCCCTTGTAGCGCTGGATCGAGAGGCCGCGCTGCGCTTCGTTCATCAGCCACTCGAGCGCGTTATAGAAGCTCGTCACGCTACGCTGGCGTTCACCGCGAGCCACGTAGGCGCCCTCTTCCAGCAAGCCGTCCAGAGTCTCCCCCAGGCCGGTCATGGCGCGATAATCGGCGCTGGTGAAGAAGTCGACACCCCAGACATAGTCGGTACTCACGCCATGCGCGGCCAGGGTCACCGCGGGGAGGAAGAAGCCGCGCTCGCTGTCCTCCTCGAGGCGGAAGGTATAGCGCGGTCCGCCTTCGTAGGCGAGCAGCGCGTCCATCTCCTGCTGCAGCTCCTCGATCCAGTTCTGCATGGTGACCTTGTCACGCAGGCTCGCCTCGCCATCGAGCGCCGCGGCATGCACGATCTTGCGCAGCACCTCGTTGGGATAGACCCGCGACAGCCGATCGATGCGTCGCATGACATCACGATACTGATTGACCAGGGCTTCCAGCTGGGCACCACCGATGCCCGGGGCATCGGCATTGACGTAAAGGCGAGCACCATCCAGGGCCGTGGTGGTGAGATAGTCGGTCATCGCCTGCTCATCCTTGAGATAGAGCTCCTGCTTGCCGCGCTTTACCTTGTAGAGCGGCGGCTGGGCGATGAACACATGCCCCCGCTCGATCAGCTGGGACATCTGACGGAAGAAGAAGGTCAGCAGCAAGGTGCGGATATGCGAACCGTCCACGTCGGCATCGGTCATGATGATGATCGAGTGGTAGCGCAGCTTGTCGGGATTGAACTCCTCACGGCCGATGCCGCAACCCAGGGCGGTGATCAGGGTGCCGACCTCCGCCGAGGAGAGCATCTTGTCGAAGCGGGCCTTCTCCACGTTGAGGATCTTGCCTTTCAGCGGCAGGATCGCCTGGGTGCGACGATCGCGGCCCTGCTTGGCACTCCCCCCTGCCGAGTCACCCTCCACCAGGAACAGCTCGGAGAGGCTGGGGTCCTTCTCCTGGCAATCGGCCAGCTTGCCCGGGAGCCCGGCGATATCCAGGGCACCCTTGCGACGGGTCATGTCGCGTGCCTTGCGCGCCGCCTCACGGGCCCGTGCGGCGTCGAGCATCTTGTTGACGATCGCCTTGGCCTCATTGGGCTTCTCTATCAGGTACTCGCCAAACAGTCGTGCCATCTCCTGCTCGACCGCCGTCTTCACCTCTGAAGAGACCAGCTTGTCCTTGGTCTGGGAGGAGAACTTGGGATCCGGCACCTTTACCGAGATGATCGCCGTCAGCCCCTCTCGGGCATCGTCACCGGCGGTGCTGATCTTCGACTTCTTCAGCAGCCCTTCCGACTCGATATAGCCGTTTAGGGTACGGGTCAGCGCCGCGCGGAAACCGGCCAGGTGGGTACCACCATCCCGCTGGGGGATGTTGTTGGTGTAGCAGAAGATGTTCTCGTTGAAGGAGTCGCTCCACTGCATCGCCACTTCAACACCGACACCATCCTCGCGCTCGGCGTTGAAGTGGAAGACCGGGTTGAGCACCGTCTTGTTGGTGTTGAGATGGTCGACGAAGGCCTTGAGGCCACCTTCGTAATGGAACAGCTCCTCCTTGCCGGAGCGTTCGTCGATCAGCCGGATGGCCACGCCGGAGTTGAGGAAGGAGAGCTCCCGCAGCCGCTTGGCCAGGATATCGAAGTGGAATTCAATATTGCCGAAGGTCTCTGGCGAGGGCCGGAAGTGCACCCGGGTACCGGACTTTTCGGTCTTGCCCACCACCGACAGCGGCGCCTGGGGCACCCCATGGCGATAGAGTTGCTCGTACACGTCACCGGCACGCCACACCGTCAGGCGAAGTTCCTCGGAGAGCGCGTTGACCACCGAGACACCGACGCCATGCAGACCACCGGAAACCTTGTAGGAGTTGTCGTCGAACTTGCCGCCGGCGTGGAGCACCGTCATGATCACTTCAGCTGCGGAAACGCCCTCCTCCTCATGGATATCCGTCGGAATCCCGCGGCCGTTGTCGCTTACCGTCACCGATTCGTCGGGATGGATGATGACGCGGATCTCGCTGCAGTATCCGGCCAACGCCTCGTCGATGGAGTTGTCCACCAGCTCGAACACCATATGGTGAAGCCCGGTGCCATCGTCGGTATCGCCGATATACATGCCGGGACGCTTGCGTACGGCATCCAGCCCCTTGAGCACCTTGATGCTCGTTGAATCGTAGGCATGTTCGCTCATTGACTGCTCCGTCATGAAGTCTGTCGTTCCAGTGGCAGCAATTCGCCGCTCCCCACCGCCGAGCGTTTCACGTGAAACATCTCGACCGGTGTGTCGGCCTGCCACAGATCCGCCAGGGCATCGTGATCGATGGTGGTGATGAACACCTGGCAGCGCATGTTTTCCAGCCAGCGGCAGAACAGTCGCCGATGCGAGTCGTCCAGTTCCGCCGGAAGGTCGTCAATCAGGTAGACGCAGCGGCGCCCCGTGCTGGCCTCCAGCAAGCGTCCTTGAGCCAGCTTCAGGGCACTGACCACCAGCTTCTGCTGGCCTCGGGACAGCACCTCCACCGCGGGCCGCTTGCCCAGCCGAATCGCCAGATCCGCGCGCTGGGGCCCCTGCTGGGTAAACCCCATCTGCCGATCGACGTCGCGACCCTGCCTAAGCAGGTCACCCAGCGATTTCCGTCGATCCCAGCCGCGGGAATAGCGCAGCTGAAGATCCTTCAGCGGCAGCAGTCCGTTCAGGGTCTCCTCGAAGACCGGAAGAAAGGCGGCGACCCAGGCGGCGCGCATGGCATCGATTCGCTCACTCCAGTGCACCAGCTCCAGCTCCCAGGCCGACAGGGAATCGGCATCCATTCTACCATGCCTGAGCAGGGCGTTCCGATGTTTCAGCGCCCGCCGAGCCCGCTGCCAGGCCTCCAGGAAGTCATGTTTCACGTGAAACACCCCCCAGTCGAGGAACTCGCGACGCCCGGCGGGAGAGCCTTCCAGCAGCCGGAAGGCATCGGGATTGATCAGCTGAAGGGGAAGCGTCTCCACCAGGCGCGAGAGCCGAGTGACACGGTCTCCGGAAAGGCGGATCTCCAACTCATCCTCGCTGCGGCGACGGCGCACGCCGAACGGCACCGGCGGCTCCCCGGCCAACCGCCCATGGGCCATCAGTTCATCCCCCTCATGGGCGATGACATGGCGCATGTTGCGGGTACGGAAGGAACGCCCCATACCCAGGATATGAATGCCTTCCAGCAGGCTGGTCTTGCCGCTTCCATTCTCGCCAACGATCAGATTGACTTGAAAACCCGGTTTAAAATCAACGGGTTGCAAGTTCCTTAGGCCATGGAAGACGAGATGATCAAGGGGCATGGAGTGAACAGGGGACGATGGCGGCCCGAACGGGCCGCCCTGGGTGGGTCACAGACGCATCGGCATGACGACGTAGAGGGCATCGCCGCCGCCCGGCTCCTCCATCAGCGCACTGCTGTTGGAATCCGCCAGGGTCATCTGCACGCGATCTTCATCGATGGCATTTAGTACGTCGACCAGGTAACCGACGTTGAAGCCGATCTCCAGGGAGTCGCCGCTGTACTCGATGCCAATGTTCTCCTCGGCCTCTTCCTGCTCGGGGTTGTTGGCCATCACCTTGAGGTTGCCCTCCTCGAGGTGGAGTCGCACACCGCGGTACTTCTCGTTGGAGAGGATGGCGGTACGCGACAGCACCTGGCGCAGCTCGGCACGGTCGGCGATGAAGACCTTGTCGCCACCGCGAGGCACCACTCGCTCGTAGTCGGGGAACTTGCCGTCGACCAGTTTGGAGGTGAAGGTGAAATCGCCGGTATGCGCACGGATATGGCTGGCCCCCAGGGTCAGGCTGACCGGGTCCTCGCCGTCATCCAGCAGCCGTACCAGTTCGAGGATGCCCTTGCGCGGAACGATCAACTTGTGGGGCGACTCCACGTGCAGTTCGGCCGGCCGCGAGCACATCGCCAGGCGATGGCCGTCGGTCGCCACCGCACGGATCAGGTTGTCGCGGATCTCCAGCAGCATGCCGTTGAGGTAGTAGCGCACATCCTGCTGAGCCATGGCGAAGGAGGTGGCATCGATCAGGTGCTTGAGCATGCCCCTTGGCAGACTCAGCTCGGTGCTGCCCTGGCTGTCCTCGATGCTCGGGAACTCGGCGACCGGTAGGGTGGAGAGGGTAAAGCGCGAACGCCCGCTGCGCAGCACCGCCCGACCCTCCTCCAGGGAGAGCTGGATCTCGGCCTGGTCGGGCAATGACTTGCAGATGTCCATCAGCTTGCGGGCCGGAACGGTGACACCGCCCGGCTCATCCACCCGGGAGGCCATGGTGCGTCCGATCAGCTCCACTTCCAGGTCGGTGCCGGTCAGCGCGACCTCCTCCTGCCCCACTTGAATCAGTACGTTGGAAAGCACCGGCAGGGTCTGGCGGCGCTCCACCACGCCGGCCACCAGCGTCAGCGGTCGCAGCAGCGCTTCGCGGGAGATGGAAAATTTCATGTCGGCTCCACGTCTTGTCCTGAAGGGTTGCAGCCGGCAGGGGCCCGGCCGAACGGCATGGCGACCATTAAACCACAAGCCGGCTGTGTCTCGGAGGGCGGAGCGATCAGCTGGTCAGCAGCCGCAGCAGGTTCTTGTAGTCCTCGCGGATATCGGAGCTCTCCTCCTGGAGCTGCTTCACCTTGCGGCAGGCGTGCAGCACCGTGGTGTGGTCACGCCCGCCGAAGGCGTCACCGATCTCCGGCAGGCTGTGGTTGGTCAGCTCCTTGGCCAGGGCCATGGCGACCTGGCGAGGCCGCGCCACGGAGCGCGAGCGGCGCTTGGAGAGCAGGTCGGCGAGCTTTATCTTGTAGTACTCGGCGACGGTACGCTGGATGTTGTCGACCCCCACCTGCTTGTCCTGCAGGGCCAGCAGGTCCTTGAGCGATTCACGGATGAAGTCCTGGGTGATCGGCTTGCCCATGAAGTGGGAGTCGGCGATCACCTTCTTCAGCGCCCCTTCCAGCTCGCGCACGTTGGAGCGGATCTTCTGGGCGATGAAGAAGGCGGCATCGTGGGGCAGGTCGACCCTGGCCTGGTCGGCCTTCTTCATCAGGATGGCAACCCGGGTCTCGAGCTCCGGTGGCTCGATCGCCACCGTCAGGCCCCAGCCGAAGCGCGACTTGAGGCGCTCCTCCACGCCGCTGATCTCCTTGGGATAGCGGTCGGAGGTCAGGATCATCTGCTGACCACCCTCGAGCAGGGCATTGAAGGTGTGGAAGAACTCCTCCTGGGAGCGCTCCTTGCCGGCGAAGAACTGGATATCGTCGATCAGCAGGGCGTCGACGCTGCGATAGAAACGCTTGAAGTCGTTGATGGCGTTGAGCTGCAGCGCCTTGACCATATCGGCCACGAAGCGCTCGGAGTGCAGGTAGACCACCCGCGCATTCTCGCGGCGCCCGGCCAGGGCATTGCCCACGGCATGCATCAGGTGGGTCTTGCCCAGGCCCACCCCGCCATACAGGAACAGCGGGTTATAGGCGCCGCCGGGGTTCTCCGACACCTGGCGGGAAGCGGCCCGAGCCAGCTGGTTCGACTTGCCCTCGACGAAGGTCTCGAAGGTGAAGTTGGGATTGAGACCGCTGGTGTGCTTGAGACTGCCCTCCACCTGGACCTGGCGCTCACCACCGGGGCGCCGGACCGCCGCTGTCTCCTCGCGGCTGTCTTCGATCTCGACCTCGTCGGCCGCAGCGCCGCGAGGGGGAGTATGCACCGCCGGGGCGGCCGGTCGCCGCGGGGTCGCCGACACCGGTGTGCCGAGTTCCCGTGGCTGGGGGCGGGGGGCGGCACGTCGACTACCGACACTCAGCACCACTTTGGGTGGCCTCGCCGGCGACAGCTCACGCAGCAGCTCGGTGATCCGCTTGGCGAACTTGTCGCTGACCCAGTCACGGACGAAGCGGTTGGGTGCCAGCAGGCACAGCTCTCCCCCTTCGCCCTCCTCGGCCTGGAGCGGGCGAATCCAGGTGTTGAACTGCTGAGAGCTCAACTCGTCCTGCAGGGTATCTAGACACTGTTGCCAGAGAGCCAGCGACACGCGATCTCACCACCTTGTCGAAAAACGGCCGGGCATTGTATCGCCCCACCGCACGGTTATCCACACCCCCGGACACCTCTATACAGCCTGTGGAAAAATGGATCCCTGGCATGGTGACTACTGCGGGACCGAACTGTGCGCAACGGGAAGCTGTGGATGAACTCGCTTTTCTTCCACAGGATACCCCAGCATCGCACACCGCTCATCCCGGGTCTATCCACAGCAACAGCATGACTTCATCATGTTGTGTTAAAAGGACTAAAACCACTTATCCACAGAATGCCTCCCCAGTATTAATAACAGGGTATTACAGGTTATAAACATTGTTGTTATAGAAGTCCTGTATGACTGACGAGCGACATCGGTAGCCTGATCGTCTTGCCCAGAAGGACGTTCGCTGGCGACGGCGGCCGCACAATCGGCCGGATCGGCGCACAGAAAAATTGCACCGCCCGGGGGAAATCACTACAATTTCCGGTCTTGAACCGAATACGTCCGGGTTCCCCGCGGGAATCCAGGCGCCTCGCAAACGACGAATCGTCCAGAAAACCACGTGGGAATAACGAGTTATGAAACGCACCTTTCAACCCAGCGTCCTGAAGCGTAAGCGTGCGCACGGTTTCCGTGCCCGTATGGCCACCAAGAACGGACGTGCCGTCCTGGCGCGTCGTCGCGCCAAGGGTCGCAAGCGCCTGAGCGCCTGATCACGGATCCTGCGTGCCCCGTCAGTCGTTTCCCCGCCGTCTGCGCCTGCTGACGGCCGGGGACTACCGCCAGGTCTTCGAGAACGCGACCTTCAAGGTGCATGGCAAGGGGCTGATGGCACTTGTCTCGCCCAACGATCTGGGCCATCCCCGCATCGGCCTTGTCATCAGCAAGAAGAGCATGCGCCGCGCCGTAGACCGCAACCGCGTCAAGCGACTGGTGCGTGAATCGATCCGCTTCCAGCAGCATCGCCTCCCCGCCGTCGACATCGTGATACTCTCGCGGCGCGGCGTAGGCGAACTGGATAACGAGACCCTGCACCGGCAGCTGTTCGGGATGTGGCGAAGGCTGGCACGCGAGGCATTGAAGACGCCCGCGAGAGATCCCTCATCAAGCGTCGAGCCGTCTTCATCCGACCGGAGCCCGCCGAAACATGAGCGCACCCCCTCACAAGGCAAGGCTTGACGCTGCCGGGGCTACCCTCGAGAGTCCGTGTTCGGAATACAGCCTGCCAGTGGCAGGCTTTTGTCTATCTCGGGCGGCTGAAACGCCTTCCGCCCCTGGCATGTTCACTACCCACTGGGCAGAACCCTCATGGACGTAAAACGACTCCTATTGCTGATTCCACTGGCGGTGCTCGCCTATCTAATCGTCGTGCAGTGGAATCAGGACTATGGCCAGACGGCCGTCGAGCCACAGGCTCCCTCCTTTACCAGCAGTCAGTCCGGGGACAGCGATTCCCGGTCCGAAGGTGCCGAGGATGGCCTGGCGGTTCCCGCGGCGAGCAGTGGCGATAGCATGGCGGAGGCCATACCCGACGAGAGCGAGGCCACAGCGAGCCGCGACCTGGTTGCCGTGATGACCGACGTGCTGGACCTGCGCATCGATCCCCAGGGCGGTGATATCGTCTATGCGGCACTGCCCCAGCACAAGCTGACTCTCGACTCAGACCGCTCCTACGTGATGCTTTCCGACAGCGAGACGCGCAGCTATGTGGCGCGCTCCGGACTGCAGCTGGATGGCCAGTCGGGACGCATCGCCTACTCCCCCGAGAAGACCGAATATCGCCTGGCCGAGGGTGACAAGCGCCTCGAAGTCGACCTGAGTGGCGAGGTCAACGGCATCGAGGTCACCAAGCGCTTCTCCTTCGAGCGCAACAGCTATGCGGTGGACGTCGAGTACTTCCTGGCCAACAACACCGAGTCCCCGGTCTCCGCGCGGTTCATCGGCCAGCTGGCCCGCGACAACAGCAGCGATCCCTCCAGCGGTCCCAAGATGGGCATGCGCTCCTATCTGGGTGCGGCCTACTCCACCCCCGAGGATCGCTACCTGAAGGTCGACTTCGAGGAGATCCAGGAGGGCAAGTTCGAGAACCGCGAGGCCGAGGGCGGCTGGGTCGCGATCATCCAGCACTACTTCGTCAGTGCCTGGGCACCGCCCCAGAACCAGCAGAACCTCTACTACGCCACCACCGACTCCAGCGGGCGTAATGTGGCCGCCTTTGCCGGCCCGGTGACCCAGGTGGCCGCCGAGGGCGAGTCTCGCCTGGGTGCCACCCTCTATGTGGGCCCCAAGGTGCAGGACTACATGGAAGCCGTGGCCCCCAACCTCAAGCTTACCGTCGACTTCGGCTGGCTGTGGTTCATCGCCAACCCGCTGTTCTGGCTGCTCGACAAGATCCAGGACGTGGTCGGCAACTGGGGCTGGTCCATCGTGCTGCTGACCATCCTGGTCAAGGCGGCCCTGTGGCCGCTCTCCGCCAAGGCCTACAAGTCCATGGCCCGCATGCGCAAGCTGGGTCCGGAGATGCAGCGCCTCAAGGAGCAGTACGGCGACGATCGCCAGAAGATGTCCCAGGAGATGATGAAGTTCTACCAGAAGGAGAAGATCAATCCTCTGGGTGGCTGCCTGCCGATCCTGGTGCAGATGCCGGTGTTCATCGCCCTCTACTGGATGCTGCTGGAGTCCGTGGAGCTGCGCCATGCGCCCTTCATGTTCTGGATCCAGGATCTCTCGGTGAAGGATCCGCTGTTTATCCTGCCGATCCTGATGGGTGCCTCCATGTTCGTGCAGCAGATGCTCAACCCCACCCCGCCGGATCCCATGCAGGCGAAGATCATGCGCATGCTGCCCATCGTCTTCACCTTCTTCTTCCTGTGGTTCCCGGCCGGCCTGGTGATCTACTGGGTGGTGAACAACATCATCTCCATCGCCCAGCAGTACGTGATCACCCGCAAGATCGAGAACGACCCCAGCGTCGGCAAGGGCATGAAGACCAAGTAAACCCTCTCGCCCGAGCCGCTCACCAGACCCCCGCCTCGAGCGGGGGTCTGGCGTTTTTGGGGAGCCGAAACGACAATGCTGGCATCACGCCGAGGAGAACCCCATGGTCCCGCTTCACGATCAGGACACCATCGCTGCGCTGGCCACCCCGCCGGGACGCGGCGGGGTCGGCATCATCCGCGTCTCGGGCCCGCTCTGCGCGACGATCGCCGAGGCTGTGGTGGGCCACTGCCCCTCGCCTCGCCACGCCCACTACGGGCCCTTCCGGGGCGAGGAGACGGTGCTCGACGAGGGGATCGCGCTGTTCTTCCCCGGGCCGCACTCCTTCACCGGCGAGGATGTCCTCGAATTGCAGGGCCACGGCGGCCCGGTGATCATGGACCTGCTGCTCGGCCGCTGCCTCGAGCTGGGAGCTCGCCCGGCGCGCCCCGGCGAGTTCTCCGAGCGCGCCTTCCTCAACGACAAGCTGGACCTCGCCCAGGCCGAGGCGATCGCCGACCTGATCGATGCCAGCTCGCGGGCGGCCGCCGAGAACGCCCTGCGCTCCCTGCAGGGGGACTTCTCGCGCCGGGTCGAGGGCCTGGTGGAGCGACTGATCGAGCTGCGCATCTATGTGGAGGCGGCCATCGACTTCCCCGAGGAGGAGATCGACTTCCTGGGGGATGGCCGGGTCGCGGAGATGCTCGCCGGGGTGAAGGAGGAGCTTGCCGCGGTGCGTGCCGCCGCCGGCCAGGGCGCGCTGATGCGCGAGGGCATGAGTGTGGTGATCGCCGGCCGGCCCAATGCCGGCAAGTCGAGCCTGCTCAACGCCCTGACCGAGCAGGAGACCGCCATCGTCACCGATATCGCCGGCACCACCCGCGACGTGCTGCGCGAGCATATCCATATCGATGGCATGCCGCTGCATATCATCGACACCGCCGGCCTGCGCGACACCCCCGATGCCGTGGAACAGATCGGCGTGGCCCGGGCCTGGGCGGAGATCGAGAAGGCCGACCGGGTGCTGCTGCTGGTCGATGCCGCCACCACCGACGCCACCGATCCCATGGCGATCTGGCCGGAGTTCGTGGCCCGGCTTCCCGACCCGGCCCGGCTGACCCTGGTACGCAACAAGATCGATGCCAGCCAGGAGACTCCGGGGCTCGACTTGTCCACAACCACTCCCATCGTGAGGCTATCCGCGAAGACCACACAGGGTGTGGATAACCTGAAGGCCCACCTCAAGGCGGTAATGGGCTTCACCGGCACGGCGGAGGGTCGCTTCTCGGCCCGGCGCCGCCACCTCGACGCCCTGGATCGCGCCGAGCGGGCACTGCTCAACGGCGAGGCTCAACTCTCGGGCTTCGGGGCCGGCGAGCTGCTCGCGGAGGACCTGCGCGACGCCCAGCAGGCACTGGGTGAGATCACCGGGGAGTTCAGTGCCGATGATCTCCTCGGCGAGATCTTCGGCAGCTTCTGCATTGGCAAGTAGGCAGGCCTACTCGCCGACCCACCAGTCGCCACGATAGCTCGCCGCACCGCTCAGCAGCGGGGCTACCCGCCCCATGGCCGCGGCGAGACGCTGGTCGAGTCCCCACGGCGGGTTGACCACCAGCATGCCGCTGCCGAACATGCCGCGCGCCTCGTGGCCCGGCGCCTGCAGGAGAAATTCGCTGCGCCACACCTTGCGTACGCCACCGGCCTTCACGGCATCGAGCAGCTCGTGGTGCCGGCCTGCCGGCAGCAGCGGGTACCACACCAGCACCACGGCATGCCGCGCCTTGTGCAGTGTCGCCAGCAGCGCCTGGGCCACCTTGACATACTCCTGCTTGCGCTCGTAGCTCGGATCGATCAGCACACACAGGCGCGGCGTCTTCACCGGCAGGCGGTCGACGAGTCCCTTCAGTCCATCGCCATGAATCGTGCGGATATCCCCCTCCAGCGGCTGGCCCGCCAGATGGGCATGCTCCCCGGGATGCAGCTCGAAGAGCAGCTGGCAGTCACCGGAGCGCAGGCGCCGGCCCATCCACCAGGGCGAGCCCGGATAGTGGCTCAGGCGGCGGGGCTCCGGCTGCGCCTCGACCAGTGCCGCAAGCCAGTCGCCCAGCAGCGCCTCATCCATGAGCGACTCGCGCTCCTCCCACAGTGGCAGGACGCCCTGGCGATACTCGTGCAGCCGGGATGTCTCCTCCGCGGCCAGGGGATAGAGGCCGCGACCGGCATGGGTATCTATGAACGTAACTGGAGATTCTTTACGTAACAGGTGGTCGATGACCCCGTGCAGGGTCAGGTGCTTGTGAACGTCGGCAAAATTACCGGCATGATAGGCGTGCTGGTAGGAGAGCATGGGTGCGGACCCGCGTATCGGCAACGAGAGAGAAAAGGTCAGAGAAAGGGCTCGCCACAGGAGTGGCGAGCCCGACAGGTTACCGCTGGGGTTCGAGCTAGCGCTTACTCGAAGCGGCTCTGGATGGGGGAGAGGGTGATCTCAACGCGACGGTTCTGGGCGCGACCCTGCTCGGAGTTGTTGCTGGCCACCGGCTGGTTCTCGCCATAGCCGGTCATGTTCAGGCGACTGCCGGCGACACCAGCCTGGGCCAGGTAGTTGCCCACCGCCTGGGCGCGGCGCTCGGAGAGCCGCTGGTTGTAGGCAGCATCACCGGTGCTGTCGGTATGGCCACCGATATTGACGCGGGTATCGTCGTACTGGGTCAGTACCCTGGCCACCTCGTTGAGGGCATTGCGCGCGTTGGAGGTCAGCTCGCTGGAGTCGAAGCCGAAGGTGACCTCACTGGGCATGTTGAGCACGATATCGTCACCGCGCCGGTCGACGCCGATGCCGGTGCCCTGGGTGCTCTGGCGAAGCTGCTCCTCCTGGCGGTCCATGTAGGCGCCAACACCGGCACCCGCGGCGGCACCCACGGCGGCACCCACCAGCGCACGGTCGCGGCGACTGGTGCTGCCGTCGCCGCTCAGTGCGCCGGCGGCGGCGCCGACCACGGCACCGATGGCGGCACCGGTGCCGGTCTGGTTGCGGTCGGTCTGGCCGCTGTAGGGGTCAGTGGTGGCACAGCCGGCCAGCAGCACGGCAGCGGCCAGCGGGGCCATGAAACGAAGTGGCTTGGTCATCGTGGTGTTCTCCTTGGTTTGGGTCATTGGTCATTGGCCCGTTCGTTCATCCCTGGGGCCGTCAATGGCAACGATTGCGATGAGCGTAGCACAGGCACCATCAGGACTCGTCGATGGACGCCAGCAGTTCGTTCAAGAATAGTAGACCTCGGGGGGAAGCTTGAACCCTTTGGCCATCTTCCACCAGAAGTCCTTTTTTGCGTGCGCTGGCGAGACGTTCGACCAGCACCGCTTCCGGCAGGCCGGTAGTCTCGCTCCATAGCGCCAGTGGCACACCCTCGGGCAGCCGCAACGCGTTCATGGTGAATTCCAGCGGCAGGTCGGCCTCGTCGACGGGATGCGCATCGGCCACGAACCCTCGCGGATCGTTACGACGCCGCAGATAGGCCTCGGGCTGGCGGCTCTTCCAGCGTCGCTCGATGCGCAAGCGGCCATCCTCGCCCGGGGCGCTCAGTTTGCCGTGGGCGCCGGCACCGATGCCCAGGTAGTCGCCGAACCGCCAGTAGTTGAGGTTGTGGCGTGAGCGGCGCCCCTCCCGGGCATAGGCCGAGATCTCGTAGCGCTGGAATCCCGCCGCCTCGAGGCACTCATGGCCTTGATCCTGGATCTCCCACAACGCCTCCTCCTCGGGCAGGGCCGGCGGGTAGCGGTAGAACTCTGTATTGGGCTCCAGGGTGAGCTGGTACCAGGAGAGGTGTTCCGGCTCCAGCGCCAGGGCATGCTGCAGGTCCTCCAGTGCCAGTTCCGGTGTCTGCCCGGGAAGCCCATGCATGAGGTCGACGTTGAGGTTGTCGAAGCCCGCCTGGCGCGCTTCGGAAAAGGCCGCCTCGGCATCATCACCGCTGTGGATACGCCCCAGTGCCGCGAGCTGTGCCGCCTGGAAGCTCTGCACGCCCAGCGACAGGCGATTGATGCCCGCCTCGCGGTAGCCGGCGAAACGACCGCGCTCCAGGGTACCGGGATTGGCCTCGAGGGTGATCTCGATATCGTGGGCCAGGGGCAGGCGCTCGGCCACGCCTGCCAGCAGGCGCCGGTAGAAGTCGCCGGAGAGCAGGCTCGGCGTGCCGCCCCCGATAAACAGGCTGACCAGCTCCCGCTCCGCGGCCAGCGGCAGGTCGGCATCGAGGTCAGCGAGCAGGGCGGCGAGATACGCCTCCTCGGGCAGGCCGGCGGAGCGGCCGACAGCGTGGGAGTTGAAGTCGCAGTAGGGGCACTTGCGCACGCACCAGGGCACGTGCACATAGAGGGCCAGTGGGGGCAGCGCCATCAGTGGCTCCCTTGGTCCTGGCGGAACTGCTCGACCAGGGCCTGCAGGGCCCGGCCGCGATGGCTCAGCCGGTTCTTCTCCGCCGCCGGCAGCTCGGCCACGCTCATGCCCTGGTCGGGCAGCCAGAACAACGGGTCGTAGCCGAAGCCCCCCTCGCCGCGCGGATGGGCCAGGATCTCGCCCTCCCAGCTGCACTGGACGATCCGCGGCACGGGATCCTCGGGATGACGCAGATGCACCAGCACGCACCAGTAGCGCGCGCTGCGAGCTCCCTCGGGCACCTCGGCCAGCGCCTCGAGCAGGCGCGCGTTGTTGCGCTCGTCGCTCTTCGGCTCGCCGGCATAGCGGGCCGAATAGATGCCGGGGGCCCCGTCGAGGGCATCGACCTCCAGGCCGGAATCATCGGCCAGGGCCGGCAGGCCGCTGACGCGGCTGGCCTCGCGCGCCTTGAGCAGGGCGTTCTCGACGAAGGTCAGGCCGGTCTCCTCCACCTCGGGTACGGCAAAGTCCGACTGGGGGCGCACCTGCATGCCCAGCGGCCCCAGCAGCTGCTCGAATTCACGCAGCTTGCCGGGATTGCCACTGGCCAGCACCAGGCTAGCAATGGGGGTCATGGGATTCCTCTCAGGCAAGCTTCACATGCTCCTCGATAAGGCTCAGCAGGGACTCGGCGGCATTGTCCGCGGTGGTGTCGAGATGTACCAGGTGCAGGCGCTCCTCGTCGGCGAACGGCTCGAAACGTTGCTGCTGCTGCGCCAGCACCGCCAGGCTCTCCTCGACGGCCACGCCCTGGCGTGAGGCACGCTTTTCGATACGCCGGCGCAGGGTCGCGTCGTCGGCCTCGAAGCTGACCAGCAGGCAGGGCAGGCCGCGGGCTTCGGCCTGCTGACGCAACTGGTCACGCTGGGCACGGGTCAGGCAGGTGGCATCCACGCAGGCGGGGATGCCGGCATCCAGCAGATAGCCGGCACAGGCGGCGAGGCGACGATAGGTCGCCGCCGTGGCGGCCTCGCCGAAGATATCCACAGCCGCGGAGCCGTCATCGCCCTGTGGATGGATCGAGTCGTCATCGGCCTGGGCGAGACGCTGGCGTTCCGCCTCGGAGCTGACCCGGATCGCCCCCAGCCCGGTGACCAGCCCCCGGGTAAAGCGACTCTTGCCGCTGCCCGAGACGCCCACGGCAATGACCAGCGGCGGGAAACGGAATTCGGCGATGCGTTCGGCCAGTGCCAGGTAGCGACGACACTCGGCCATGCTCTCGGCCTGCAGGGCGGGGTGTTCCGGATCGAGCCCCCGGGCGGGACGGCGACGCAGGGCGCGCCTGGCGGCGGTCAGCGCATGGCAGGTGCCGAACAGCGACAGCAGTCGGGCGAGCTCGTAGTCGCCCGAGTGGCGCAGATAGCGATCCAGCGCCAGCCGCGTCAGTTCCGGGGTCTCGCGCCCCTCCAGGCCGACCAGCAGCGCCGCAAGGTCGCTGGCCGGATCGTCGGCAAGCTCGGCACCCGGCACCTCCAGGTCGCGCCCGATGGCATTCACCAGCAGCGGTCGACCGGCGTGGCACAGCCGGCTGGTGGGGTGACGCAGCGCCCAGCTCGGCACCCGGCGTGCGGCGCGGGCCTCGAGGATGGGCGTCAGGCGTATCAGGTCCTGCTCCAGCCAGTCGCCCAGCTGGTCGAGTCGCTCGCGCTCCTCCTCATCCAGCAGGGCCTCGCGGATGGCCGCCAGTTCGGCCACCATGGCCAGCGTCAATGGATGTCCAGCGGCCTGGGCTTCGGCATCATGGGAAGCCGCCCCACGGTGATAGGCCACCAGGGCATCGATGAGCGCCTCCAGCTCCAGACTTTCGCCACTACCGGCCTTGTCGGCATCCAGGGTATGACGCATGGCAGTTCTCCCGGTGGTGATTCGATGAGGCGCCAGTCCTGACGCTGCTCAGTCTTGACGTTGCATGGCCGCGAAGGCCTTCTCGGCGGCATCCAGGGTGAACTGGATATCCTCCGGCGTGTGGGCGCTGGACATGAAGCCCGCCTCGTAGGCCGAAGGCGCCAGGTAGACCCCCTCGTCGAGCATCGCCGAGAAGAAGCGACGGAAGGCGTCGGCGTCACAGGCGGTGGCCTGGGCGAAGTTGTCGACCCGGCTCTGGCCGGTGAAGAAGAGGCCGAACATGCCACCGGCACGCTGGGTGATCATCTCCACGCCGGCCGCATCGGCGCGCTCCTGGAGACCGTGGCAGAGGGTCTCGACGCGCTGGGCCAGGGCATCATGGAAACCCGGCTCGCGCAGCTTGGTCAGCAAGGCGATGCCCGCCGCCATGGCCAGCGGGTTGCCGGAGAGGGTACCCGCCTGATAGATGGGGCCCAGCGGCGAGATATTGGACATGATCGTCTCGCTGCCACCGAAGGCACCCACCGGCATGCCGCCGCCGACGATCTTGCCCAGGCAGGTGAGGTCGGGACGCACGCCGTAGTGGGCCTGGGCACCGCCCATGGCCACCCGGAAGCCGGTCATCACTTCGTCGAAGATCAGCACGCTGTCGTGGGCATTGCAGACCCGACGCAGGCTCTCCAGGAAGCCGGGCTGGGGCGGGATGCAGTTCATGTTGCCGGCCACCGGCTCGACGATGATGCAGGCCACCTGGTCACCGATCTCCTCGAAACACTGCTCCACGGCATCGATATCGTTGTAGGACAGGGTGATGGTGTGCTCGGCCAGGGACGCCGGCACGCCGGGAGAGCTCGGCTCGCCGTGGGTCAGCGCCCCGGAGCCCGCCTTGACCAGCAGCGAGTCGGAGTGGCCATGGTAGTTGCCCTCGAACTTGACGATCTTGTCGCGGCCGGTGACGCCACGCGCCAGGCGGATCGCCGACATGGTGGCCTCGGTGCCGGAGTTGACCATGCGCACCATCTCGATGGAGGGGATCATCTCGCAGATGAGGTCCGCCATGGTGGTCTCGATGGCGGTGGGGGTGCCGAAGGAGAGGCCGTTGTCGAGGCGCCCACGCACCGCCCCCAGCACGTCCGGATCGGCATGACCGGTAATCATCGGCCCCCAGGAGCCCACGTAGTCCACGTAGCGCTGGCCTTCCACATCGAACAGGTAGGCGCCCTGGGCGCGTTCCATGAATATCGGCGGACGCTGCAGCCCCTTGAAGGCGCGTACCGGGGAGTTGACCCCACCGGGGATATGCCGGCAGGCCTGGGCGAAGAGCTGGGCGGAGGTCGTCATGTCGTATCGTGTCCTCGAGGCTGTGGATAATTCTCTGGATAAGCTATTCACAGGAAGTGAAGTGGCGGCAATTTCCGCCGATCTGAGCGCCGCGGCGGCATGCCTGAACATTGCCCCCATTCTCGATGCTCCGGCCGCCAAAGGCCAGACCCCCCTCAGGGAGAAGCGGGTGATGCGACGCTCGCCACCGTCGGCAGTCGCCAGAGGCGACGAGGCAGCGCCTGGCCCTCGCCGGGCCGCCAGCCGTGGGCCAATGCCTCCCAGGTGAATGCCTGTGCCTGCTCGCAGGCCATCACCAGTGACTCCCCGACGGCCAGACGCGACGCCAGGAAGGCCGCCATGGTGCAGCCTGAGCCGTGATAACGCCCCGCAAGCCGCGGCCAGCTCCACTGGCGACTCTGGTCCGGGGCATGCAGCGTATGCGCCACACGCTCCGCCGGCACCCCCGGCGCCGGATCATCGGTGCCGGTCACCAGCACCGCCTGACAGCCCAGGCTCATCAGCGCCACGGCCCGCTCGGTATCCTGCAGCAGGCTTGGGGAGAGCCGCGCCAGCTCCCCCCGGTTGGGGGTGAGGATATCCACACGCGGCAGCAGCCGCTCGCGATAGGCATCGACGAGCTCGGTTGTGGATAACTCTTTGCCGCCGCCGGCACGCAGCACCGGGTCGGCCACCACCGGCACCCCGGGAAAGCGCCGGAGAATATCGGTGACCGCGTCCAGGGTCGCCAGGTCGGCCACCAGGCCGATCTTGATCGCCGCTACCGCGAACTCGTCGAGGGCAGCGACGCTGGCGCGCATGACCTCGGGGTTGGCGGGGATCACCCGCAAGACATCGCTGCAGGACTGCACGGTCAGGGCGGTAGGCACGGTCAGCGCCCAGCCCCCCCCGGCGGCAACCGCCTCGGCATCGGCCACCAGGCCGGCGCCGCCGGTAGGATCGTGGCCGGCGAGCACCAGCACGACCGGCAGGTGGGGGTCGTGGTCGGTAATGGCTGCCATCAGAACGGCTTGAGCACGGCGAGGAAGATGATGATCAGCAGGGCAATCACCGGCAGCTCGTTGAACCAGCGGAAGAACACATGGCCACGCTTGCAGCGCGCCTCGGCGAACTGCTTCAGGTAGATCAGGCAGACATGGTGGTAGCCCACCAGCAGCGCCACCAGCAGCAGCTTGGCATGGATCCAGCCCTGGGCCAGCCAGCCGGGATTGAGCACCAGCATGATGCCACCGAACAGCAGCACGGCGATCATGGAGGGGGTCATGATGCCGCGATAGAGCTTGCGCTCCATGACCAGGAAGTGGTCGATCGCCTGCTGCTCGCCGCGGTCGCGCGCTATGGCGTGATAGACGTAGAGCCGCGGCAGGTAGAAGAGGGCGGCGAACCAGGTGACCATGGCGATCAGGTGCAGGGCCTTGAACCACAGGGTCATGGGAGCTCCTTGCGGGTGGTGGAGTAAGGGGAGGAGGCGTCAGTTCTCGACGCGGTAGAAGCGCTCGATGGCGCCGCGGGTGATGATACCGGAAATCCGCTTCTGCTTCGGCCGATGGCCGTGCTCCACGTAGAGGGCATCGAGCATCGAGTCGTTGAGCTTGTTGAAGGCCTCGGAGAGGGTGGCCTGCAGCCCGATGGGGGCAAGCTCCAGGCGCACGCCGGGAATCTCCAGCAGATCCACCTCTGGCGGGTCCTCCTTCTCCCGGATTTTCTCCCTGATTTTCTCGCTGACCTTCTCCTTGCCCTTCTTGCGTTTCTTGGCCATCTTCTCTTCGCCGTCGCCCTCCGGCGCCACCTCCGTGGCAAGCTCCACCGTCTCGGCAGGCTCGGTTCCTTCGCCCTCCTCGGCGGCACTCTTCTCTTCCGCCGCCGCCTGCTCGGTGAGCCAGCGGGCCAGGTCGGCGGCCTTGAGCGCCAGCACCGGCTTGTCGTCGCTGGAGCGCTCGATCAGGATCCACACCGGCTCCGACTCCAGCAGCGTTCGGGCACGCTCCCGGGAGACCATGCGCTGGGTGCGCACCAGCCGGCGCTCCATCACCGCCGGCACCGAGACACGGGAGAGCGCCTGCATCAGCGGCTGCTGCAGGGGATGCAGCCCCTGGCGCGTGACGCTGATGAAGAAACCGCCGCAGCGGCACAACTGACGCGCGGTCAGGCAGGAGACCACCACCGCCAGCATACCGGGCAGGATGATATTCGGGTTGTGGGTCAGCTCGAGCAGCGCCATCAGCGCCGCCAGGGGCGCCTGCAGCACCGCGCCCATCATCGCCGCCATGCCCAGCATGGCGTAGAGCGCCGGATCCGAAGCCTCGATGGGCAACAACCACTGGCCGGTCATGCCGCACAGCGCACCGGCCGCACCGCCGATTACCAGTACCGGGCCGATGATGCTCACCGGAATCCCGCAGGCCACGGTGCCGGCGGTGAGCAGCAGCTTGCCGATGGCCACGGCGAGCAGCACATCCATCGCCACCGAACCGCTGAGGGTTGCCTGCAGGGTGTCATAACCCATGCCCTGAACCTGGGGATACCACCAGGCCACGGCGCCCACGGCGCCACCGGCCATCAGGAAGCGCAGCGCCATGGGCAGGCGCTCCAGGCGCGGCCCCAGCCGCGAGACCCTCACGAACAGGCCGGCCAGCAGACCGATCACCAGGGCGCTGACGATGATCCACGGCAGGTCGAGAAGGGAGTTGAGGTGCAGGTCGGGCACGCCGATCGCCGGGTCGGGGCCATAGACCAGCTGGGCCACCACCGCGCCCATGGTGGAGGCCAGGATCACCGGCATGAAGCCGATGATGGTGTACTCCATCATCACCACTTCCATGGCGAAGATGACCCCGGCGATGGGCGTGTTGAAGGAGGCGGCGATGCCCGCCGCGGTGCCGCAGGCGACCAGCACCCGCAGGCTGTTATGGGGCAGGCGCAGACGCTGTCCCAGGCCGCTGGAGGCCGCCGCTCCGAGGTGAATGGCCGGCCCCTCGCGACCGGCGGAGAGCCCCCCCAGCACCGAGATCAGGCCCACCACCCACTGGGTCAGCCAGTTACGCAGCGGGAAGCGCCCCTGGTGATAGGCCAGGCGGTCGATCACGTGAACCACTCCGACCTGGCGGCCGCCCTGGGGGATGAACCACATCCACAGGCCGATCAGCAGCGCCGCACCCAGCGGCATCAGGCTGCGCAGCGCCGGCGACATGGATTCGAATGCCTCGGGACTGTCGGCGGGAAACAGCCACAGTCCGCCCAGTTCCAGCAGGCTGCGAAACCCCACCATCAGGATACCGGTCAGTACTCCTGCCACGACGCCCAGAACGCAGAGTTGCGGCAGGGCATCCACATTGGCAAGCTGTTGTCGAAAACGCTCCAGTCCTTGACCGGCATCGAGGCGAGGCAAACGCGGCACGTCGCGGTTTCCTTTACGACTGAGTAACGACCCTTCCGGTCCTTCACCTGTGTATCATATTCCCACAGGACGATGACAGCCCGCCGCTTTCGGGGCGTCCTACGTTTTTCGTCAATCAAGGAGTCTCATGTGATCAAGGTCGGAATCGTCGGCGGCACCGGTTACACCGGCGTCGAACTGCTCAGGCTGCTGGCCCAGCATCCGGAAGTGGAGGTCGAGGCCATCACCTCGCGTTCCGAGGCCGGCCTAGGTGTCGCCGAACTCTATCCCAACCTGCGCGGGCACTATGACGGCCTGACCTTCAGCGAGCCTAACACCGAACGCCTGGGCGCCTGCGATGCGGTGTTCTTCGCTACCCCCCATGGCGTGGCTCATGCCCTCGCCGGCGAACTGCTCGAACGCGGCACCCGAGTCATCGACCTCTCCGCCGACTTCCGCCTGCGTGACGCCGCGGAGTGGGCCGACTGGTACGGCCAGCCCCACGGGGCCCCCCAGCTGCTCGACGAGGCCGTCTACGGCCTGCCGGAGGTCAACCGCGACAGGATCCGCAAGGCACGCCTGATCGCCGTGCCCGGCTGTTATCCCACCGCCGTTCAACTTGGCCTGCTGCCGCTGCTCGAGGCGGGACTGATCGATGCCGAGCATATCATCGCCGACAGCAAGTCCGGGGTCACCGGTGCCGGCCGCGGCGCCAAGGTGCCTTCGCTGCTGGCCGAGGCCAGCGAATCCATGAGGGCCTACGGCGCGAGCGGTCATCGCCACCTGCCGGAGATCTGCCAGGGCCTGGGCGATGCCGCCGGACGTCCCGTCGGCCTGACCTTCGTGCCCCATCTGACGCCGATGATCCGCGGCATCCATGCCACCCTCTATGGCCGGCTCACCGGTGAGCCGGGTGATCTTCAGGCACTGTTCGAGACCCGCTTCGCCGGCGAGCCCTTCGTCGACGTGATGCCCCCGGGCAGCCATCCGGAGACCCGCAGCGTCAAGGGCGCCAACCTCTGCCGGCTCGCCGTGCACCGGCCCGGCGACGGCGATACCGTGGTGGTGCTCTCGGTGATCGACAACCTGGTCAAGGGGGCTTCGGGCCAGGCGATCCACAACCTCAACCTGATGTTCGGCTTCGACGAGAACGCCGGACTCGCCGCCCCCGCGATGATGCCCTGATCCGGCCCTCCCACGAAAAATTGAGGGCGCCAAGGGGAGGTCGCAGAGGAGGTCCCTTCCCTAAAAGTTGACCATTTTGCTGGGGATTGCGGATAATGACCGGTCACACTTCCTTCCCCTGGAGTCCTCCATGAGCGAAGCCGAATCCTTCGTCCCTACGCCCCTGATGCTGTCCGACAGCGCAAGGGCCCGGCTGCGTGCGCTGATCGAAGAGGAGGGTAACAGCGAGCTGAAGCTGCGGGTCTATGTCACCGGCGGCGGCTGCTCGGGCTTCCAGTACGGATTCGATTTTGCCGACGAGGCGGCCGATGATGACACCGTCATCCCGTTCGGCGATGTGGCGCTGGTGATAGACCCGCTCTCCTACCAGTATCTGGTGGGTTCCACCGTTGACTACGAGGAGGGGCTGGCCGGCGCCCGCTTCCTGATCCAGAACCCCAACGCCACCACCACCTGCGGCTGTGGCGCCTCCTTCATGGTGTAGCAGCGCCTCCCCGGCAGCGGGGAAGCGTGAGATCCCCCGACTTGACGCTCTGCGGGAATCTCGCCAAGGTTGAAATGGCGAGTCCCATCAGAAAAGTCCCAAGAACGGGGAATCTCATGAAACAATCTACTGCGGCTACACCCTTCCAGAAGCACACCCTGTTGGCCAGTGCCCTGGCATTGGGTACCGGCCTGGCCGGCTCCGCCCTGGCCCAGGACACCACCGTCAACGTGGTCACCGACCCCAGCTTCGTGCCCTTCGAGATGCTCGACACCGAGACCGGCGAGATGGTCGGCTTCGACATGGACATCATCCATGAGGTAGCCGAGCGCGCCGGCTTCGAGGTCAACCTGACCACCATGGAGTTCAACGGCATCATCCCGGCCATCCAGACCGGCAGCCAGGAGATCGCCATCGCCGGTGTCACCATCACCGAAGAGCGCGCGGAGATCGTCGACTTCTCCGATCCCTACTACGACTCCGGCCTGCGCATCATGGTGCGTGCCGATAACGACGAGGTGGAGACCCTCGAGGACCTCGAAGGCCTGACGGTAGCCACCAAGATCGGCTCCACCAGCTACGACTTCCTCCAGGAGAACCTAGGCGACAGTTCCGAGATCACTCCCTACCCGGGCACCTCCGACATGTACATGGCGCTGCTCGGCCGCAACGTCGACGCCGCCTTCTACGATGCCCCCAACGTCGGCTACTTCGCCCAGACCCGCGGTGAAGGCCGCACCAAGGTGGTGGGGCCGCTCTATGAGGGCCAGCAGTACGGCATCGTCTTCCATCAGGGCAGCGAGTGGGTAGAGCCGGTCAACCAGGCGCTGGCCGAGATGAAGGAGGACGGCACCTACGACGAGATCTACGCGAAGTGGTTCGGCGAGGCGCCCAGCGACGACTGAGGCGACTCCCCTCCCGATATCGTCGCCCTGAGGGCGGCGCGAGAGTCCGCGGGGCCGGGTAGTCACGCTGCCCGGCCCCGCGTTGTTCAACGCTCCCGGAGAACTCCTCGTGGACGTGACGTTTCAATTCGACTGGGCGGCCGCCTTCAGCTCGATACCCCACCTGTTGCCGGGCGTTCCCTGGACGCTGCTGATCTCCTTCGGTGGCCTCGCCATCGGCTTCGTGATCGGCATCATCTTCGGCCTCATGCGCATCAGCCCGCTCTTCTGGCTGCGCCTGCCCGCCATCTTCTATATCGAGGTATTTCGCGGCACCCCCATCCTGGTGCAGGTGCTGTTCATCTTCTACGGCCTGCCACAGATCCTGGGTGAGCCGATCAACGCCCTTACCGCGGGCATCGCCGCCATCGCCGTCAACTCCGGTGCCTATATCTCCGAGGTGGTCCGTGGCGGTGTGCAGTCCATCGAGCGCGGCCAGCGCGAGGCCTCGCTCTCCCTGGGCCTGTCACGCACCCAGGCATTCCGCTACGTGATCTGGCCCCAGGCCCTGCGCCGCATGATCCCGCCGCTGGGCAACCAGGCCATCATCAGCATCAAGGACACCTCGCTGTTCTCGGTGATCGGTGTGGGCGAGCTGGTGCGCCAGGGGCAGATCTATATCGCCACCACCTTCACCGCCATGGAGGTCTACCTGATGGTGGCAATGCTCTACCTGGCCATCACCTGGACCCTGTCGATCCTGCTGCGCCAGCTCGAGCGGCGCGGCCTGGTCGGCCAGTGATGGGGTTAAAAAAAGAGCGAGGGAGGCCCAGCACATGACACAGAACGAGAACACGACCACTGCCATCGTCCGCATGGAGAAGGTCAACAAGCACTTCGGCAGCCTGCACGTGCTCAAGGACATCGATCTTGCGGTGATGCCGGGGGAGGTGGTGGTGATCATCGGTGCCAGCGGCTCGGGCAAGTCGACCCTGATCCGCTGCATCAACGGCCTGGAGGAGTTCCAGTCCGGACACATCGAGGTGGACGGCAACGAACTTACCCCCCACGGCAAGAGCGGCCGCGCCCTGCAGAAGATCCGCACCGAGGTGGGCATGGTGTTCCAGCAGTTCAACCTCTTCCCCCACCTGAGCGTGCGCGACAACGTCACCCTGGCCCCCATGAAGGTGCGTGGCTGGAGCCAGGAGGACGCGATGGAGACCGCCGAACGCCTGCTGGAGCGCGTCGGGATTTCCGACCAGGCCGACAAGTACCCGACCCAGCTCTCCGGTGGCCAGCAGCAGCGCGTCGCCCTGGCCCGCGCCCTGGCCATGGAGCCGCGGCTGATGCTGTTCGATGAACCCACCTCCGCACTGGACCCGGAGATGATCGGCGAGGTCCTCGACGCCATGCGTGAGCTGGCCCGGGAAGGCATGACCATGATCATCGTTACCCACGAGATGGGCTTCGCCCGCGAGGTGGCCGATCGGGTCATCTATGTCCACCAGGGGGAAATCGCCGAGGAGGCAGCCCCCGAGACGATCTTCGATAGCCCGACCGATGAGCGTACCCGCAGCTTCCTCTCACGGGTTCTCAAGCACTAGCAGAAGCATCAGGATCGGCTCCACCAAGTGGAAAAGGGCCCTGCCGCAACGCGGCAGGGCCCTTTTTTCGTCTGTGGACAGAATTTTTTTCGATTCCCCGGATTCTGGCTACGGGGCCCATGCTGGAGGGGCTCGTGGATAAATACCCCGGTTGTTCACAGCCGCGGGCACAAGCCTGGTATCCATCGGTGGACAAGCGGTGCAGCGGTGGCACTGTGGACAAGGTGGCATTCCATCCACAGGTTCGCGACCGCTAGTCCGCAGGCTGTCGTCGCTTTCTCCCGTGCTTGGTAAACAACGTAAGCTACTGAAGGGAAAGGCAGGAAATGACTTATCCACGGTTTTTGTCCACACCAGTAGTTACAACCACAGCAGAACTTCTTTATTTATATACTGATATTAATTGATAGATCACAAGGGAACGAGCCTGGTTCGAAGCACGTGTGGAAAACCCTGACGATTACCCACAGGAGGTTTATACTGCCGGGCTGATTTCACCCTCTGACAGAAAGACAGGCGCCGCGGCGCCAACGAGGTGCACCTTGGATTACCCCGACCGCTTCGACGTCATCGTCATCGGCGGCGGCCATGCGGGAACCGAAGCCGCCCTGGCCGCCGCTCGCATGGGCTCACGTACCCTGCTTCTGACCCACAACATCGAGACCCTCGGCCAGATGTCCTGCAATCCGGCCATCGGCGGCATCGGCAAGAGCCACCTCGTGAAGGAGATCGATGCCCTGGGTGGTGCCATGGGCCTGGCCACCGATCTCGGCGGGATCCAGTTCCGTGTTCTCAATGCCCGCAAGGGGCCCGCGGTTAGGGCCACCCGCGCCCAGGCCGACCGGGTTCGCTACAAGGCCGCGATCCGCGGCTTGCTGGAGAACCAGCCCAACCTGACGCTGTTCCAGCAGGCCGCCGGCGACCTGATCGTCGACAACGACGAGGTACGGGGCGTGGTTACCGAGACCGGCATCCGCTTCCTCGGCGAGACCGTGGTGCTGTGTACCGGAACCTTCCTCGGTGGGGTGATCCATATCGGGCTCGACAGCACCCGCGGCGGGCGCGCCGGCGACCCGCCCTCGAACCGCCTGGCAGAACGCCTGCGCGCCCTTCCGTTCCGTGTCGATCGCCTCAAGACCGGTACTCCGCCTCGCCTCGATGCCAGGAGCCTGGACTTCTCGCAGCTGGAGGAGCAGCCGGGAGATACCCCCACCCCGGTGATGTCGTTCATGGGCAATCGCGCTCAGCATCCCCGCCAGGTGAGCTGTCACATCGCCCACACCAACGAGCGTACCCACGAGATCATCCACGCCAATCTCGACCGCTCGCCGATGTACTCCGGGATGATCGAGGGGGTGGGGCCGCGCTACTGCCCCTCTATCGAGGACAAGGTGCACCGCTTCGCCGACAAGACGAGCCACCAGGTCTTCATCGAGCCCGAGGGGCTCGACACCCACGAGCTCTATCCCAACGGCATCTCGACCTCGCTGCCCTTCGATGTGCAGTTGCAGGTAGTGCGCTCCATGCGCGGACTGGAGAATGCCCATATCACCCGTCCCGGCTACGCCATCGAGTACGACTTCTTCGATCCGCGGGACCTGCGGCACTCGCTGGAGACGAAGTTCATCGCCAACCTCTTCTTCGCGGGTCAGATCAACGGCACCACCGGCTACGAGGAGGCCGGCGCCCAGGGGCTGCTGGCGGGACTCAATGCCGCTCGCCGGGCACAGGGGCTCGACTCCTGGTGCCCGGGTCGCGACGAGGCCTATCTCGGCGTGCTGGTGGACGACCTGATCACCCTAGGGACGAAGGAGCCCTACCGCATGTTCACCTCCCGGGCCGAGTACCGCCTGCTGCTGCGCGAGGACAACGCCGACCTGCGCCTCACCGAGTCTGGCCGCGAGCTGGGGCTGGTCGACGACGCCCGCTGGGCGGCCTTCAGCGAGAAGCGCGAGGCCATCGAGCGCGAGAGCGCCCGGCTCAGGGCCAGCTGGGTGCAGCCCGACAGCCAGGCGGCCGCCTGTATCGCCGAGAAAACCGGCAAGGCGCCGGCGCGGGAGTACAGCCTGATGGACCTGCTCAAGCGTCCGGAACTGGGCTATGCCGACGTGGCGGGGCTGCCGGGCATCCCGGGCGAGCCGGTGGCCGACGAGTCGGTGGCCGAGCAGGTACAGATCCAGGCCAAGTATCAGGGCTATATCGATCGTCAGCGTGACGAGATCGCCAAGCTGAAGCGGCATGAGGCCACGCCGCTGCCCGTCGATCTCGACTACACCCGGGTCGACGGGCTCTCCCACGAGATCCGCCAGAAGCTCGCCGAGGCACGCCCCGAGACCCTGGCCCAGGCCTCGCGCATCTCCGGGGTGACCCCGGCGGCGGTGTCGATCCTGCTGATTCACCTCAAGAAGCGTCGACTCCTCGACAACCACCAGGTAGCCAGCGCATGACGGCTAGCGCAGACCCCGTGGCCACGCGCCTCGACCAGGGACTCGCCCAGCTGGGCATCGCCGTGGACCCCGAGCAGCGCCGTCGACTGCTCGCCCTGGTCGGGTTGTTGCACAAGTGGAACCGCGCCTATAACCTCACCGCGATACGCTCAGCCGAGGAGATGGTCTCGCGCCACCTGCTGGACAGCGCCGCGGTGCTGCCCTATCTGAACGGTCGCACGCTGCTCGACGTGGGCGCGGGACCGGGCTTCCCGGGGCTGGTGCTGGCGATCCTCAAGCCCGGGCTCGAGGTGACCCTGCTCGACAGCAACGGCAAGAAGGTTCGCTTCCAGCGCCAGGCGGCGCTGGAGCTGGGCCTCGACAACGTGACCCCGGTGCAGGCGCGGATCGAGGCCTTCGAGGAGCGCTATGACCAGGTCATCTCGCGAGCCTTCGCCAGCCTCGGCGACTTCGTCGCGCTGACCCGCGAGCGGGTGGTCCCCGGTGGCCAGTGGCTGGCCATGAAGGGGCCCGCCGTGGACGAGGAGCTTGCCGGACTGCCGGCGGAAGTCATGCCGGTGGCGCGCCATCTCCTCGAGGTACCCTTCGAGGTCGGTACCCGCCTGCTGGTGGTGCTCGAGCGCCGGACGCAAGCCCCGGCTCCCTGACAACCCGCGTTTCCCCGCAACGGAGTTGCCCGTGACCAAGATCATCGCCTTGACCAATCAGAAGGGTGGCGTCGGCAAGACCACCACCGCGGTCAACCTCGCCGCCAGCCTGGCGGCCCTGGACCGTCGCGTGCTGCTGGTCGACCTCGATCCCCAGGGCCATGCGACCATGGGCAGCGGCATCGACAAGCATGAACTGGATGGCAGTGTGCTGGAGGTGCTGCTGGGCGAGCGCGATGCCGCCGGGGTGATCCTCGACTGCCCCGAGGCCGGCTATGCCCTGCTCCCGGGCAACGGTGACCTCACCGCCGCCGAGGTGGCCCTGCTGGATCGCGAGGCGGGGCGTGAGCGCTGCCTGGAGAACGCCCTGGCCGGTGTCGCGGACGAGTATGACGTGGTGCTGATCGACTGCCCGCCCTCGCTCAACATGCTGACCGTCAACGGCCTGACCGCCGCCCACGGCGTGCTGATTCCCCTGCAGTGCGAGTTCTACGCCCTGGAGGGGCTCTCGGCGCTGCTCGACACCGTGGAGCAGATCAAGGACAGCGTGAATCCCCGGATCGAGGTCTACGGCATCCTGCGCACCATGTTCGATGCCCGCAACAGCCTGACCCGCGACGTCACCAAACAGCTGCGTGACTATTTCGGTGAGACCCTGCTCAAGGCCACCATCCCGCGCAACGTGCGGGTCGCCGAGGCGCCCAGTCACGGCCTGCCGGTGACCAAGTACGCGCGCTTCTCGCGGGGCAGCCAGGCTCATCGGGTGCTGGCCAAGGAACTGATTCGGCGCCTGTCGCTGTAATCCCTGTTGTGCAACATCAGTGATGAGGGAATGTCGATGACGCGTAAACGCGCCCTGGGACGAGGCCTGGATGCCCTGATCGGTGGCAATGCCCGCCGCCGCGAGAGCCTTGACCTGCCCGAGGTGGAGCTCGCCGACGGCGAGGCGGCGGCCAGCAACCCCGCCAGCGAACCGGAACCGGCCGAGCGCCTCGAGCGCCTGCCGCTGGGCCAGCTCAGCCGCGGCAAGTACCAGCCGCGCCGCGATATCCAGCCCGAGGCACTCGAGGAGCTGGCCGATTCGATTCGTGCCCAGGGGGTGATGCAACCCATCGTGGTTCGCCCGGTGGCCGAGGACCGCTACGAGATCATCGCCGGCGAACGGCGCTGGCGGGCCGCCCAGCTGGCCGAGCTCGACGTCATTCCCGCGGTGATCCGCGAGGTCAGCGACGAGGTGGCCCTGGCCCTGGCGCTGATCGAGAACATCCAGCGCGAGAACCTCAACCCCGTCGAGGAGGCGATGGCCCTCAAGCGCCTGCTGGAGGAGTTCGAGCTCACCCAGCAGCAGGTAGCCGATGCGGTGGGCAAGTCCCGGACCCAGGTCACCAACCTGCTGCGCCTGCTGGCCCTCGACCCCGAGGTGCAGACCCTGCTGGAGCGTGGCGATCTGGACATGGGCCACGCGCGCGCCCTGCTCGTGCTCTCCGCCGCCAAGCAGCGCCAGGCCGCCCATGAGGTGGTCAATCAGGACCTCACCGTGCGTGCGACCGAGGCGCTGGTGAAGCGCCTCGCCGAGGGGGCGCCCAGGAAGGCGGAGCCGACACCCCCGAGCCCTGACGTCGCGCGACTCGAGACCCGCCTGGGCGAAGTCCTCGGTGCACCGGTCAAGATCCAGCATGGTCGCGGCGGCAAGGGGCGCGTGACCATCCGCTACGCCAGCCTCGATGAACTGGATGGCATTCTGGAACATATCCGCTAGGTGATCTGGCATGATGCGCGTCAAGCTGTCGACAATTTCTGCACCTTTGGTCGAAAAGTGATCGGAAATCACATCGAAAGCGTGGCGCCTCAGTTGAAGCCCCGGGGGGGCTTCCCTATAATCCGCGGTGGTTTTGGCCTTGCGCCTGGCCCGATCAATGGAGCGGCGAGAAGACGATGAGACACCCCGTCACCCGCCGGCGTACCATGGGCTGGCGCCTGCTGCGACTGGAAGTGCTGGGCGTCTGCGTCGTGATCGTGGCGGCGACCCTGATCGGCGGCGTCGAAGCGGGGAAATCCGCCCTCTCGGGTGCTCTGGTCGGGCTGATTCCCCAGGCATTCTTCGTCTGGCGAAGCGGTCAGGCACGCGGCGGCCGACAGGCGCAGCGGTTCGTGATGAACCTTTATCGTGCGGAAGCAGGCAAGTTCGGTTTGACGGTGGCACTGCTGGCAATGGTCTTCGTGGCCGTGCCCCCCTCAAACCCGATTTCTTTCTTCAGCGCATACGTGGCGACCCATCTCATGCCCTGGCTGGCACCCTGGCTTAGGCGCGAGCGGTCGACCCCTCAACCGAGGTGATCTTCGCATGGCAGCAGGCAGTGATAACACGGCGGCTAACTACATACAGCACCACCTCCAGAACCTGACTTTCGGCCACCACCCCGAGAATGGCTGGTCGTTGGCACATGGTGCCGAGGAAGCTCGCGAGATGGGCTTCTGGGCCATCCACCTGGACACCATGGGCTGGTCCATCGCCATGGGCGTGCTGTTCATCTGGTTGTTCCGCAAGGCCGGCAAGATGGCGACCACCGGTGTGCCTGGGCCGCTGCAGAACGTCGTCGAGATGATCATCGAGTTCGTCGAGCTCACCGTGCGCGGTGCCTTCCATGGCCGTAACCCGGTGATCGCGCCCCTGGCGCTGACGCTGTTCGTCTGGATCTTCCTGATGAACCTGCTCAAGTTGGTGCCGGTGGACTATGCCCCCGAGCTCTTCGCCCGCCTCGGCATCGAGTACATGAAGCTGGTACCGACCACCGATCCCAACGCCACCCTCGGCATGGCCATCGGCGTATTCGGCCTGATCATCTACTACAGCCTCAAGGTCAAGGGCGTGGGTGGCTTCGCCAAGGAGCTCTCGCTGACCCCTTTCAACCACTGGTCGCTGATCCCCTTCAACCTGGTGATGGAGGTCATCGGGCTGCTGGTCAAGCCGCTCAGCCTCGGCCTGCGTCTCTTCGGCAACATGTTCGCCGGGGAAGTGATCTTCATCCTGATCGCCCTGCTGCCCTTCTGGGTGATGTGGACCCTGAACGTGCCCTGGGCCATCTTCCACATCCTGGTCATCACCCTGCAGGCCTTCATCTTTACTGTGCTGTCTGTCGTCTATCTGAGTCAGGCCCACGAGCACCACTGAAGTCGATACCCTTGCAACACCCTTAACCTCAACCCTCAACCCTTAACCCTTAACTACTCTCAATCAGGAGCACTACCATGGAACTCGTCTATATCGCTGCCTCCCTCATGATCGGCCTGGGCGCTCTGGGTACCGGCATCGGCTTCGCCATCCTGGGCGGCAAGCTGCTCGAGTCTACCGCTCGCCAGCCGGAGCTGGGCGACCAGCTGCAGACCAAGACCTTCCTGATGGCCGGCCTGCTCGACGCCGTGCCGATGATCGGCGTTGGTATCGCGATGTACCTGATCTTCGTCGTTGCCGGCTAATACATGACAGCACCGAGCGCCATGCGCTCGGTTTGCTTGTTTCCGGTCAACACGAACCTGTCAGAGGTACCGCCCCGTGAATATCAACATGACGCTGATCGGGCAGACGATCGCCTTCGCGATCTTTGTCTGGTTCTGCATAAAGTACGTGTGGCCGCCGATCAGCAATGCGCTTCATGAGCGCCAGAAGAAGATTGCTGACGGCCTGGATGCGGCCAGCCGTGCCTCGCGTGACCTGGAGCTAGCCCAGGAGCGCGCCGAGCAGACGCTGCGCGAGAGCAAGGAACAGGCTTCGCAGATTCTCGAGCAGGCCAACAAGCGTTCCTCCCAGATGGTCGAGGAGGCTCGCGAGCAGGCCCGTGTCGAAGGCGAGCGCATCGTCGCCTCCGCCCGCGCCGAGATCGAGCAGGAAGTCAATCGCGCCAAGGACGAGCTGCGTGCCCAGGTGTCCAGCCTGGCGGTCACCGGTGCAGAGCGTGTCCTGGAAGCCTCCATCGACGAGAAGGCCCATCGCAAGCTGCTCGACAAGCTTGCGGCCGAACTGTGAGGAGGTGATCCATGGCGGAACTGTCTACCGTTGCCAGGCCCTATGCCAAGGCGGCGTTCGAGTACGCACGCGATCACCAGACGCTGGATACCTGGTCCGATTGGCTGAGCAAGCTGGCCATGGTGGTAACCAACCGCGAGGCGCTCAAGCTTCTCTCCAGCCCCAGGCTCGACACCGAGCGCAAGGTGGCCATGGTGGCCGAGCTGGCGGAGGTCGACCTCGATGAGGCGGCCGCCCGTTTCCTCGCCACCCTGGGCGAGAAGGGGCGTCTGCCGGCACTGGCCGCGATCCGCGAACAGTTCGAGACGCTGCTCGCCGACCACGAGAAGCGCGTCGACGTTACCGTGGTGTCGGCCTACAAGCTCACCAAGGCCCAGCAGGACAAGCTCTCCGGCGCGCTCAAGAAGCGCCTGAATCGCGAAATCTCCATTACCACTCAGGTGGATCCCGAGCTTCTCGGTGGTGTCATCCTGCGTGCCGGCGACACCGTCATCGACGGGTCGGTGCGTGGTCGATTGAACCGCCTTTCCGAAGCCCTTTCCGCCTGAGTCTGAGGGACATGGCATGCAGCAACTGAATCCTTCCGAGATCAGCGACATCATCAAGCAGCGTATCGAGAAGCTTGACGTCGCATCCGAAGCCCGCAATCAGGGCACCATCGTCAGCGTTTCCGACGGCATCGTGAAAGTGCACGGCCTCGAGGACGCGATGTTCGGTGAAATGATCGAGTTCCCCGGCAGCATCTTCGGCATGGTGCTCAACCTCGAGCGCGACTCCGTGGGCGCCGTGGTGCTGGGCGACTACCTGCAGCTCGAAGAGGGCATGACCGCCCAGTGTACCGGTCGTATCCTCGAGGTGCCGGTGGGCCCCGAGCTGTGCGGTCGCGTGGTCGACGCGCTGGGTAACCCCATCGATGGCAAGGGCGATATCAACGCCAAGCTGACCGATGCGGTAGAAAAGGTCGCCCCCGGCGTCATCACTCGTCAATCCGTTGACGAGCCGATCCAGACCGGCTTCAAGTCCATCGACGCCATGGTGCCGATCGGTCGCGGCCAGCGTGAGCTGATCATCGGTGACCGTCAGATCGGCAAGTCGGCTATCGCCATCGACGCCATCATCAACCAGAAGGGCACCGGGGTAACCTGTGTCTACGTGGCCATCGGTCAGAAGCAGTCGACCATTGCCAACGTGGTGCGCAAGCTCGAGGAGCACGGCGCGCTGGAGCACACCATCGTGGTCGCCGCCGGTGCCGCCGACCCGGCTCCGATGCAGTTCCTGGCGGCCTACTCCGGCTGCACCATGGGCGAGTACTTCCGCGACCGCGGCGAAGACGCGCTGATCGTCTACGATGACCTCTCCAAGCAGGCCGTGGCCTATCGCCAGGTCTCCCTGCTGCTGCGCCGTCCGCCGGGCCGTGAGGCCTTCCCGGGCGACGTCTTCTACCTCCACTCCCGCCTGCTCGAGCGTGCCGCGCGCGTTAACGCCGACTACGTCGAGAAGTTCACCAACGGCGAGGTGAAGGGCAAGACCGGTTCGCTGACGGCCCTGCCGATCATCGAGACCCAGGGTGGTGACGTCTCGGCGTTCGTTCCGACCAACGTGATCTCGATCACCGACGGTCAGATCTTCCTCGAGACCGACCTGTTCAACTCGGGCATCCGTCCGGCGATCAACGCCGGCCTCTCGGTCTCCCGTGTGGGTGGTTCGGCCCAGACCAAGATCATCAAGAAGCTCGGCGGCAGCGTGCGTCTGGCCCTGGCCCAGTACCGCGAGCTGGCGGCCTTCGCCCAGTTCGCCTCCGACCTGGACGAGGCTACCCGCAAGCAGCTGGAGCACGGTCAGCGCGTCACCGAGCTGATGAAGCAGAACCAGTACTCGCCGATGTCCGTGGCCGAGATGGCCCTCTCCCTGTATGCCGCCAACGAGGGCTACCTGGAGGAGGTCGAGGTCAACAAGATTCTGGACTTCGAGCGTGCCCTGCGTGACTTCATGAAGGCCGAATACGCCGAGCTGCTCGACAAGATCAACCAGACCGGCGACTACAGCAGCGAGATCCAGGATGCACTGAAAGAGGGTCTCGAGAAGTTCAAGGCCACTCAGAGCTGGTAATGCCGTTGGCCTGCCCCGCCCGCGGGGCGGGCCCTGGAGCTTACTGAGTGCCACGAACGGAGTAGATCGCTATGGCAGCTGCAAAAGAGATACGCACCCAGATCGGGAGCATCAAGAACACGCAGAAGATCACCAGCGCCATGGAAATGGTCGCGGCGTCGAAGATGCGCAAGGCCCAGGACCTGATGAAGGCCAGCCAGCCCTATGCGCGTCAGATCCGCAACGTGGTCGCGCATGTCGCCGATGCCAATCCGGAGTACCGTCACCCGTGGATGGTCGAGCGCAAGGTCGAGCGCGTCGGTTACATCGTGGTGTCCACCGACCGCGGCCTGTGTGGCGGCCTGAACGTCAACCTGTTCAAGTCCGTGGTCAAGGACGCCAGGGCGTGGCGTGACCAGGGGGCCGAGCTCGACTTCTGTGCCCTGGGCAGCAAGGCCGCTACCTTCTTCCGCAGCTACGGGGGCAACCTCGTCGCCGCGAAGAGTGGCCTGGGCGAGGCGCCCGAGGTCGAGGACCTGATCGGCAGCGTGAAGGTGATGCTGGATGCCTACGACGAGGGCAAGCTGGACCGCCTGTGCGTGGTGTACAACGAGTTCGTCAACACCATGACCCAGAAGCCGGTGGTCCGTCAGCTGTTACCCCTGTCCCCCGATATGGGCTCGCAAGCGAACGACGAAGAAGACAAGCGTCCCGGTAGCTGGGACTACCTGTATGAGCCGGATGCCAAGGCGCTGCTGGACAGCCTGCTGGTGCGATTCGTCGAATCGCAGGTGTACCAGGCGGTGGTCGAGAACGGGGCCTGCGAGCAGGCCGCGCGGATGATCGCCATGAAGAGTGCCACCGACAACGCCGGCAATCTGATCGACGACCTGGAGCTGGTGTACAACAAGGCCCGTCAGGCGGCCATTACCCAGGAAATCTCCGAGATCGTCGGTGGTGCCGCCGCCGTATAAGCGCCAGGGAGGCCATGGCCCTCCCGGCATGCAGGTTTCATTTTCAGGTATTTGAGAGGAACCAAGATGAGCGGACGTATCGTACAAATCATCGGCGCGGTGATTGACGTAGAGTTTCCGCGGGACAATGTTCCCAAGGTCTACGACGCGCTGAAGGTCTCGAATGTCGAGACCGTGCTCGAGACCCAGCAGCAGCTGGGTGATGGCGTGGTGCGCACCATCGCCATGGGCTCCACCGAGGGCCTCAAGCGTGGCATGGACGTCACCAACACCGGCGCGGCCATCTCCGTGCCGGTGGGCAAGGCGACGCTGGGCCGCATCATGAACGTGCTCGGCGAGCCCATCGACGAGGCGGGCGAGATCGGCGAAGAAGAGCGCATGCCGATCCACCGCAAGGCACCGGGCTACGCCGACCAGGCGGCCTCCAACGAGCTGCTCGAGACCGGCATCAAGGTCATCGACCTGGTCTGCCCGTTCGCCAAGGGCGGCAAGGTCGGCCTGTTCGGCGGCGCCGGTGTGGGCAAGACCGTCAACATGATGGAGCTGATCCGCAACATCGCCACCGAGCACAGCGGCTACTCGGTGTTTGCGGGCGTGGGCGAGCGTACCCGTGAGGGTAACGACTTCTACCACGAGATGACCGAGTCCAACGTCATCGACAAGGTATCGCTGGTCTACGGCCAGATGAACGAGCCGCCCGGCAACCGCCTGCGTGTGGCCCTGACCGGCCTGACCATCGCCGAGAAGTTCCGCGATGAAGGCCGCGACGTGCTGCTGTTCGTCGACAACATCTACCGCTACACCCTGGCCGGTACCGAGGTCTCCGCCCTGCTGGGCCGGATGCCCTCCGCGGTGGGTTACCAGCCGACCCTGGCCGAGGAGATGGGTGTGCTCCAGGAGCGCATCACCTCCACTAAGACCGGCTCGATCACCTCCGTGCAGGCCGTCTACGTGCCCGCGGATGACCTGACCGACCCGTCGCCGGCGACTACCTTCTCGCACCTGGACGCCACCGTGGTACTGGCGCGCTCCATCGCCGAGCTGGGTATCTATCCGGCCATCGATCCGCTGGACTCCACCTCGCGTCAGCTCGACCCGCTGGTCGTCGGCGAGGAGCACTACAACACCGCCCGCGGTGTGCAGAACGTGCTGCAGCGCTACAAGGAGCTCAAGGACATCATCGCGATCCTGGGCATGGACGAGCTGTCCGACGAGGACAAGCTGGCCGTGTCGCGGGCGCGCAAGATCCAGCGCTTCCTGTCGCAGCCGTTCTTCGTGGCCGAGGTGTTCACCGGGTCGCCCGGCAAGTACGTGTCCCTCAAGGACACCATCCGCGGCTTCCAGGGCATCCTCGACGGCGAGTACGACGAGCTGCCGGAGCAGGCCTTCTACATGGTCGGCACCATCGACGAGGCCGTCGAGAAAGCCAACCAGATGAAGTAATCCCGTCTACCTGGGAGACGTCGTCATGACGAAAAGCTTCAAATGCGAGATCGTCAGCGCCGAGGAGGGGATCTTCTCCGGCCAGATCGAGCGGGTCATCGCCACCGGGCGCATGGGCGAGCTGGGGATCCTCCCCGGCCACGCCCCGCTGCTCACCGAGCTCAAGCCGGGCCCGGTGCGTGTGATCCACGATGGCGAGGAGGAGCACTACTACGTCTCGGGAGGCTTCCTGGAAGTCCAGCCGGACGTGGTGACCATCCTGGCCGACGCGGCGACTCGTGCCCATGACCTCGATGAGGCGGCGGCCGAAGAGGCTCGTCAGCATGCGCTGAAGAACCTCAACGACAAGTCCGCCGAGCTGGACTACACCCGTGCATCGGCCGAGCTGGCCGAGGCCGTGGCCCAGCTGCGCACGATCCAGCAACTGCGCAAGAAGGCCGGCAAGGGCTGATCATCGCCCCTGCGTGAGTCTCGCGCCCCCTGCGCGTCGGCAACGACGTGTACGGGGGCGTTCTTGTCTCTGTCATCCCGGTGGCCTGGCCCTGGGGCGCCGTGGAGGATGCCATGTCACTCAGCGAGAGCCTGAACATGCACCGGCTCGCACTCTGCCAGGCCCTCGACGAGGAGGATGGCGAGCGGCTCGATGCCCTGCTGCCCGAGTTGCGTTCGGCGGATATCGCCGAGATTCTCGAGGCGATCCTCGAGGAACAGGCCGACCCGCCCCGGGCCCTTGCCCTGTTGGGACGCCTGCCACTGGAGCGTCGCGCCAGCGTGCTCGGGCATCTGCCTGGCGATGCTCAGCTGGTGCTTGCCGAGGCGCTCAGCGACGAGCGCCTGCTGACGATCCTCGAGGAGATGGGTTCCGACGAGCGTGCCGATCTCTTCAACCTGCTCGATGAGGGGCGCCGCCAGCGGTTGCTGCGACGCATGGCGCGCCGCGAGCGCGAGGAGCTCAAGCGCCTGGCCAGCTACGAGGAGGGCACCGCCGGGGCGATCATGACCGCGGACTATGTGGCCATCCTCAGCGGCATGACGGTCTCCCAGGCGATGATGCGGGTGCGTCAGACGGCCCCCGATGCCGAGACGGTCTACCAGCTCTATATCGTCGACGACCAGGGGCGTCTGGCGGGGACCCTGTCGCTGCGCCAGCTGATGGTGGCGCCCCCCGGGGAACCCATCGACGCGCTGATGATCCGTGATGTGATTCACGTCCCGGTCGACGAGGCCCAGGAGGCGGTGGCGCGCATCGTCGCCCGCTACGACCTGCTGGCTCTGCCGGTAGTGGATGCCGACAGGCGGCTGGTGGGCATCGTCACCCATGACGATGCCATGGACGTGGTCGAGTCCGAGGCCACCGAGGATATCCACAAGGGGATGTCGATCGGCTCCCTGGAGGACGGGGTCAGCCGGGTGCCGCTGTGGAGCCTGTATCGCAAGCGGGTCATCTGGCTGGTGCTGCTGGTTTTCGCCAACCTCTTCTCCGGCGCGGGCATCGCCTACTTCGAGGAGACCATCGCCGCCCAGGTGGCGCTGGTGTTCTTCCTGCCGCTGCTGATCGGCAGCGGCGGCAACGCGGGCGCCCAGGCCGCCACCCTGATGGTACGCGGCATGGCCACCGGCGACGTGGGCATCAAGGACTGGGGCAAGTTGCTGGGACGCGAGCTGCTGGTGGCCGGCTCCCTGGGGCTGACCATGGCCCTGGCGGTGGCGCCCATCGGGGTGATGCGCGGCGGCGAGGCGGTGGCCCTGGTGGTGGCCATGAGCATGGTCATCATCGTGCTGTTCGGCAGCCTGCTGGGCATGTGCCTGCCCTTCCTGCTCGACCGCCTGGGCTGGGACCCGGCCACCGCCTCGGCGCCGCTGGTGACCACCCTGATCGACGCCTCTGGGGTGCTGATCTACTTCGGCATCGCCACGGCGGTTCTCACCGCCGCATGAGGCCTCTCCCGATGGCAAGCGTGGCGGCGGGCGTGTATCCTCAGCGCGGCATGTCGCCTGCGGGCGTTGGCCACTGCTGACAGGACATCTCCATGGATTGGCTTCAGGTCGTCGTACTCTCCATCGTCCAGGGACTCACCGAGTTCCTGCCGATCTCCAGTTCCGCCCACCTCATCCTGGTGCCGGCGCTTACCGACTGGGGCGACCAGGGCCTGGCCTTCGACGTGGCGCTGCATATCGGCAGCCTTTCGGCGGTGGTGCTCTACTTTCGCCAGGAGCTGGTGCGCATGGCGGTGAGCTGGGGGGGATCCCTGGCGGGGCGCGGGGTAGACCCCGATGCCCGCCTGGCCTGGTGGGTGGTGCTGGCGACGATTCCTGTGTGCCTGGTGGGCCTGGCCTTCCATGACGCCATCGCCGAGGGCATGCGCTCGCCACTGATCATCGCCTTCGGCCTGATCGCCTTCGGGTTGCTGCTGGCCTACGCGGACCTGCGCCATCGTGGCACCCGTGACGAGTATCAGCTGACCCTGCGCGATGCCCTGCTGATCGGCCTGGCCCAGGCGCTGGCGCTGATCCCCGGTACCTCGCGCTCGGGCATTACCATCACCGCGGCGCTGCTGCTGGGCATGAGCCGGGAGGGCGCGGCGCGCTTCTCGTTCCTGATGTCGATCCCGGTGATCGTGCTGGCCGGCGGCATGGAGATCCTCGGGCTGATCCGCGACGCGACCCAGGTGGACTGGTTTACCCTGACGGTGGGGGCACTGCTCTCGGGCATCAGCGCCTATCTCTGTATCCACTTCTTCCTGGCCTTCATCAAGCGGGTCGGCATGCAGCCCTTCGTGATCTATCGGCTGCTTCTCGGTGCCTGGCTGCTGTGGCTATTCTGGTAACTCTGTTCTGCTGACCCCGTAGGAGTCATCGCGTGATTCGACGCCCCTTGCCGTTGTTGCCCTGGTTACTGTTATCCACGGTGCTGATGCTGGCGGCCTGCTCCGAGCGCGACCGGCCGCTCGATTCACCTGTGCGTCTCGAGGGCAGCATCTTCGGCAGCTTCTACCAGGTGACTCTCGTCGACTCCCTGACCCAGGGCGAGGCCAACGCCCTGGAGGAGGGCATCCTCGCCGAGCTCGAGGCGGTGGATGCAAGCATGTCGATCTACCGTGATGACTCCGAGCTCTCGGCCTTCAACCAGGCCCCGACGGGGGAGTGGCAGCCCCTCTCCGATGAGCTGGTCGAGGTACTGGCCATCGGTCGCTCGGTAGCCAAGGCCAGCGATGGCGCCTTCGACATGACCATCGGTGGGCTGGTCAACCTGTGGAGCTTCGGCGCCGAGGCGCGTCCCAGGGAGATTCCCTCCGACGCTGAGCTGGCCGAGCGACTGGCGCAGATCGGCACGGATGCCCTGGAGCTCGATGAGCAGCGCCGCGAGGCCAGGCGAATGCGGGAGGTGACCGTCGATCTGGGTGGGGTGGCCAAGGGGCACGCTACCGACCGGGTGGCTGCCTTTCTGGACCGCGAGGGCATCGAGCACTACCTGGTGAACCTCGGCGGTGACCTGCTCGCCAGCGGCTACCGAGACGGCGATGAAGAGCCCTGGCGCATCGGTATCGAGGCGCCGCTGGAGGATCGCCAGGAGGCCCGGCACGTGCTGCCGCTGCACGATATCTCGGTGGCCACCTCCGGTGACTACCGCAACTACTTCGAGGAAAACGGGCGGCGCTACTCCCACACCCTGGACCCCCGCACCGGGCGGCCGATCACCCATCGGTTGGCCTCGGTGAGCGTCTTCCACGCCTCCAACGCCTGGGCGGATGCCTGGGCCACGGCGCTGATGGTGCTGGGCGAGGAGGCGGGCATGGCGCTGGCCCGGGAGCGCCAGCTGAGTGCGCTGATGATCATACGCGAGGATGACGGCTGGACCACCCGGGTCACCCCCGCCTTCGTCGAGCAGTTCGGCGCCGCGCGGGTGGAGGAGCTCGAGCTGGAGGCTGCGCCCGGCGGTCGCCCGCGGCAACAGGAACAACAGGATCAGGAGTGATGGATGACACTTGACGTAGTGATACTGGCCGCCGGGCAGGGCACCCGGATGCGCTCGACCCTGCCCAAGGTACTGCACCGCCTGGCCGGCAAGCCCATGGTGCGCCATGTGATTGACACCGCCGCGGGGCTGCACGCCGAGCGTACCCACGTGGTGGTGGGCCATGGCGCCGAGAAGGTTCGTGAGGCGCTGGCCGACTGTCGCGTGCACTTCGCCCTGCAGGCCGAGCAGAAGGGTACCGGCCATGCCGTGGCCCAGGCCCTGGAGGGGCTCGGCAATGGCCGGGTGCTGGTGCTCTACGGCGACGTGCCGCTGATCCATCGGGCGACCCTCGAGCGGCTGCTGGAGGGTGTCGATGACGACCACCTGGGACTGCTCACCGTGACCCTCGACGATCCCGGCGGCTATGGACGCATCCTGCGCAACGCCGAGGGAGAGGCGGTGGCCATCGTCGAGCACAAGGACGCCAGCGAGAGCGAGCGGGCGGTACGCGAGTGCAATACCGGCATCATGGCGATGACCGCCAACCAGCTGCGCCGCTGGCTACCGCGGCTCTCCGCCGACAATGCCCAGGGCGAGTACTACCTCACCGATATCATCGCCATGGCCGCCGCCGAGGGGGTCAGGGTGGTCACCGCCCAGCCGGCTGACCCGGTCGAGGTGGAGGGTGTCAACAACCGGCTGCAGATGGCGCGCCTGGAGCGTGCCCATCAGCAGGCCATCGCCGAGCGCCTGATGACCGAGGGCGTGGCGCTGGCCGACCCGTCGCGGCTAGACGTGCGTGGCTCACTGCACTGCGGTCACGACGTGGAGATCGACGTGGGCTGCGTCTTCGAGGGCGAGGTGGAACTCGGCGAAGGGGTGCGTATCGGCCCCCACTGCGTGATCCGCGACAGCCATATCGGCGCCGAGAGCGTGATCGACTCCCACAGCGTCATCGACGGTGCGGTGATTGCCGGACGCGCCACCATCGGACCCTTCGCCCGCCTGCGTCCCGGTTCGCGCCTGGCGGTAGGGGCCAAGGTGGGCAACTTCGTCGAGACCAAGAACGTCGAGGTGGGCGAGGGGAGCAAGATCAACCACCTGAGCTACGTGGGCGACGCTCGCCTGGGGCGTGGCGTCAACGTCGGTGCCGGTACCATCACCTGCAACTACGACGGCGCCAACAAGCACCGTACCGAGATCGGCGACGACGCCTTCATCGGCTCCAATAGCGCCCTGGTGGCGCCGGTGAGCATCGGCCGGGGAGCCACGGTGGGGGCCGGCTCCACCGTGGCCAAGGACGTGCCCGATAACGCCCTGGCGGTGACCCGGGCGCGTCAGGTCAGCAAGGCCGACTGGCCGCGGCCCCGCAAACAGGACGACTGAGGAGAGACAGCGATGTGTGGAATCGTCGGAGCCGTTGCCCAGCGCAACGTGGAAGGGATCCTGCTGGAGGGTCTCAAGCGCCTGGAGTATCGCGGCTATGACTCCGCCGGCATGGCGGTGCTCGCCGTCGACGGCAGCCTGCAGCGCTGCCGCGCGATGGGCAAGGTGGCGGCCCTCGAGGAGCGCCTGGTCGCCGAGCCGTTGCCGGGGCACAGCGGGATCGCCCACACCCGCTGGGCGACCCACGGTCGGCCCAGCGAGGTGAATGCCCATCCCCATCAGTCCGGTGAGCGCCTGGCGGTGGTGCACAACGGCATCATCGAGAACCATGAGGCGCTGCGTCGCGAGCTCGAGGCCGAGGGCTATGCGTTTACCTCCGAGACCGACACCGAGGTGGTGGCCCACCTGCTGGAGCGCGAGAGCCGCCAGGCCGGTGACCTGCTTACCGCGGTGCAGCGGGTGCTGGCCCGGCTGGACGGCGCCTATGCGCTGGGGGTAATCCATGCCGAGGAGCCCGATGTCGTCATCGGTGCCCGCAAGGGCAGCCCTCTGGTGGTGGGCGTGGGCATCGGCGAGGCCTTTCTGGGCTCCGACCCGCTGGCGCTGCTGCAGGTCACCGACCGCTTCATCTACCTGGAGGAGGGGGATGCGGTACGCCTATCCGCCGGCGGGCGCATCGAGGTGTTCGACGCCGAGGGGGCGGCGGTGGAGCGCGAGGTGCAGACCTTCGAGCACGGCGACGGCGCCGCCAGCAAGGGTGACTACCGTCACTTCATGCTCAAGGAGATCCATGAGCAGCCGGCGGTGATCGCTGCCGCCCTGGAGGGCCGTCTGGGTGATCGCTCGGCGCTGGTGGAGAGCTTCGGTCCCGAGGCCGAGGCGCTCTTCCGGCAAGCCAGGCAGATCCATATCGTCGCTTGTGGGACCAGCTACCATGCCGGCATGGTGGCGCGCTACTGGCTGGAGCGCTATGCCGGGATCCCGGTGCAGGTCGAAGTCGCCTCGGAGTATCGCTATCGCCAGGTGGTGGTGCCCGAAGGGACCCTGTTCGTGACCCTCTCCCAGTCCGGCGAGACCGCCGATACCCTGGCGGCGCTGCGCTTCGCCAGGACGGGCGGCTACCTGGCCAGCCTGGCGATCTGCAATGTGCCGGGCAGCTCCCTGGTGCGCGAGTCCGACCTCTCGCTGATGACCCAGGCCGGTCCCGAGATCGGCGTGGCCTCCACCAAGGCCTTCACCACCCAGCTCACCGCCCTGATGCTGCTGACCCTGGCACTGGGTCGTGTCAAGGGGCTCGACGAGGCCGTTCAGGCCGAGGTGGTGACGGCGCTGCGCGGCCTGCCGCGGCTGGTGGAGCGGGTGCTGGAACTGGATCCGGCCATCGAGGCGCTCTCCATGGCCTTCGCCGAGAAGCACCATGCCCTCTTCCTGGGCCGCGGCGCCCACTTCCCCATCGCCCTGGAGGGGGCACTCAAGCTCAAGGAGATCTCCTACATCCACGCCGAGGCCTACCCGGCGGGTGAGCTCAAGCACGGCCCCCTGGCGCTGGTGGACAGCGATATGCCGGTGATCTCCGTGGCGCCCAACGACGAGCTGCTCGACAAGCTCAAGTCCAACCTCCAGGAGGTGCGGGCCCGCGGCGGCGAGTTGTTCGTGTTCGCCGACGAGGGGGTCGGTCTCGAGGCGGCCGATGGCATCCATGTGCTGCATCTTCCCCGGGTCCACGAGGCGCTGGCGCCGATCCTCTATACCGTGCCGCTGCAGCTGCTCAGCTACCACGTGGCGGTGCTCAAGGGCACCGATGTGGACCAGCCGCGCAACCTGGCAAAGTCGGTGACCGTGGAGTAGCCCTCATTCCCCATAGTGCCACCGAGCCTCGCCTGCACCTGGGGCTGCCCATGTGGGCCAATGCCGACTGGCGGGGTGGCCTCTATCCGTCGGGGGGTGGCGGGCTGGAGGAGTACGCCCGGGTATTCTCCGCCGTGGAGGGCAACACCACCTTCTATAGCGGGGCGCCGCGAGCCGAGACGGTGGCCTCCTGGGCCCGTCAGGCACCGCCCGGGTTCCGCTTCTGCTTCAAGCTGCCCGCCGCCCTGACCCATGAGCGGCGGCTGCTCGGTATCGAGTCGGACCTTGACGCCTTTCTCGAGGCCCTGGCCCCGCTGCACGATCGCCTGGGCCCGGTGATGGTTCAGCTTCCCCGGGATTTCGGTGGCGCCGAACTGGGGCAACTGGAAGCCCTGCTGGCACGCTGGCCGACAGGAATTCCCTGCGCCGTGGAGGTTCGCCACAGCGAATTCTTCCACAAGGGGAGGGCCGAGGTCGCCCTGAACAGATTGTTGATAACTCATGGCGCCGACCGCGTGATGCTCGATGTGCGGCCGCTCTTCTCGACGTCTGCCGGTGACCATGCCGGACTGCTCCAGGCCCGGCACGAGAAGCCGAGACGCCCATTACACGTACTTTCCACGGGAAATAGACCCATGGTGCGCTTCATCGGCCATCTCGATGGGGAGATCAACGCGCGCTATTTCGAGGCCTGGATCGAGCGGCTCTGCCTGTGGATAGATCAGGGGAAAACCCCTTTCCTGTTTGTGCATACTCCCGATAATCGCCGGGCACCCCAGCTGGCCAGGCGCCTTCATGAGCGGCTGGCGGCGAGGCTGTCACTGCCGCCGCTGGCCGCCTTTCCCGGCGAGGCACAGGCCAGCCTGTTTGGTCCCTAGGATGGTTCCCGGGGGCACAAGTGTTGCACCCCAAAAGACGCTGGCCATCGGGCGTTTGATCGGATAGTTTTATGGTCCGGAGCGTCTTTATCCCTGGAATTTGACTGGATCTGGCGCCTAACCCGCGTGGATTTTGCGATATTCCGGCGCTCCGGCGCCCGCGGTAGATGGCAACCCGCCGGCTGTCGCGGGCGCAGCGGCAGCGATCCTGCCTGGATCCCTGCCACTCTTGACGGTGTCCCGTGACCCGGGGCGCCCTGGACGTGGCAATGACAAGCACAAGCCGCCATCGCGCCGGATCGGCCGTTGGTGACACGTACACTCAGGGTGAAACATGTCGAAACTCTCCCACGCACAGTGGTCATCGAAGATGGCCTTCATCCTGGCAGCCACCGGTTCGGCGGTGGGGCTGGGCAATATCTGGCGCTTCTCCTACATGGTGGGTGACAGCGGGGGCGCGGCCTTCGTGCTCGTCTACCTGGCCTGTGTGGCCCTGGTGGGGCTGCCGATCCTGGTCGCCGAGTGGCTGATCGGCCGCCGTGGCCAGGAGAACCCGATCAATTCCATGATCGACCTGGCCCGCAAGAGTGGTCGAATGCCGGCCTGGGCGGTGGTCGGCGCCAGCGGCGTGCTCGCCGCCTTCCTGATCCTCTCCTTCTACAGCGTCATCGGCGGCTGGTCGCTCTCCTATACCCTGGGCTCGATCACCGGCCAGTTCAGCGGCCAGGATTCCGACGGCATCGGCGCCCTGTTCAGCGGCCTGCTGGCCAACCCCACCGCCCTGACCCTGTGGCACACCGCCTTCATGGCGCTGGTGATCTTCATCGTCGCCCGCGGCGTGACCAAGGGCCTGGAGGGCGCCGTACGCACCCTGATGCCGGCGCTGGTGATCCTGATGGTAATCCTGGTGATCTACGGCATGACCACCGGGCATTTCGGCGAGGCCATGGCCTTCATGTTCAGCCCCGACTGGAGCGCCATCAGCGGCGAGGTGGTGCTGGCCGCCATGGGCCAGGCCTTCTTCACCCTGTCGCTGGGCATGGGCATAATGATGGCCTACGGCTCCTACCTGGGCGAGGACGTCAGCCTGATCGGCACCGCCCGCACCGTGATCATCTTCGATACCGTCATCGCGCTGCTCGCCGGCATGGCGATCTTCCCCATCGTCTTCGCCAACGGCCTGAGCCCGGGCGAGGGGCCGGGACTGATCTTCGTCACCCTGCCGCTGGCCTTCGGCAACATGGCAGGCGGCACCATCCTCGGCCTGATGTTCTTCCTGCTGTTGACCTTCGCCGCCCTGACCTCGGCTATCTCGCTGCTGGAACCGACGGTGGAACTGCTCGAGGAGCGCACCCCGCTCTCCCGCGTGGCCGCCACCCTGGTGGCCGGCGTGGCGGTCTGGGCGCTGGGCATCGCCGCGCTGATGTCATTCAACGTCTGGAGCGAACTGTCGATCGCGGGCCTGAACATCTTCGACTTCCTGGATACCTTGACCAGCAAGTTCATGCTGCCGCTAACCGGCCTGGGGGCGATCCTGTTCGTGGCCTGGCGCCTCGATCGTGACAGCGTGCTGGGTGAACTGGGTCTCTCCGGTGTCCAGGCCCAGATGTGGCAGGTCGTCGCCCGGGTGGTGGCGCCGATCGGCGTGATCGCGGTATTCGTCTACGGCCTGATCTAGCACGCCGCAGCGATACCTGGGCGAATGCCCCGACGAGCCCCGCCCTGGCGGGGCTCGTCGCGTATCGGGGCTCAGTGCATGGCATCCTCGGCGAGTTCGTCTTCGGGCAGTTCGGCGATGTCACGCGACAGCCGCTTGAACTCGTCATGCAATTCGATGCCGCGCCGGGCACGCAGGTGGCGCTGGGCGGCGGTGCGGCTGCGCTGTTCGTGTTCCTGGACTTCCATGCTCATGAAGATGTCGAGGAGTTCGCTCTTCAGGGAGGTCAACCGTTCGGCCTTGTGCATGATAAACACTCTCCTTGGACGCTACGCGACACTGCATTTATTACTATACCTCACTTGACAGAATGATGACGGCGTGGGCGTTCTTCCACAACGCTGTGCCAACGCTCCCCGCGAAAGGCCGCGCTGCCCATCCTGCATCGCCTTCGGGCATACTGTAAGCAGATACCATGATCGCCCCGTCGCCGCCTTGCGGTGGCCAGCCAAGGAGTTCCGCGTGAGTCGTGCCCTGTTCGATGAGATGAGACGCCGCATGGAGCATTTCCGCCGCTCCGAGCAGAAGGTGGCCCGCTTCGTGCTGCGCAACCCCGAGGAAGTGATCCATATGCGCATCGTCGACCTGGCCACCGAGGCCAAGGTCAGCGAGCCCACGGTGGTGCGTTTCTGCCGGGCGCTGGGCTGCAACGGGTTCCAGGACTTCAAGCTCCAGCTGGCACAGATGCTGGCCACCGGCAGCCAGTTCGCCCAGTTCTCGATGAACGACAGCGACTCGGTGGCGGAATTTTCCCAGAGCATCTTCGACTCCACCGTGGGCACCCTGTTGTCGGTGCGCGATCGCCTCGACAACGAGGCGTTGAGCCGGGCCATCAACGCCCTGGCCATGGCCAACCGGGTGGAGTTCTACGGCTTCGGGGCCTCGGGTGCGGTGGCCTTCGATGCCCAGCACAAGTTCTTCCGTCTGCAGATCTCCACCGCCGCTCATGCCGACCCGCACATGCAGAACATGTCGGCGGTGACCCTCAAGGAGGGTGACGTGGTAGTGGCGATCTCCCAGACCGGACGTACCCGGGCGCTGGTGGCTAGCGTTCGCCTGGCGAAGGAGGCCGGCGCTACCGTGATCGGGCTGTGCCCCAGCGGCTCGCCGCTGGCCGAAGAGGTCACCCTGCCGCTGTATATCGATGTCCACGAGGACACCGAGATCTACACCCCCATGAGCTCGCGCATCGCCCACCTGGTGCTGGTCGACGTGCTCGCCGTGGGTGTGGCCAAGACCCGTGGCCCCAAACTTGCCGAGCAGCTTCGTGAAGTGAAGAAGAGTCTGACACCGCTGCGCTTCCCCGAACCCAAGCCATAAGCTTTAAGCCGTAAGCTATAAGTAAAACCGTTGCCGTTAGTGGGCTGGGATAACCTCGCGGCTTACGGCTTACGGCTTACGGCTTACGGCTTACGGCTTACGGCTTACGGCTCCCGGCCTTGCCGGGGCGGATATGCTAAGCTATCCGCCCATTTTCCGAGCAGCGATGCCTTCCCATGGACGACGTCACGGCGATCCTCGACCACCTGAATGCCGCCCAGCGAGAGGCGGTCAGCGCCCCCCAGGGCAACATGCTGGTACTGGCCGGGGCCGGCTCCGGCAAGACCCGGGTGCTGGTGCATCGCATCGCCTGGCTGATGCAGGCCGAGGGGCTCTCGCCCTACGCGGTGCTGGCCGTGACCTTCACCAACAAGGCGGCGCGCGAGATGCGTACCCGCCTGGAGGCGCTACTGGGCCTCTCGCTGCGCCACGTCTGGGTGGGCACCTTCCACTCCATCGCCCATCGCCTGCTGCGCACCCACTGGCAGGATGCCCGCCTGCCCCAGCACTTCCAGATCATCGACGCCGACGACCAGCTGCGGCTGGTCAAGCGGTTGATCAAGGAAAATGACGTCGACGACGAGCGCTTCCCGCCGCGTCAGGTGCAGTCGTTCATCTCCGGCTGCAAGGAGGAGGGGCTGCGTCCCCACCAGGTGGACGTCCACGGTGACGCCTACCTGAGCCAGATGGTCGAGCTCTACGAGCGCTACCAGCTCACCTGCGAGCGCGGCGGCCTGGTGGACTTCGGCGAGCTGCTGCTGCGCAGCCTGGAGCTGCTGCGCGACAATCCCGCCCTGCTGGCCCACTACCAGGAACGCTTCGCCCATGTGCTGGTGGACGAGTTCCAGGACACCAACACCCTGCAGTACGCCTGGCTCAAGCTGCTCACCGGCATGACCACGCCGATGACGGTGGTGGGTGATGATGACCAGTCGATCTATGGCTGGCGCGGCGCCCGGGTGGAGAATATCCGCCGCTTCGAGCGTGAGTTCACCGCCACGAAGACCGTGCGTCTGGAGCAGAACTACCGCTCCACCAGCGCCATCCTCGAGGCCGCCAACGCCCTGATCAGCCACAACGCCGAGCGCATGGGCAAGACGCTATGGACAGCCGGCGAGCGCGGCGAGCCGATCTCGGTCTATAGCGGCTTCAATGACCTCGACGAGGCGCGCTTCATTGTCGATACCCTGCGTGAACGGGTCGAGGAGGGCGTCAATCGTCGTGAGATCGCCATCCTCTACCGCTCCAACGCCCAGTCGCGGGTGATCGAGGAGACCCTGATCCGTCAGGGCGTGCCCTATCGCATCTACGGCGGCCATCGCTTCTACGAGCGCCTGGAGATCAAGAACGCCCTGGCCTACCTGCGCCTGCTGCTCAACCGCGACGACGACGCCTCCCTGGAGCGGGTGATCAACGTGCCGGCCCGCGGCATCGGTACCCGCACCGTGGAGCTGCTGCGCCAGCGTGCCCGGGAGGCCGGCGTCTCGCTGTGGCAGGCGCTCCATGACGGCCTGGCCGATGGCTCCCTCAAGGGGCGGGCCGGCAGCGCCCTGCAGGCCTTCGCCGACCTGATCGACGCCCTGGACAACGACAGTGCCGGCCTGGCGCTGCACGAGATCATCGACCATGTCATCGCGCGTACCGGCCTGCTCGAGCACCACCGCAACGAGCGGGGCGAGAAGGGCCAGGCCCGGGTCGAGAACCTCGAGGAGCTGGTCACCGCGGCCAAGGCCTTCACCCAGGGCGAATCCTTCGACCCGCCCGAGGCCGGGGAGGGCGCGGTGGCGCTGGAGGCCTTCCTCTCCGAGGCGGCGCTCAACGCCGGCGAGCACGAGGCCGACGAGTTCGAGGACAGCGTGCAGCTGATGACCCTGCACTCCGCCAAGGGGCTCGAGTTCCCGGTGGTGTTCATCGCCGGGGTGGAGGAGGGGCTCTTCCCCCATCGCATGTCTGTCGAGGAGCCGGGGCGCCTCGAGGAGGAGCGCCGCCTCTGCTACGTGGGCCTGACCCGCGCCATGCACAAGCTCTACCTGACCCACGCCGAGATTCGCCGGCTTCACGGCAAGGAGACCTTCCAGCGCGCCTCGCGCTTCCTGCGCGAGATTCCCGAGGAGTACCTGGAGGAGGTGCGCCTGCGCGGTCAGGTGTCGCGGCCGGTGACCGCCTCGCGCCCTGCCGGACTGCGCCAGAGCGAGGTCAACGGCGGCGACGACCTGCCCTCCCTCTCGCTGGGCCAGCGGGTGCGCCATCCGGTATTCGGCGAGGGGGTGATCCTCAACGCCGAGGGCGAGGGGCCCCGGGCGCGGGTGCAGGTCAGCTTCGAGGGCGAGGGGGACAAGTGGCTGGTGCTGGGCTTCGCCAAGCTGACGCCACTGTGATCGCTGTGGCGGCATGACCTTCCGTTGACGTCCACGACAGGCGGGCAGCTTGTGAGCGGGTTCCGCCCTGGAGCATACTGTTCCGCGGACACTGCCACGGCCAAGTCTCGTTCCGTGGCCCTATATAATAAGCTTTCGGAGTCATGCCGCATGCAACGCCGTCTCTTTCTCAAGAACAGCATCAAGACGCTAGGCGCCGGCGCCGCCGGTATCGCCGCCGCCCCCTTCGTTTCTACCGCCAATGCCCAGGAGACCATCACCTGGGACATGGTCACCTCATGGCCCAAGAACTTCCCCGCGCTCGGCACTGGGGCCAACGACTTTGCCCAGCGCATCGAGACCCTATCCAATGGCCGCATGCGGATTCGCGTGCACGGCGCCGGTGAGCTGGTTCCCGCCCTGGAGGTCTTCGATGCCGTGGCCGCCGGCACCGCCGAGATGGGCCACTCCGCTTCCTATTACTGGCGTGGCAAGGTGGCCGCGGCGCAGTTCTTCACCGCCGTGCCCTTCGGCATGAATACTCAGGAGACCAACGCCTGGCTCTATCACGGTGGCGGCCAGGAGCTGTGGGACGAGGTCTATGCCAAGCACAACCTCAAGCCCTTCCCGGTGGGTAACACCACCACCCAGCCCGGTGGCTGGTTCAAGAAGGAGATCAACTCCCTCGAGGACCTGCAGGGGATCAAGCTGCGCCTGCCCGGCCTGGCCGGCGAGGCGATGAACCGTATCGGCGTCACCACCGTCAATATGCCGGGCTCGGAGATCTTCACCTCCATGCAGACCGGGGTACTGGATGCCGCCGACTGGGTCAGCCCCTACAACGACCTGGCCTTCGGCCTGCACCAGGTGGCCGACTACTACTACACCTCGGCCTGGAACGAGCCCAGTGCGATCCTCGAAGGGACGGTCAACCTGGATGCCTGGAACGCGCTTCCCGACGACCTCAAGGCGGTGGTGACCGAGGCGGCCCGGGCGTCCAACCTGGCGATGATCAGCGAGTTCACCTTCCGCAACGCCCAGGCCCTGGAGACCCTGGTCGACGAGCATGGTGTAGAGCTGCGCAGCTTCCCCGAGGATGTGATGAAGGCGCTCTATGAGGCCTCCCAGGAGGTGATCGCCGAGCAGGTCGAGAACGATGCGGACTCGAAGAAGGTCCATGACTCCTACGTCGCCTTCCAGAAGCTGGTGCGGCCCTCCAACGACGCCGGCGAGTTCGCCTACCTCAAGGCCCGCGAGGCGGTCGGTGCCTGAGCGAGTCGTTCATCGCGACCGGGCCGGTCCGGCAACACACAGAGGGGGCGCCGAATGGCGCCCCCTCTGGTTTGTGCTCGTCCGGTTTGTGCTCGTGGCCGGCCGGCTCATGTCTCGCGCCGCACCGCACGGATGCGTCCCTTGTCATCCATGGCCACCATCACGAAGCGCGCCTCGGTGACCTTGTGGAGCTCGTCGGAGTTGCGCTCATGGGGTTGGCGGATCCACACCTCGACATCGATGCGAATGGAGCTGTGGCCGATCTCCACCAGGCGGGTGAAGATGTTCACCATGGAACCGACCCGCACGGGGCAGAGGAAGTCCATGGCCTCGATGGCCACGGTGGCGGTGCGGCCATTGGCCTCCCGGTCGGCGGCCAGCTCGGCGGCCTGATCCATATGGGCGACCAGCCAGCCGCCGGCGATATCGCCGTGGAGGTTGGTGTCCTGGCGACTGGCCAGCAGCTTGAGGGTGAGCTCGCCCCGTGGACGGGGGCTGTCATCGAGGTCTGTCATGAAGGTGTCATCATCCTGGCTTGTTATTGGGGGCGAGACCGCGGCCCATGGTAAACCCAGCCCGGTCCGCCCTCCAGCCCTGTCCGGCCAGTCGGGTACGATGGGGTATCATGCGCCGGAGAAGCAACGATCGGTGGAGGCTGAATGGCGGTAATCGACAGGCCCAGACGAGGGCACAGACGAGGGCGCTGGTCGGCGCTGCTGCTGGGCGGGCTGCTGAGCCTGATGGCGGCAAGGCTGCCGGCGGACGACGTCGTCGGTCCCCTGGGCGCGGTAGGTTCGGATACCCTGGCGGGGCTCATGCTGAGCTGGGGCGAACTGCTTACCGAACGCCACCCGGGCGTTCGCCTGCAACTCCAGGCCAGCGGCTCGGCCAGCGCCCCTGCCGCCCTGGCGGCAGGTACCACGCGCCTGGGCCCCATGTCGCGGTCCATGAACGAGTTCGAACGCGAGGCCTTCATCGAACGCCACGGCTATCCTCCCGTGGAGCTGGAGATTGCCCGCGATGCCCTGGCGGTCATCGTGCATCGCCACAACCCGCTGGCGAGCCTCAGCCGACGGGAGCTGGATGCCATCTTCTCCGAGTCGCGCCGCTGTGGCGGCGAGCGCTCCATCGAGCGCTGGAGTCAACTCGGAGTGACGCTGCCGGGTGATCGCATCGTGCTGCATGGGCGCAACGTCGCCTCGGGTACCCACGACCTCTTCCGCCTGCGGGCGCTGTGTGGCGGCAGCTACCGGGTGGATCTCAACGAGCACCCCGGTTCGGCGGCCGTGGTGGCCGCGGTGGCCGCCGAGCCCTCGGCCATCGGTTTCGCCGGCCTCAACCACCTGACCGCCGGCGTCAAGGCGGTGACACGCCGCGACGCGGCAGGCGAGGCCGCCTCGCCCACGCCGCAGGCGGTCCGCCGCGGCGACTATTCGCTGTCGCGCTCCCTCTATCTCTACCTTAACCTGCCTCCCGGCGGTGCCTTGCCAGGGCCGGAGCATGCCTTCCTTGAGCTGGTGTTCTCCCCGCTGGGACAGACAGTGGTGGAGGAGCAGGGCTTCGTCGTCCTGACCGAGGAACGTCTGGCCGAGCAGCGCGAATGGCTGGACTCGCTGCCGCCCGTCGAGTAGCGCTGTCACGTGATTGTCACCACAGTGTCGTAAAGTGGTGCCTTCACTCCTTCTCCAACGCCCATGAGTGGTCATGAAAGATCCTCGTCCTCCCCTCTCCCTGCGTCTGCGACGCCGCCGCGTGCGTGACCGCCTGGCGACCCTGCTGATTACCGCGGGGGGCGTCGGCGTGGTGGTCTCGGTGCTGGCCATCGGGGTGTTCCTGGCCCTGGAGGTGGTGCCGCTGTTCCTGGGGGCCGATGCCCTGAGCCCCCGTGAGCTATGGGGTCCCCAGCCGGTGGAGGGATATGCCGAGCCCCAGCATCGCTGGCGGCCCGAGCCCCTGATCGAGGGGGATACGACCCATTTCGGCATGGCGCCGCTCGTCTGGGGCACCCTAAAGGCCGCGCTCTGGGCGCTGCTGTTCGCGGTACCCCTGGCACTGGGAGCCGCCATTCACTCGGCCCTCTACATGCCGCGTCGCCTGCGTACCCGCCTGAAGCCCACCCTGGAGCTGATGGAGGCGCTGCCCGGGGTGGTGATCGGTTTCGTGGCCGGCATATTGCTGGCGCCCTGGGTGGAGCGCCATCTCGCGGGTTCCCTGGCGCTGCTGGTGGCCCTGCCGCTGGGGATGGTGGCCGCCGGTGGTCTCCGGGCGCTGCTGCCCATGCCGCTGCGCGTGCGACTCTCGCCCGGCTGGGCGGGGCTGTGGCTGATGCCCTGGCTGGTGCTGGTGGGGGTCGCGACCCTGTGGCTGGCACCGGCCATCGAGGCCGCGCTGTTCGGCGGCGACCTGCGCGGCTGGCTCGCCGATACCCTGGATCTCGACTATGCCGCGCGCAATGCCATGGTCGTCGGCCTGGCCATGGGCTTCGCGGTGATTCCCGGCATCTATGCCCTGGCCGAGGATGCCCTGGCCGGGGTGCCCGGCAGTCTCGGCGAGGGGGCCCAGGCGCTGGGGGCCACTCGCTGGCAGACGCTCTGGAAGGTGTTGCTGCCCGCCGCCGCGCCGGGCATCTTCAGTGCGATCATGATCGGCGCCGGTCGTGCGGCGGGGGAGACCATGATCGTGCTGATGGCGAGCGGCAATACCGCCCTGATGAGCATCAACCCGCTGGAGGGGTTGCGCTCGCTGTCGGCCACCATCGCCATCGAACTGCCGGAGGCCGCCGTCGGCGGCACCCACTACCGGCTGCTGTTCCTGGCGGCACTGGTGCTGTTCGCCTTCACCTTCCTGGTCAACACCCTGGCCGAGGGGGTGCGCACTCGACTGCGGCGCCGCTACCGGCGGCTGGAGGGCGGTACATGAGGACCCTGTGGCGCCGGCGTGGCGAAGGCCCCTGGCCATGGCTGGCCGCCGGCAGCGTGGCGCTGTCGCTGCTGATGCTGCTGGCACTGCTGTTGCTGCTGGCGATCCGTGGCCTGGGCCACTTCTGGCCTGCCGAAGTGGCCCTGGTGGCTCTCCAGGATGGTCAGCCCTTCGCCGGGGTGGCGGTGCGCGAGGAGCAGATTCCCGGCGAGGAGACGCGTGAGCGGCTCTATTTTACCGGCAACCGCGACCTGGACGGCGATCGCTGGCGCTGGGTCGAGGTGAGTGCCATCGCCGATATCCGCCACCCCGCCGAACTGGTGGTGCTGCAGCGCAGCCGCTGGGGAGAGTTCCACGGCCGGCTGGTGGCTGTCACCGGTGGCGGCGAGCACCACACCGGCGAGGCGGCCTGGCCTGCCCTGCAGGCGCGGCTATCCGAACTCGACGTCCTGCGCGACGAGCGCGACCGGCTGCGCGACGATGTGGTGGTGCCCCTGGTCCGGCGCCTCGACAACGCCGGGAACCTCGCCGACGCGGATTTCCGTGCGGCCCTGGCCGCGGCCAATGCACGGATCCGCGAGCTCCAGTCGGCCATGGGTGACGACATCCTGATACTGGAGAGTGTCGACGGGCGCCGCATCGAGCAGCCGCTGGATCTCGTGCTGCGTGCCTGGCGCCCCAATGCCATGTCGCCGTTAGACAAGCTCGGCGCCTGGGCAGGGGGCGTATGGCTCTTCCTCTCCGAGGGGCCGCGCGCCGCCAACAGCGCCGGCGGGGTATGGCCGGCGATCTTCGGCACCGTGCTGATGGTGCTGCTGATGTCGCTGGTGGTGACCCCCTTCGGGGTGCTGGCGGGGATCTACCTGAACGAGGTGGCCCATCAGGGGCCTCTCACCCGGCTGGTGCGCATCGGGGTGCGCAACCTGGCCGGGGTACCCGCCATCGTCTACGGGGTGTTCGGGCTCGGGGTGTTCGTCTATGGCATCGGCGGCACCCTGGACGAGTGGTTCTTTTCCGAGTCACTCCCGTCGCCCACCTTCGGCACCGGCGGCCTGTTGTGGGCCTCGCTGACCCTGGCATTGCTGACCCTGCCGGTGGTGATCGTGGCCACCGAGGAGGGGCTGGCCCGGGTGCCCGACCACCAGCGGGAGGGGGCCCTGGCGCTGGGCGCCACGCGCATGGAGATGCTGACCCGGGTGGTGCTGCCGATGACCCTGCCTGCCATGCTGACCGGGATGATCCTGGCCGTGGCCCGGGCCGCCGGCGAGGTGGCGCCGCTGATGCTGGTGGGCGTGGCCAAGCTGGCACCCCAGGTGCCGGTGGACGGCGACTTTCCCTTCCTGCATCTTGAGCGCAAGTTCATGCATCTGGGCTACCACATCTATGACGCGGCCTTCCACGGCGATGACGTCCAGGCCGCGATGCCGCTGGTCTTCGCCACGGCGTTGCTGCTGGTGCTGGTGATCCTGGTGCTTAACCTGACTGCAATATTCCTGCGTCATCATCTGAGGGCGCGTCATGGGGCGCCGTCGCGCTGGTAGCGCCGGTCCCGGGGAGAGCCTGTTTCGTGTCCTTTTTCACCTCGTCATCCGCCGCCGGCGGGCCGATCATCGATTTCGCGGCCGCCGAGAGCAGCCTGGAGATCGCTGGCCTGAGCCTCGCCTATGGCGAGAAGCCGGCGCTGCGCGATCTCACGCTGCGTATTCCGCGGCATCGGGTGACGGCCTTCATCGGGCCCTCGGGGTGCGGCAAGTCGACCCTGCTGCGTGCCCTCAATCGGCTCCACGACCTCAACGAGGAGGTGGTGCGGCGCGGCGAGATCCGTCTCGAAGGGCAGGATATCCACGCCCCGCAGGTGGACGTGGCGGAGTTGCGGCGTCGGGTGGGCATGGTGTTCCAGGCACCCAACCCCTTCCCCATGTCGATCTATGACAACGTGGCCTTCGGTCTGCGCCTGCAGGGCGGCATGCGCAAGCGCGAGATGGACGATACGGTCGAGTGGGCCCTGCACTCGGCGGCGCTGTGGGAAGAGGTGAAGGATCGCCTGCGCGCCTCGGCGTGGACCCTCTCCGGCGGCCAGCAGCAGCGCCTGGTGATCGCCCGTACCCTGGCCGTGCAGCCCGAGGTGCTGCTGCTCGACGAGCCGGCCTCGGCGCTGGATCCGATCTCGACCCTGAAGATCGAGGAGCTGATCCGTAACCTGAAGTCGCGGCTCAGCCTGGTACTGGTCACCCACAACATGCAGCAGGCGGCCCGGGTCTCCGACTACACCGCCTTCCTGCAGCAGGGTGAGCTGGTGGAGTACGGCCCCACTCAGACGTTGTTCACCAATCCGCGCCTGCGGCGCACCGAGAACTACATTACCGGGCGCATGATCTGACCGGTCCGGCCCCAAGGAGAGTCCCATGGACATCAGCAGCGATATCCACAGCCAGCATATTTCCCGGCAGTTCAACCAGGAGCTCGAGGAGCTCAAGACCCACCTGATGGCGATGGGGGGGCTGGTCGAGAAGCAGGTTCAGGACGCAGTCACTGCCCTGCTCGAGGGCGATTCCGCGCTGGGCCGCCAGGTGGTCGAGAATGACCGTGCGGTCAACGATATGCAGATCAAGATCGACGCGGAGTGTACCCAGGTGCTGGCGCGCCGCCAGCCCACCGCCTCCGACCTGCGCCTGGTGCTGGCGGTGATTCGTGCCGGCTCCGACCTGGAGCGCATCGGTGACGAGGCGAGCAAGATCGCCCGCAACGCCTGCGAGCTGATCGACGGCGACAACGGCAGCCGCGGCTTCGTCGAGGTGCGCATGATCAGCGAGCATGTGCGGCGCATGGTGCGTGACGCCCTGACCTCCTTTGCCCGCTTCGACACCGAGCTGGCGCTCAAGCTGGTCCACGAGGATGAGCAGGTCGACAACGAGTACCAGAGCGCCATGCGTTCGCTGATGACCTTCATGATGGAGGATGCCCGCTCGATCTCGCCGGTGCTCAGCCTGATGTGGATCCTGCGTGCCCTGGAGCGTATCGGTGACCACGCCAACAACCTGGCCGAGTACGTGGTCTACCTGGTCAAGGGCATGGATATCCGCCACACCGACCCCGAGGACCTCGACGCCGAGGCGATCTCGCGCAGGGATTGACCTCGGGCGGCGATTCATCGTCAATAGCGCAGGCCATCGCCACAGGGTGATGGCCTGCTTTCATTGGTCGTCGCTCTCGCAAGGAACTGCAATGCTTGATGCCTTCACGGCCCTGGCCCGTGGTACCCGTCTGGTCTACGGGGCCGGCCTGCGCCGCTACGTATTTGCTCCCATCGCTGTGAACCTGCTGGTCTATGTCGCCATGCTGTGGTTCGTGCTGGCCAACTTCGGCAGCTGGCTGGACCACTGGATGGCCATGGTGCCCGGCTGGCTCGCCTGGCTGGAGTGGCTGATCTGGCCACTGTTCGTGCTCAGCCTGGTGCTGGCGGTGTTCTTCACCTTCACCCTGGTGACCCATATCATCGCCGCGCCCTTCTACGGTTTCCTGGCCGAGAAGGTGGAGGTCGCCGCCACCGGACGGGCGCCCCTCGACGACCGTGGCTTGGCCAAGACTGCGGTGGATGCGCTGGGCCGCGAGATGGTCAAGCTCGCCTACATCCTGCCGCGCATGGCGGTACTGTTCGTGATCAGCTGGATCCCGGTGGTCAACCTGGCAGCACCGCTGCTGTGGGCGCTGTTCTCGGCCTGGATGATGGCGATCACCTACCTCGATTACCCCATGGACAACAACAAGGTGAGCTTCGCCGACATGCGGCGCCGCCTGAAGTCTCGCTGGTGGCCGACGCTGAGCTACGGTGGCGGGGTCACCCTGATCACCTGGATCCCGCTGGCCAACCTCTTCCTGCTGCCCGGGGCGGTGGCTGCTGGAGTGCTGATGTGGGATGGCCACTACCGGAACCTGCCGGCGCGCCGCGGCTGAGGCGTCAGCCGGCGTGGGTGCCGGTTGCCAGCCGGGTGGCGGGGAAGACGCAGCGGAAGGTGGCTCCCTGGTGGGGTCGGGAGTCGATCTCCAGATGGGCGTCGTGGCGCAGCAGCACATGCTTGACGATGGCCAGGCCCAGGCCGGTACCTCCGGTCGCCGCGCTGCGCCCCTTGTCGACCCGGTAGAAGCGCTCGGTAAGGCGCGGGATATGCACCGGATCGATGCCCTCGCCGTCATCGATCACCTCCAGGCAGGAGCCGTGGTCGGGGCCTGGGCGCCAGCTCAGGGTGATATGGCTGCCCTCAGCGGTATAGCGCACAGCGTTGAAGGCCAGGTTGGAGAGGGCGCTGCGGACCTCCTGCTCGCTGCCCGTCAGGGCCCGCGGCTCCTTGAGCTCCACCGCGATGACATGGCGCCCGCCGGAGAGCGCTTCGGCGTCGCGCCTGACGCTCTCCAGCAGTGCGGACATGTCCAGTGGCACATGGTCGGCGCCGCCGCGGTCGATCTCCAGTCGCGACAGCAGCAGCAGGTCCTGGACCAGGTTCTGCATGCGGGTGGTCTGCTCCTGCATGCTGGCGAGGCCGCGCCCCAGACGGGGGGGGAGCAGCTCGGCCTGGTCGGCATAGGTCTCCAGGTAGCCGGCGAGCACCGTGAGCGGCGTGCGCAGCTCATGGGAGACGTTGGCCACGAAGTCGCGGCGCATCTCCTCCAGGCGGTGCAGGCGGGTGATATCGCGGGCCATCAGCAGGCGCTCGTCGTCACCGTAGAGGGTGATCTGGAACTGCAGGATCATGCGCTCGTCGATGGGCGAGGGCAGGGTCAGGGGTTCGCGGTAGTCGCGACGGTGGAAGTAGTCGACGAAGCGTGGGTCGCGCAGCAGGTTGGTGATGTGGTGACCGCGATCCAGCGCCGCCTTCAGCCCCAGCATCTGCTCCGCAGCGCTGTTCCACCACTCCATGTCGCCATGGCGGTCGAGCATCACCACGCTGTCGCGCATCGCCTCGGAGGACTCCTGGATACGCCGCAGGGTGCTGAGCAGCCGCCCCTGGGTGATGCGCTGGCCCTTCTGATAGCGGTAGAGGCGGTCCATCAGGTCGCCCCACAGCCCCGCGGCCGAGGGCGGCTCCGCCTGGGTGTCATGGGTCAGCCAACGGTAGAGGCTGCGCAACTGATGGAGGTGGTAGGCGAGGCACAGCGCGAGGCCCAGGGACAGTCCGGCGCCCGGTGCGCCCAGCGGCCAGCCGATCGCCAGGCCCAGGCCAGCCAGCAGAAGAAGACGCCACAGCTCGCGCTTCCAGAGCCTCACATCAGGCCTTGGCGGAGAACCGGTAGCCGGTGCCGCGCACCGTCTGTACCAGATGCTGGTGGCGCTCGCCCAGCGCCTTGCGCAGGCGGCGGATATGCACGTCGACGGTACGCTCCTCGACGTAGACGTTGCCGCCCCACACCTGGTCCAGCAGCTGGCTGCGGGTGTAGGCGCGCTCCTGGTGGGTCATGAAGAACTGCAACAGGCGGTACTCGGTGGGACCCATCTCGAGCCCCTGGCCGTCGGCGCTGACCCGATGGCTGACCGGGTCGAGCAGCAGTCCCTCCACCTCCACCGGGTCCTCGACGCCGCGCGGTGTGGCGCGGCGCAGCACGGCCTTGAGGCGCGCCACCAGCTCGCGGGGCGAGAAGGGCTTGGTGATGTAGTCATCGGCGCCGGACTCGAGCCCCTGGATCTTGTTGTCCTCCTCGCCCTTGGCGGTGAGCATGATGATCGGCAGCTCGGCGGTGGTCTCCTCGCGCTTGAGGCGCCTCGCCAGCTCGATGCCGCTGGTGCCTGGCATCATCCAGTCGAGCAGCAGCAGGTCGGGCTGGTGGTCCACCACCATGGCGTGGGCGGTCTGGGCGTTGTCCGCCTCGAGCACACGATAGTCGGCCATCTCCAGCGCCATCGCGATCATCTCGCGGATCGGCGCCTCATCGTCGACGATCAGTACGGTCTTGGCGGTCATCCTGAAGCCTCGGGTCAATGACGGGTCGATGTCGATTGCACCACGCCATTATGACACTGGAGTGACAGCACTGCCCTACTGGATGCCCGGCCACAGGCTCAGGGCGATGCCGGCGAACACCAGCAGCCCCGACCAGTAGTTGTTGAGGAAGGCCCGGAAGCAGGGCTCGCGTTCGCGTTCGCGGATCAGCCAGTGCTGCCAGGCGAAGGTGGCGGCCATGGCCGCCAGGCCCAGCCAGAAGAAACCGCCCAGGTCGAGCCGTGCCCCGGCCCAGGCCAGCAGCGCCAGCGTCACCAGCTGCAGCAGGCCGATCATGAAGCGGTCGGCGCCGCCGAACAGCACCGCGGTGGACTTGATGCCGATCTTCAGGTCGTCGTCGCGGTCGACCATGGCGTACTGGGTGTCGTAGGCCACGGTCCATACCACATTGGCGGCGAACAGCAACCACGCCTCGAAGGGCACCTGGCCGAGTACCGCGCCGAAGGCCATGGGGATCGCCCAGGAGAAGGCGGCCCCCAGGAAGAGCTGGGGCAGGTGGGTGTAGCGCTTCATGAAGGGGTAGATGAAGGCCAGGATCAGGCCGCCGATCGACAGCAGGACCGTGAACAGGTTGGTGAACAGCACCACCACGAAGGCCGCGAGCACCAGCAGCAGGAACAGCGCCTGGGCCTCGCCTTCGCTGATGCGGCCGGTGGCCAGGGGGCGATCCAGGGTCCGCTTGACGTGGCCGTCGAAGTGGCGGTCGGCGTAGTCGTTGACCACGCAGCCGGCGGCGCGCATCAGGTAGACGCCGGCGACGAAGATCAGCAGCAGGTGGCGCTCCGGCAGGCCCTCGGCGGCTACCCACAGCGCCCACAGGGTGGGCCACATCAGCAGCCAGGTGCCGATGGGGCGGTCGAGGCGCATCAGGCGCAGGAAGTCGGGTATCCGGGCCAGGCCCGTGGGGCGCATCAGGGAGCGGTCCATCTCTACCTCGCGGTGGGTTGTGGAGTGGGGGGATGCGCTGACTGGGCTGTTCCGGTGATACGCCTTCGAGGAGGCGCTGTGAACCCTTCCCTGGGCGCTACCGACGCCTTCCCTGGCGTAGGACCTCCTCTTCGGCGTATCCCCGGCGCCCCTGGGCATCGGGAATCCCAGAGCCTAGCGCGAAGGCAGGCCGAGGTCATCCGCCATGGCGTCGAGGAACCATTCCTGCACCAGCACGCGGAAGTCGCCGTGGCGAAACACCGAGCGGCGTCCCCAGGGCCCGCGGTCCGGGTGGAAGCCGGCAGGGGCGCGGGTCACCTCGATCTCTCCGCGCTCGAGGTCCGGCTGGCGGAACAGCCAGCTGCCCAGGGAGCGTTTGCCGAGATGCTCCAGGTCATGGGCGGGCAGCCCCTCAAGGGGGGCCACCGAACGCGCCACCACCCAGGGTGATTCGCCCAGGCACAGCGCGACCTCGCGCAGCCAGGCCTGGCGTCCCGGTGGCAGGGCGAGGGCCTGGGCCTCGTCGCGCCGCGGGGTTCCGGTACGCTGGTCGAGCAGCTGGACCTGGAAGGGGCGCGGCCGACCGGCCTCGGTGAGTCGCAGGGTCAGAGAATCCCGGGAGCCGACCCAGCGCCGCCAGGCGGGGCTCATGGAGGGCCGCGCCGCGGCCAGCGGCAGCCAGCGCACCGGACCGGGCAGGGCGTGAGGTGTGGAATCGGGCACCACGGGCTCCGTGTCCATCCTTGGGGCCGGGTAGTGTACCATGCGCCACCATCCCCCTTCCTCGACGAGGAGACCCATGAGCGCCCCCTTGACCATCCTCGGCAGCGGCATGGCGGGCCTCGGCCTGTTGCGCCAGCTGCGCGCCCTTGACACCGAGCGACCGGTGACCCTGATCACCGCCGACAGCGGCGACGACTACTCCAAGCCGCTGCTCTCCACCGGCTTCGCCAAGGGGCTGCCGCCCGAGCGGCTTGCCGCCCGCAGCGCCCTGGCGATCGCCGAGTCCCTGAACGCGGTGGTGCGAACCTATACCCGGGTCGAGGCCATCGACACCCGGGCCCATACCCTGCGCATCGGCGAGGAGCGGCTGGACTACGGGGAGTTGGTGCTGGCCGCCGGGGCGGCACCGGTCGCCCCCTTCGACGTGCCCGAGGCCCTGGCCGGACGGGTGATGACGGTCAACGACCTGGACGATTACCGAGCCTTCCACGCCGCAGTGAGCGACCTGGGCCGGCCGGCCCGGGTGGCCATCGTGGGTGCCGGCCTGGTGGGCTGCGAGTTCGCCAACGACCTGCTGGCCGGCGGCCATCGGGTGAGTCTGGTGGCACCGGAGGCCGCGCCGCTGCCGCGCCTGCTTCCCGAGCCGCTGGGGCGAGCGCTGGGCGAGGCCTTCCGGGACGCCGGCATGGGCCTGCACCTGGGCGCGGGGGTCGTGGGACTCCAGGCCGAGGGCGGCGATGCGCTGGTATGTCTCGAGGACGGCACTGCCGTGGTGGCCGACCTGATCCTGTTGGCCACCGGCCTGTCGCCCCGCACGGCGCTGGCCGAGGCGGCGGGCCTCGTGGTCAGCGCCGCGGGAATCCACACCGACCGGACCCTCGCCACCTCGGCGCCGGATGTCTATGCGCTGGGCGATGTGGCCTGCGTCGAGGGGGTCAACGCCATGTACGTGCAGCCGCTCCAGGCCTCCGCCCGGGCCCTGGCCCGCACCCTCGCCGGCACGCCCACAGCGGTGCGTTACGGCGCCTGGCCGGTACTGGTCAAGACGCCGTTGCTGCCGGTGGTGGCGCTGCCCCCCACCCAGGCCCCGGCACGCTGGCGTATCGAAGGCGAGGCGGGGGATCTCACCGCCCTGGCCGAGGCCGAGGACGGACGTTTGATCGGATTTGCGTTGACAGGGGCCTGCGTGCGTCGGAAAGTCGAACTGGCGCGGGCTGCGCCGGCGTTGCTAGGCTAGGTCAGCGGTGACGGCTCGATGCGGTTGCCGCCGAGTGCCTTTCGACGCCGTTCGCCCGTCGCCCGGCAAGAGACCGGGTGAACGGCGAGCGTCGTCTGCCATGACAACAACATCCCGCGCGATGCGCCGGGATCCAGTGCCAACACCAGGAGGGTTGTATGCGTAAGCCAGAACTCGCGGCGGCGATTGCCGAGCGTGCCGATCTGTCCAAGGACAAGGCGAGCCAGGTGCTCAATGTCATTCTCGACGAGATCACCGGGAGTGTCGCCCAGGGTCAGGATGTCGCGTTGATCGGCTTCGGTACCTTCGCCGTGCGCGAGCGCGCCGCGCGCACCGGCAAGAATCCCCAGACCGGTCAGCCACTGACCATTCCGGCCAGCAAGACCGTGGCCTTCAAGCCGGGCAAGGGCCTCAAGGACGCCGTGGCCAAGTGATCCTGGTACGCCTGGCCCGCCTTCGGCGCCGGGCGTCTTCGCTTCCACCCTCCAGGGATCCGGTGGTGATCACATGAAGCTGAAACTGATGCTCTGGGTGCTGGGCTGGCTGCTCACCCGCGCCCTGCGTCGCAAGCCCCGCTTCCGCGAACTGCTCGGCGAGATGCGCGGCCTCGACTGGGGGGTGGCCACCGAGGACCTCTCCATCGCCCGCCACTATCGCATGTCGCCCCGTGGCATCGAGCATGGTCGCGGCCTGCCCGTGGATCTCGACCTGGAGCTGCGCTTCGAGGATGCGGCCACCGCGCTCGAGGTGCTGCGCAAGCCGACCCAGCAGGTCTTCCTCGACGGCATGATGGATGGGCGCGTGCGCCTGGTCGGCGACGCCGCCGATCTCCAGCGTCTGCAGAAGCTGCTGCGCCACCTCTGACCGCGGGAGATCCGTGCCCGCCATGTCCCCCTCCCTGGTCCTGCGCCGCTTCTGGACCCTCGAGCCTGCCGCTTACAGCCTGCGGGTCTTCATCGCCCTGGCCGGTATCACGCTGCTGTGCTGGTGGCGCGGCGACATGGCCAGCCTGATTCCGCTGTTCCTGGGTGCCATCGCCAGTGCCCTGGCCGAGACCGATGACGACTGGCCCGGCCGGCTTGCCGCCCTGCTGGTCACCCTGGCCTGCTTTGTGCTGGCCTCCCTGGCGATGGAACTGCTCTTTACACACCCCTGGCCCCTGGTGGTGACCCTGGGCCTGGCGGCCTTTGGCATGACCATGCTCGGCGCGGTCAGCCAGCGCTACGCGACCATCGCCAATGCCACCCTGATCCTGACCATCTACACCCTGATCAGCCTCGAGCAGCGCGGCAGCCCGGCGCTGGGCGAACTGTGGCGTGAGCCGGCGCTGCTGGTGGCCGGTGCCGCCTGGTATGGCGCGATCTCCGTGGCGTGGTGTGCGCTCTTCTCGCGTCAGCCGCTGCAGCTGGCCATGGCGAGGGTCTATCGCGAGCTGGCCCGCTACCTCGGACTCAAGGCGGCGCTCTTCGAGCCGTTGCGCGGGCTGGATGTGGAGGGTCGCCGCCTGGCGCTGGCTCGCCAGAACGGCCGGGTGGTGGAGGCCCTCAACGACGCCAAGGAGCGCCTCTTTCGTCGCCTGGAGGGGCAGCGCGCCTCGCCGCGGTTGGCGCGCTACCTGCGTCTCTACTTCATCGCCCAGGATATCCACGAGCGGGCCAGCTCCTCCCACTCCCCCTATGCCGAGCTGGCCGAGGCCTTCTTCCATCACGACGTGCTGTTCCGCGTCCAGCGGGTGCTCCAGGCCCAGGGCGAGGCGTGCCGGACCCTGGCCCGGGGCCTGCTGCTCAAGCGCTCCTTCGACCTGGCCCCCAGTGAGCAGGCGCTGGTCGACCTGGAGGCCTCCCTGGTGCACCTGCGGGGGACGATATCCGACGAGAGCCAGCCGTTGCTGCCCCCCCTGGGGGCCGTGGCCGATAATCTGGCAACCCTGGAGCGAGCCCTGGCCGGGGCGCGCCATCCGGAGCTCGGCGAGGGGGACGATGATGCACTCCATGACCGCACCCCCCGGGGCCTGGGTGACGTGGTCGAACGCCTTCAGGCCCAGCTGACCCCACGCTCGCCGGTGTTCCGTCACGCCGTGCGCCTGGCTGCCACCCTGGTCGCTGGCTATGCGGTCCTGCACCTGATCCATCCCACCCAGGGCTACTGGATCCTGCTGACCAGCCTGTTCGTCTGCCGGCCCAGCTTCGGCGCCACTCGGCGCTTCCTGTGGCAGCGCATCCTTGGGACGGTGCTGGGGCTAGTGGTGGGCTGGGCGCTGATCAGCCTGTTCCCGTCGCCGGCGCTCCAGGCGGCGATCGCGGTGGTCGCCGGGGTTGCGTTCTTCGCCCTGCGCGGGCGCCACTACACCCTGGCCACGGGGGCGATCACCCTGATGGTGCTGAGCTGCTTCAATCAGGTGGGGGATGGTTTCGGGCTGATCTGGCCGCGTCTCCTGGATACCCTGCTGGGCGCCGGCATCGCCGGGCTTGCCGTGCTGACAATCCTGCCCGACTGGCAGGGCAGGCGGCTGCATCGTCAGGCAGCCGCCACCCTGGCGGCGGGGCGCGACTATCTGGCGGCGCTGGTCGAGCAGTATGCCAGCGGCAAGCGCGACGACCTGGCCTATCGCCTGGCCCGCCGCAATGCCCACAACGCCGATGCGGAGCTCGCCGCGATGCTGGCCAATGTGCAGCAGGAGCCGGGCCCCTTCCGCCGCGACGTCGACCGCGGGCTGCCCTTCCAGCTCCACGCCCACACCCTGCTCAACTATCTTTCCGCGCTGGGCGCCCATCGCGGCGAGAGTCGCGGGGTGACACCGGCGGAGAGTGCGCTGGCCGAGGCGGTCCTCGCCGAACTGGACGGCCTGGCCCGGGCGCTGGAGCGGCGGGAACCGATCGATCCGCATGCCTCCCTGGAGGTGACCGAGGCGGCGCCGGACTCTCTGCTGGGGGCTCAGCTTGAGCTGATCGGTCATCAGCTGGCGCCGTTGCGGGAAGCCTCGGCAAGGCTGATCGAGGATCAGCCTTGACCGGAATCGGGATCTTGCGGGCTTGCGGCCGTCACACCTGTCCGTAGCGGCCGGCCTCCTCGCCCAGCCAGCGGCGAATCAGTGGCTGGCTGGCCTCGGGGTGGGTGGCCATCAGCGCCTCGGCCAGGGGGGCGACGCGGTCCAGCAGGTCGGCGTCGCGTTCCAGGTCGGCGATCTTCATCTGGGCAAGGCCCGTCTGGCGGGTGCCCAGAACTTCTCCGGGGCCGCGCAGCTCGAGGTCCTTCTCGGCGATGCGAAAGCCGTCGGTGGTCTCGCGCATTACCGCCAGGCGCTCCTTGGAGTGGGCAGAGAGCGGCGGATGGTAGAGCAGCACGCAGAAGCTGTTGGTGGCGCCGCGCCCGACCCGGCCGCGCAACTGGTGCAGCTGGGAGAGCCCCAGCCGCTCGGGGTTCTCGATGATCATCAGGCTGGCGTTGGGCACGTCGACCCCCACCTCGATCACCGTGGTGGCTACCAGCAGGTCCAGCTCCCCGGCCTTGAAGGCATCCATCACCTCCGCCTTCTCGGCGGCCTTCATGCGCCCGTGGACCAGGCCGATGGCGAGTTCAGGCAGTGCCTCGGTAAGCTCGTCCCGGGTCGCCTCGGCGGCCTGGCACTCCAGCACCTCGGACTCCTCGATCAGGGTGCAGACCCAGTAGGCCTGGCGTCCCTCGGTGCAGGCGTGGCGGATGCGCTCGACCACCTCGGGACGCCGCTCGTCGGGCATCGCCACGGTCTTCACCGGGGTGCGGCCGGGGGGCAGTTCGTCGATCACCGAGACATCCAGGTCGGCGTAGGCGCTCATCGCCAGGGTGCGCGGGATGGGGGTGGCGGTCATCACCAGCTGGTGGGGCGTGAGGCCGCCGGCCTCGCCCTTCTCTCGCAGCGCCAAACGCTGGTGGACCCCGAAGCGATGTTGCTCGTCGACGATCGCCAGTCCCAGGCGCTGGAAGTGCACGTCGCCCTGGAAGAGCGCGTGGGTGCCCACCACCATGCGCGCGCGGCCGTCCTGGATAGCTGCCTTGGTGTCCAGGCGCGCCTTGCCCTTGAGCTTGCCGGCCAGCCACGCCACCTCGATGCCCAGGGGTGCGAACCAGGCCCTGAAGGCCCGGTAGTGCTGCTCGGCGAGTATCTCGGTTGGGGCCATCATGGCCGCCTGGCAGTCGCCGGCGATGGCGGAGAGTGCCGCCATGGCGGCCACCACCGTCTTGCCGGAGCCCACGTCGCCCTGCACCAGGCGCAGCATGGGCACCTCCCGGCCCAGGTCGGCGGCGATCTCGTCGAGCACTCGGCGCTGGGCGGCGGTCAGCGAGAAGGGCAGCTGGGTCAGGAAGCGCGCCTGCAGGCCACGCCCCGAGGGCAGGGCCGGGGCACCATCCTGCTGGATCTGCAGGCGTACCGCCTGCAGGCTGAGGCGGTGGGCGAGCAGCTCCTCCAGCGCCAGGCGGCGGGTGGCCGGGTGGCGGCCACTCGCCAGCTGCTCGGGGTCGACCTCCGGCGGTGGCTGGTGGAGCACGTGCAGGCAGCGGTGCAGCTCGGGCAGCCGGAAGCGTTGGCGCAGGTCCTCGGTGATCCAGTCGGGGAGCGCCTCGGGGGCAGCATCGAGGCGCGCCAGGGCCTGCTCGATCAGTGCCCGCAGGCGGGTCTGGTGCAACCCCTCGGTGGCGGGGTAGATCGGGGTGAGGTGGTCTTCCACCGGCGGGGCATCGGCCTTGAGCAGGCGATACTCGGGGTGGTAGAGCTCGAGTCCGGTGGCACCGGCGCGGGCCTCGCCGAAGCCGCGCACCCAGGTGCCGGGCTGGAACTGCTGCTGCTGGGCCGGCGAGAAGTGGAAGAAACGCAGGCTGAGCAGGCCACTGCCGTCACGCAGGCGCACCAGCAGGCTGCGGCGCCGGCCGCGCACCACCTCGGCGGCCACCACCTCGCCCTCCACCACCGCCTCGTGGCCGGCGCGCAGGGTGCCGATGGGGGTGATGCGGGTGCGATCCTGGTAGCGCAGCGGCAGGTGGAAGAGCAGGTCGGCCACGCTGTCGATGCGCAGCCGGGAGAGTTTCTGGGCCAGCGCCTCGCCGACGCCCTTGAGCGAGGTGACCGGCGCGTCGAGAGCCGTCTGGTCGGCGCTCATGCCGAGGCGGGGTCGGCCTGGCGGCAGCGAGCGACGGCGTCGGTGATGGCGTCGATCGCCTTGGGCCGCGGGAAGCTGGCGCGCCAGGCGATGGCCACGGTGCGCGTCGGGGCGGGGGCCGCGAAGGGTACGCTGGCGAGCAGGCCACTCTCGTAGTGGACGGTGCCGATGGCCGAGTGCGGCAGCACGGTGATACCGAGCTTGGAGGCCACCATATGGCGGATGGTCTCCAGCGAGCCGCCTTCGGCGGTCAGGGTGTTGTGGGGGCTGTTGAGCTTCTGGCTGATCGCCGGACAGGCCTCGAGGATCTGGTCTCGGAAGCAGTGGCCCTCTCCGAGCAGCAGCAGGCGCTCCTGGAGCAGCTCCTCCTTGTACACGCAGTCGCGGCCGGCCCAGGCGTGGTCCGCCGGCACCAGCACCTCGAACTCCTCCTCGTAGAGGGCCTTGGTAAGCACGTCGGTCTCGGTGAAGGGCAGGGCGACGATGATGGCGTCCAGCTCGCCGCTTCTCAGCTTGCGGCGCAGGTTGCCGGTGAAGCCCTCCTCGATATAGAGCGGCATCTGCGGGGCACTGCGCGCCAGTTCCGGCACCAGGTGGGGGAAGAGGTAGGGGCCGATGGTGTAGATGGCGCCGATGCGCAGGGGGCTCGCCAGCTGGTCGCGCCCCGCGGAGGCCAGCTCCTTGATCACGCTGGTCTGCTCCAGCACCCGCTGGGCCTGCTCGACGATCTTCTCGCCCAGCGGCGTGACCTGGACCGTGGACTTGGAACGCTCGAAGAGCGGCACGCCGAGCTCCTCCTCGAGCTTCTTCACCGCCACCGAGAGGGTCGGCTGGGAGACGAAGCAGCGTTCGGCGGCACGACCAAAGTGGCGTTCCTGTGCCAGTGTCACGATGTAGCGGAGTTCTGTTAGAGTCATCTGGGTTGCCTGGACGGCATCCTCGTGGATTTCCAATAGGGACTTTTTATCAGGGGGCGAGGCAAAGGTGAAGACAACCACACTGATTCTGGGCTGCGGTGATATCGGCACGGCACTTGGTCAACGCCTCCAGGCGCAAGGCCAGCGCGTGATCGGCGCCCGGCGCAGGGCCGAGTCGCTCAGGGATACGGGCCTGGAGGCGGTCTCCGCCGACTTCACCGACCCGGACAGCCTGGCCGCGCTGCCTGACGCCGATATCCTGGTCTATGTGGCCAGCGCCGACCGCTTCGAGGAGGCCGCCTATCGTGCCGCTTACCCCGAGGGGCTGGCGGCCGCCCTGGCCGAGTTCGGCGCGCGCAAGAAGGCGCCGCGGCACGTCTTCTTCGTCTCCTCCACCAGCGTTTACGCCCAGCGCGACGGCGAGACGGTGGACGAGGCGAGCCCCACCGAGCCCACCGGCTTCTCGGGCCAGCTGATGTGCGAGGCCGAGCGGGCGCTGCTCGACCACGCCCTGCCCGGCAGCGTGGTGCGCTTCTCGGGGATCTACGGCCCCGGCCGCGACCGGCTGATCCGTCAGGTGGGTGAGGGGCGCATCGCCCCGCCGAGCCCCGCCATGTACACCAACCGCATCCACCGCGACGACTGCGCCGGGGTGCTGGCCCACCTGATCGGCCGGGTGCTGGAGGGCGAGAGCGTAGAGGAGCTCTATCTGGCCACCGACTGCGAGCCGGCACCGCTCCACGATGTCATGGCCTGGCTGGCCAGGCAGCTCAAGGTGGAGGCCACGGAGACCATCCAGTCGCCGCTGCGCCGCCGCGCCAGCAAGCGCTGCAGCAACGCCCGTCTGCTGGAGAGCGGCTACCAGTTCCGCTATCCCAGCTTTCGCGAGGGGTATGCGCAGGTGCTGCGGGAGGGCGGATTCCTGCCGGAGAAGGCCTGACTCCTGGCCGTTCAGGCCGTTCAGGCCGAGCGGGCCAGAACCTCGTAACGTGGCCCGTCATCCAGGGTAAAGGAGCGCAACAGCGTCAGGCGCCGCCAGCGCCAGGTAAGGTCGACCGGTGGCAGCGCCTCGACCGACAGCTGACGGGCTCGGCGCAGCAGGGTGACGTGGGGCACGAAGCGCGTCGGCCGCCCGCCATGGCCGAGGGCCTCCAGCCCGTCCCACAGTCGCGCCTGCAGAGCGGCGAGTGCCGGGTCGGGCGTGCTTCCGCCAACCCAGACGATGCCCGGCCTGCGGAAGGTTCCCCAGCGATCCAGACGCCACTCGCCGCCTTGGGGCGCCTCGCCCTGAAGCCACGCCGTCAGCTCCTCGACCCGTGCCGTTTCCACCTCCCCGAGGAAGGCCAGGGTCAGGTGCAGGCTCTCGTCCGGCACTCGCCGCCCGCCGCACTGCGCCCGGGCGAGGTCGGCCAGCGCCCCCAACCGCGCGCGCAGCGCGGGCGGGGGCTCCAGAGCCAGAAATAGTCGCACGGCTCGGTCAGTCGCCGATGACCATCACACCCTCGGCCTCGAACTGTGCGCCCTTGGGCAGCGCCTTTACGCCGATGGCGGCGCGTGCCGGATAGGGCTTCTCGAAGAACTCCTCCATCATGGCGTTGACCACGGCGAACTGGCCCAGGTCGACCAGGTAGAGGTTCAGCTTGACGATGTCCTGCAGGGAGCCGGCGGCCTCCTCGCAGACGCTACGCAGGTTGGTGAAGACCTGGCGGGCCTGGGCCTCGAAGTCGTCGGAGACCAGCTCCATGGTGGCCGGGTCCAGGGGGATCTGGCCGGAGAGGTAGACGGTGTTGCCGGCCTTGATGGCCTGGGAGTAGGGGCCGATGGCGGCGGGTGCCTTCTCGGTATTGATCACGGCCTTGTTGCTCATGGTGTCGCTCCGTTGTGGTTCTGTTCAGCAAGGAAACGGCCCGGTGCCCCCCGGCGGGGGAGACCGGACCGGTGGGGGAAGTGTCAGTTGCCCAGGCGGCTGATGCGCTCGACGTGGGAGAGGTTGCGCAGCCGCTTGATGATGCGCGCCAGATGCACGCGGTCGCGCACCGCCAGGGTCAGGTTGACCGTGGCCAGGTGGGCGTCGCGCTCCTCGATGCCGATACGCTCGATATTGGCATCGGCATCGGTGACCACCCCGGCGAGTTCGGCCACCAGGCCGCGGCGGCTCTCCACCTCGAGGCGCAGCGCTACCGGGAAGTCCTCGTCGATGTTCTCTGCCCACTCCAGCGGGAAGAGCTTCTCGGGGTCGTCCTTCAGTTCGCCGAGGTTACGGCACTCGGCTCGGTGCACCACGATGCCCTTGCCCACCGAGAGGTGGCCTACCACCGGGTCGCCTGGCAGGGGGTGACAGCAGCGGGCGAACTTGATGACCATGCCTTCGGCGCCGCTGATCACGATTGGGCCATGCTGGCGGCTGCCCGGGAGGTTGGAGCGAACCGTCGCCTCGCCGTGTTGCAGGTCCATCAGACGCCGGGCGATCACATGGGCGACTCGCGAGCCGAGGCCGATGGACTCGAGCAGGGCATCCTCGTTCTTCAGGCCCAACTCGTCGAGCAGACCGGGAAGCAGCCCGTCGGGCAGCTCCTCCAGGCTGGTCTCGAACCCCCCGAGGGCCTTGTTGAGCAGTCGTCGGCCGAGCTGGACCGCCTCGGTGTGCTGCTGGTGCTTCAAGGCATGGCGGATCGCCGATCGCGCCTTGGCGGTGGCCACGAAGTTGAGCCAGGAGAGGTTGGGGCGCGCCCCGGGGGCGGTGATGATCTCCAGGGTCTGGCCGCTCTCCAGCCGGGTCGAGAGGGGAGCCAGGTGGCGGTCGATGCGGCAGGCGATGGTGCTGTTGCCGATATCGGTGTGTACGCTGTAGGCGAAGTCGATCACCGTGGCGCCCTGGGGCAGTTCCATGATGTCGCCCTTGGGGGTGAACACGTAGATATCGTCGGGGAACAGGTCGTTCTTGACGTGCTCGATGAACTCCAGCGAGTCCCCGGCGTGGCGCTGCATCTCCAGCAGCCCCTTGATCCAGGAGCGCGCCCGGGCGCGGCTACCCTCGGCGATGGGGTGGTCGGTCTGGCCCGCCTTGTAGAGCCAGTGGGCGGCGATGCCGTTGTTGGCCATGGCCTCCATTTCACGGGTACGGATCTGCACCTCGATGGGCATGCCGCCGGGGCCGAACAGGGTGGTGTGCAGGCTCTGGTAGCCGTTGGCCTTGGGGATGGCGATATAGTCCTTGAAGCGTCCGGGCACCGGCTTGTAGAGGTTGTGCACCATGCCGAGGATGCGATAGCAGCTGTCGACATCCTCGGTGAGGATGCGAAAGCCGAAGACGTCCATGATCTCGTTGAACGACTTGCGCTGGTCGCGCATCTTCCGGTAGATCGACAGCAGGTGCTTCTGGCGCCCCACCACGGTGCTGGGCAGCCCCTCGTCGTCGAGACTCTTCTGCAGGGTGTTCTGGATCTGGCGGATCGTCGAGCGGCGGTGGCCACGGGCGCTGGAGACGGCGCGCTTGATGCGCTCGGCGCGCATCGGGTGGAGGGCGTGGAAGGAGAGGTCCTCCAGCTCCACGCGGATGGTGTTGATGCCCAGCCGGCTGGCGATGCGGGCGTAGATCTCCAGGGTCTCGCGGGCGATGCGGCGCTTCTTCTCGGGGCGCAGGGCGCCCAGGGTGCGCATGTTGTGCAGGCGGTCGGCGAGCTTGACGATGATCACCCGGATATCCCGGGACATCGCCATCACCATCTTCTGGAAGTTCTCCGCCTGAGCCACCGCCTTGTCCTCGAAGGCGATCTGGGTCAGCTTGGAGACGCCATCCACCAGCTCTGCTACCGGGGCGCCGAACTGACGGGCCAGGGCTTCCTTGCCGACGCCGGTATCCTCGATGACATCATGCAGCATGGCCGCCATCAGGCTCTGATGGTCCATATGCATGTTAGCCAGGATGTTGGCGACGGCCAGAGGATGTGTCACATAGGCCTCGCCGGAGCGTCGTCGCTGGCCGTCGTGGGCCTGCTCGGCGTAGTAGAAGGCACGCTTGACCTGCTGGATCTCGCCCTGGGGTAGGTAGCCGCCGAGACGGTCGGCCAGGTCATCGATGGTGAACATGCGGCGCGCCCTGACTCCTGCGTGAGTGTCCGGAAGGGGAGGACGGCGCCTGGGCGCCGTCATGGATCACTCCTCGGTGAAGCTGCCGTACTGGGGCTGGGGCGGACGCACCAGGGCCTCGACGGGCTCGTCGAGCACGCTGGCGTCGACCAGGCCGGCAGCGATCTCGCGCAGGGCCATCACGGTGGGCTTGTCGTTCTCCCACGGCAGCATGGCGTCGCGGGAGCCGCGGGCCAGCTGGCGGGCGCGGTGAGTGGAGATCATCACCAGCTTGAAGCGGTTTTCGACATTTTCCAGACAATCTTCGACTGTGACTCGCGCCATGGGTGCCTTCCTGAAGAGCTGACGGGACCCCGGCGTCGGACACGCAGTGGGTGCGTGGACGGGAGTCCGTTATGGATAGACCTGATAGGTTACTCGACGCCCGGCAGCGCTGACAAGCGCCACGGTGCGGGGGCTGGGGCTTATTCGTGCGTATGTATTCGAGGCTGTTCCGGCGCCAGGCCCCAGCGCCTCTCGCGATCCGTAACAGTCAGAATGCCTAGGCGAGCAGCGCCTGGAGCAGGGCGGCATGGGTGGCACCGGCGCGCTCGCGGGTCAGTCGCCGTGACACCACCAGAGCGCGCAGCTCGTCCAGGGCGGTGGTGAAGTCGTCGTTGATCACCAGGTAGTCATACTCGTCGTGGTGGGCCATCTCGCTCACCGCGTCGCGCATGCGCCGCTCGATCACCGCGTGTTCGTCGGTGCCGCGCCCGGAGAGGCGCCGTTCCAGCTCTTCACGGGAGGGCGGCAGGATGAACACTGACACCGCGTCGGGAAGCTGCTGACGGACCTGGCGTGCGCCCTGCCAGTCGATCTCCAGGATCACATCCTGGCCGGCGGCCAGGGCGGCCTGCACCGCCGGGCGCGAGGTGCCGTAGTAGTTGTCGAATACCCGGGCGTGCTCGAAGAACTCGCCGCGCTCGATCATCGCTTCGAAGCCGTGCACGTCCACGAAGTGGTAGTTGACGCCGTCCACCTCGCCCTCGCGGCGGGGCCGGGTGGTGTGGGAGACCGAGACCTGGATGCCGTCGAGGCTCTCGACCAGCTCGCGCACCAGGCTGGTCTTGCCGGCGCCGGAGGGGGCGGAAACGACGAACAGCGTACCTTGCGACATGCGCATCTCCGGGTTGGATAGGTGGTCCGGGGGCCGGGATGAGGCCGATAGTGGAAGGGGGCGAAGTATCGCATACCCATGTGAGGCCTGCATCCGGCTAGCCGGAGGGGGCGGGACGCCGCCGCTCCAGCTGGCGCCCCAGGACGAAGATCATCAGGCCGCCCAACGCCAGGCCGGCACCCACCAGCCCGGTGGCCGACCAGGCGGCGCCGGTCTTGACGGTGATGCCGCCCAGCCAGGCCCCGAGGGCGTTGGCGCCGTTGAAGGCGGCATGATTCATGGAGGCAGCCATGGTCTGCGCCTCACCGGCCACATCCATCAGCCGCGACTGCAGCGCCGGCCCTAGGGCGATGCCGGTCCCCACCAGGCCAACGAACAGCAGCCCCGTCACCAGATGGTTGGCGGCGACATAGAACCCCAGCTGTATCGTCAGGCTCCACAGCAGGATGCAAGGGATTGCGCCGACGGGGTGGCGGTCGGCAAGCCTGGCACCGACCAGGTTGCCGATGATGCCGCCAATGCCGAAGATGGCCAGCACCCAGGGGCCCAGGGCTTCGGGCATGCCCGCCTGATCGCGCAGGGTCGGCACCACGTAGCTGAATACCGCGAACATCCCGCCGAAGCCGATGGCGGCGACGGCCAGGGTAGCGAGGACCCGCTGACTGACCAGGGCGCCGAGTTCGCGGCGTGGACTCGCGTTACGATCGCCGGGCTGGACCGGAACGAACAGCCGAATCATCAGCATGGTGGCCAGGGCCACACCGCCCACGGCGTGGAAGGCGAAGCGCCACCCCAGCCACTGGCCGGCCCAGGTGGCCAAGGGAGCGCCAATCACGATGGCAACGCTCAACCCCAGCATCACCCGGCCGATGGCGCGAGCGCGTTGATCGACGGGTACCGCCGCCGCCGCAACCAGGGCGGCCACGCCAAAGAAGGCACCGTGGGGCAGTCCGGCGACAAAGCGCAGGGCGACGAAGGGCCAGAAGGTGGTGGTCAGGGCGCTGGCCACGTTGCCCAGGGCGAACACCAGCATCAGGAGGATCAGCAGCGCGCGACGAGGCACGCGCGCGGCCAGCGCCGAGATCAGCGGCGCGCCTACCACCACGCCCAGGGCATAGGCGGAGATGGCGTAGCCGACATCGGCGGTGGCCACCTCGAGGTTGGCGGCCACCCGCTCCATCAGGCCCATGATCACGAATTCGCTGGTACCGATGCCGAAGCCGCCGAGGGCCAGGGCGAGCTCGGCCAGGCGCGGATGGCGCGCCGAGGAGGAAGAGGGTACGGACATGACGGCTCCACGACGGCAGCGGAGCGACCCCGGCAGACGGCCGGGGTCGCGCGAAAGAAACGAAAGTCAGGGAGGTGCCAGTATAGGGCAGAACGATTAGGAGGCGAAGAACCTTTGCCTACTCGATATTCTGGATCTGCTCGCGGATCTGCTCGATCAGCACCTTGAGCTCCACGGCGCAGCGGGTGGTGCTGGCCACCACCGACTTCGATGACAGGGTATTGGCCTCGCGGTTGAGCTCCTGCATCAGGAAGTCGAGACGTCGCCCCACCGGGCCCTTCTGCTTCAGCTGGCGCTCCACCTCGGCGACGTGGGTGGCCAGGCGGTCGAGCTCCTCGTCGACATCGGCCTTGTTGGCGAGCAGGGTGAGCTCGGCCTCCAGGCGCTGGGGGTCCAGCTCGCTCTTTACCTCCTCCAGGCGCTCTAGCAACTGGGCACGCTGGCGCTCGAGGATCTGTGGCATCAGGCGGCGCACCTCGGTCACCTGGGCCTCGATGCCGGCGAGTCGCTCGCGGATCAGGGCGGCGAGCTTCTCCCCCTCCCGGGCGCGGCCGGCGACCAGGTCGTCCAGGGCGCGCTCGAACAGCGCCAGGGCCTCGGCCTTGATCGTCTCGGGGTCGGGGCCACGGTTCTCGAGCACGCCGGGGTAGTCGAGCAGGGCCAGGGCATCGGGCGGGGTGGTGTCTTCCACGGCCTGACGCACCTCGCCGAGGGCCCGGGAGAGTTCGGCGAGCCGCGTCGGATTCACGGCGAGGCCTGAGCCGTCGCCGGCGGCGTCGAAGCGCAGGCTGACCTCCACCTTGCCTCGCGCCAGGCGGGCGCGCAGGGCGTCACGAAAGGCCGGCTCCAGGTCGCGCAGACTCTCCGGCAAGCGGAAGTGAGGCTCCAGATAGCGCTGGTTCACCGAGCGCAACTCGAGCTGCAGGGTGCCCCAGGGCGCGGCGCGCTCCTGGCGGGCGAAGGCGGTCATGCTGTGCACCATGGCGAGGCTCCCGGGGAAAGCTTGGGTGAGTGGAACAGTGTGGTGAGTAATGAGTGGTGGCCAGGCCGCAGTGTAACCGATTCGCCGTCACCGCCGGGCCAAGCGTGTAGAATGGCGGCCAGCCGATCCCCAACCGACTCCGATCACGAGGTGCCATGTCTACCGAATTCCGTCGCCCCAGCGGGCGCGCCCCCGAACAGCCCCGCGAGATCCGACTGACCCGCGACTACACGCGCCATGCCGAAGGCTCGGTACTGGTCGAGTTCGGCGATACCAAGGTGCTGTGCAACGCCAGTGTCGAGCCCGGCGTGCCGCGCTGGCTGCGCGGCAAGGGCCAGGGCTGGGTCACCGCCGAGTACGGCATGCTGCCCCGCGCCACTCATACCCGTGGCGGCCGCGAGGCGACCCGCGGCAAGCAGGGTGGCCGTACCCTGGAGATCCAGCGCCTGATCGGCCGCTCGCTGCGCGCGACGGTCAACCTCAAGAAGCTGGGTGAATTCACCATCACCGTGGATTGCGACGTGATCCAGGCCGACGGTGGCACCCGTACCGCTTCCATCACCGGCGGCTGCGTGGCGCTGGTGGATGCCATCCGCTACCTGCAGCGCAACAAGCTGATCAAGGGTGACCCCTTCAAGCAGCTGGTCAGCTCGGTGTCGGTGGGCATCTTCAGGGGGGTGCCGGTGGTGGACCTGGACTACCCCGAAGATAGCGGCGCCGATACCGACATGAACGTGGTGATGGCCGAGGATGGCAGCCTGATCGAGGTGCAGGGCACCGCCGAGAAGGGCACCTTCAGCCGCGCCGAACTCAACGCTATGCTCGAGCTGGCCGAGAATGCCGGCGTGCAGCTGTTCGACCATCAGCGCGAGTCGCTAGGCATTCCGCGCTAGGCAGGAAGCGAAGGTCGCCGGGCAAGCGCCCTCAACGCATCACGCCGGCCATGATGGCCGGCGTGATGCGTTCCGGTGCCCCGGAACGGCGACGGAGGGAGGTTCAGAGCGGCAGGTCGTACTCGACGATCAGCGGCGCGAACTCCGAGAAGGTGGCGTCGTAGTCGATCCAGGCGTCCACCACGTGGCGGCGGAAGTTGGGGCCCACCACCTGGTAGTCGATGCGCCAGCCCTCCTGACGGGAGCGCGGCACCTCCTGGTCGAGCTTGGGCCACCAGGTATATTCACCGGCGTCGCGGTTGATCTCGCGGAAGGTATCGATGAAGCCGGTGGGACCGAACACCTGATCCATCCAGGCGCGCTCCTCGGGGGTGAAGCCGGGGGTCTCCTGGTTGTCGGCCCAGTTCTCCAGATCGATGGTCTTGTGGGCGATGTGCCAGGTGCCGCAGATGATGTACTCGCGACGCTTGCGAGCCATCTTGCTCAGGTACTCCTGGTACTGGGCCATGAAGGACTGCTTGGCGGCCGGGTCGCTGCCGTCGGGCATCAGGAAGCTGGCGATGCTGAAGCGGTCGTAGTCGGCCTGCAGGAAGCGCGCCTCGTGGTCGCACTGGGGGAAGCCCAGCCCGTACATGATCGCCTTGGGGATCTTCCGGCAGTAGAGCCCCACTCCGGAGAAGCCGTCCTGCTCGGCATCGAGGAAGTAGCCCTCGTAGCCTTCCGGATAGAGGATACTGTCGTCCAGCTCGAAGCTCTTGGCCTTGAGATTCTGGACGCAGACGACATCGGCGTCCTGGTTGGCCAGCCAGTCGAGAAAGCCTCGCCCGACGGCCTCGCGGATGCCGTTGACGTTGATGGTTGCTATTTTCATACGTGGTCCCTTTACCGTCGCGCGTGTATGATACCCGACGTTTCGACGTTTGGGTAAATGGCCAAGGCCAATAAACGTGATAGGAGGCCCCGTGGCGGATCGACGCATGCAGCCCTACCAGCGTGAGTTCATCGAGTTTGCCATCGAGCAGGGCGTGCTGCGTTTCGGCGAGTTCACTCTCAAGTCCGGCCGCGTCAGCCCCTACTTCTTCAATGCTGGGCTGTTTCGTACCGGCGGCGCCCTGGCCCGCCTGGGGCGCTTCTATGCCCGCGCCATCGCCGACCAGGCGCCGGCCTTCGACGTGCTCTTCGGCCCCGCCTACAAGGGCATTCCCCTGGCCACCACCACCGCCGTGGCGCTGGCCGACCACCACGGCCGCGACCTGCCCTACGCCTTCAACCGCAAGGAGGCCAAGGCCCATGGCGAAGGCGGCACCATCGTCGGTGCCGAACTGGCCGGGGATATCCTGATCATCGACGACGTGATCACCGCCGGCACCGCCATCCGCGAGGTGATGACGCTGATCGAGGGGGCCGGTGCCCGCGCCGCGGGGGTGGTGATTGCCCTGGATCGCCAGGAGCGCGGCAGCGCCGAGGTCGAAGGCGAGGCCCTCAGCGCCATCCAGGAGGTGGAGGCGCGCTACGCCATGCCGGTGATCAGCATCGTGACGCTGGACATGGTCCTGACCTATCTTGAAGAGCATGCCGGCGATTCGCTGCGTGGCCATGCCGCCGCCATTCGCGACTATCGTGCCCGGTACGGCGTTTTCACTGTGGCGTGACGGCCGATTGCGCTAAGCTGTACAAGAACCATACAGGATTTGCCGACGGCACAGGATAGGGAGAGCATGATGAGATCGATACAGACGCTGCTGGCGGGCCTGGTACTGCTGGGCGGTGCCGGCCTCGCCCAGGCCGCCAGCCTGGACCTCAACCTGGGGTCGGATGCGGTGCAGTTCGAGGCGGCCGGCGAGCTCGTGGAGGGCATCCAGCTCGGCGGCGGGGTGGTGGACAGCGACTACCGCGAGGACGCCACCGTCTACCACGCCCAGCTGATGGGCAGCCAGCACACCTCGCGTCGCGAAGTGGGCATCGGTGCCCGCTGGACCCAGTATGACACCGACGTCGGCGATGGCGGCGGCCTGGGGCTCGGCGGTTACGGCTACGTCTACCTGCCCAACCTGCCGGCGGTCTCGCTGGGTGGCTACGGCTACTATACCCCCGATGCGGTGACCACCAGTGAGCTCGAAGAGGGCTACGAGGTCGGCCTGCGTGCACGCTATGCCTTTACTCCCAACGTGGATGGCTATCTGGGCGTGCGCCAGCTGGATGCCGACTTCGACGAAGAGCGCGGCAGCCGCACCCTGGATCGCGGCGCCCAGGTCGGCGTGCGCCTGCGCTTCTGAGCGTCCCCTGCGTCGATGATTGCGGGCCCCGTCACGGGGCCCGCCTGCGTTCCACCGGGCCCCACCGCGGATAAGCCATGCTCGATGTCGTCCTCTACCAGCCCGAGATACCCCCCAACACCGGCAACCTGATCCGGCTGTGTGCCAACACCGGGTTCCACCTGCACCTGATCGAACCGCTGGGCTTCGAGCTCGACGACAGGCGCCTGCGCCGTGCCGGCCTCGACTATCACGAGTGGGCGGCGGTGCGCGTGCACCGCGACTGGCCGGCCTACCTCCAGGCGGCCAGCCCTCGGCGGGTCTTCGCGGTATCGACCCGCGGGCGGACGGGCTACCATGAGCCGAGCTACCGGGCCGGCGATGCCCTGGTGTTCGGCCCCGAGACCCGTGGCCTGCCCGGGGCGATGCTCGAGGCCCTGCCCGAGGCGCAGCGACTGCGCATTCCCATGCGCGAGGACAGTCGCAGCCTCAATCTCTCCAACGCCTGTGCGGTGCTGGTCTATGAAGCCTGGCGACAGCTGGACTTCGCCGGTGCCGCCGGAGTCGACAGCCGATGAACTCGCCCCCCTCCATCCAGCAGCGCCTCGCCGGCTTGAACCCCCGCCAGCAGGAGGCGGTGCGCTATATCGACGGCCCCTGCCTGGTGCTGGCCGGGGCCGGTTCGGGCAAGACCAGCGTGATCACCACCAAGATCGCCTACCTGGTGCAGGTGTGCGGCATGAGCGCCCGCCGCATCGCCGCGGTGACCTTCACCAACAAGGCCGCCCGGGAGATGAAGGAGCGCGTGGGCAGCATGCTAAAGGGCAAGGAGGGGCATGGCCTGACTGTCTCCACCTTCCACACCCTGGGGCTCAACATCATCCGCCGCGAGCTCAAGGCGCTGGGCTATCGCCCCGGCTTCTCGCTGTTCGACCCCGAGGACGCCAAGGCGCTGCTGCGCGACCTGATGCACAAGGATGCCCAGGTCGATGCCGACCAGATCAACGCCGTGCAGCACCGCATCTCCGAGTGGAAGAACGACCTGGTGCTGCCGGGCCAGGCGATGTCCCACGCAGCGGACGAGGACGAGCTGTTCGCCGCCCGGGTCTACGAAGCCTACAACCGCCACCTGAAGGCCTACAACGCGGTGGACTTCGACGACCTCATCCTGCTTCCGGTGGTGCTGCTGCGCGACGACCCCGAGGCCCTGGCGCGCTGGCGCAAGCGCATCCACTACATGCTGGTGGACGAGTACCAGGACACCAACGTCAGCCAGTACCAGCTGGTCAAGCTGCTGATGGGGGAGCGCAAGACCTTCACCGTGGTGGGTGACGATGACCAGTCGATCTACGCCTGGCGCGGGGCGCGCCCCGAGAACCTGGTGACCCTGGGCGAGGACTTTCCGCGTCTGGACGTCATCAAGCTGGAGCAGAACTACCGCTCCACCGGCACCATCCTGCGCGCCGCCAATACCTTGATCAGCAACAACCCCCACGTCTACGAGAAGACCCTGTGGTCGGACATGGGCGAGGGGGCGCCGATCCGCGTGGTGGTCAACCGTCACGAGGAGGCCGAGGCGGATCGCGTGGCCAGCGAGATCCTCACCCGGCGCATCAAGGAGCGTGCCGAGTGGCGCGATTTCGCGGTGCTCTACCGCGGCAACTTCCAGGCCCGGCTGCTGGAGCTAAAGCTGCAGCACTACCAGATCCCCTACAAGCTCTCCGGGGGCACCTCCTTCTTCTCGCGCAACGAGATCAAGGACGCCATGGCCTACCTGCGGTTGCTGATCAACCCGGCCGACGACAACGCCTTCCTGCGTATCGTCAACGTGCCGCGCCGCGAGATCGGCCCGGGTACCCTGGAGAAGCTGGCCAACTATGCCAATAATCCGGCCACCGGGCGCGGCATCTCGCTGTTTGCGGCTTGCCATGAACTGGGGCTGGCCGAGCAACTACCGACCCGGGCGGTGGAGCGGCTGGGGCGCTTCACCCACTTCATCGACGCGGTGCGCCGGCGCATGGATGGCGGCGATGCCATCGCCGCCATCCGCGACATGCTGCGCGAGATGGACTACGAGGCCTGGCTCTACCAGAACGCCAGTGCCCCGACCATCGCCGAGCGGCGCATGGCCAATGTCTGGATCCTGATCGACCAGCTGGAGAAGTCGATGCAGGCCTCACCCGAGGATGAGGGGCCGGACGAAAGCACCGCCTCCGAGGAGACCGATACCGACAGCGTGGAGGCGGCCATCTCGCGACTGGTGCTGCGCGATATCCTCGAGCAGCAGGCCGAGGAGGACGACTCCGACCGGGTCCAGCTGCTGACCATGCACGCCTCCAAGGGGCTGGAGTTCCCGCATGTCTACCTGATGGGGCTGGAGGAGGAGCTGCTGCCCCACCGCAACGCCATCGAGGCGGGTACGGTGGAGGAGGAGCGACGCCTGGCCTACGTGGGAATCACCCGGGCGCGGCGCACCCTGACCCTGACCCTGGCCCGCCAGCGCAAGACCTATGGCGAACTGATGGACTGCACGCCGAGCCGCTTCCTGGACGAGCTGCCCGAGGCGGACCTGGAGTGGGAGGGGCGCCCTGACCGCGAGGACCCGGAGAAGAAGCAGGCCCGCGGCCAGGATGCCATCGCCGGGCTGCGTTCTCTGTTGGGCTGAAGGCGCCTTCAGCCCAATCTAGGGGCACGGCGGGCTGCTCGACCGGGGGACTCTCCGGCGTGACGCTATCGCCATACGCAAGCGGGGCGCCCGAAGGCGCCCCGCTGACTTTCCCGCGTCGGGTGCTTACTGCACCGGCTCGACCAGGTAGTCGGTGGCGGCCTTGACCTCGTCATCGGAGAGGTTGGGGTTGCCACCCTTGGCGGGCATGGCGTTGAAGCCATTGATGGAGTGGTCGTAGAGGGTCTCGATGCCCTGCTCCATGCGTGCACTCCACTGGTCGGCTTCGCCGCGAATCGGTGCCCCGGCGGCGCCGGTCATGTGGCAGGCCATGCAGACCTGGTTGTAGATCGCCTCGCCGTCGATGCCGGCGTGGGCGGGCTCATCGCCAGCGGAAGCCCCGTCGGTGGCGGCCTCTTCCTCGGTTGCCTCCTCGTTAGCGGCTTCTTCTTCGCTGGCGGCCTCATCCGTCGCCCCGTCGGTAGTGGCCTCTTCCTCGGTCGCCTCCTCACTGGCGGCCTCCTCCTCGGCACCACCCTGCTCCGTGGCATCCATCACCGGCTCGACCAGATAGTCGACAGAGGCCTTGACCTCGTCATCGGAGAGGTTGGGGTTGCCACCCTTGGCGGGCATGGCGTTGAAGCCGTTGATGGAGTGGTCGTAGAGGGTCTCGATGCCCTGCTCGGTGCGTGCGGCCCACTGGTCGGCGTTGCCGCGTACCGGGGCGCCGGCGGCGCCGGTCTCGTGGCAGGCCATGCAGACCTGGTTGTAGATCGCCTCGCCGTCGATACCGGCGGTCGCGGCAGCGTCTGCCGCCGCATCACCGCTGGACTCCTCGCTGGATGCCTCCTCCTCGGCGGCGGCATCGTCACCACCGCCCAGCTCGGGAACGTCCATCACCGGCTCGACCAGGTAGGCGGTGGCGGCCTCCATCTCGGCATCGGAGAGGTTGGGGTTGCCACCACGCGCCGGCATGGCGTTGAAGCCGTTGATCGAGTGATCCAGCAGAGTGGCGAAGCCTTGCTCCACGCGGTCGGCCCAGGCCGCCTCGTCGCCGCGGATCGGGGCACCGGCGGCGCCGGTCTCGTGACAGGCCATGCACACATTGTTGTAGATGCCGGCGCCGTCGATATCGTCACCGCCACCGCTGGAGGCGCTGCCGCTATCGCCGCCGCCACTGGCGGTGGCAGCGGTGCCGCAGTCTTCGCCCTGCACGCAGAGCTCGCCAACCGGCTTCAGGCGCTCGGCGATGGCTTCGCGCTCGGCATCGTCCTGGGCCAGGGCGATACCGGCGCTGGCGGTCAGGCCCAGGGTGGCCAGGCACCCCATGATCAGCTTGCTGGATTTCACTCTCACCACCTCTTCACGGTCCTTTAGGAAGTTATTCGTGGCAGCGCCCGGCGGAAACGGTTTCGGCAACGCAGCCGAGGGAGATGCCATCTTGCAGTCGTTGCGGACAGTATACCGGCAACCCTGTCGCCAGGAAAATGGCGTGGCCCCCGCCGTTGGGATGAGGCGGGGGCCTTCACTGTGCCCCATGCTGGACAGTGGCAGGCCTGGCAGTTAGGATGTCGTCCGCTCGGCGCCATGCCGGGTGATGCGCCCGTAGCTCAGTTGGATAGAGTATCGGCCTCCGAAGCCGAGGGTCGCAGGTTCGAATCCTGCCGGGCGCGCCACGAATTCAAGGACTTACGGTGATGCCGTAGGTCCTTTTTTGTGTCTGTGACCATCCTGTGACCACGCTGTGACCATCTTTCACGGGACGGGGCATATATGTCTTGATACTGATTGACTGTTGGCCCTGGCGGGTCACAGCTTTGGTCACAGATCATGAGCGCCTTCTTCTCCGATGATCCTGCACCCCCAGCACGACCAGCGTCAGCGCCGTCAGGGGCAGGGCGAAATAGAGCAGGGTGGCGCTGAAGAGCGTCAGAGTGTCGTGCCGGGTGGCGGCCAGGATCAGGTAGAGGTTATAGGCCACATAGTAGGCCAGCAGCACGCCGCCCTCCCAGCGGTCGATCATCCCGCCGGTGAAGCAGATCGGCAGGCAGGCCAGGGCGACCACGATCATCACTGGGATATCGAAACCCAGCATGGCGTCGGAGACAGCGATGCCCGAGGGGGCCAGCAGCCCCGTGAGGCCCAGCACGCCGAGGATATTGAAGACGTTGCTGCCCACCACGTTGCCCACGGCGATGTCGCGCTCACCGCGCAGCGCGGCGATGATCGAGGTGACCACCTCGGGCAGCGAGGTGCCGGCGGCGATGATGGTCAGGCCGATCACCTGCTCACTGATGCCCAGCGACTGGGCGAAGCTCACCGCTCCGTCCACCAGCCAGCGCGAGCCCAGCACCAGCATGGCCAGGCCTCCCCCCACGTAGAGCAGGTTGATGCCCAGGGAGGCGGGGGCGGATTCGCCGTCCGGCGTCGCCTCCGCCGAGGGCGCCTTGGCGTTCTGGAGAAACAGGAACACCAGGTAGGCGCCCAGGCCAGCGACCAGCAGCCCACCGTCGAGGCGCCCGACGCTACCGTTCATGGCCAGCAGTAGCACGGCCAGGGACAGCCCCACCATCAACGGGATGTCGAAACGGATCAGCTGCTGCGCCACCGCCAGCGGGACGATCAGCGCCGAGACGCCCAGGATGAATAGCACGTTGAAGATGTTGCTGCCAACCACGTTGCCCATGGCGATGCCCGCCTGGTCATCGAGGGCCGCCTTGAGGCTCACGGCCAGCTCCGGCGAGCTGGTGCCGAAGGCCACCACCGTCAGGCCGATGATCAGTGGCGACATGCCGACGCGGGTGGCTAGCCGCGAAGCGCCCCTCACCAGCCCCTCTGCACCGAGGATCAGCAGCAGCAGACCGGCTACGAATACCAGTAATGTCATGCCTCCTCCCCCGACATTCCCAATTCTGGCCATGGGACCAGTATTACCAAGACATGAACTAATGGCACCTCTGGTCAGCACAGAATGGCACGCTCGCCATGTGCTCAAAAAATTAATTATATTTATGGATTGTTAGGCGAGATAATCAATTGAATATTTCTGACGACTGTCCCATATTACACGCGCCACTCATAGCAACGTCAGGAGCCGCAATGTCCCTACTCAATACGTACATGGAAAAAGAGCAGCAGCTGAAACAGCTTCAGGAGGAGTTGGACAAGCTGAAAAATGACGAGCGTCTCAAGGCCGAGCTGGACTTCAAGAACCACCTCGAAACTCTGATGCGTGAGTTCGATAAGTCGGCAGCCGATGTCATCCATCTGCTCGACCCGAGGCCCACCACCAACAAAACCTCAAGCAGCACCAAGAGCACAGGTCGTGCCAAGCGAAAGCTCAAGATCTACAAGAACCCTAACACGGGTGAGATTGTCGAGACTCGGGGCGGTAACCAGAAGACGCTGAAGGCCTGGAAAGAAGAGTGCGGTGCCGATACCGTAGAAAGCTGGCTAGTACGAACAGAAGATTAAAGAGCTATCATCTGCCCACCCAAACACAGGTGGGCAGGTCAGCTTTCGGCCAAAAGCGGACAATCATAATTCCCTAAAATAGAAATTCGGAAAACATCCATTACCCTTAATTAATAATGACAGAAGCATTTTGGGCCATCCTAGAGATTTGACCCTAGGAGAGCGCCCCATGAACACTCCCTCTGAAAAACATCACTCCCCGTGGAACAAGGGCAAGCTGGTTGGCCAAAAGCACCCACTCCGATTGAAAGACGTTTGGGCTATTCGTGTCAGGCTTCAACTCAATAATAGACAACGTGACTTGGCGCTGTTTGAACTAGCCATTGATAGCAAGCTAAGAGCCTGCGATTTGGTCGCATTGCATGTCCGAGACGTCTCTCACGGAGATATGATATCTTCCCGAGCCATTGTAATGCAGAGAAAGACCCAAAGACCGGTCCAATTCGAGATAACCGAAAAGACTCGTAGCGCACTACGCCAGTGGATCAAGAACGAAAGCCTTGGAATGGATGATTTTTATTTCCGAGTAGAAAATCGAGGCAGCTTCATTTATCTACCCGTCAGTATGCTCGGGTAGTAAAGAACTGGGTGGCATCCATTGGCTTGGACTCATCTTCTTATGGGACTCACTCACTCCGGAGAACGAAAGTCACGATCATCTACCGTCAAACCAAAAACTTGAGAGCGGTGCAACTTCTCCTTGGCCATACGAAACTGGAGAGCACTGTCAGATATCTTGGAATAGAAGTCGACGATGCGTTGATCATGGCCGAACAAACTGATGTCTAGCTGCAAGGTGCCGGGAGAGTATTCGACACCAAGAAGGTATGACAATGCGCCTCGGCGAAACGCGTCGCCGAGGCGCTACTGGCAGAGATGCACTTCAGCTGTGATCAGTCATCATGGCCCAGTTGCAGGGCCACAAAGTAAGCACGGCCCTCTCGGTTGAGCAGCACAGGCACTGCTCGGTCATCCGGCAGGCTGGTCAGCATCTCCTTCAGCTGTTGTGGACCCTCTACCGGCTGCTGGCCCAATCTGACCAGCACATCGCCGGGGCGGATACCGGCGGCAGCGGCGTGGCCGGTCGGGTCGACCTTGGCGATGCGCACCCCGTGCTCGAGACCGAGCCGGCGCTTCTCCATCTCGGTTAATGGCTGGACCACGATGCCGAGTCGAACCGAGTCGCCATCGGATTGCTCGGGGCCGGCATTCGGCCACTCGCCGACTTCCACCGTAATGGTCTCGCGCTGGCCATCGCGCAACACAGAGAGCTCAACGTCTTCGCCAGGCGCAGTCTCACCGATCAGGCGCGGCAGGGTCGTGGAGCGGTCCACTTCCTGGCCGTTCACTTCGAGGATGACGTCTCCTGCCTGAAGGCCACTGTCCGCCGCGGGGCCGCTGGGGTCGAGTTCGGCGACCAAGGCGCCCTCGGCTTGCTCCATGCCAAAGGATTCCGCGAGGTCCTTGGACACCGGCTGGATGCTGACGCCGAGCCAGCCGCGGCTCACGTAACCCTCTTCGCGAAGCTGGTTGGCGACATCCAGTGCCACGTCGATGGGGATGGCGAAGGAAAGGCCCATGTAGCCGCCGCTACGAGTCAGGATCTGGGAGTTGATGCCCACGACCTCGCCATCCAGGTTGAAGAGCGGCCCGCCCGAGTTGCCCGGGTTGATCGCCACGTCGGTCTGGATGAAGGGGACGTAGACGTCCTGGGGCAGCGTGCGGTTGATGGCGCTGATGATCCCGGACGTCACAGAGTGATCGAAGCCGAAGGGGGAGCCGATGGCGGCGACCCACTGGCCGACCTTGAGATCGGTGGACTCACCGAGCTCCAGGGTCGGCAGGTTGTCCGCCTCGACCTTGAGGACCGCCACGTCGGTCTTTTCGTCGGCACCGACCAGCTCCGCCTTGAGCTCACGGCGGTCGTTGAGGCGGACCAGGATCTCGTCGGCCTCCTTGACCACGTGGGCGTTGGTCATGATGTAGCCGTCTTCATCGAAGATGAAGCCGGACCCCAATGACCGGCGTGGCGTATCACCTCGGTTAGGTCCGCCATCAGGCGGCATCGGGATGCGGTCGCCGAAGAAGTGGCGGAAGATCTCCGGCACCTCCTGCCCACCAAATTGCCGAGAGGACGTCATGGACCTTTCGACATCGCGGGAGGTGGAGATGTTGACCACGGCCGGCGCGGCCTTGTCGACCAACTCCGTGAAATCCGGCAGTCGTGACTCGGCAAGGGCTGGCGTTGCCACCAGCAACAGCAGGGCCAGGCTCATCAGCCAGGAGAGCGAATGGCGCTTGGATATCACGATGGGCTCCTGTCTTTCGGGTGCATGAAACATGACAGCGCCCTTGATACAGCGACCACGTGGCAAAGTTCCTTACCCCATCCACCCCTGGCCTGCGATTGGTTCAATCAGGCCATCAGCACGGCGTTGACCAACCAACCGTTGTAGGCCACCAGACCCAGCAGCAGGGCGCTTGCCTCGATGCGGTTGATACGCCCCTCACCGCGGAACCCATAGCCCATGACGAACAGGCTCACGACCATGGCCATCATTACCGGCCAGTCACGCAGCATGATATCCGCTGAAAGGGCTTCCATCGGCGCGATGACGCCGGCAATGCCCACCACCGCCAGCAGGTTGAACATGCAAGAGCCGACGACATTGCCCATGGCGATATCGTGTTCTCCTTTGCGTACCGCGGCGATCGAAGACGCCAGCTCGGGCAGGGAGGTACCGAGGGCCACGATGGTCAGGCCGATGATCAAGTCGCTCACGCCCAAGGCACTCGCCACGGAGACGGCCCCCCACACCAGCATCCGCGAGCTCACCAGTAGCAGCGTCAGGCCGACCACCAGCCAGACGATGGCCCGGCCGAGCGTCATGGCATGCGAGGAGAGCTCCTGTTCGGTCTCCGCGGCCAGCGGGTCATCCTTGCCACGCAGTGCCGTCCAGATCGTCCAGCCCATCAGGGCGAAGAACCCGAGCAGCAGTAGCAGGGATTCCAGTCGGCTGAGCTGTCCGTTCCAGAAGAGTGCCCCGGCCACGGCCCCAAACAGCAGCAGCAGCGGCAGTTCACGGCGAATGATCGTCGAGTGGACGGCGATCGGCACGATCAGTGCCGTCACTCCAATGATCAGGCCAATGTTGTAGATGTTGGATCCTAGCGCATTGCCGAGGGCCAGGTCGGGGTTGCCATCCAGGGCCGCCATAATGGATACCACGATCTCCGGTGCCGAGGTGCCGAACCCGACGATCACCATGCCAATTACCAGAGATGGCAGTCCGAGATGTCCGGCCACCGCCGCGGCGCCCTCGACGAAGCGGTCGGCACTCCACAGGAGCAGCACGATCCCCAGGATGATGGCCAGAATTGGTAACAGCACAGCGTCTCCTCAATGGTCGCGAGTGGCATGACAGCGTCCCGTCAGATGCCGATGTCTTCGTCGTAATCATGGTCGGCGTGGCGAATCAGTTGGCTATTCTCATCACAGTCGGGGTCATGCACGAAGGTGCGCGTGACATCGACCTCCCCCAGGCTCTGGATAGTGCGACGCCCGAGCAGCACGGGATAGTTCATGTCATCGCGATCCTCCAGGCTGAACTGCTCCTCATGGAGGGTCTGGCCCATGCAGATCGTCATCAGTACCACGGGGCGACGATCCTCCCCACCGGCGCCACTGACCAACAGGTTACGAAATACCTCACGTTCGAAGGTGCGTGATACTACCTCATCCGTGTCCTCATCCTCGACTTCGACGGTGAAGCGCACCCACTCCTCGCCGTCACGTTCGAATGTCTCGATCTCTTCGGCTTGCATCGACGAGGTGAGCGCACCGGTGTCCAGTTTTACCTTGACCTCGGCCCCCCAGGGTTCGACGGTGGCGGTCTCCACCCAGCCATAGGTCGCCGCGTCTGCGCCCATGGCGGCGCTGGCCAGCCCTCCGGCGACAACCAAGATCGTTGCATAACATGCTGATTTTAAATATTTCATATCTAGGCTACTCCTTGCTATAGAACGGTATGCCGCCCTGCGGCTTAGGGCCTTGTGCCAAGCCCCTCCCTGACCAGGTCACTACAGTGAAGTTCCGGATCCCGATAAGTTGGTATCAAGGCAGGACTGGAGGATCCTGAGTGAGGCCGTCAGAATAGCGCCGCAGACCCACCCTGGAGCACCCATGTGAATATCCTGATGTTCACCAACACTTTCCTGCCGATTGTCGGTGGCGTCAGCGAGTCAGTGCAGCGCCTAAAGCGACAGTTGCAGGGGCAAGGGCACAGGGTGTTGCTGGTAGCGCCAAAACTGGAGGGACAACCGGAAGAGGAAGAGGGCGTGATCCGAGTCGCCGCCGTTCAGAACTTCAATGGCAGCGACTTTTCCTTGCCGGTGCCGATTCCCGGGCAGCTGTATGACGCCATCGAGGCCTTCGAGCCCGATATCGTGCATTCCCATCACCCCTTCCTGCTGGGCGATACAGCCTGTCGCGCAGCCGAGACCTATGGACTGCCGTTGGTATTCACGCACCACACCCTCTACGAACATTACACCCACTATGTGCCAGGGGACTCGCCACGGATGCAGCGCTTCGCTACCTCCCTGGCGACGCAGTACACCTGGCTGTGCGATGCCGTGATTGTCCCCAGCGAGAGCATTCTTCAGCTGCTTCTCGAACGCGAGGGCAACCCAGCCATCAGCGTGGTGCCCAGTGGCGTCGCAACGTCACGGTTTGCCCAGGGGAATCGGTGCTACTGGCGTGAGCGTCTCGGGATCCCTCAACAGGCCTACGTGATTGGGCACGTAGGTCGCCTGGCTCACGAGAAGAATCTGGCTTTTCTTGCCGAGGCGGTTAGCCAAGCCCTCCAGGCTTGCCCGACGGCTCATTTCCTCGTGGTGGGTGAAGGTGCGGCTCAATCCAGCATGGTCGACATTGCTCACTCACGGGGCGTTTCCGACCGCCTGCACTTCACCGGTCGACTGCAGGACCAGGGACTGATCGACGCCTACCACACCATGGATGTCTTTGCCTTTGCTTCCCACAGCGAGACCCAGGGGATGGTGGTGGCCGAAGCCATGGCCGCCGGCCTGCCGGTCGTGGCGGTGTCGGCCCCCGGCATCCGCGAGGTGGTGATTGATGGCGACAACGGTCGTCTGCTTGACAGTGACGATGTCGAGGCGATGGTCGATGCCCTGGTGAGCCTGCAGGAACCCCGGCGCCGTCTTCCTCTTTGCGAGTCTGCACTGGTGACGGCCGCGACCTATGATGAAGCCCGTTGTGCCGAGCGGTGTCTTGCCGTGTATCGGCAGGTCATTGCTCAAGGTGGCCCCTTAACCCACGCCGACGATGGCGGATGGGACCGGATACGCAGCCGACTGGGCGCCGAGTGGCACATGCTGTGCTACCGGGGCCGTCTGCTCAAACGCCTCGTGCGGTCGGAACTGAGTGAGCATGGCCCCGCCTGGTTGCCGGAAAACAGCGAAGGTGCCCCAACACCTATCGGAACGGTCGACAGTGACGTCGATACTGGATCGGATCGCTGATTGGGGGGTTCAAGGCACTTTTCGTCAAACCCAGAAAAACGCCTTACCACCGCAGTCAGGAAACATTAAGCAGGCTATAGGGTGCCTCGCAGGCGTGCCGCTCGTCGCGTTCGTCGATGCTGCCGAGGGCATAGTTGCGGTCGTTGTCGTAGGCCACGAAGAGTCGGTCGTGATCCAGCACCGCGAGCCCTTCCGCCTTGTGCTCGAACTCCAGCGGTAGACCCACCGGCGTGGTCACAAGCGTCGGGCGACGCCCGGCACGGAAGTCCTCCAGGCCGACCTCCCACAGGTAGCCACCAATATGCTCCTCGCCATTCGCCTCGACCTCGTAGCTATTCAGCAGGTAGAGGCGTGCGTGGTAGGGGTCGTACTCCAGGCTTGAGAGGCCACAGTCATAGCGCACCGCGGGGTCATCACCAGGCTCGAAGGCATAGAGTTCGCGGAGCTGGTCGATGAACACCAGGTTGCCGCCCTCGCTGATCTCGTAGTGGGCCCCCACGACCCGGCTCACATAGGCGAAGTCATCGTGGGCACGCCCCTGCTCACGCACCCCGAACAGCAGCAGGCCGTCGCCCCGCTCCCCGGGGATGGCGGCGAGCCCCTCGATCTTGTAGTAGGGAAAACCGATGGCATGATCGAGCTTGCTTCGCAGCTCCAGCGAGCCCTCCACGCCATCCCGCGGGTCCGGGTCCACCACCTGCACCCGCTCCGGCTCGCCCAGCGGCCAGATCAGCAGGTGGTTGTAGTCGTTGAGGGCGTGGCTCTCCGCATCGATACGATCGAACCCCGTGGTGGCCAGCACGTGGCGGCCATCGGCGGTGAGGGCCAGGTCCTCGTACTTGACCGCCTGCTTGATCAGCGGGGTGGTGAAGTACTCGAGCCGACTGTCGTCGGGCCCCTGGGGCGTCATCGGCACGGCAAACACTGCCGAGCGCGCCTCGCCGGGGATGGGCTTGTCGCTGGCCAGTATCAGCCGCTCGCCGTCGAAGAGCACCGCGGACACCTCGGCATTGACCAGCTTACCTTTCTCATCCCGCAGACCAGCTGTGAAGCAGTGGATCGTACCTTGCTGCAGAATTCTGGCGCTCGTCATGGTGGAGGATCCTCCTGGATATCGGGGGGCAAATGAGAGCTTACTAGGCCTATGTGCGAGGGTCGAACGCTCAGCGCATCAGGATGGTGACGGTGCTGTCGTTTTTTCCGGCGTCGCCAGGTAGAGGGGGTAAGAGAGCTGCTAGACTGGAAGCGAGCCTGCTTGCTCTACAGGCGCTGGCGACAACCACGTTACCGAGGAGCGAAAAATGGGATCCAAAGACGAGAGAGACGTAGAAAAAGGTTACCCAAAGGCCGACTTCGTGGCCAAGCTACGTCGACTGGCGGATGCCATCGAGAATGGGGAACGCTTCGACATTCAGATTGCCGGCGAGCGCATCTATGTTCCCGCCAGAGCCGAATTCACCATCGAACACGAACGGTCGGATAATGAAGAAGAGATAGAATTTCAGATTAAATGGAAAAATCAATAGACCAGTGTATCTAATAGGATCGCCACCTCTATCTCAGCGACAGGATGAAGGAACTGAGTGGATCACTTGAGCCAAAAACACCAACTCGGGCCGCACTCCCCCGATTTCACTTTCTCAAAAGTGGAGTCATAGATGTCGAAGGCACCAACCGACTGTGCTATGTAGAGCTGCTCAGCCAGTTAAGCCTGACCTTAAATTGATCAGCTTCTACTGACGGATGATTTCGGCCAGAAGCTGTCTTTAAGCCAGTTCTAATATAACGCTATGCCCAGGTGCTTTTTACGAAGTATAGAGCTTTACGGAAATATAAGTTCGAATCGAATAATAACCACTTTTCAATTATTATTATAGTTCGTTTTTAGCGAACTTCTTCCAAGCTTCATTCTCCACTAAAGTAGACCTGTAGATCTTTAGCTTGCTGCATCCTCGAATGGCTCGAAGGGCCGACTTGACCTGGTTTGCGACCTCCTTAGGGAGCCAAGGGCTTAGCATGATTCGACTGATTGTATCGAGACTAACTGGAACCTTGAGTGTGATCGTCTCGTGATTGGTGCGAGCGACGAAAAGCCGATACTCCATTTCGTCGCCGAATGCGTGTCGCTTAATAAATGGCAGCTCCTCGATTTCTGGCGGCTTCGAACGCATATCATCCAACGTTCTGTATATGACTGGTCCTGCTCGTAAGCCTTCCACTCGCTTCACGCGATCCAAAAACATTCCTTTATGAAACTCAATGCAAACACCACTGGCTCCATGTGAAAAAACCCTCCAGTGATGATAGGTTTCGTTAGTTTCGGTTAGGCACAGTGAATAGATTGACCTTAGCCCGGTAGCTGCCCCATATTGCTGCAAGTAATATGAGTCATTACGATCATCCCAAGACTTCGGATTGAGAAGTGTGATCTTTTTTGTTTCAAGAAAATCGATCAGAAACGGTAGCTCCGTGTACCGGCGAAGGAACCGCCCCTTGGCACTGTCTTTCATAACGCATAACGCCTTAAATTGAAAGTAAAATCGCGGTGAGCAGAAGAAATAGGGGCACGTCCCCGATTACCCCTCTAAAGCTATCCCATGACTTAAACGGCATATTTTTCTTGATTAGGAGTTCTCGACACATAATGCGGAGCGTACTGGTGACCTGTACAGAGCGAAGCCGTGTAAAGAACATCCGTGTGACGTGAATTATTAACAATACTGCGATGCAACCTGAAATTCCAGATACTTGACGGCACCATGATCTACAAACTGCGGCTGGACCTCAAAGACAAGCATCTTGTTACGAGAAAGCACTTCTATTTTACAGTTGGAAATTTTTGACCCGCTCGCCTTTACGTGAGATACGAAACCATCCACTATCCTTTCATCATCAATGGTGATAGATACGAGATCTTCCTCGTGTAAGTAGCTTTCATCTTGCCGCTGATTTTCGTCCACGGGCTTAAGAATGAACCTCAACACTGCAGCACCATCGTCTACAGCTGACTCAAATTTCTCAGCGCCGATGCTGTGACCGGTATTCTCATGCTGAAAATAGACGCTAGACTTACCTTTCCGAAGGCTTCGCAACATACGAGAATCCTTTAATTTGGTTAACGAACAGCGTAACCGGAGCCCAACGGAGCGTACCACAGTTGGGCGTCCAAGCTCACACTATTGTTAGCGGCCACGATACTTTGATTCATAGGACCTCCCAAACCCGCGCGACAAATCGCATATTATTGGCCGCCGATCGCGAATCATCTTCTAGTTTAGTTTCCAAGCATTCGGGGATAGAAAAATTTGAATAAGCTTCCAACCACTTCTTCTTTTGCTTATCAATTAGCTTTTGATGATCCCGATTATCTGAAAGGCTAAAGCTTTTTTTTCGCCGACTACCGACAATCAGCGGAGAATGTGACCCCTGCCGAAACAGCTTCGCCCGAAACAATTTATCAACATCTTCCCTATTTCCTGCGACAAGAAAGTAGGTTCCACATTCGTGATCGACTGAATCCTTTAGTGCTTTTAGGCGAACAAGATCCCAGAGGATGTTTTCTGCAGAACAATGAGAGCTACCAGCCCACTTCGCTTCTGCTGCAAGCACAACCCGATTCTTAGCTAGATCCTCGACGACGTAGTCAATCTCCGGTTTTCGTCCCCGCTTCACCGAAGAGAGCACCGGATGCGCGAAGTTATTCCTAGCCCTATAGGCCGTCTGGTCGAAGAAAGACGCGAGAATCTCCGAAATACTGTGACAAAGATACGCCTCACCCATTATAGACCCGCGAAAACAGAGGAAGTCGTAGTTCATTTTCGCGGCAACAGCCTCGGCAATTCGCCTTTGTACTGAGATTTGGTTTTTTGGAATCATTATGTCTGCGCTACCCATTTGCGACTGCTGCCGCACCAGTCGCTAAAAGCCGGGCGCACCGGTGGCTTTTTTGGAGCGAAGCGGAGAAAAGGCCACCCGTGTGACGCGAATTGTTATGCATTATAGCAGTCCGAGAAGTTTAGTTGCTCCTGCACCAACCAAGCTGGCTACTGTGCCATTCTCAAGCAATGCTTTGAGCTTTGCCTTAGCTTCTTTGTCGTCACTTTTACCTGATTCCGTGAAGCCAGCGCCGACACTTCCCCTATCACCGCCAGCGAGCATTTTCTGACCGCCGATTCCGTCTCAACCGCTGAACGCATACCGGGGAGGACCAACCATGGCGACGCTGACCGACGAGAGCAGCCCATTTTGACAGGCATTTCTACCCGCCGGACACGGTGATACTGGCTGCCGGTGACCGTCAGCTCTCTGCGTGGTGCCTTTGTCCGACAGACGATCAGCATGGCGTGCCTCGGGGATAGCGCAGGCGGCTTCGCAAGGTGTTCAACACCGTCATGCGTCCGATGTCCTGCCCGAAGTCGAGGATGATCTGCCGCGCCTTGTGAATCACGAGCGCCGCACGATGCACCAGCTCTTGTAGCACGGTGCGGATCCGGCGCCGCTTGGCGGGATGGC
>Ga0207831_100086_pt1 | contig 121567 bp, 109 predicted proteins | sample TtanPargueraPR_7_FD_187741 | JGI IMG/M metagenome (GOLD analysis project Ga0207831, IMG submission 187741) | Aerobic enrichment media microbial communities from Bioluminiscent Bay, La Parguera, Puerto Rico - Tt and M1 (2) (SPAdes) | ecosystem: Environmental > Aquatic > Marine > Unclassified ...
CGTCCGCCGCTTTCCACTATCTAAATCACCCGAAGGTTCAATAGATAGCTTCTCGCTCGACTTGCATGTGTTAAGCACGCCGCCAGCGTTCATCCTGAGCCAGGATCAAACTCTCATGTTAAAGTTTCATCTTGACCAGATTGCTCTGGCTTATATTTTATAGACTATCGTCTTTATCCATTAATTTACTAAGGAATTTTCTTGGGTAAAACTTATTACTAAGTTTTTGGTTGTTTCACTGTTCAGTTTTCAAGGTTCTGTGTTGTTCCTGTGTTTGCTACCTTATTTGTCAGCGAAGAGAATTATATCACCCCACATAATCAAAGTCAAGCATTTTTTCGATATTTTTTAATCAGTAATTAATATTTATAAATTATAGATGGTGTAAACCCTGTTATATACTGGCTTTACACCATCTGATAAATGTATAAAACTAAAATATATTTTTTCCTATATTAATTCAAATTATGCTATTTTTATAGAAAAAAAATTTATTTATATTTAAAATTTATTTATGAAGTACTTAAAGTAAAAACAAAATAAAGCCTAAATCCTACTTTAGGATCTAGACTTTTTACCCTACCATAAAAAACATTCTATAATTGAATTACTTTTAATTTCTTTACAGCTATTAATTGAAATTGGATATCTATACAATACTCTTTTTAATATTAGTAACAAAATTCATCAATAAATTATTATCATATAAATATCTAGCAACTTCAGACACTTTTAATGTATCAAAAACATTGTTCAGATTTGGATTAGTACTCATTAGAGAAATAACCAAGAATAAAATCCATACTATTATAACTCCTTTGATAGCACCTAGAACTAATCCTCCTATCTTATTTATTTGATTAAGAACTGGTAATTTACTAACTAAATCAAGTAGATTAATTATTATCTTAACAAGAATAGTAACTACAATAAATACTCCTAGAAATGAAATAATATTTATTATTAAAGTAGCAATCAAACCACCTATGTAATCACCTATACTATTTACATTAAGTAGATTATATACCTCACTATTATTATTAGTCACCAATATATGTTTAAATTGTTCAGGCAAATTTAACTGATTAATAAAATTGATTTGTTCTCCTGTTGAATTAACGTTTTCAGTAGCACTATTTAAATTCAATAAGCCAATTATGGAATTCTTTATAGAGCCATATACCCCTGTATTCTTAATCAAGAACTCACTTACATGTGGATATATATACATAGTAAGCACAACTGATATAATCAATGAAACAAAACTGAAAAGAGTCTTAATTAGTCCTCTCTGATAGGCTATAATTGCACAGATTGCAATAATTCCTACTACCACTATATCTAACCAAGTCATCTTATATCCTCCTTATTTTGTTAATTTTACTACCTCATACTCATTTTGTAAAACAATCAAGAAAGTATTATTACCAAGGTGCATAATATCTTTGACATCACCTTTTACAGTAGACTCCCAATTTATTTTACCATTATAATATTCTCTAATAAACAATTCGCTTTCAACATAATACTTGTTTTCATTTCCTATTAATCTAGTTATCTCATTATCAAATTCTGTTACGCTTAATGATTTTCCTTCTTTATTGTATGTAACTAGACTGTTATCCTTATAATTATCTTCGTTTTTAATAGGTCTTCCATAGAGAACAAGTAGTTTATCCTCTGTATAGTTGACCTTGTTTATTTCATTAGGTACTTCTAATTTTTGTATTTCTTCAGGTATTACATTTACCTTATAAAAGAGAATCCCGTTATCTCCTACAGCAGCAACATGCTCATTATCCAAAAATCTGATTTCAGGAACCACAGTTTCATCAATGCTAAAGCCTCCTGTTACTCTTTCAGCATAATCACTGCCATTATCACTAAAATTGAAGAATGTTAAATTAGATACTAGAGAATTCCCTTTAACGTAAAGATAACTGGTAACCATTTTAGAACCATCTTCAGAAATATCAAAAGCTAAAGGATACCCATCATTCTCAGTAAATGTCTCTCTATGTATTAACTTAGTTCCATCTGCATCAAAAAGTTCTATAACATGTCCTTTGTTTTTCTGTCCAATGATTGCAACTATTCCATTCTCATTAATATCAAACATTAGAATCGGAGAACCAACATTATAATCTCTAACAAAACCGTTTTCATCAAACAGATACAGATCCCTAGCAGATATATCTGCTACTGCTAAATAATTATTCTCTTTGATAACTTTTGGATTCATCATATTGAAAGTCTTATCCCATATGGTTGTCCCATTAGTATCCATCATAGTAACACCATCTTTTGAAGATCTTACTATGTTTTTTCCTAACTTACTTATATGTACTTTATCAGTAGGATTATATTCAAGGTTATTTAATACCTCTAATTTGACTTTCCCACTAACGAACCCAAAACCTTTAGGCCTAATAACTAGAACATATGCAGTTATAGATACTATAACCAACAGCATTATTAAAAAAATTTTTATCCTTTGTTCCTTCAAAAATTTCACCTGCTTTTAATATTTTTAGTAAGAGTTTTTCCAAAAGGAAACATGCTATTTTTAATTTTAACCTTAAGTTGTTCATATTTCATCTTTACAAAGTAAACCAATATAAGTATAACTTCAAATACACCTATGTATCCAAAAATAGGATATATTTTTCCTACCATATTAGAAAAACCTATCTGAGAAAATATAACAGCTAATAAGATGAATACAGCTAATTTTATCTTCCCATGTTTGGTATTTGTCAATTTCAACTTGGATAATATACCATATCCATTAGCAACAGCAGTCGTAAACATGGCAGAAATCAAAACTACAATATAAATATATTGTAACACCTTGGCATATCTCATTACAATAGCCAGCATAGGAATTTCTATTCCTTGTATATCAGAATAATGCACTAGTATAACAAGACCTAATATAATACCAATCATTCCTAATGCTATTCCCGCCATCAATGAACCTAATCTTGCTGTGAATTTACTCTTAACTAATTTATGTAGAGTTGTGAGCACTACAACAGCGGTTATTATATTATAGGATACATAAATGATTGCTGAACTTAACCAATTATCTCTAACAACTAAAAATACTTCTACAACCTTATTCATCACTGTGGTGCTTCTGAAGAACCACATGTATAATCCCACAATCAAAACACCAATAAGCAAAATAGGCGCTAATATGGAATTAACAGCTATAACTCCTTTTACATCAAACAGAAAAGTGATATAGCAACAAACTGCCATAGCAAGAACCCCTACTTGATATGGTATATGAAATCTCTGCTGGAATAATGCTCCTGAGCCTGCAAACATTGCACAAAAACATACAAACATAAAAAATATAACTGAAAGCTCCAGTATCTTCCCAAATGTTTTTCCAGCAATGGGATAGATGAACTCTTTATAACTTGTAGCTTTGTTGAAAAACAGGATTTCCAGTACAGCCCAGCCTACTACAGCAAACATTACCCCTGTAAGTAATAATCCTATCATACCTTTATAACCATAATAAGCAAAAAATTTCATTAATTCTTGCCCAGAAGCAAATCCTGCTCCTAAAACAGTTCCTATATATACTGATGCTATCTTTATAGAATTTTTAAAATCTAATTTCAATCAATCAACTCCTGAACATAATGTACATTATATATTTATGTTCACAAAGTGTAGTTAATACCATATTACTATAATTATAATAGGTTAATCTATTCTTTTATTTTAATTAATTGATTATATTTTTCTATATATTTTTTAGCTGAGTTATCCCAGGAAAATCTTTGATTCATACAATTAGCAACAATACATTTCCATTTATCTTCATCACTATATGTTTCTAAACCTTCATTAATAGCTTCAATGAATTCATTTACATCATATCTGTCAAATACGAAACCTGTACCTTTGTTTGATCCAAAAGGTATAACAGTATCAGCTAGACCACCTGTTTTCCTAACTATAGGAACAGTACCAAATCTCATACTGTATATCTGTGACAATCCACAAGGTTCAAATAGAGATGGCATCAAGAAGAAATCACAACCTGAATATATACGTCTTGCCATTTTTTGATTGAAATCTATTATTACCCCTAGTTTATCAGTATATTTATTTGATAAATCCATTAATGCTTGTTCGTATTTTTTATCTCCAGTACCTAATATAATAAATTGTAAATCTTCATCGATTAATTCCTCTATTGCTTGTAAGCACAGATTTATGCCTTTCTGTTCACTAAGTCTTGATACCATACCTATCAAAGGTACTTTTTTCACTGGCAAACCAACTTTTTGTTGTAAAAAATGTTTATTTTCGTGCTTTACCATTAAAACATTATCTATATTATAATTTCTATAAACATATTCGTCTGTCTCACAATTGAACTTATCATAATCTATACCATTAATGATACCATATATTTTGCTTTTATATTGTCTTAGGATTCCATCTAAACCATAGCCATACTGGGGAGTTTGTATTTCCTTAGCATAATTGTCACTAACTGTAGTGATTATATCAGAGTAGATGATACCGCCTTTCATAAAAGAAATATTACCATAGTACTCTAATTTATTGCTATCATAATATTTATGAGACAATCCGATTCTTTCCAGAGAACCGCTTCCAAACACTCCTTGATACTGTAGATTGTGTATAGTATAAACAGTCTTAATACTATTATAGAAGTTTATATGGCTATATTCATTTTTCAGAAGAAATGGTATTAAGCCACCATGCCAGTCATTAACATGAATTACATCTGGTTTGATATTAAGCACCATCAACATTTCTAGAACTGCTTTCGAAAAAAAGCCGAATCTTATATCGTCATCATCATACCCATACAAATTATCTCTTTCAAAATATTCCTGACTTCCTATAAAATAAGTAGTAAGCTTTTTTTCTTCATATTTATAAATCTTAGCTTGATTTGCTTTACCTGAGGTTTCTACAATAAAACTGCCAACTTCATTTAATTCATACTTTTCTTCTAACCCTTTATATTTTGGCATCACTCTTATCATGTCGAGTCCATTATCAGCTAAAACTTCTGGTAAACATTCTCCAACATCTCCTAAACCACCCGTTGTACCAAAAGGTGCAATCTCAGCTGAAACATAGAGAACGCTCAATTTATTTTTCATCATAATGATCCTTCCTTTTAACAGACAATATGAAATATTCAAAATATACATCTATGATTATACCACAACTAATTTGAGAAAATCATTAAAGTTTTATTAAGCTGGTTAATATAATCTTTATATATCTGTTATATAATCGTATTTTTTTCAACTTTTATAGTATATAAAAAACCACCATATAATATGCTAATATTTTCGATTGCTGTAATGATGTAGATTATCCTGTTATTAGTATTATTGCTAATTAAATATAATTAAATCAATTTTTAACTATTTTTTATAATTTTAAATATCTATTAACAAAAAATAATAATAAAAAATATAGAAACTTTAATGTATATATATTATACTACCATTGAAAGGAGTTGTTATAATATGAGTAAAATGGCAAAATTGCCTAAGAGAAATGAGATTAGTGATGAATTCAAATGGAGATTAGAAGATATGATTTCATCCAAAGAAGAATGGGAAAACATGTACAAGGAAATTATGTCTATGACAGAGGAAATCACATCTTATTCAGGTAAATTAAAAGAATCAGCTGATACCTTACTTGATTGTCTTAAAAAGAGAGACCAATTGGAAGAAAAACTTTCAAGATTATATGTATATTCCAATATGAAATTACATGAAGATGCAAATAACTCTGAAGCACAAAATACAGCAGAAAAAGCTAATTCGTTAATGGTAAAAGTTAATAGTAGTATTTCTTTTATTGAACCAGAGATTTCTTCTATGTCAGATGACCTTTTGAAAAATTACATGGAATCAGCTGATGGATTAAAGCTCTACAAAACTTATTTTGATGATTTATTACGTAAAAAAGAACATATCTTAAGTATGGAAGAAGAGTTATTATTGGCTAGAGCTCAAGAATTGGCTGGAACACCAGAAAATATCTTTGCAATGTTCAATAATGCTGATCTCAAGTTCCCTACAATCAAAGGTGAAGATGGCAACGATGTGGAACTTACAAAAGGTCGTTATGTCACTTTTATGGAAAGCAAAGACAGACGTGTTAGAAAAGATGCTTTTGAGGCTTTGTATAGTACTTATAGTAAATATAAAAATACATTAGCAGCCACTTATAATGCAAATATTAAAAAAGATATATTCTATATGCAAGCCAAGAAGTTTAATTCAACTTGTGAAGCTAGTCTATTTGAAAATAATATTCCAGTTGCTGTATATGACCAATTAATTGAAACAGTTCATAAATATCTACCATTAATGCATCGTTATGTATCTATTCGTAAGAGAATGCTCAATCTGGATGAACTTCATATGTATGATGTTTATACACCAATAGTTAAAGACATTGATGTAAAAGTTACTTTTGAAGAAGCAAAAGAAAAGGTTCTAGAAGCACTTGCTCCACTTGGAGAAGAGTATTGCAATCTTTTAAGAAAAGGTTTCAATGAAAAATGGATAGACGTATATGAGAATGAAGGTAAGCGCAGTGGAGCTTATTCATGGGGCACTTATGGTGTTCACCCATATGTTTTACTTAATCATCAAGATAATGTAAATCATATGTTTACTCTTGCTCATGAAATGGGACATTCACTTCATACTTATTATTCATCAAAAACTCAACCTTTTATATATGCAGAGTATCCAACCTTCTTAGCTGAAGTTGCTTCAACAGTTAATGAAGCTTTGTTGATGGAATATCTACTAAAAACTACAGAAGATAAAAATCAAAGATTGTATTTAATTAATTATTTCATGGAACAGTTCAAAGGAACACTATATCGTCAAGCAATGTTTGCAGAATTTGAAAAAACAACTCATGAATTAGTTGAACAAGGAGAAGCTCTAACAGCAGATACTCTTAGTTCCATGTATCATGATATTAATGTAAAATATTTTGGCGAAGATATGATAATAGATAGTGAAGTTGATATGGAATGGGCTAGGATTCCTCATTTTTACTACAATTATTATGTATTCCAATATTCAACTGGTTATTCAGCTGCTATTGCACTTTCTCAAAAAATATTAAAAGAAGGCGAAGAAGCAGTAACGAAATACAAGAACTTCCTTAAGAGCGGTAGTTCCGAATATCCTATTGAAACTCTTAAAAAAGCAGGTGTTGATATGACTACTGCTGAACCTATTGAAAAGGCTCTAAAAGTGTTTGAAGGATTATTGGACGAGATGGAAAGTATAATAAAATAATCACACTGGAAATAGGGGCTGTCTCACAATACATTTTATTAGTCTTCAGCTTCCGTAAGATGGATTCTATTTAGCTAATTAGGTGAAATGTATTGTGAGACAGCCCCTTGTTATTTTGTTCTGTATTGCCTAGGTGATTTACCAGTGTATTTTTTCATCATTCTACTAAAATAATATGTATTAGCGAATCCTACACTCTCAGCTATGTGCTCTATAGTCAAGTTACTGTTCTCAATTATTCTGACGGCTTTTTTCAACCGATAATTATTAAGATGCTGTATAATAGTCTCACCTGTCATTTCTTTGAAAATCCTATTTGCATAGTTGTTGCTTATTCCAGCATAATTAGCTATCTCACCTAAAGTTAATTTATGTTGATAATATTGATATATATATTGTCTGATATCATATACTATACGTTCTTTTGATAGTACATCAGGGTAAGATTCCTCTGTATATACTTGATTTATGATGCTATATATAATTTCTAATAATATACTTTTACATCTAAGTTGCCAAAAGAGGGAATGTTGTTGGTAACAGTTAAGTAATTCCTGAAAATTACTACTCATTTTTTCAGAATCATTTATTACAATATGGTAAGGAAAAGTAAATCCATTATTCAAAAACACTTTTGGTCGTATCAAATGCTGTTGCTTGAGATACATATCATAGTAATCTATCTCTTCCTCTTCTGAAACGTAAAAAAAATCAAAATGTACCCATATGATGTTACTTTTCTTATCAGTAATAAATAATTTGCTTGGAGTATTAGGGGGAATGAGCAATACAGAACCTGATGATAACATACTTTTCTCTGAAGCAATTTCTATTTTTCCTTTTCCTTTTATGAAGTATAACATTTCATAGTCATATAATTTACGAGTATAAGGCCACCCTGTTGAACCTTGAAGTCCTGCTCTTCTTATGAATGGATTAATTTCATTACTATCAATATTGATTTTTCTCATCAAATCAACCTCTCGAATTCTGTAATAATTCAACTGTAATCTAATCTTTTTTATTATATCATATAGAGTGATATTGTATAACTAAAAGTGATTTTATGTATTTAAATATTAATGATTCTTTACTTATAATAAAAGTAACTTCAATCCATATTCGTTAATACCCATAGAAAATAAAGATTGAAGACAACAATTGTAAAGGTGGCGTTAATATGCGAGAAATTATTTCATTAAACAGTAAGTGGCGTTTCATTAAAGGAGACGACAGTTCTTCTCATTTAAATGATTATGATGATAGCAGCTGGGATAAGGTCAACTTACCCCATAGGATTGATATAACACCCATAAATAGTAGTGGTGGACGTAATTATCAAGGTATATGTCGTTATAGAAAACATTTTAATCTAGAAAAAAAGATGAAAGGCGAAAAAGTATTCCTAGAGTTTGAAGGTGCTATGCAGGTTCTGGAAGTATGGATGAACAATGAAAAACTGGCAACTCACTACTGCGGTTATACCCCTGCTGTCTATGATATTTCTTCCCTTGTAAATTACAACGCTGAGAACATAATTTCAGTGAGATTGGATAATTCCGACAGAAGTGATGTTCCCCCTGGAAAGAAACAGCAAGACTTGGATTTTTCATATGATGGCGGCATATATAGACAAGTGAGATTACATAGGGTTAACCCCTTATATATTACAAATGCAGTATTAGAAAATAAAGTTGCTGGTGGTGGTTTATTCGTATCCTTTGATTCTGTATCAAAAGATAAAGCCCAATTACGTATTCAAACCCACATCCGAAATGAATATAATGAATCTAAGACTTTTACTCTATCCCAAAAACTATTAGACAAAGAAGACCGTTGTGTCAGTGAAACCTATAATGCCTATGAGTTAAATTCTTCAGAAGATGCTCATTATGTACAATCTCAGGTAGTGATTAAACCAAATCTCTGGCACCCTCACTCACCTTACATGTATAAATTAAGGACAGAAATCATGATAGATGGTGAATTGAGTGACCTTATAGAGACTCCTTTGGGGATTAGGGATTTTGAATTTACTAAAGATAGAGGTTTTCTTATTAACAATGAGTATCTAAAAATATCAGGAGCAAATTATCATCAGACTTTTATTCACGTAGGCAATGCAATGTCATCTAATCTCCTTAAGCGAGATGCAAGAAAACTTAGGGAGGCAGGAATGATTCATATTCGTTCTCATTACCCTTTTTCAGAAGATTTTATTGATGAATGTGATAGATTGGGTATAACATTGACCATAAGTAATCCTGGATGGCAATTCTACGAAGAAGGGATATTCAAAGAAAGAAGTTACCAAAATCTAAAAGATATCGTTAGATGGCTACGTAACCATCCTTCAATCATTATTTGGGAACCTATTCTAAATGAAAGCGTTATGCCAGAAGATTATCAGCTACGAGTTAATGAGATTGTTCATGAAGAATTGCCTTACGGTCCTTGTTATACTGGTTCTGACCAAGGATTAGGTGATATTTCATACCGTAAATTCGACCCTTATATGTTAGGTCCAAAATCAGAGAATTTTGACCCTGAAGCCTATAAAATCATAGAAAAGCAAGTTGACAAACCAAGATGGATTAGAGAATATGGAGATTATCCAGATAATTTTGTAGACCAAAGCTGTGCTTGGAGGGTACCTAGAGGTTGGGGTGAAGATATCATGCTTAAACAGGTTAGACGTATGATATGGAATAAGAACCCTTGGATGACTAACTACACCTATTTATATAACGATGCCAAATTATGTGGATTTGCCATGTGGCCGGGTATTGAACATAATAGAGGTTATCATATTAACCCTTGCTGGGGTGGATTCTTAGATTTACAGAGAATACCTAAATACAGTTTTTATTTCTTCAAGAGCCAGAGAGAACCTGATGACTATTTGGATCTTGTAGATTCTGGTCCTATGGTATATATCGCTAACAGTTGGTCTGAGGTAAGTCCTGATGATATAACCATATTCAGTAATTGTGATAAGATAAGGCTATATCATAATGATAGATTTATTGAAGAGAGGGAGCCTGATAAGATTAAGATAAAGCATCCTCCATTTACCTTCAAGAATAACTTTTATTTTGGCAGGGAACGTTCTGAAATCAGAACTGAAGGTATTATTGATGGTAAGGTTGTAGCTTCAGACAAGCGTTATTCTCCTGGAGTTCCTGTCAAGTTACATTTAGAAGGTGATTATATGGGACTTAATCTCCAAGCTGATGGATCAGACTTATTATTTGTAAGGTGTATAGTCCATGATGACAAGAATAGCATTACTCCTTTGACACTTGATAATCATGATATTCTTTTCTCTATAGAAGGTCCAGGTAAAATAATTGGCGATAATATTAAACGTCCTGAATTAGGGCAAACAGGTATCCTGATTCAATCAACTACCCAACCTGGAAATATTCATGTAAAAGCTGAACTTCTACATCCACAAAAGTACGAAAAGATAGCAGTCAAATCTGGTTCTCTAGAGATAACCACTTATTAATTAGTAACTTTCATTTCTTGACATCAATATAAAAAAGATAGAATAGGTTCTGTGAAATATCTAAACCTATTCTATAGCTATTATCATCTTATATAATATTATTTTAAAAATTATGGTTTTGGTAGTTTGATTTCTTGTCCAACATAAATTTTATGTTTATTTGAAATATCATTCAACTTCTGAATGGTTGGTACCATATCCAATGTATTATAGAATTTCTCACTTATAGTATTAAGACTATCCCCAATTCGCACTGTATAGCTTGTTGGTATGTCTTCTGGGTTAATAGTTTGTGTCTTTGGTGGTGTTATTGTTTCCGTATGTTTTTCTTCACTTTCTAATCCACTTTTGGATGTTTGTCCATCATTATTGCCATTGACATCAGGTATTTGGGCACCTAATTCATTATTAACCATGATGCTGTTTTCATTTTCCAAGTCTATGACTTCTTTTTTTATGTTATTATATTTTTCTGTCATGGTTTTCATGGCGACCTGGAGATCATTAAGTTTTTCAATGTTATTCAATAATCCAATCCCCATAACAAGGCAGATAAGCACTAGACCACCACACAATATAGATAACATATTGATGAATTTCTTTTGATATATATCATCTTTCCTTTGTTGTTCTTTCTTTCGGAATGTTTTAATGATATCATTATCCTCATCTATATCTTGCTCATTCTTTTCTTCCTTTTTAGTTTTATTCTCTAACATATAATTATGCATTGATGGATTCTTGTCATAGTATATATAATAACCTTTTTTCTCTACTAACTCACCATTTTCATATGCAAAAAATGAATCCTCTTTTTCCAGAGGGTCAACAATATATAAAACTTGTTTATCATCAATAAAATTCTTATTATGGTGTTCTTTCAAAAAAGAGGTTAATAATATACCATAGCCAGGCTGAGTATACATCCAACCAACTACACTGTAATCCTCAAAATACTTCCTTATTTTTTCATAGACATGGTACCATGTTCTTTCTGTTATACATAGATCTCCATTAACTTTCTCAGCATAATCACCTTGAATTGCACCATCTATTATGACTATTACATCACCTTTATAAGTATAATATTTCCCTATTAAAAAGGCTATCTGTTCAGATGATGTTTCTTCTGCTGCAAATTGATGCAGGTATGAATATACATAATCCTCCATGTAGATTCTATTACCCTCTCTGGCATCACCAATTTGACGAACATTTTTGGGAAGTGATTCAAGACCCTCTAGATATAATTTATTATTCTTATAATTTTCATTCATAATTCCCACACCCCATAAATACATTAAGTATATGAAGATAATAGCACATATAAATAAAAAATTTTATCAAAGCTTGTCTGTGAAATAGTTTTTTATTCGATACTAAATTTCCTTTTATTGGAAAAAGTGATTTGGTATAGATGTTGATGCATTTATATGAAGATAATTGGTATTTATTGTAAATTATTTACAATATCTATTCCTTTGGTTTAATTAACTATTTTTTTGCTAAAAATATATATATCTAACATTAATATTCAATTCAATAGTTTATCTAGCTATATGTTTATGACTAAATCCATTAAAAATTCTAAGAAAGTAGGCTGATAAAAGTGAGATTAAAAAGAAATTCCGAAGAAATTCATTATTATAATGTGAAAGATATATCTGCTATTAGTAATTTTTCTAATACGTTATTTAATCTTATAGAAAAGAACACAGATATCAATACCAGTATCGTTATTTTATGCATAGGAACTGATAGAGCAACAGGGGATTGTCTTGGACCCATAGTGGGATATAAGTTAAAAAAGATGTTCCTTAACAATGTAACAGTTTTGGGAACATTAAGCAATCCCGTCCATGCCAAGAATATTGAAGAGACCGTAAATAATATCAAATCCAATTTTAAAAATCCTTTTATAATCGCTATAGATGCCTGCCTTGGTAAAATGGATCATATCGGATATGTAAGTATAGGAAAAGGCTCTATTAACCCTGGTGCAGGTGTTAATAAAACCTTACCTCCTGTTGGTGATATGTATATAACTGGAATCGTAAATTTTTCTGGTTTCATGGATATGCTTATATTACAGAACACTCGTCTCAACACTGTTATGGGTATGGCTGACTTTATTGCCTTCGGCATAAGAAGAACCATCAATAACTTGAAGAGATCTGTTGGATAAGCATACTAACCTAAAGCTTGTCTATGTAGGTTTTAAACAAATGGTTACTAACATTTTGAACCGTTATGTTTTTCCCTAGTATCTTACCCCATATGTTAATAGTATAATTACATACACTTTTCCTTTTTTGAAAATATGTATGTGACATTTTTATTGACTGTATGGAGCTTGTTTTAACTATAGATTGTTTTTTCCTGAATCCACCATAGGACATATATGCTAACTGGTCAGACATACCTATGCCAGTATTCCCTAACTGCATATGACCTAGTAATATAGCTAATCCAAGTAATAGTAGACTTATAAAACCATATTGTACTTTATAGGTTACTATACATACAACTATTAATGTTAATAATAGTTTCTTGAGAAAAAAACGAATATAGGCTTTTTTTGGTGGGTTGTCTATTTCACCATGATAATTAAACTCAGGCATCAAGTCATTGATTATCTTAACTCTTAGAGCATCATTACAAAATGGAAACAATACTGCTCTTTCCCCTTTTTCGTCACCATATCCTATACTTTCGATCTCTATGGTGCTTACATGGAACAGCTGCATTATGAATTTTTGTTTTATGTGAATACCCTTAACCTTCTTCTTATCGAACGTATAATTTTTTTTACTTATTAAACCATGGCTTATGTGTAATTTATCATTTTCCACATGAACACTATAGTAAGAGTATTTTATACAGTTCTTGATGAAGGATATGATCAAACTGATTATGAACACTCCTAAAATCAAACCTACTATTATATAAACGCTGAATTGAAACTTATTAATGTATTCTAGACTATCAAAATTAGTCATGTCCTCAAAATCATCCAAGTAGTTATATAATGCTAAGATGATTACTAAACCTTGAAAAACAGAATTGGATGCAAGTGAATAGAGAATCAAATCTTTGAAACCTAGTTTATACTTGCGTTCATTGGAGTTACTGTCATTCAAAATTTCAGTTTTTTCATTATCATGCAGTAATCTTTGTTTAACCTCCAAAGCTTTTTCTCTAGTCAGAGTCAGTGTTATTTCACTTTTATCTGCCTTGACATTTTCTGTATCGATTTTAATTTTTGATAAACTGAATATACGTTCAAACAGCCCCTGAGAAATATCAATAGTCGTTATTTTCTCTATGGGCACTTCTCTCTTATTAATATTCATTATTCCCTTTTGATAAAATATGGAATTCTCACTAATGTAATATGTTGTTTTGTACCATGCTAATACATAGAATAGGACAAATAGGATTATTAATCCAACAATTATCAGTATGGAAATCATGAATCCAAGTCTTTTATTTACGTAAGTGAATATCAATATGATTATAACAATTTGGCTGATTATCCCACTAAAAATCTGTTTCAATACATGTAGGGGATGGTTTCTCTCTACATCATTCAATACTTTCACCTGCTTCTACTACACTTGCTAAGTTCTTGGATATCTCTTCTGCTTCATCGTTAGTCAATGCAGGAATCTCATGTAATCCTCCTGCTGTATTAAGTCTGATTGTTGATAAACCATACCTTCTATGAATGGGACCTTGATTAACATCTAAAAATTGCAATCTAGATATGGGAATTATTATTTTCTTTCTTACAAAAATACCATGAACCAATTCGATTTTATCCTCAGTAATGCTATATTTCCATTCCTTATATTCAATTAAAGGAAATAAAAAAGCATATAAAAGTAAGTAACCGTTAATTATTACGGTAAGTATATGTATAATTAGTCTTTCCATAGTATTATTGATAATCGGCATTAGAAATCCGTAGATTCCAATAAAATATATTGCTGCAAATATGACTAAGAATATGGTCCTTGCTATAATCCAAGCTTTTACAGCTTTTTTATCTATCCTTTTGTAACTCATTGTATATCTTTCCTCCTAAAAACTATCAATACACTTTATTTCAATTTGAATTCCAATGTTACTGGATTATGGTCAGTGTATTCAAAGTCAAGTTGATGACCTTTTACACCTACTATATCCACATTAGGTGATACAAGAAAACCATCAATGACACTTAAATAGTTCTCACCTGCTTTATAAGGTATATCTACCGTTCTATTAGTTGGAACATTCTTATCTGCTCCCCATTTAAAACCTTCTGGTTTGAAGTCTTCTGGAATCTCCTTAAGCCATTCTGGCCATTCCTGGCTTGATTCAAATATATTAGAATCCGTACCTGGTATAGCATGATTCCAATCACCTGCAACTACCACATAATTGCCTTTTTCATATTCCTTGCTTATGTACTCTTTCAAAAAACCTAACTGTTGTTTACGTATAACTCCGCCTTTATCATATGCAGATAAGTGTGAATTGAGTAGAACCAGTTCCTTGCCATCTTCAACAGGTAATCTGCTTTCTATGAAACATCTGTCCAGAAGTGCTAATTGTCTCGGCCACTTCTCTTTTCCTGGATATCCATAACGATTAGTTTCATCTATCTTATATTTTCCCAATGTAACCAAACCTGATTTTACACTGCCATGAGGTTTTGCCAGTGGTACTGGAACCCAAGGAACTTTATAATTTATACAATATGTTGAACTATAATCAGTTAATTTTTCTTTCAACTGTTCATATTCATTGATATTATAGCTTCTAGTTGCTTTTATATCAACTTCCTGAAGTAGAATGAAATCTACAGTCTGACCTTCAATGAATTCAGTAATACCCTTAAGATTTTCTAAGGTCTTTTCTTTGCTTTTTGACCTTGAACCTGTACCGCCATCCATAAAAAAGTCTTGTCCTGCATCAAGTCCACAATAACCAATATTAAATGTTAATGCTGATAGTTTAGTTTCTTTTGGTAAGATATTATCTAGGTTATTTTCAACATTAAGAGATACGACTTCCTTTGGTTTATAATCTGTTACAGTCATGAAAACGAAATATATTACAACAACTAAAGCTAATAGTACTACAATGATGCCTAACACTTTCAAAAACCTTCTCAACATAATAAAACCTCCATTTTTTATTGGATTAATCCTCAGGCTTAATAATTATGCTAGAATAATTGGATTAATATAGTTGGTATTAATTAAATTTTATCATTTAATATTGATAATGTAAACTAATCTGAAGTTTAATTGTAAGGACATAGTAAAACCTTTCTATTCCATATGCCTAATTAATAGAACTTCTTATAAGATAACAAAAGTCTCTATTTAGTTTATCTATACAGGATTTTAGACCTGTGCAACTAAACAGAGACATTTTCTATTCATTATACTATTAATTTTCTATTTCTATCTCATTTTCTATCTCAAAATCATTCTTTACAATGCTTCTCTTTATTTCAGGTTCAATACCTTCATTTTCTACAGTAATATCATTCTCCACAATACTAGTGTCTACATTATCATACCTGTCATTATATCTTATTTCTTCTTCATACTCAGTTCGGGTATCATCTGTACCATTTACCCCAACTGATTTCTTTACTTGTTTTAGAAGTATCAAACCTATGATAATCAATATTAACGGCATGGTAATACTACCGATGGCTCTTCTTTGGGCATATGTGAGTCTATGAATATATAGCTTAACAATCAACTCATTGATCAATATGACTGATCCCAAAACAATCATCCCATAAGCGGTATAACTTTTTTTAATCTTAAAATTAAATATTGGTTTGTCAATAATTACTTCATTATTATCAATTTTCTTTTTCAAATGATAAGTATCGAAAAAACTATAGAACCATACAACTAATAATACTATAGGTAATAATGATGAATAGAACATCATACTTGATACAGCAATAATACCAAAGAATATTGCCATCATAAATAATCCTTGTTCCATGAATCCTAAATACATACGTCCTGCACCTGGAATCAATGAGAATACAAATGCCCAAAATCTATTGTAGCCATAGTTAATATTTGTAGCCTTCATTGATTCATAACAGTTCTTACATAATGATTTATTACCATCAAAACAAGTACACTCTGCACATATTATTTTTCCACATACTGCACACTTGTACTGTCCATCTCTACTTGGATGAAAAAAGCATTTCATATTATTCCTCCTCAATAAAATATTTGAAACTTATTCATTACATCAGCTAAAATATCGTTAATGTTACTTATTGTCCTTTGAAACCCATCAGCAAAGAATATATTAGTATTCAATGCTACCAGATTAGTGACTAATACAAAAACACCTGTACAAATAAGACTACTGGCTAGTTTCATTTCAAATGAATAGCTCTTGCGTTTTACTATGCTTCTACCTGTTTCTGGTTGCAGAGCAACTTCCATAATCCTATCTGTCAGATAATTATTTCCTTTTATGGATGGATGATTATTAAGCAAATCAATGGTATCAATATCTATTTGTTCGTTATATTCTTCATGTTTTTTGCAATTCAATAATCTCACCTCCAAAACCTTCCTTCATTAGTTGTTCCTTTATCTGCTTTCTTCCTCTATATAATCTGGTCTCTATAGTCTTTACTGGTATATTTAATATAAAAGAGATCTCTTTATAACTTAATTGATTGAAATGATATAATATAACAATGGTCTTATATTTATCCTTTAAGCTGTAAACAGCATTGTGCACCATCTGCTGTCTTTCTTTATATATAATAATCTGCTCTGTATTATGCTTGGAACTGAGTTCTTTAACTGATTTATCCATGATGTTGGTTATGTTGAATATCTTAGGTTTATTTCTTCTATTCCAATCAAGACAAGTATTTATTGCTATCTTATATAACCATGTGGATAATTTACTTTGGTTTTTGAACCCTGAAAGATTTCTATATACTTTTATAAATATTTCCTGACACAAATCTTCAGCATCATTATAATCATCAGTAAATTTATATGACATAGTCAGAAATTTGCTTTGATATTCTTCAACGAGTTTTCTAAAAGCTATTTGGTCTTTTTCTATTAAATTTTTTATGTAATCATCCAAATAACCACCCTCTTTTTGAAACTTACTCATTAATTAATTAAAATATCTCCGTTATTAGCATTTATAGTGATTATATTGTCTGAATCACCTATCGTAGCTTTTACTAATTTCTCATTATTATCCTCTTTAATATCAAAATCAAATACTGAATCAATGTTACCATAATTGGACCTCAATTCAAAAACAGCTTGTTGATCGTTTGGTATATCAATATTGACATTTCCATAGCTATTGACTATATCTATTTTATTAACATTAATATTGTAGTTATCTATATCAATATCACCATTCTCGCTTTTAATTTTGATATTACTGTTTATCTTCTCTAATGAAATATCTCCATAATTATTGGATAATTCTATATCTGAATTAATGTTCTTAGCAGTTATTGATTCATTACTGGTTTCAATAGTAACCAATCCTTGTACATCATCTATTTTTACGGAAGCACCTTCTCCATTTATCTCTAAGTTCTTACCTACTTTATTACCGTCAATATCACCATATTCTTGGTCTATGGTAACATTTCCACTGATATTGTCAAAGTTAGTTTCACTATAGCTATTTCTAATATCTAAATCACCATCTACATTTTCCACATTGACATATCCATTTTTATTTTTAATATTTGTGGAACCTGATACGGCTTCAACTTCAATACTACCATAATCGTTTTCGATTATTAATTCATCACCTATATTATCAACTTGAATATCACTGTTATTAGTCTTGATAGTAGTTCTTTTGTCAACTTTACCCACATAGATGTTACCATTTCTATTAGATATATCTACTTCCATGTTTTTAGGTATTTCAATTATATAACTAACATGAGTATATGTACCTCTATGATTAAGAATATTATTCTTAGTCTTTATAGTCAATGTTTTGTCTTGCCTCCTGTCTATAGAAACCATATCTTCTGCTAACTCCATGGCTGTTTCTTTTTCTTCAAAAGTACTTATGTTAAATACTGCTGTTATTAATATATCTTCTGTATCAGTTCCTTGTATCTCAATATTTCCCCTATTATTATCTACTTGTATGTTAGTAAGACCAGTTGCTTTTTCAGTATAGTTCTTAGTTACTTCATATTCATCTGTTATATTGAATATTCTTCTAAAACCGTTCACTGAATCATTACTGTACATATAGATGCCTGAAATAAGAAAAGAAGAACAATAAATTATTACCAGTAATACAATGGATGTAACGCTTACTTTTAATTCCATTGTCAATTGTTTTCTTTTATAATACCAATCAAAGAACAAAAATTCTACACCTATTAGTATTACACTTACTGCTGAAAGAATTCTTAATATCCTATTAATATCTATATATATAAAGTTACTAATAAGAAGAATGATACCTAACACTATGAGAGTTATAGCCAAAGTAAAAGTACCTAGTTTTTTATGTTTCATTTTAGAATCACATTCCCTTCAATCATTAATTAAAAAAGCTTACATATGTTTAGACGCTAATTTTTCTATATACCCTTCAAAAAATATAAAAAAATATTTATTTATTATAAAAGCCGTTAAAATGCCCATATGAGACAATTTAACGGCTTCTTTTATAATATAACAAGCACGAGTATAATATTCTTTCTTAACTATCCAATTTCATATCTCCATATTTGATCCAACCAATTTTCCTAAGACCTTCTGATAAAGCTAATGTCATAACAGCTGGCAGAACTATATGCAAGACTATAATCTTAGTTATTAGAACCCCTGGAGATTCACTTTCAATCATTGTATCCCAAGTCATAATCTGTCCTACCAAACCAGATGTCCCCATTCCTCCACCATAAGCATTATTTTTCATCATAAACACTTTTGTAGAGATTGGACCAAGTATTGCGCTAACTACAATAGGGGGTATCCATATCCTTGGATTCTTAACTATGTTAGGGACTTGCAGCATTGATGTCCCTAACCCTTGTGCTACAAGTCCATTAACCTTATTTTCTCTATAACTTGCTACTGCAAAACCTATCATTTGTGTAGCACATCCTACTGTTGCTGCTCCAGCGGCAAGTCCATTAAGGTTGAGAATAATTGATAGAGCAGCTGAACTTATTGGTAATGTTAGAATCATACCCATTAACACAGAAACCAATATCCCCATGACAAAAGGCTGCTGTACTGTAGCAAATTCGATAATGTCTCCTAACCAATTCATGAAAGCAGATATGGATGGACCAATTATAAGTCCAATACTACTACCAGCTATGATAGTTGTTATAGGTGTAAGTATTATATCTATTTTGGTTTTTCCTGATACCAGTCTTCCTATTTCGATACCGACTATAACTGCAACAAAAGCCCCTAGAGGCTCTCCAGGACCAATCAGCAGAACATCTCCCTCAACAAAGGCTTGTCCGCTGATGATTTTACCTGCATAGGCACCAACCAATCCTGTAACTGCTGATGAATACATAATTAGACTTGAAGTCTTTAGTTTATGAGCTATTCCAATACCGATTCCGGCTCCTGTGAGTATGCTAGCTATAGAGCCTATTCTTGAAAGTGTGATTCCAATTACATTATCACCTGTCAACGATCCAATCTGTTTAATGATTAATCCCACAATGAGTGTAGAGAATAATCCCATCGCCATACCACTTAATCCATCAATAAAGTACCTATTGACTAGTTTAGTTAGAATACTTTTTTTCTTATTTTGTTTATCCATGTTATCCTCCTGTAAATTCATATGTCTTGTCACATATAGTTAAAAATTTTTATATTAAAAATCCTTTTTTTTCAAGTTCCTTTTCAACTAATTCCAGTGTCTTGCTATTATTAGCTTTTATCAAATGATAATGCTCACCGTTTTTTAATCTCATAAGAGGAATTGATTCATCCTTTTGAAGTTTTTTGATAAAATCATCTATATGCTTTCTTGATGATAACATAAGGTTAGCAGTTATTTCCCCATATACGGGATGAATAACCATCACATTGACTATGGTAGCACCAAAATCAACTATGGTCTCAAGTTCTTCCCTTATGTCTTCTTTTGTATGTTTTACAGCTAATAATTTCGTATATTCTTTTTTACTTTCATATATCATATAACCATTGGATGTAGATATGATTTTACAGCCTTTGGCTCTAAGTAATGCTATATCCTGCACAATTACTTGACGGCTAACTGAAAAAGTTTTGGCTAATCTAGAGCCAGTTATTGGTTCAACACTTTCAGTTAAAAGTTTTTTGATATTATTTCTTCTTTCTAGTCCTTCCATAATCTTCACCTCTTGTTTAAAATTATAAATGGTCTATAATAATACTTCCACTTTCTGTCCTATCGTAATTTCATTCCTTGTCACTAATGAATTATAACATAATATTTTAACTCCTGCATCATTAGCTTTCATTAAAGTTTTTGCAAATGTTTCATCTGTTATGTAATTAGGCGTAAATTTATGTATATCATTCATCTGTATCAATAAGAACAAGTATCCTTCATATCCATTTGAAATAGCATCCATTAACTCCTCCAAATGTTTGGTACCTCTTTTTGTAGGAGCATCTGGAAACATTGATAACCCATCTTTTTCTAATGTGACACCTTTTACTTCTATAAAACCTTTTACAGTACCTCTTTCAAAATATATATCAAATCTTGAATTTTTATATTTTTGTTCTCTTTTTACATAGTTAAGATCAATCAGTTCTGGTACCTTATTTTGCAGAATTGCTTCATGTACAACTTCATTTGGTACCTGTAAATCAATATTTATGAGCATATCCTTTTTGTAAGCACTTATTAACGAATATTTTGTTTTCCTATTTGGGTTATTGCTTTTTTGTAAAAATATCTTGGTTCCCTCAGTAAGTATTTCCTTGCATCGTCCTGTATTTTTCACATGAACTGTTTCTGGATTACCATCAATCAGTACTTTTGCAATAAATCTGTTGGGACGTTCAAGAAAAACTCCTTCTACTATATCTTCATAGATCATATTCATGTCCTTCCATTATTTTATTAAATAAAAGATAGTAAAAAAACTCACATTATTATTATAACATGATTGTAAAGAACTTAATTATATAGTTTTTGCCATTAAAAATATAAGAAGATACTAGATGCTTCTAGTAAATATAAAAATTAAAGGTTGAAGCTGAGTTATAATGCATATATAATAATAGCAATACTATTTAATTAATTGAAGAAATATAAATTTTTATTTATAGAGAGGATAATATTTATGTTTAGACTTTGGGGAAAAGTGTACAAAAACAATAAGATGTTAAAAGATACTGTGATTGAACTTAATGAAGAGGGTTTATCAAAAGATGATCTTACTCATGATTGTCTGGATAAGATCTGCTATGAATTTGATTTGCAACATCCTATGTGGTTGAGTGATAATAATAAAGATTATCCAGCATATGGCAAGACAGCTTTTAAGCAAGACCATTTTATTGAACAAATTGATTTTGATTATCTTGAAATAGAGATTATTGATGAAGAAAAAGAGAAAAAGAAAAGAAGAAAAATAAGAAGAATATAAAAAGGAGCTTTTCGCTCCTTTTTTATCGTTAAGTTTCATATGCTAATCTCATGTCTTTCCTAAGAACTCTAAAGTCTTTAGCAAGTAACATACATGCCCATAATGTTATGATTACATCAATTAACACTGATCCATAATAAACCCATCCTATACCGTAGAATCTTGGTAATATAAGCATTACTGGCACATAGAATATCAATTGTCTAACAATACCTATAACTGCTGCTGGCTTACCTCTATTTATTGCTGGGTAGAAGGTCATAGCCATAAATATGATTGGTAAAATCGGTAATAGAATCATAAACGTTCTAAAATAATTCAAACTGGTTGTATCAAAGATCCTATTAGGGAACATTAAGCCTAATGGTGCTTGTGGAATAATCATTATTATCAGCCAGAACGGCAACATCATCAATGTACTTCCTACAGCAAATATTTTAAAGCTCTTGATTACACGCATATTCTGCTTTGCACCGTAGTTAATACCAATAACCGGTTGCAATGCTCTCATTAGTCCAAATATAGGAGTCATGAGTAAGGTGAATATCCTATAGATAGCACCATAGAGTGCAAGATCATATGTTGTTCCATATCTTGATAATGCGTTAAAAACTACTACTGCTTGAACTAAACTCATAACAGTCATGATTAATGACGGTATACCCATATTGAAAATGTCTTTTATTATATGTTTGTCCCTTCTGATCTTGAATGGATGACCTTCGAAGGATGCCTTGCCTTTTGCAAAATAGACAAGTCCTGCAATGGTATATACCAACATGCCTAGATTAGTTCCCCAGGCAGCTCCTGCAACTCCCATATCTAAAAGAACAATCAAAATGTAATTAGCTATTATATTGACTACAAGTCCAACTCCCATCATGACAGCAGCAGATTTCATCTTTCCTTCAGCACGTACTATCATGTTGCCAGCTAAACCATATACCCAGAACAAAGAACCGATTACAGTTATTTGGAAGTAGGTTCTACCTATGGTTAATGTATCACCTGTACCACCCATAACTCGTACTAGAGGAGTAGATAATAACATAGCAAATATTATGTATAAAACACTTATTACTATTGATAGATAGTTTACATTACCTAATATTTTTTTCTGATAACTTTTGTCATCTGAGCCTAGTGCAATACTCAGTGCCGAACCAGCTCCAACACCTATCAAAGAACCAAATCCTAGAGTTACTTGTGATAAAGGATAGGCTATTGAAACTCCAGCTAAAGCATTTTCTCCTACAAACTGTCCTACAAAAATGGCATCAAATACTGTATTGAGTCCGTATAATACCATTGCTAATACAGCAGGCCAAGATATTTTCAGCATAACCTTCCAAAGATTTTCAGAAAGTATCATCTGTTTTTGCTTATCTTTATCATTTATTTTTTCCTGCAATTTAATCACTCCATATCTTTCTGTGTCAATTTTTTACCAGTTTAACACATTAAGATAACAGCTTCTATCGCGTTTCGTGCAAAAAGGTTCCATTCAGATAAAAAGTTGTTCACCCACCTATAACATAAACTTTACGAGTCTCTCTTGGAGTTATTTTATAATGGTCTTTGAATGCTTTACTAAAACTATGATGATTGTTATAACCACAATTCAATGCTATTTCAGTTATACTCTTTTCACTACTTACCAATAATTCTTTTCCCTTTTCAAGTCTTGACTTCTTAATATAAGCATATATACTAGTTAAATATACTTGCTTGAAACAACGCTTCAAGGTATCCAGGGAGATATTGAACTCATTACACAAATAATCAATTGTAAGCTTTTCATCCAGATTCTCACTTATATATTTTTCTATTTTTTCTACTTTCTCAACTACTGTTCTACTATAGTACAATTCTTTTCGTTCTTTGTTGGTCTTAAAGTTTTTCAATTCATACATGAATAATTCTATAGCTCTAATTCTTAGGCTATCTATATCACGGTTGCTGAAATTATCTTTGATATCATTAAGTAAACCTATAGTTGTTAAATCATTTTTAATTACTGTATAGTTATCCTCTTCATTTATCTGATTACAAAAACCACTTAAAATACTTTTATCAATATGAAACACCTGTTGAAAAATGTTAGTTATTTGATTGGTATAACCAAATAGTGATATACTCTCATATTCATCAAAATGACTGAACTTGCATATATTCTCAATACCTTCATAATATGCAGTACTACCTTTTCCTGATGCACAGATTTTGCCTTTCTTATCGAATGCAAGCATTTTCCCTTTTAAACAATAATTTATCTTAAGAATAGGCTCTGAAAAATGTTGATATCTATCTATTATGTTTAACATATTTTCATTCATACTAAAATTATTGAATGCCAAACTAAACCCAGGTATGATTTTTACAATTATATATGTTCCTTTTCCATATTGAGGTTGAATTGTATATGTAGAATAATCTTTATTAGCATTTGTCAGTTTAGCTATTATATTAAGATACATAGAATCGTCTTTAACATCCTTCATATATATGACCTCCTAAGTTTATTTATTCAAGTATACCAAAGATTCCATACAATTTCAATAATGATAATCATTATCATATTATATTTATATAAAAGGCTCACTTATAATATTGAATTCTATTATAAGTAAGCCATATATTTTTTATCTAGATGATGAATTTATCATTTTTAGCTGGTCTATTGTCAAGTTCAGCTTTCTTTTCATCATAGCCTGGTCTTCCAAACATAGCATATGTTGCATTTTTACCTTCTTCTACACCTGGTTGGTCAAAAGCATTAATGTCAAGTAGTTCACCTGCAAATCCAGTAGCTACTTCAAACAAGTATAAGATTTGACCAAGTGTGAATTCATTTACTTCTGGTAAAGTAATAGTCATATTTGTTTGACCTGATTTCAACAAGGCGTATTCAGTTGCCATTTGCTCAGTTTTAATTAATTTATTGTGAGTTTCTCCACCTAAGAATCCAAGGCTAGGAATATCACCATAGATCTTTGGAATATCTAAAGTTGTTTTGTATTTATCAACACCAACAAATACTATAACTTTATCTTTTGGTCCTTCTGAGTATAATTGAACTTGTGAATGCTGATCTGTAGCTCCTAATGCTCTTACTGGAGTTTGTCCTACATTAACAACATTTTTATCATTATCAAATTTCTTACCTAATGATTCTGCCCATAACTGTGCATACCAGTCACCAATATATTTTAATGTATCAGCATAAGGCATTATAACTGATATATTTTTACCTCTTCTCATAGCTAGGTAGTTAAGAATTGCATACATTGAAGCTGGGTTCTTAAATGTATTATCAGTTTTACATAATTCATCCATATAAGCTGCTCCAGCCAATATTTCTTCAATATCTATACCACACATAGCTGCTGGTAATAAACCAACTGGTGTAAGTTCTGAAAATCTTCCGCCAACTCCTGCTGGGATAATGAAACTCTTGTAACCTTCTTTATCAGCTATTGGTCTAAGATTACCGTTTTTGGCATCTGTTGTACAAACAACATGTTTTTTAGACTCTTCTTTGCCTAATTTCTCTTCTAACATCTCTTTGATAATCATGAATTGGGACATTGTTTCAGAAGTGCTTCCTGATTTTGTTATAACATTGAATAAAGTTTTATCAAGATCTATAATATCAAATAGTGATACTAACTTTTCAGGGTCGATGTTATCCATTACATACAACTTAGGATAACCGCCTCTTTTTTCTTTTGACAGTTCATTATAATATGGATGATTGATAGCTTGTTGTACAGCGATTGGTCCTAATGCTGAACCACCGATACCAAGTACTACAAAAGTATCAAAGTCATCTTTAACGCTTTCAACATATGCATTAATATCTTTAACTATATCAGCTTGGTTATATGGTAAATCTCTCCAATCCATACCACCATTAGCTCGTTTTTCTACCATTGCTTTTTCAGCTTTCTCAATTTGTGCTTGTAAATCAGCGATTTCTTCTTCGCTGATACCGTTCTCTCCAACATAAGATGTCATCATATTATTAAAATCTAATTTTAATCTCATGCTTTCTTGCCAGTCTTTTTGTTCAAATCTCTTGGACATTTATGTACCTCCTAATATTTTTTATAGTAAAGTCCATTTCATAATTATTATTTGCAAAAATGTATGAAACTTTCCTTGTTTTTTTATTAATTTAAAAATGAAGTAACGTCTACTATCATTTATTGTTATTATATGACAGCATAAATTATATATAATATGGATAGCTTTGTAAATAGTAAAGAGCTATTTAATTACATCTATTCCTTTTGCTTTATATCTTTCATAAATTGCTTCTTTTAGATTGGAATCCGTTATAATATGATCTACATCATTGAGATCACATACTTTCAGTAAGGATACAACTCCGAATTTACTGCTGTCGGCTAATAATATCTTTTTACCGGAACGCTCAATAAGCCTTTTCTGAATTGGAATAGTATCAATCTCAAATTCTGTTGCTCCTTCTTTTAGAGATATTCCACTTACACTAATAAAACATATATCTATATGAAATAGATTTATATAATTCTCTACAAGCTCACCCTTCAGAGATTTGTCCTTAGTATTAACAATACCACCTAGCAGTATTATTGTATAATCAGGCTCATCAACTAATTCTTCAACTACCAATATTGAATTGGTCAGTATAGTCAATTTCTTGAATTTGTTTTTTAGAAGTTTTGCTATTTCTAACGTTGTGGTTCCATTATCAAGAGCTATTACAGATTCTTCAGATATAAATCCCATTGCATTTTGGGCTATATTTACTTTTTCTTGGTTATGGCTTTTTTCCCTTATTTTAAAGTCTATTGATTTTGGGTTTATCTGGTCCAGCATTGCACCACCATGTACACGATGTAGAAAACCTTCTTTTTCTAAATGTTCTAGATCTCTTCTTACTGTTTCAACTGAAACACCAAAAAGTTCTATTAAATAAGAAGATTTTACGGAATTATTTTTTTCTAATAGGTCTAGTATAATTTTATATCTTTCTTCTGCTAACAAAACTCCCATCTCCTCTAATCAATTAAATATGTATTATCTGTTACTTTTTCCATTTTCACTGCTATTTTATCACACTTAAGGCTCATAAGCAAAGCAAATATTCCAACAACTAAGCAAACTATCCAAAAAATCATAACACCATTCCAACTGAATCTATCCACCAAAGCACCTGTAATAAATGCAGCAAACCCTGCTGCAAGGTAGGAGCAAAAATCCAGAAATCCAGCTATAGAAGATGTTTTATTATATTTTGCAAAATGTAATGGAATTACACCAAGCAATAAAGTATTGGCTCCATACATAACTGCAGATGTCAATCCTAAAAATATAAGAGCGATTATTATATTGTAGGAACCTAATTTCACAAACCCTATTATCATGAATATACTTATCAAAAACAAAATATATATTGTCCTTTTTTCTTTGTGCTTCAATTTTTTATTCAGGAAACTCGCAAACATCATACCCAATAGATTCATCACAGGTATGAATATAATGAATTGAGTAGTTTCAGTAATGTCCAGATTCTGAGTTTCCATGAATAGAGTTGGTGCCCATAATGCAATAGAATCTTTTATTATTCCTTGCACGAAACAGGCTAATACTATATATACTAATTTGGATTCTATTATGACTTGTAATAGACTGTATTTATTGTCTTTTACAGTTGCCCCTTCAGTAGGCTCATCAGATATATACTTACTGGCTTCTTTTGGTGTATCTCTAAAAAACGAGAACCATATTATTGAATATATAAGTATGATAATACCTGGTACCCAAAAAACAAGATTCCAATGGGATTTTGCAATAATAAGTCCTGAACCTCCCCAGGCTAGTATATAACCTCCTACCATTGAAGTTGAGATACCTATTGAAACAGAACTTCTTTTTTTAGGTTCATACCAATTGGTTATAGATTTTACTATGGGTCCCCATAGAGTTGACTGGGCATATGCATTTATAATCCATAAAACCATCATAAATATATATGTAGTACTGAATCCAAAACATATATTGCATATAGCTGTAGTGATTAATCCAAAAAAGACTATTCTTCTAGTTGATATCCTATCTCCTATTTGTCCATTGATAAGTTGTCCAAAACCGTACACCCAATAAAATAGACTACCGATTAACCCCATGGACCCTTTTGACCAACCAAAAGTATCTTGAATCTGAGGAATGGCTACTGATAGGTTAACCCTCCCAAAGTATATACTAGCATAGGCAACCCAACATAATATAAATATTCTTATTTGTGATTTACTTAATTTAGTCATATTAATTAGCACATCTCCTTCTTAATTTTTACTTAATTCCACACATATACACATATATACTTATAAAACCAATTATTTTTATTTAATTATACCACATTTTTATATAATATCAACTTTTTTATAAGGGGTTTTTATATAGACAAGCTATATTTACACATTTATTACACCACAATTACACATTTATTCATAAATTATCAATAATATTCTTGTTTTCCCAATAATAATGTGCTATAATTTCTAAAAATATTACTTTGGAGGAGGATATCCATGAAAGAAGAATTACGTTTTTTTGAGGTTACGCCTAAGATTATACTTGCTGATACAACTGCTGAAATTGAAATCAAACCATTAGCAAAATATGCGACTTTTGATTCTGATACCGATATTGAAGTCGCTTATTATCCTTTAGAACATTTTTCTACCATTGGTGAATATAACTATCAAGAAAAGTATATGGTCCGAGCAAAAGATGGTGTTATTCAACTGACTCAACATTTTATAGGAGAGCAAGAACATATAATTAAAATCACTGATACTGCAACCAAGAAATCATATACTTTCAATTTCTACTCTGTCAGAGCAGACTTATTTGATAGAATACCTTATAAAGGTGACTTACATATGCATAGCCATCACTCCGATGGTAAGGAATCTCCTGGATTCGTAACTGCTTCTTGTAGAAAAATAGGATTTGATTTTATGGCATTAACTGACCACAGGAAATATTATCCATCCATAGAATGCCAAGAGACTTATAAAGATATTGATCTTGATATACTAATAGCTAGAGGCGAAGAAGTACATCCAGAGAATAACAACGTTCATATTATTAATTTTGGTGGGGATTTCAGTGTAAATGAATATATGCAAGATAATAAAGATGAATATTATAAAGAAGTAAAAAAAATTGAAAAAACTATAGATCTTGATGACGAACATGCAAAATATGAATGTGCTTCAAGCATGTGGTGCTTTGATAAGATTAGAGAAGGTGGTGGATTATCCATATTCTGTCATCCATATTGGTTGATTGATTCAGGATATTATATCTCCAATTCTGTAATCGACTTTATGTATGATAATCAACCTTATGATGCCAATGAAGTTGTAGGGGGATATCATCCATTTGAATTTTCATCAAACACTTTACAGATTGCTAGGTATTACGAAGAACGAGCAAAAGGTAAAAAAGTACCCATAGTAGGTGTAAGTGATGCACATGGTTGTGAGGACAAAGACCTGTTCGGCTGGTTCTATACTATAGTTTTTGCCCCTTCTAATGAACAACCAGATTTAATTAAAAGCATTAAAGATCTATATAGTGTAGGTGTGGAGTTCCCTGCTGGGGAGACTGTTAGACCAGTTGGACCTTTCCGTCTCGTAAAATACGCTCTATTCCTCATTAGAGAGGTTTTTCCACTACATGATGAACTTTGCTATGAAGAGGGACAATTAATGCTAAAATATATATCAGGTGATGAAAATGCCAAGGTTAGGTTAAATAGTCTAAAAGGTCAAGTGAGTAACCTATACAATAAACTATTTTCAAAATAATATAGGATCACTGATTTAAGGAATTGAAATTAATAAATTTTTTGTTTTCTGCCATGCCAAGACATTTAATTCTATGAAAAGCTATAAAACCATGGCTTAGACTAAATTAGTTTAGTTTAAGCCATGGTTCTATATGATATAATTATTTATCTAACTGATGATACTATTTCTGTAATTTTATTTATTGTAATAAAATCTTCATTAATTATATTCTCTTCAGGTATCTTAATCTTAAATAACTCTTCAATTTTTAAAAAGACGTATACGAGATCACGGGGTGATAGATCAATTTTTGAAGAAAATAAATGTTCATCATAATCTTCTTCTTTTAGATTAATACCTTTTACTGTATTTATCAAATTAACTATCTGTTCTTTTATATTATTATCAGTCATATTTAATCTCCTCTCAAGTCTACATTAATTCTTCATCACTATTACTATAAAGCTCATCAAGAATAGAATGAGTTAACATAGTATTTAGTTTACTATCAAATATATTAAATACTGGATAATTCTTATCTAAATAATGTCTACACTTACGATTCATTGTCTCTTTATCAAGAGTTAAATATTGTATTTTTTCACTATTATCTGTTTCATCCCACTTAATTGCTTGGTTAGCAATAATAAAACAATTGATATTATATCCATACTTGTACTTAATATGGGTACTAAGATAATTAAAATAATCTTCTTTATAATCTTCATAAGGTATACTACAGATCGTATAATCAGATAATATAGCATTGGAAACTAAGTAATTGTGAAAGCCAAAATTATTATGGAATTTGTTATCCATAGGGAAAGCAGCTCCAGGCACTCCTAATATTACAACATCTGGTTTTTGTTCAATGCATAATGAATGTATGTAATAGTTAAACTGTTGGATTCTATTAGTTGTACTTAATTCTTGGTTATACATAAATTTTGGATATGCTATCATATCAAATATATTGCTATATCCCTTAGTCCCGATTTGTAAAACTTTATATCCTTGTTCTCTGAAAAACTTTCCAACAGATAATTGTGTATCAAATTTATTTGTTCTTTCATTAGTTCCAATAACTGTTATTATGGGTACTGGAATATCTTTCATCTTGTAACAATACATTTCTTCATATTTCTTATCATCTTTTTTAACAATAAATTCATATTCTGCATTGTAGCGTTTAGCTATATATTTTATTTCTTCACAATGTTGTTCATATTCACCTAAAAAAATGAGTCTTTTACCCTTTTGAGCTATATATTCAATATACTCTTTTAGATATGATTCATATGGTAATTCAAGATAAGATTCACAAAACAAGACACATTCACATTGATCTATAAGACCTTCAAAAGAAGATCTAACAATGTATCCTGTATCTATCCCTAATATGCTTCCGGCATCTTCATCAGCATATCCCCAAGAATTAGGGGATACTACTCCAGAAATCCTAAAATCACTTAACATATCTTGATGCATTAATAGATGTATGTTAGATATGTCATATGGAAATAAAATTGCCTCTTTCATAATTGCACCCTCCAATTCTTTTAGATTATTCTAAATACTTCATCATCATATGTAAAATCCATTTCTTTTAGATAACAATAATCTTTCATCATCTCTTCTGTATCTCTCTTAAGATTTCTACATTGAGTTAGTTTTGCATTAGCTGATAGTGTTCCATTATCATCAGAAAAAACACAACATAGATAACAAAAATTAACGTTCCAACAAGATAAACATTGTTTTTCTGTTAATTTTCCAATATTAGTTAGCTTAGCTGCTTTTTCTACATCAAATCCATCCCAAATATTTCCTATAATAAAACTCTTTGATTGTTCATTGACTTTTTCACATGGAAATAGGTTTCCCTCTGTATCAACAAATATTTTATGACTGCCTGCTATACACGGTCCACTATGATGTCCGTATTCAGTTTCCGAAAATGAAACGGTTCGTCTCTCCTTCATAGTAGAAAATAGTACGCTATAATATGATTTTACTATCTTAGATACATGACGTTCGTCTAATCGCTTAATAAGGAATAAAAATAATTTAAAAATCTCGTATTTATATTTTATTGTATAATTTTCAGTTGGATTGAATTTATCTTCTATGATATTTTGTTTATTTATATAGTTAAAAGATGTATAGTAATTCTTTACAGTATCATAATCTGTGAAGAACTTATGCAAACAATCAAAATCTAAGCTTGGATCAATAACACAATTAAAATTTATCTTACTAGCAAAGTCTTTATAATTTTTTTGTAGATATTTTAAGTTCTCTAAAATTCTGTCAAAGGAACCTCTTCCCTGAGAATCTTTACGATTTTTATCATGTATTTCTTTTGGACCGTCTAAGCTAATTAGTAGATTAAAGTTATTATCATCTAAAAACTTAATAATTTCATCCTTTAGAAGAGTGGCATTTGTAGTCATATGATATCTAATCTTTTTACCTTTATAAGTGTCGTTTGCATATTCAACAAGTCTTTTAACTAAATTAAATTCAATTAATGGTTCTCCTCCATAAAAACCTATATTTAAGCTCTCTACATCAACCGCATGCTTTACATAAAAATCTATAGCTCTTTTACCAGTTTCAAAACTCATCTTTTTGGAAGAATGTTTTCTATTATGATAAGAACCCGCATAAGGACAATAATTACACACAAGATTACATGATTGTGTAACCTGTAAGGTAAGTGTTGATACCGACGTTTTAAGGTATTGTGGTATGATAGATGTACTTGGGTGCTCCATATATTTCCATTTGTGACTAGATAATAGACCGTTAGTCATCATCATTTCAATTATTTCTTTAGATTTATCACATGAAAATGTAATTTTTTTGTTGTTAAGATATTGTTCCAAGTCATCATAAACATATTTAGGTATTTTAAATATTGCATTTGAATTTATATCAAAAACATATGTATTTTCATATGTTTTAAATAGATGAATAAAAGGTAACGCATCATTCTGCATCTTTTTTTCCTCCTATGTTTATATAAAATTTATCTGAACATGTAAGAGGTGTCTCTTACCAGAGACACCTCCGTACAGACGTAACTTTGTAACTGAGCATATTATTTAATTACCTATTTTATTTACTGTCACCACTTATATCCTGTATACAAATAAAGAAAAATATTTAATGTATACTCTACATTTTAATAATTAATAACAGCTTTGTATTACACATCTATGTAAGCTATAATGTAATGCTAAGTATTAAATAGGAACTAAATTAAATTCTCTCTTAGTTAACCCTTGAATAGTAAGAGCTTGAACTAGAACTTGATTGGCTACTATAGAAAGAAGAATGACTAGCACTTTCGTCGCCCCAACAATTACAATAGCATCCGCAAGAATTACACATACAATACATATGCGCCTTAATTGTGTTTCCAGTTTTCATTACTTTTTTTCCTAGTTTTTTCATTTACTAAAAACCTCCTATAATTTAGTTTTACATCATCAATATGAAATTATTATTGGTGATTTTTATTATACTGTGCTTATATAATTATCAAAATTATTAAGCACCAGATATATAATATACCCTTTTGTTAAAATAGTCAATCAATAAGTTTATTTTATTTCATAATTTTACGTTCCAAAGGATAAACCGTCAAAACTTGACAATACGATATAATATGTTAATATAATTATGCTGTATTAATTAGATTAAATTTTATTATTAGAATTATTTAATATTATATAATTATTTATAAATTAATATAAATTTTATTATTATAATACATAACTAATTGCTGGAAGGAGTGAGAGTCGAGATATATACTCGACATATAATGTCTTATAAATTACGAGTTGCTATTATAGATGATGGTATTGCCAAATGTTTACCAGGAGAATTAATTAATAAAAATATAGAAATTAACTCAAATAATATATTATTACAGAGTAATGGTGAAGACAAATTAACACATGGTACTATATGTGCAAGTATTATTGAAAAATATGCTCATAACATAAGTAGTATAAGCAGTATTAAAATATTAGACCATAACGGCGATGGTAATATTACTCAATTATACACAGCTCTAGAATGGTGTATACAAAATAATATTAATGTAGTTAATTTAAGTTTGGGAAGTATATATTTTGATGATATGCAATCCATACGAAAAATTGTAAATAGATGTGCAAGTCTTAATATAATACTTGTATGTGCTGCATCCAATAGTGATTTTATAACATATCCATCTTCATTCTCTAATGCTATAGGGGTTAGTTGCGATTATAATAATATATATAATTTATCAAAGAATCAATATTATATGTTAAATAATAAATATCAAAATGGAATAGATATAGTTGCATATTCAGAGCATAAGTTATATAACCCTATCACACATAATTATTATACTTCTGATAAATGTAATAGTTTTGCTACACCTATGATTACTGCTAAGATATGCAATATGATAAACGAAGATAATAATATTAACATCAATACTCTTTTGAATAAATTAAAAAATGATGCAGTTAATGATTGTAAGAATGAGAACAGGATTAAAAATTATCTATATATAGATTGGATAATTAAAGCTATTATTATAGATATAGATTATGATGAGAAAACTTCATGGGATTATTATTTTAATATAATTTTACATCTATCCTATTCAACTATGAATATAGAGTCAATAATGAATAAGATAGTAAATTATACTTTTGACACACTTATTATTAGAGCAAAGACTCCTATAAATATTCATCAAGAATCCTTAGATTCATTACTATTGCTAGAAAAAAATATCGTTTTAATTAATATTAACCCAGAACATAATTACGATAAAATTAATACACATATGTTATGGCATAATCAATTAAAATATAATGCAATACTAAATAATTCTCATCAATCACATAATGCTATTCTTAACATACCAAATCTCTGCATATTCTATGATAAGAATATTGATGTGATTATGTTTTCATGTTATTTAAGAGAATGCTTTGGTAAAAAAGGTTATAATATCAATTTAATAAATGATGAGGCATCATGTATACTCTATGATATAGATTATATTCCTCTTGATTGCATTAGAAATGACCATAAAAAAGCGATAGATTATATTAGTTATTTTACGTACTTAGCTAATTATGACTTAAATATATGGTTTAGCAGTAATGATAATAAAGATTATTATCATAAAATACTCAGTCAACTAAAATACGACATAATTATAGAAATCAACATGATACATTATAATAACATAATACTAAGTGTATTAACAGATAACCAACAAAAATATAATTTAACTTTTGAAAGCTTAACTAAAAAAAATATAGAGTCGTTTTTCGATTTATTAATAAAATTATTATCATAATATACAAAGGAGAATCTCATATGAATAACTTTGGTATACTTAAGAAAGTTATTAAACTATTAAAACCCTATAAGTTTAAATTTTTTCTTATTATGCTATGTGTCATTATGCTAACAGTTGTATCAATTATCAATCCATTAATTATTAAGAATATAACAGATGATGGTTTACTACAACACAATTTAAGCACAGTAATTAAGATGTCACTAATCCTTCTTTTGCTGGCTGTTTCACAAGGTATATTGACATTAATTCAAGAAACAATAAGAATAAAATTGCAAAATAATATAGTCTATACATTAAATAAAAAAACATTTTTGAAACTTTCTAGAGTTAAAATTGAAGAAATTAAAGATATAAACGATACAGATCTTTTTAATAGAATATATACTGATATTAATAATATTTCTCGAGTCGCAGATAAAAACATTTTATTCATTACCACGCAGATATTTACTATTATTGGTAGTTGTGTAGGATTATTCCTCATCAGTTGGAAGCTTTCTCTTATAGTATTAAGTATTGCACCCATTAAATTTTTTTGTGCTAAATATTTTTCTAAATTGCGTATGAAATATGAAAAATTATTTATTAATAAAAATAGTGAGTTTGCAAACTGGTATGGTGATGTTATTGCTGGCATAAAAGATGTAAGGTTATACGGATTAATAAATACTAAACTAATTGAATTGAAATCTAAGCAGAAGGAATTAATTCACATAAGACAAAAGTTAAATATACTTAGTGAAATTAATATGGTAACAGAAAGTATTAGCATTCAGACTCTTATTAGTATTTTATATATTGTAGGTACTATCTTTCTTATTGGTGGAGAATTAAGCTACGGAAGTATAATAGCTCTTATTTCTTATAGTATCAAAGTAACAAGTCCATTATCAGCTATTATGAATATAGGTTACTATTTAACAGGTATTATACCATCTGCTAGACGTTATTTTGATTTTATGGACTTAGAAAATGAAATGGAAGCTAATACTCACAAGAATATTACCCTTAATTGTCTCCCTACTAAACATCCAATTCTAACTTTTAAAGATGTGTCATTTGCTTATGATAACAACAACATCGTTGTAAATAATATTGATATAGAAATTCGAGAAGGTGAAAAAATAGCTTTTATTGGAGATAACGGTTCAGGTAAATCAACAATGCTTAATTTACTATTACGTTTTTATACGCCTAATAACGGTAAAATTCTATTATATAATACAGATATTAATTACTATCCTATTGATGAATATAGACAGCACTTTGCTACAGTAATGCAGAATTCCCATCTATTTCAAAATACTATAAAAGACAATATTGTATTAGATAAAAAAATAAGTAATGATATGTTTGATAATATAATATCTATGTCCGAATTAAGTGATTTCTATAATACGCTTCCTGATTCGTATATGATTGGGCAAAATGGTTCTTGTCTGTCAGGAGGGCAAAGTCAAAAAATAGCAATAGCTAGAGCTATTGCCAAGGATTCAAAAATATTTATTTTAGATGAAGCAACCTCTTCCCTTGATATTAGGTCAGAGATTAATATTTCTAAACTTATTAATTCTCACTTAGTAAACAAGACTGTGATTTGTGTTACACATAGACCTGAATTATTAAAATATATGGATAGAATTATTCTGCTTGATAAAGGGAACATTACCCAGATAGGAACTCATGATGAGTTATTGCAACTAAGTCAATTATATAAAAAAATTATATCCTAAAAAATAGTTAAAAATATATTTACCATGTCAATAAATTAAGGAGCTGAATACAGCTCCTATTTTTTTATTATATAATCATTTCATTTATTCAATTTCATACAGATTACCAAATCTGTAACCTTGCTCTTTTAATGTTTTAATAATATCATCAAGCGCTTCCGTATTAGATGATGATACAGCATGTAATAATGAAATCATACCAGGATGAGCATTATTAATTACGTGATTGTAAGCATATTCTTTACCCTTTTGGTTATTTGTATCCCAATCGGCATAAGCCATACTCCAGAAAATTGTTTTATATCCTAATTCCCTAGTTAAGTATATAGACCTTTCACTATATGCTCCTTCAGGTGGTCTGAAGAATGTATCCATCTTATATCCAGTCATTTCTTCAAAATATCTCGCTGTTTCTTCTATCTCATACTTAATTTCATCATCTGTCAATTCATACATTCTTTTATGATGCACAGTATGATTTCCAACTATATGACCTTCATCTTTCATTCTTTTTGCTAACTCTGCATTATTCTCAATAAAAGGTTTTGTAACAAAAAAAGTTGCTTTTACGTCATTAGCCTTTAGTGTATCAAGTATGGTAGGTGTATATCCATTTTCATATCCTTCATCAAAGGTCAGATAGATAACTTTTTCATCTGTATCTACAATATAGTAACCACCATATTGTTTAATATCAAACTTGTTATATCCAATTACCTTTTTATGTTCTTTATTTCTTTTGAAACTCCAACTATATCCTTTATTAGATAAAGTAGATGCATCAACATTCATGTCAAAGTTATCTTCAGTACTACTTCCCTGAGGTGTCTCCCCATTATCTTCTTCTTTGATATCTTCTTGGTCAGAAGGATTTTCTTCTTCACTGTCTTTCTCTTCTTCTGTTACCTTAGGTTCTTCTGTCTCTGACTTTTCTTCTGATTCTGGTTTTACTTCTTTTTCTGGGTGAATTTCGGATTCAGTATTAGTTTCATCTAATTCATTATCAGTTTTTTCCTTATTATCATTTTCTTCCTTAGCGATAGTATTGTTCTCATTATCATCTTTAGCAGTGGTATCTGGTTTAAAAGCACCTTTTCCTACTGTAAGACCTAAGTATACTGCTCCTATAACCAAAACAAATATAGCTAATGCTTTTAATGTTTTTGTGTCTTTTTTCTTCTTTTTTGCCATTATTATTCTCCCTTCAACGTTACTATATCCACCCTATATAAAGCAAGACAAGAAATTTTAATCAGATCATGATTATACCTAATTAGAAATTTCTTGCCTATATTATACTCTTTTTTATGACATAAATCTAGATAATTATTTCCTATATTCTTCTATATTTCACCATATTATTTTACTATTTATTCCTTGATTTGTTTCCTATATCTGTTATATCTGTTTTCAATCAATAGCTCTTCATCTAATCCATTTAATATCTCTAACTCTTTGATGAAACTATCTTTTAATTCTGCACTTATTTGGTGATAACTATTATGTGCTCCTCCATCAGGTTCTTCTATAATCTTCTCGATTATACCTAATTCCAATAGGTCTTCAGCAGTTATTTTCATTACTTCAGCTGCTTCTTTGGCTCTTTTGCTGTCTTTCCATAGAATACTAGCAAATCCCTCTGGTGACAAAATTGAATATATGGAGTTCTCCAACATCCAAACTCTGTCTGATACAGCTAAAGCTAAAGCTCCACCACTACCGCCTTCACCTATTACAACTGATATGATAGGAACTTTCAGTCTAGCCATTTCAAATAGATTCCTTGCAATAGCTTCACCCTGACCTCTTTCCTCTGCTCCTAATCCACAATATGCTCCAGGAGTATCTACGAAACATATTATTGGTCTATTGAACTTTTCAGCTTGTTTCATAAGCCTTAGAGCTTTTCTATAGCCTTCTGGATGGGGCATACCGAAATTTCTATCTATATTTTCTTTTGTTGAACGTCCTTTTTGCTGGCCTATAACTGTTACTGGTATTCCTTCAAGCAAACCTATTCCGCCTATTATGGCTTTATCATCACTATATAATCTATCTCCGTGAAGTTCTATAAAATCATCAAAAATAAGCCTGATATAATCTTCTGATGTAGGTCTTTCTGCCATTCTAGCTATACTAACTTTTTCCCATGGGTTCATATAATAAACACCTCTTCAAATATAATTTTAATTGATAACTGCCAAAAGTTTAAAATTTCTTATATTGATCAGCTAGAATGAACGTTAGTTCTGATGAAACTCTAGCAATTTGAATAATGTATTTTTCATGTCTCTTCTTTCTACAATCATGTCTATATATCCATGCTCTAATAAGAATTCAGCTTTTTGAAATCCTTCTGGTAATTTTTGATTTATAGTCTGTTCTATTACCCTTGCCCCAGCAAATCCTATCAAGGTTCCAGGTTCAGCTAGAATTATATCTCCAAGCATAGCAAAACTAGCTGTAACACCACCAGTAGTGGGGTCTGTAAGTACCGTTATATATAATAGTCCCGCTTCACTATGTTTAGCTAATGCCGAAGATGTCTTAGCCATCTGCATAAGAGATACTATTCCTTCCTGCATTCTTGCTCCACCAGAAGCTGTAAATATAATAATCGGTAATTTCTTATCAGTAGCATGTTCAATGGCTCTAGTTACTTTCTCGCCTACAGCTTCTCCCATACTTCCCATCATAAACCTGCTGTCCATAACTGCTATAACAACTTTTATTCCATTTATTTTACCTTCTCCTGTTACAACTGCTTCTTTTAGACCTGTTTTCTTTTGTAATGAAGATATCTTCTCTAGATACTCAGGAAAATCCAGAACATTTTTGGTTCCCATATTAGTGTTAAGTTCTTTGAAAGAACCAGAATCGATAATCTGTGATATCCTTGATTCACTATCCATCCTGAAATGTTTATGACATTTGGTACAGATCTGATCTTTTGCTTCAAAGTCATCTCTGTAAATTATCTCTCCACAATTATTACATTTAATCCATTTACCCGTAGGTACTGATGGATCACTCATATCGTTGTATTGTTCTTTTCCGTTTACAGCTGTCTTTATAGGTAATTTAATGTATTTTTTCTTTTTAAATAATTCTTTCATACATATACCCCTTTAATTGGTTTATTTGGTTGTAGCTATCATTGTCTTTTATATACTAATAAATAGTAAAAGGTAATATTGAACCTAGGGAAATGGCAAACTTACTTTTATAAATAGCATATTAAGCGGCAATATTACCCTTTACTATTCTTAGTATCTAATAAATTGGCATTTGGTATTTATATCTCAACAAGGGGCTATCGGATAATATGTAGCCATCTACAAAAATGTATTATCCGACAGCCCTCATCAAGTTATCTATTTCTCCATTAACTTTTCTATAAAAGAAGTATTGTAATTTCCTTTTACAAAACTCTCGTTATTTATTAAGTCATATTGAAAATCTATGTTAGTGTCTATTCCTTCAACGATAAATTCACCAATAGCACTGTTTAATTTCTTTATGGCACTTTTTCTGTCTTTATCATATACAATCAATTTTGCTATCATTGAATCATATGTTGGAGGTATTTTATAACCGCAATAAATGGCACTGTCTACTCTAATATCTTTTCCACTAGGCATATGTAGAAAACTAATCTCTCCAGGAGACGGTCTAAATCCTTTACTAGGATTCTCTGCATTGACTCTACATTCAATTGCATGCCCTTCTATCTTAACATCCTTTTGGGTATAATTTAATTTTTCTCCGTCAGCTATTCTTATCTGTTCTTTTATCAAATCTATACCTGTAACCATTTCTGTGACTGGATGTTCTACTTGAATTCTTGTATTCATTTCAATGAAATAGAACTCTCCACTATCACTTAATAAAAATTCTACAGTACCAGCATTTTTATAATTGATTGCCTTAGCTGCTTTAACTGCTGCTTTACCCATTCTTTTTCTAAGCTCATCGTCAATAGCTGCAGAAGGTGATTCTTCTAGAACTTTCTGATGTCTTCTCTGCATGGAGCAATCTCTTTCACCTAGATGTACTGTATTACCATAATTATCAGCTAAGATCTGGAATTCAATGTGTCTAGGATTCGTTACATATTTCTCCAAATACATAGTGTCATCACCAAAAGCACTTTTTGCTTCCGCACTTGCAGTCTTATAGGAGTTAACTAGTTCCTCTCTACTATTAGCAATACGCATACCTCTTCCACCACCACCGGCGGATGCTTTGATAATGACAGGGTAGCCTATACTATCTGCCAATTCTATGGCTTCATCAATACCATCTACAGCACCTTCTGACCCCGGTACAACTGGTATATTATTTTCAATCATTGTTTCTCTAGCTTTTGATTTATTACCCATTCTGTCCATCATATCACCTGTTGGACCTATGAATGTAATGTTGCATTCTTCACATACCTTAGCAAATTTACTGTTTTCGGACAAGAATCCAAAGCCAGGGTGTATTGCATTAGCACCTGTAACAATCGCTGCACTAATTATCCTCTTGATGTCTAGATAACTGTCTTTGGCTGGTGCAGGTCCAATACATATAGCCTCATCTGCCAATTGTGTATGAAGAGCTTCTTTATCAATATCTGAATATACCGCTACTGTCTGTATATTCATTTCTCGACAGGCTCTAATAATCCTTACAGCAATTTCTCCTCTATTAGCAATCAGAATCTTATTAAACATAATTCACCTCTACTTCTACTAACTTTTTATCAACTATTTAGCGATAAAAGTTAATTCTCCAGTAACAGCTATTTCACCATCAACAGATGCCACTACTTTTCCTACTCCTACTGGACCTTTTTGTTTTATGATATCTATTTCCAAATCCAATCTATCTCCAGGTACAACTTTTCGTCTTATCTTAGTTTTATTTATACCACCAAAATATGCTGTTTTACCTTTATATTCTTCTAAACTAAGCATAGTAACTGCTCCCACTTGGGCAAGAGCTTCAACAATAAGCACTCCTGGCATTACTGGTTCTTCTGGAAAATGTCCAGCGAAAAAATAATCATTCATTGTGACATTTTTATAGCCTCTCGCTCTTTTACCTGGTTCCATCTCTGTTATTCTGTCAACTAGTAAAAATGGGTACCTATGTGGGATAATCTTTTGAATTTCCACAGCATCTAACATAACAATCTATTCCTTTCCTCTTAATGTTTTAAAAAGTCATAAATGCCTTTGATACAAATAATAAATTATCTATGGTCTAATTTTAAACAGAGGCTGATTATATTCTACTATTTCTTCATTTTCTACCAATACATCTACAATCTCACCTGAAACTTCAGCTTCTATGTCATTCATTAACTTCATAGCTTCTATAATACATAGAGTCTTTCCTTTTGATACTTTATCTCCTATTTTAACGTAATCATCTTCATCAGGACTTGGAGCACTATAAAATGTTCCTACTATAGGTGATTTGATTGTTACTGTATTTTCATCTTCTACTACTACTTTATGGCTGTCATTTTCTTGTACAGTCTCTTTATTGACGTTAACAGTCTGGCTTGTATTCGGTTTTTGTACATAAGGTTCTGGGTTTGATGTCATCAAAACTTCTTTTTCTTTTCTTATGGATATCTTACAACCATCTTTCTCAATATCTACACGTGTTAACCCTTTATCACTTACTAGATTTATAAGCTCTTTTATATTTTCAAATTTCAAGAATCATCACTTCCTTACACTATTATTTAAACCATCACCTAGGTTTATTCCTCATATTTACTTATGATTAATGATGCATTGTGTCCACCGAAACCAAGAGAATTAGAAAGAACATATTTTACATCTAGATTTCTTCCCTTTACTGGAATATAATCCAAGTCACATTCTTCGTCCGGTGTTGTATATCCTACTGTCGGATGTACAAAACCATCTAATATGGTTTTTACACATGCAACGACTTCTACTGCTCCAGCTGCTCCCAGCAAATGTCCTATCATTGATTTCGTTGAACTGATAGGAACTTTATAAGCGTACTCGTCAAAAACAGTTTTTATCGCAGCTGTTTCCAATTTATCATTATATTCAGTACTTGTTCCATGGGCATTAATATAAGATACATCCTCCGGTTTGATGTCTGCATCTTTTATAGCTAATTTCATTGCTCTTGCAGCACCTTCTCCGCCAGGTGCTGGTGCAGTAATATGGTAAGCATCACAAGCAGCTCCATATCCTTTTACTTCAGCTAATATCTTAGCACCTCTAGCCTTGGCACGTTCTAATTCTTCTAGAATTACAATCCCTGATCCTTCTCCCATAACAAAACCATCTCTATTTTTATCAAATGGTCTTGATGCTTTTGCAGGATCTTCACTGCTGCTTAATGCTTGAAGAGCTGTAAACCCTGAAACTCCAAGAGGTACTATACAACTTTCGGTTCCACCTGCAACCATAACATCTGCATCACCATATTGTATTGTTCTAAAAGCATCACCAATAGTATTAGTACTAGTAGCACATGCTGTAACTACATTGGTACATACTCCTTTTAATCCAAATTGAATAGCGATATTACCTGCTGCCATATTGGTAATTACTTTTGGTATGAACATAGGAGAAACTTTGTTAGGTCCTTTAGCTAATAATTTTTGTGCTTCTTTTTCAATTGAACCTAATCCGCCAACACCTGTTCCAACGATAACACCAATTCTCTCAACGTCTTCCTTCTCTAAGTCAAGACCTGAGTCATCTATTGCTTCTTTAGCTGCTGCTATGGAGAATTGAGTAAATCTATCCATTCTCTTAGCTTTTTTTCTTTCTATATATTCTTTAGCTTCAAAGTTTTTTACTTCAGCTACTATTTTTGCTCTATATTCACTTGAATCAAATGAAGTAATCTCTCCAAATCCAATTTTTCCTGCTTTTAGATTATTCCAATATTCATCTACATTATTTCCAACAGGTGTAATAACACCTAATCCAGTTATGACAACTCTTCTCTTCATGCTAATGCTAACCTTCCTTTCATGTAATTAAACAACCATTCCACCGTCTACATTAATTACCTGACCCGTAACATAGCTTGCTTCATCAGAAGCTAAAAAAGCTACCACGTTTGCTACTTCAGTGGCTCTACCAATACGTTTCATAGGTATATTCAATAGAATCTGGTCTTTTATTTTGTCTGTTAATATATCAGTCATATCACTCTCTATAAAACCTGGTGCAACAGCATTAACAGTTATACTCCTTGTAGCTAATTCTTTAGCCATTGATTTAGTAAGTCCTATAATTCCTGCCTTTGATGCTGCATAATTAGCCTGCCCAACATTACCTATTTCACCTATTACAGATGAAATATTTATTATCCTACCATATTTTTGTTTTAACATAATCCTGTTAACATGTTTGATGCAGTTGAATGTTCCTTTTAGATTAACTCTTATTACGTCATCGAATTCTACTTCCGTCATCTTAAGCATCAACATATCTTTTGTTATTCCAGCATTATTAACAAGGATATCTATTCTTCCATGTTCCTCTTTAACCTCTGATATTAATTTCTGAGCATCTTCGAAATTGCTTACATCAGCTTTATAAGCTTTTGCTCTACCACCATCTGCAATAATCTCTTCAACTACTTTTTTGGCTTCTTCTTCACTGCTTCTATAATTAACTGCTACTATTATTCCATCACTTGCTAATCTACGAGCTATTGCTTTACCTATTCCTCTTGAAGCTCCAGTCACTATAGCAACCTTATCCATCAATTATCATCCTTTCTCTGGGATTCTAATACTAACCCTCTATTGATTTAATCGCTTTACTCAATGTCTTCATATCTTGTATGTTAACTATTTTCTTGGTCCTATCTATTTTCTTTACAAATGAGGATAGTGTTTTTCCTGGTCCTATTTCAACGAATGTATCCACACCATCATCTATCATTCTGTTGATTGTCTCTTCCCATCTTACTGGAGAGACAACTTGTTTTGTTAAAAGTGTTTTAACATTATTATGATCATCTACATAATCAGCTGTTACATTGGTTATGTAAGGTATATTATTTTTAACAATGCTAATATCTTCTAATTCTTTTTCAAGTTTTTCTGCTGCTGGGTTAAGCATAGGGGTATGAAAAGGTCCACTTACATTAAGCTTAATTACTCGTTTTGCCCCTGCTTCTTCTAATTTTTCACAGGCAATATTTAGAGCCTCTACTTCTCCCGCAATAACAATCTGCCCTGGGCAATTATAATTGGCAGGCCTAACCATTCCATCTATACCGTCACATATCTCTTCTACTGTACATGGCTCCAAACCTAGAACTGCTGCCATAGAGCCTTTACCCTCTGGTACAGCTTCTTCCATATATTTTCCTCTTTTTCTAACAAGACTTACCGCTTCTTTAAAATCCATTGCCTCATTGGCAACAAGCGCACTGTATTCCCCTAAGCTTAATCCAGCAACTACATCTGCTTTTAATCCATGTTCTTTTACAGCTTCTAAAATAGCAATGGTAGTAGTTAGAATTGCAGGTTGTGTATATTCTGTATTATTAAGAACATCTTCTTTTTCATTACATATTTCTTCTATATCAAATCCTAATGCTTCACTAGCAATTTGAAAGATTTTTTTACTGCTCTCGTAATTGTTAGCTATTTCTTTTCCCATACCAAGATATTGAGCTCCTTGACCTGGAAATAAAAAAGCTGTCTTTCCCATGGTTTTCATTCCTTTCAATATATCAAACTAACAGTTTTAATTTCTTATATTATCAATAACCTTATCAGCATCTATAACAAGTTCTTTGATGATTTCACTACATGTCTGCTCTTTCTTGATCATACCAGCTATTTGACCAGACATTACGGAACCATTTGCTACATCTCCATCTACAACAGCTAATCTTAGTTTACCTGTGCCGAATTCTTCTAGATCATCTACACTGACTCCCTCTTTTTCTAGCTGTAAGAACTTTCTCGTAAACTTATTCTTTAATGCTCTAACAGGGTGTCCTGTAGCTTTACCTGTTACACGTGTATCAATATCCTTAGCTTTTAGTATTTTTTCCTTGTAATTCTTATGTACGACGCATTCTTTCGCAACTAAGAATCTTGTTCCTATTTGAAAAGCATCTGCTCCCAGCATTTTAGTTGCAGCTATACCTCTGCCATCTCCTATTCCTCCGGCAGCGATAACAGGAATGTCAACTGCATCTACAACTTGAGGCAAGAGTGCCATAGTTGTCAATTCTCCAACGTGTCCTCCTGATTCACAACCTTCAGCAATGATTGCGTCAACGCCTGATCTTTCCATTCTCTTAGCTAATGCAACAGAAGGAACTACAGGAATTACTTTTATATCATTTTCTTTCCACATCTCTAAGTATTTACCAGGATTTCCTGCTCCCGTTGTGACAACAGCTACTTTTTCTTCACATACCATATGAGCAATTTCATCAGCAAATGGTGATAGAAGCATTATATTAACTCCAAAGGGTTTATCCGTTAATTCTTTTGTCTTCCTAATTTGTTCCCTAACAACATCACAAGGAGCATTTCCTCCTGCTATAATCCCAAGACCTCCTGCATTAGATACTGCAGCAACCAGGTTATACTCTGCTATCCAAGCCATAGCACCTTGAAATATTGGATATTCGATATTCAACATCTTACAAATCTCAGATTCCACTATTTTCACTCCTTAAAATTTAAACCAATCGGGTGCCCCCAGATTGGTTATAAGTTAATCATTCATTACTGATTATTTTTTACGTAGTCTAATGCATCTTGTACAGTAATCACTGAAGGTAAGTCCTCATTCTTAATCTCTACTCCAGATTCTTCTTCTATAGCCATAACTAATTCAAATAAGTCTAAAGAATCTGCTCCAAGATCATCTATGAATTTAGCTTGTAATGTTACTTCGCTTTCTTCAACGTCAAGTTGATCAATTACTACCTCTTTCAATTTTTCAAAATCCATTATAATTTCCTCCTAATTAATTTTATATTATTTTAGATTGTTATCATAGCAACTCCATAAGTAAGTCCTCCGCCAAAACCAGCGATGATAATTCTATTGCCTTTTTTCAATATGTTCTTTTTAAACATTTCATCTAAAGCAATAGGTACACTAGCGGATGATGTGTTACCATATGAAGAAATATTCTTGTAAATCTTTTCTTGGTCTATTTTCAGTCTTTTTGCTATAGAGTTGATGATTCTCTCATTAGCCTGATGTAATACAAAATAGTCAATGTCCTCTATATTATATGGAGACTCTTCAATTACATTTTTTATACCCTTAGGTACATAGCTGCATGCAAATTTGAAAACTTCCTGTCCATTCATCTTTATATACTTGTGTGTCTCTTTGTTGACATACGGATTCTTAAGATCACTACCACCACATACTAAGTATTCACTTAATTTACCTAGAGATTTACACTCAAAATCAATAATTCCTTCTTCTTCCGATTCACTTATCACAACTGCTCCAGATCCGTCACCGAATAATACGCAGGTTCTTCTATCTTCCCAATCTGTCAATCTAGAAAGTACTTCCACTCCAATTACTAAAGCATTCTTGGCTAAACCAGCTTTAATATAAGCTGTAGCTGTATTAAGTGCAAAAATGAAACCTGAGCATGCTGCGTTAATATCAAAACACATTGCATTATCTGCTTCTATTTCTTTTTGTACTTCACATGCAGTGGATGGAGTAAAATTATCGGCTGAAATAGTAGCTACTAATATTAAATCAATCTCACTAGGGTTTATCTTAGAAGATTCAACGGCTTTTTTTGCAGCGTTAACAGCTAAATCCGTTGTTCCTTCTCCAGTTGTAATTCTTCTATTCTTAATACCTGTACGGCTACTAATCCATTCGTCACTTGTTTCAACAAAGGAGGATAGATCATCATTTGATACTATATTATCGGGTAAATAACTACCTGTTCCAATGATTCTAACATTTTTCATATCATTATCTCCTATTTATTTTGCGATGCAAATACTTTGATAATCAAAGTATATCTGAATTGACTATAATTGTCAAGAATTTATTTCAAATATTTACTGAGCCAACCTATCCTAACACCTATCATATAAATGATAGACTTATTTCTATGAATTTATACATATTGTGATATTGCAGGCTTATTCATACTGACTCTGAAATTTTTATTTCCTAATATATACCAGCACAATAGATATCAAATGCATGGAATTATACTAAGTAAGAAGAAAAGTGTTTTTGTGATTATATTAACGGTCACTTCCTAGCAAAATAGTATATGTATATGTGAAGTAGTGAGGCAGGACGCCGAACCCAGCTTTTAATCTGACAGCCCTACTGGACTGTCAGAAATAATAATGGACTCGATGTGCATTATTATTTTATTGAGCTCAGGACGAGCAAGTAGCTGGCGAAACATATACATATACTATTTTGCAGAAACCACGTCAGAACAAAACACTTTTCTGGCCTTCCAGCTATAAACACCTATAATACATAGCACACAAGAAAGCTTTATTTAGTACCTTGCATTATTAGGTAGTGTGTGATATACTATAATCACAGCATTATACGAACTCGAAGTTATTACTTTTTGAGAGGTTAATGCCATGGGAGGTTAATATATGAATATACAGTTTAAGAAAGGCGTATTAGAGTTATGTGTATTATCTCTACTCTCAAGAGACGATTATTATGGTTATGAGTTAGTCAAAAAGATATCCAATAATGTAAGAATATCTGAAGGAACCATTTATCCTTTACTTAGAAGATTAACAAAAGAGAATTATTTTGAAACTTACCTCAAAGAATCTACAGAGGGACCACCCAGAAAATATTATACACTTACCAAAAAAGGCCATGAAGCCAAAGAAGAACTAAGTAATGAGTGGTATGATTTTGTTTCAAGAGTTAATTCTTTAATTGAGGAGGAAGATATAAGTGAATAAGAATGAGTATTTAAAAAAATTGGATATCCTTCTTGAATCTCTTCCATATGATGAACGTAGAGACATTATGTATGACTATGAAGAACACTTCAAATCGGGATTATCTGATGGAAAAACCGAAGAAGAGATATCAAAAGAACTTGGTAATCCAGAGACAATTGCAGCAGGGTACATTCCTAATTTACATACAAGAGAGAAGAATAATTATTCAACAAATACTACTAGAACTACTGGCAATACAAGAAATGGAAGCCAGTATTCCATAGGCATACTGATTGGAATGATTTTTTTCAACTTAATAATGATAGGTCTCTATATAGCTTGTTGGGCTGTGCTAGCATCATTTTTCATTGTTGGAATAGCATTAGTACTATCTAGCGTAGCTGTATTGATTGTTAGTGTTTTCCACTCACCTATGATGTATGTTTCAATACCTTATGATATAATAACTCATCCATTTTTAGGATTTCTATTATTCATATTTATAGCGAGTGCAGGAGGACTTATCATAATAGGAACCATCATGTTAATGAAACTCTATGCTAGTTTTACTACAAAATATATTGAATGGAACAAGCGAATTGTAAGGAGGGATAGCTATGAAAAAGCTTAAAAATATGGCTATAATATTATCAATAACATTAGTAGTATCTTTTTTTGGTATCATTGCATATGCTTCGACTAACAACATTAATACTATAGGGTATTTTGGATTCAATCCCTTTTATAGTAATAACAACAATCATGACGATACTACTGATAGTGATAAAAATGATTATGACTGGTTACAAAACTTGCCTTTTGTACCAAACCAAGTTAAAGATATAATTCAAGATTCCATAGATGAAAGTATACACGATTCTATGATTACTGATTATGATCATAGTATCTATAATAAGACAGAGGATACCATAGTAGATAATTTCCCTTGTGAAGACCTTGATAAAATATCTATAAACACAGATGTAGCAATAATTGTTTTTAAGAAAGAAGATAGAAAAGATATAAAAGTTGAGTATATATACACCAAACCAAAAACCAATAGTTATTCTATCAACTATAATACAGATGTAAAGAATAATACTTTGGATATCACTCAAAGAATAGTTACTAAAAATTTCTTTGGGAGCATGAACAAGGGTAATTATACAAACGATATTACAGTCTACGTTCCTAATGATTTTGAAGTAGACACCTTATATATCAATAATAATCTTGGAGAAATTAATAATAGCGATTTTTTCTCTGATGTCAAAAACATTGAAATAATTTCCAGTTTAGGGAAAATAGATATTACTTTAGCTAATCATAAAGAATCAGTTATCCTTACTAGTTCAATGGGAAAAATAGATTATTATAATAATGCCAAGGTCGATAAATTGAATATGTCTTCTAGCAGTGGTGTTATATATATGGAATCCAATAACACTATTAAGAATTGTACTGTCAATGCAGATATGGGTGGTATCAACATCGTTTCAAACGGTAAAATAGATAATTGTGATCTGGAATCAGATATGGGCGCTATAACAGCATCTTTCAAACAAAAATTAGATTCTCTTAATATTTCGTCTGATATGGGAAGTATTAAGGTAGATCTATATGATAATGATAATTCAATTATTTCCACAAATGTATCTATGGGCAAAATAAAATCTGATTTCCCTACTTCTTCCAAAAAAGGAGACTATAATGTTGACTGTGATATGGGAGATATAACTATTAGAAAAAAATAGATTTAAAAGTGGCACATATTAATAAATAATCTTTATTGTATAGTAATAATATTCTTTTTTAATGTTAAGTTGCAAAAAAATTAATTAATATAGTTAAAACTATAGACGTGGATTTATCTTTTATATATAATAATCATATCGTATTAATTATGGATTATGCAATTAACAAGGGGGAATAACAATGAAGTATGTACCAAATATCCTAACCATAATTAGAATGTTCCTTGTGCCACTATTTCCTGTAGTTTTCTTTTCATCGGTGGAGAATGCACATATCTATGCTTTAATAATATTCTTGGTTGCTAGTCTTACTGATTTTCTTGATGGATATATTGCAAGAAAATACAATGTGGTTTCAGTTGTAGGAATAGTCTTGGACCCTTTAGCTGATAAACTTATGCTGGTAACTACACTAGGTTGTTTATATTATTCAAAATATGTACCTATTTGGGTATTGCTTATAATTTTAATTAAAGAGACTTGTTTAATTATATCAGGTATTATCTTATATTTTAGAAAAGAAAAGACCGTTATACCATCTAACAAATTTGGTAAACTTGCAACTGTAACATTTGCAGCTGCCATATTTTTAATAATTGTTTTACCGGATCATTTTATAAGTATTACAGTTATGTTCATAGCAATAATTTTGGAGTTGATTGCTCTTTCTAGCTATGTTAGTTATTATTTTAGGAATGTTAGAGCTAAGGCTGCTACTAATTAAGGAATTTAATTATTTAATATAGCTCACAGTCGCATAGGTAGTACCTGGGAATATTTCGTCAGCCCGTTAAACGTCCGTGTTTAAAGGGCTGAGTTCGCCGTCCATGGCTCACTGCTTCATATTCCTAGGTACTACCTATGCTCGTTATCTTTATAATATTATAATAAACTACTGTTCAGTTTGGAATGGTAGTTTTTTGTTTGCAAAAAAAAATCCTACCACGGCGGTAGGATAAAAATATGTAAATTTATCATAAATAAAAGGGGGGATAGTTTTCATAATTATATTATCATTTTTATGTGTATTTTAGATGTCAATAGCATTACAATTTAATTACATTGGACAATCTATTTCTTTGACCCAATATCCGTATTCTCCTGATTTGGTTTTGGCTCCTGAACAGCATACAAAATCTTTGAATCCATAGAAATATGCGGCTACTTTATCTTTTGGATAGTATATGCCAGGTACTCCAAGTATGAAGTATGGTTTTCCTCTGTCACAATCCATATCCCTTCCAAGTATTAGATGCTTATATTTTCTATATGCATTGAGCAAAAATGTATTATTTGTAAGCAGCCAGGATTCAATAGGAAAATAGATAATGTCTGCAGGTTCAATACGAATCCACTCTTTATTAGAATACTTCCCCTCAAATGGTTTCATTTTTGGATATTCCTTAAATATATTATCATATATTTTAGTCAGTTCATTTTTATCAAAATGCTCTTTTATAATATCAAAAGTTTGGTTTCCTATATCATCAATTTCTATAGATTTGTCATTCTCTGATTCCTTATTATATACGTTGGTGTTAGTATTTTCTTGGGTTAATTTAGTATCGTCAATCTTAGGACCATTGTTATTCTCATTACTTTGCTTTTTTGTTTGAGAATCATCTATAATATTTGTTTTTATAGTAATTTTCTCCGTTTTGGATTTATCAGTATCTGTTTTATTAATATAGTTAGGTTCTGTTTCAATTTCTTTATTTTCTTCAATCTTAATGTCTTTATTAATTTGTGGTTTTTCTATTCTTGAGTGGTTATTGATTTTTCTATCTATATTAATATTCTTTTTCCAAGGATAATCTATTTCTTTTATATATCCTACTAAAGGAAATTTAAATTTGTTGTCATTTTCTTTACAGGTTATAGCTATAATTGAAATATCATTGATTGGTATATCTTTTTTCATTATGTTATCAGTATCAGTATTTATATTTAAGCTGGCACAATTATTATTGTCTAATTCTATAACTCCTATAGGTATGATATGGCTACTGTTTTCAGTAGTTTTTATAAGACACGCTTTATAAATGTATTGATTTGATTTTATAAGTCCATTTACAGATAATTTTATTCTGCACTTATTACCTCTTGTTTCTATCTTACAATATCCATAAGATTTGTTCCCTACAGAAACATATCCTTTATCTTCTTGTTCAAACATTGTTACTTGCCGATTATATTTATTTGATTGCACATTAAAACCCCCCTTTATACATTTATATTTATGTTAGGGAGGTTTTAGTATAATTAATAATTCATTTTAATTAATTAGCTTGTATAATTCGTTTGCTAAATTAGAAAATTCCTCTAGGCTGAGAGTTTCTCCTCTTACATTAAGTTTTAGTCCAATATTTTCTATAGCCTGTTTTAATTGGTCTTTGTCAAACATACCATCCAAATTATTATATAGTCCATTAATAAGAGTTTTTCTTCTTTGATTAAAAGATGCTCTAATGATCTTGAACAATAATTTGGCATCCTCAACATCTACTGGAGGTTGTTTATGTTTTGTTAGCTTGATTACAGCAGAACCAATTTTAGGTCTTGGCATAAAACAGTTAGGTGGTACATTGGCAACAATATAAGGTTCGCTATAATACCCTACAGCTAAAGATAGTGCTCCATAATCTTTAGTCCCAGGTTTTGCTTTCATTCTGTCTGCCACTTCTTTTTGTACCATTACTGTAATACTATCCACTGGAACATTACTTTCAAACAATCCCATTATTATAGGAGTTGTGATGTAATATGGAAGATTGGCAACGACTTTTATTGGTTTATTATCATTTTTTTCTTCTACCAGTTTTACTATATCCACTTTCAAGATATCTTCATTGATGATTGTAATATTATTATAGTCACTTAAAGTATCTTCTAGTATAGGTATAAGTTTTTTATCAATTTCTACTGCTATTACCTGTTTTGCATTTTCAGCTAATTGTTGAGTAAGGCTTCCTATACCTGGACCAATTTCTATTACTACATCTTCTTTGGTTATATTTGAAGATGTTATGATTTTATTAAGTACATGAGAATCTATCAGAAAGTTCTGTCCAAATTTTTTCTGAAATGCAAAGTCATATTTTTTTATTATTTCTATGGTTTTTTTGGGAGAAGCAATTGGTTCTGTAATAAAAATCACCTCTTTTATTATTTTATTTATATCATTATGGTAATAAATTAAGTGTACTCTGATAATAAATTATTAATATATTGAATATTTGTCATATTTTACTAATTATGAATTTAATTTTATAGATAATTGTACATTATATTAAATTCCAATATTTTACATTTATAAACAATATATACGGGTAATTATTTGTATTCTATACTATATATTGTATAATGATGTCATTTAGTTTAAATCCTAAACAAAACATATAAAAATAATTAATTTTTCGAGTTTTTATAAAAATTTACATTTTTTTCTTTATATATTCGATTTATATGATAGAATATATATATAAACAAATTTATTTTTACATAATAAAATATTAACCACTATTCCTGTACTACTTCATAGTCTTATTCGCACATATTATTACCTATTATTACTTAATTATCAACGGGCTAGATTCAATTATCAAATTATTCAAATTCCTATTAATAAGATCAAAAGTTAAGTGAGGTGCCTTCTATGCAAAGTACTGAAATAATTTATCAAGTAAATGAAAATCTATCTAATATCATCAATCAAATTAATAGCAATCTTACTATTGATACTGATATAATAGAAATGTCTAAACAAATTGATTTACTATTAGAGGAATTAATGTCAGAGATAGAAAAAAGTAATTAGAAGATAGGTTAAGTCATAATACTGATTATGGCTTAACCCTAAAACTATCTATTTTATTCTGAATAGTTTTTTTGCATTTTCATAAGTACTTTTTAATACTTCCTCGTAAGACATATTTTTTAACTCTGCAATTTGTTGGATAACATATTTTAGATTGCTGGAATCATTTCTTTTACCTCTATTAGGTACTGGTGCTAGATATGGTGAATCGGTCTCTATTAAAATGTTATCAATAGATATTTCTTTTACTACTTCTTTTAGCTTATTAGCGTTCTTAAAAGTAACAACACCGCCAACACCAATATAGAATCCCATTTTAACATATTCCCGTGCTAATTCGCTACTTCCTGAGTAACAATGTATTACTCCACCAATTTGTTTTGCATCAGTTGATTTAATTATATCCATTGTATCTTTTGCCGCATCTCTGCTGTGTACTATTATAGGTAATTGTAATTCTTTTGCTGTTTCTATCTGCTCACTGAACCACAACTTCTGAAGCTCTTTTGAAGAATTTTCATAATAATAATCAAGCCCTATTTCTCCAACAGCTACAACTTTATCATAATCTGATAACTCTTTTATGGTCTTCAGATCTTCTTTTTTCATATTTTCTACATCATCTGGATGGACACCTACAGCAGCATATATATAATCATATTTTTTTGCTAATTCAACACATTTGTAAGCTGAATCAATATTGGCTGCAACATTGATTATATATTCTACACCTTCATCTGGCATACGCTCCAATAAATCATCTCTATCAATATCAAATTTTTCATCATCATAATGTGCATGACTTTCAAAAATCATTGTTCTCACCTCAATTTATATTACTATTAGTATAAAGTACTAATAAACTACTTAACGTCCGCTCCGTTAGTATAGTTTAATATTCCGTCAGCTAATTAAACGTTCATGGTATTTCCTATAGAACAAGATAATTGGGTGTATATACATAATAATATAGTACATACACCCAACCTTAACCTAAGCCATTATCCGACTAATTTATTACTCAACTTTCCCATCTTTAATTTAATGCAGGTAAATTAAGGGTTATAGGTTTGGTTTACGGAATAAAAAAATAGAAGAAACACCTATATTTTTATTCTGTAAAGCCTTTTAATTAGCTTACCTGCATAATATATTGAAGTGGGAAAGGTTGAGTTAGTTACCTTACAACAGCTCCGCTATTGATGTCTCCATCAACAGTTGCTACAACTAAGTTCTTTTTAAGTGAAGCAGCTAATATCATACCTTCTGATAAGACACCTCTTAATTTTACTGGTTTCAGGTTAGTTACTACAATAACCTTCTTACCTATCATTTCACCAGGTGAGTAACTCTTTGCTATACCTGATACGATTTGTCTTACCTCACTACCTATTTTTATTTTAGATACTAATAATTTATCAGCACCTTCTACCTTATTACAATCAATTACTTCTCCTACTTTTAATTCTACTTTTGCAAAATCATCAATAGAGATGTAATCTTCTTCTTTTTCTTCTTTTACTTCTTTTGGCTCTTCTTTACCAGCTTTTTGGGCTTCTTCCAAATCTTTTAACTCTTTAGTGATATCTATTCTTGGGAATATGATATTACCTTGATTAACTTTTATATCCTTAGATAGTTTACCCCATTTTTTAGTACTTTCCCAAGTCATGATACTTTCATCTGTTATTCCTAATTGTTCTCTCATCAGCTTTGGTGTATTAGGCATAAAAGGTTCAATAAGTATTGATATTATTCTAAGATTTTCTGCTAGATGATAAAGAACATTTGCAAGTTCTGGTTTTTTATCTTCTTCTTTTGCCAATACCCATGGTCTTGTTTCATCAATGTATTTATTAGTTCTTCTTACTAAGTTCCAAATTTCTACTAGGGCATCACTAAAGAATAATTGTTCCATGACATCTTCTACTTTTTCTACAGTGTTAAGTGCCATTTCTTCTACTTCTTTGTCATATTCAGTAGCTTCAAACTTAGTTAGGAATTCGTCACCAAAGTATTTTTTGATCATCGCTACGGTTCTAGATACCAAGTTTCCTAAATCATTAGCAAGGTCTGAATTAATTCTCTGGATAAGTGTTTCATTAGTAAAGTTACCATCTTGTCCAAAAGCGATTTCTCTCATTAGGAAATATCTTATTGAATCTGAACCATATCTATCTACTAATATCTTAGGATCTACTACATTACCTTTTGATTTTGACATTTTTCCGCCATTTATTACTAACCATCCATGACCAAATACTTGTTTTGGTAAAGGCTCACCAAGTGCCATCAACATAGCTGGCCATATTATTGTATGGAATCTTACGATTTCTTTTCCTACCAAGTGTACATCTACAGGCCAGTATTTTTTGTATTTTTCATCGTTGTCTGAGCTGTATCCTAGAGCTGATATATAGTTTGATAATGCATCCAACCACACATAAACCACATGTCCCTTGTCAAATTCTACAGGAATACCCCATTCAAATGATGTTCTAGAAACACATAAGTCTTCGAGTCCTGGTTTTAGGAAGTTATTAAGCATTTCGTTTTGTCTTGTTTTTGGTTGAATGAATTCTTCGTGTGATTCTATATATTCAATTAGTTTGTCTTGGTATTTTGAAAGTTTGAAGAAATATGCTTCTTCTTTAACTTTATCCACAGGTCTTCCACAGTCTGGGCATTTTCCATCTTCCAATTGTCTTTCAGTGAAAAATGATTCACATGGAGTACAGTACCATCCTTCGTATGAACCCTTGTATATATCACCTTTATCGTATAATTGCTTGAATATTTTTTGTACAGTTTCTTCGTGTTCTTTGTCTGTTGTTCTAATGAATTTATCGTATGAAATATCCATAGTTTTCCACAGATCTTTTATCCAATCCACAATGTTATCCACATATTTTTTAGGAGTTATCCCCTGTTTGTTAGCAACTTTCTCTATTTTTTGTCCATGTTCATCTGTTCCAGTTAAAAACATGACATCATAACCACGCATTCGCTTGTACCTAGCCATAGTGTCGGCAGCCACAGTTGTATATGAATGACCTATATGCAACTTATCACTTGGATAGTATATTGGTGTTGTAATATAAAATGGTTTTTTTGCCATTTGAATTTCCTCCGTTCGTTTTTCTTATGATTATTATCTACGTAATTAGAGTAATTATTTATGATTCATAAGTTTTTAACCTATTATATAGTAATAATCGTGCTTTTATCGTTATGATATATTATATAGTTTTAACAAAAAAAATGCAAAGTATTTTTTGTGGTGGGAAGTATAGCTATTGTGTATGGTGATTTGTTTGATTGTATTATGATGGACTAACAGATGTATAGGGGTGTAATATGTTTGGGGGTAGTTTTTTATGTGAGTGGACTAACGGTTATATGGTGATGTAGTATAGGGTTCATTTTACTTCGCCTTACTCCAAGGATCGGTCTTCGTAAAATGAACCCTATACTACTTTCGCTGATGGTACGTTATATTACAATCTTCCCCGTTAAAGTAACAGCATTTTATCACTTCACGTATTAAAACCGCTGTTTTTACTCTATAAAGAGCGGCAAATATATTAATAACCATATATAGGATAAGAACGATTTTTACAGCTTGTTGTTATTCCTTTAAAACAGATAAGGACAAGAAATGTAACGAGAGTGATTATCACTATATATGGTTTTCACATACAACCGTTGTCTATTAAAAAACTCCCCACTCTAATCCCCAAAAAAATTCCTACAAATTCCTTAAGCCTTCAAAGTCTTAAACATATTAGTCTTATAAGCTTCTACCCCAGGCTGATTGAAAGGATTGACCCCTAATATAGTAGCTGACAAATAACACCCGAATTCAAAGAAATAGAATAGTTGACCCATATAGTAAGGTGTTAGCTTAGGTACATTTAGTACTAAAACAGGAACTCCACCTTCGTAGTGAGCTTTGACTGTAGCATCATATGCACTCTTGTTGAGGAAGCTGAAGTCCTTACCGTTTAGATAATTGAATTCATCTATGTCCTCATTTTCAAGGGGGATAGGATAACTGGATTCCATATCTTCTATGTTTATAAATGTTTCAAATAGTATTTTTTGTCCATCTTGAATGTATTGTCCAAGTGAATGGAGGTCTTCTGAGAATGAGCATGATGATGGATAGATACCTTTTCCGATTTTTCCTTCACTCTCACCGAATAATTGAACCCACCATTTGTTGAAGTATTCCATTAATGGTTCAAATATGCCTAATATCTCAATGTTGTATCCTTTTTCAAGGAGTATGTTTCTTATTAGGGCATAGTTTATTACGCCATTGTTATTAAGGCTTGCAGTGTGGATTGATTTTTCCATTTCGCTTGCGCCTAGTAGGAGTTGTCTTATATCTACACCTGATACTGCGATAGGAAGGAGACCTACGGGGGTTAGGACTGAGAATCTTCCTCCCACGTCAAGAGGGAAAGGAAGTAGAGTATATCCTTTCATCTTTCCTAGTTTTTCTAGTGAACTGCCATTCAATGAACCAGTAGCTATTATTCTTTTGGCGGCTTCTTGTTCACCGTATGTTTTTTCTAGGTATTGTCTAAGTACTCTAAATGTGATTCCAGGTTCTAGTGTAGCAAAATTCTTGGCTATTACATTAACGTAGACGGATTTGTTTTTTATTTTATCCATCATGTTATTAAGGTATGCTGGTGATAGGTTGTTACCTGCGTATAGGATATCTACTTTGTTGTCTCCCATGGCTTTTATGACTGCTCTAGCTCCTTGATTGGAACCGCCTACACCTATTAGTATGAAAACATCTGCATTTTCTCTAATTTCTGCTGCTTTGTCTTCTATTTTCTTTAACATGTCTTCGTCATTGGAGTGATAGGTATTAATCCATCCCATGGAGTCAGAATCTGTTGCTTTTGATTTCATACAAGTTTCTAGCAATTGTTTGTTATCTTCAATTTTTCTTTGTAGTTCTTGATTGTTTATATATTTATCTACATTGGAATAATCTAAACATATTGATTTCATTTTAAAACCTCCTTATAATATGAAGCATGATATTTTCTATTGATTACGTTATTTAATATGATTTAACTGAATATAATAGTTATAATGAACATAATTTAATAGTAATAAGCTAAAAACAATTTAACAATCACCTTAAAGGGGAGAAACTAATGGGCAAAATTAATTTCAAAAAGAAGACTATAGTCAGTATCTTGAGTACTTTTTTATTGATTTCACTAATTCTTCAAGGTTGTACTAAAAAACCTAATGATGATATAACATATATACCTGACTTACCATCTGAAAAACAGATTACAAAAAATATTAAAATAGATGATAGCAGCAGGTTTGATACATTTCTTGATAATATGTTTAAAGAGTATATTACATCTTCACCACTGGAAATGTCTATGCTTATATCTTCTCCACAGGAATTTGGATTACAAGATACTTCTGATAAATTAGATGATTTCAGTGATGAAGCATTAAAAGCACAATATGATAATCTTCGTGATAATCTAAAAACCTTGAACACCTTCAATATCGCTGGATTAACTAAGGACCAACAGCTTTCTTATAAGATAATTAAATATTATTTGGAACTTAATATTGAAGGTGAGGAATATGTTGATTATTCCTATAATATTAAGCATACATTAGGTTTTCATATTGGTATACCACTTACTTTGTCCCAGATTCCTATTAAGAACAAAGCTGACGCTGATAATTTTATAGCACGTTTAAAACAATTTCCAACCTCAATAGCTGAGCTTATGAAAGGTGAACAGGCTAAAGCACAAAAAGGTTATATACAGCCCGAATACATTTCTAATAAAGTTATTGACCAATGCAAAGCTTTTATGACACCACCCGAAGAAAATTTTTTATATTTGGCTTTCTGCGATTATGTTAACCAGTCAACTGAAATATCAGATTCTGATAAAGAATCTCTCAAAGCTGAATGTTTAAAAACAATAAATGATTATGTTTATCCTGCATATACCAATCTAATCGAGGAACTAGAAAAGATTAAGTCCCAGACAATAATTACTTCTGGTGTTTATACTTTTCCAAAGGGTAGAGAGTATTATGCACATCTAATAAAATCTAATACAGGAACTAATATTACACCTGAAGACCTATTTGAGTGGGCTAATGACTCATTTATTGAATCTTCAAAAGGAATACAATCCATACTTGAAAAATACCCTGACCTTACTGAAATAGATGATTTACAGCCTAAGCTCTTTAATAACTTTGAAGAGTTATACCAAAAATGCAAGGAACTAACCAATAAGAATTTTTATGATTATCATATTCCAAAAATCAATAGTAAAACTATCCCTAACTACTTAGAAAAAGACTTACCAAGTGCATTCTATCTACCTGTTAGTATCGATCTTAAAAAATACGGAAACATGTTTTTGCAGACTTCTGCTTATAACAACCTTAACATCAATGATTTTCTTGTTGTTTGTCATGAGGGAATCCCTGGACATCATTTTCAGTTTTCTATCGCATATCAACAAGAAAATATACCTAATATAAGAAAAGCTATTGATTTCACTTGTTTTTCTGAAGGGTGGGCTTCTTATATTGAAGGTTTGGCTTTTGGTTTTATTGATTATGGTAACCCTCAGATAAATCAGTTGATGATATATAATCTTGATGCGTCATATGCACTTTTAACCTTGGTGGATCTATATATCCATTACTATGGAGCTTCTAGAGAAGAGGTTATCAACACTTACTCTTTGTATTTTGGCGAACAAATGGAATCCATAGTAGATAGAGCCATTGCTAATCCTGGTGAAACCTTACATTATGCATATGGTAGGTATTTTATTAATAATCTAAAAGAAAAAGCTATGGAAGCCCTTGGTGATGATTTTGACATAAAAGAATTCCATGATGTCATATTAATAAATGGTGAAATCCCACTTTATCTTTTAGAGGAAAATGTGTCCGAATATATCAATAAAAAATCTAAAAGCTAACATGTCGTTATTAAAATAGAGCTGTCTAAGTTAACCATATACGGTTGATAGGCAGCTCTATCTATTGTATTAAATCAATGCCCTTATAATATATTCTATTGACTTATTAACCCTTATATCTTTTAATCATTTCTTCTAATGATACATTTTCGATTTTTGGAGCATACCCTACTGAACCGAAATTGACAATTAATGTTCCTACTACTTCTTTTACACCACGTCTAATACAATCTGTAATATCAGAAACATCACTATCTGGTTCATTTCCAGTTAATACCGTATCCATAATAGGTGTTAAGTAAACTCTAGGATCGAATGCACTCTTATTATTATCCATAATAGTCCAGATACCGCCTATGGAATCGCTCTTTTGTTTACTTGGATTATTTAAGAAATATTCTCTTATATTACGAGTAACTGCTAGTCTTATATCTGTATCAACGTTTATTTTACCAATACCCAAAGGTATTACTGACATTAATTCCTTTACAGAGATACCATATGCATTTTGAATATCTCCATCTAAGTTATTGATTTCTTCTACTATGTATCTAGGAACTGTTGATGAACCATGTGATACTAGAGCTCCGAAGATTCCTTCATGTCTTAAGTTCTCCATAGAAGCTATAGCTATTTCTTTTCTAAGTTTTGCATTCTTTCCTTTTGAAGCTCCGTGCATAGTTCCATAGGAAATAGCTAGACAGTCAACACCTGTTTTTCTAAAGAAATCGCACACTTTCATTGGATTAGTATAAGTTGATGTTTCAGAGAATACATGGTCTTCAACTCCTGCAAGTACTCCTAATTCACCTTCAACAGATACTCCTTTTGGATGAGCATATTTAACAACTTCTCTAGTAAGTTCTACATTCTCATCATAAGGTAAATGTGAACCATCAATCATAACTGAAGTAAATCCATTATCAATAGCTGCTTTTACAGAATCAAAATCTTTACCATGGTCAAGATGGATGACGATAGGTATTTTAGAATGCTCTCCGATTTTTCTGACTGCATCTGCTATTCTTTTTGCACCTATTTTTTTATCTTCTAATGTTGCATTCATAAAGTCTTTTCTTCCGCCCATAAATCCGTTAGCTAAATCTGCTGCTTGTAGAATTGCTCCTGAACGAAACATCTCATGAACTTCTATTACTGCTTCTGCTTGAGCTACAGCATTGACGTTAAATGCTCCATGAGCAAATTTATATTTATTTGAAGCTTCCAACAAAGGTCTCAAAGGTACTATTGGCATAATTATGTCCTCCTAATTATATTTTTTCTATATGAAATTATAATGTTATATTCTACACTCTTAATATTTATTTTTAAGGAGCTGACCAAGATATAACTCTTCTTGGTAATAAACAGCTCCTTATCATTTTAATTATATATTCTATAAAACTTCGTCTTTCATCATTAAGTGAACACCAGCTGTTCTGAAAGTCTTAGGTAAAGCTAAGATATTAGGGTTGTCTCCAACATATTTCTTAGCATCTTTTAATGCATCTTCAAAAGTAGCACGTGTCTTCATACCCATACCTCTTGCAAAACCTGGTTCATAAGCTCCTACTGCATATACAGCTGAACAGTTTTTCTCAGCAATATGTCCACATGATATCATTGAGAATGCATGATATGGATGATAACCATAGTTAAATCTATATTTATCAATATATTCTTTGTTGTTAGATAAGTACTCTCCATATTTTTCTACGTCTGGTAAAGTGTTATTATAATCTTTTTGGAATAGTTCATATACTTCTCTATATGAAGGGAACTCTTCATCATGGAAATAACCATTACAGATTGTTGAACATATAACCACACAGTTATCACTTAATATTCTCTTATGACGAATGATGTTAGCAGCGATAGCTTGCATTATTAATATTGGGTTGGTTCCATGACCATTACCATAGTGGAAGTTTTGAGGCATACCAAAAACTACTACATCATATTTTTTCTCAGCCCAAGGGATAAATGTACGTTTATCAGCCTCGTCCCAAGATAAAGGCTGAATAGATTCTCCATATCCTGAAAAAACAGCTATTTGTCTTTGATAAGTATCTAGTACTGCATCACAACAGAAGAATTTTTTACCCATTTTATCTTCCATGTATTGGCTGATCTGGTCGAATTTTTGTCTCATTAAACTTGTTTTTGTAACAGGTGTGAAGTCCTTTCTATGCATAACTCTTGGAATATGATGGGCACCTATACATTTCCAGTGAGTTATTCCTGTAGCACTATGCTTATATCCTCCTGAATATCCTCCATAAGGATTACCAAGTGTATGTCCGATAAGAACTGCTAAATCTGACTCATAAACATCTTTGTTCATGATTACTCTATCACCATATTCATTGTAACCTAGGTCTACAAGATTATCCCAATCTTCACTATCATGGTTAACTATTTGATGAGTATAATAAAAATCGTTGAATACTTTTTCACCTAAAATATTTTTAATTTCTTCTTTTCTATTCTTTCTATGAAGTCCATTACTACAGATTAATTTGATGTCTTTCTTCTCTACTCCAGCTTTTAAACACTCTTCAATGATGATTGGAATAGAAACTTTTCTATGTGAATTATCTTGGAATCCACCTTTTACTCTATCTGGGAAAATAATTGTTACTTTTGAACCTTTTTTAACTTGTTTAGAAATAGGCTCAAGATCTATTGGATTAAGAATAGATTGTCTTGTAACCTCTTCCAATTGTTCAGCTGGTATAATCTCAGGGTCTGCTACTGTTTCTCCTGGAATAAAAACATCAGTATTATCTGGTAAATTCGCTTCCATTAATCCTTGTCCATATTCAAATTGTAATTTCATTTGGTTACCTCCGTCTTTTTATTATTTATCCTAATATAAACTTACTGTCAAATTAAACAGAAAGATTTATTGATATTTATAGCTTTTACTCATTATTATTACTAAAATTATGTAAACTTATTAACAATATTTCATAATTATATTTTTTAATCCTTCTGGCTCAAATGCAACAGGCTGAACGAATTTTGTAAGTGCAACTAGACCACCATTGATTGTATCGATACTTGCAATCATAGCTGCATTCTCTTCCTTCAATCCTCCACCATATACTACAGGTATATCATAACCAAATTCTTTCTTAACATAATTCTTGATACACTCTGAAACAAATGCTATATACTCTTTTCCTGGTGGTGTCTTACCTGGTCCAATCGCCCATATAGGTTCATAACCAATAACAATTTTATTATCCTTCATTACATCAGTTGTATTATCAAGACATAACTGTAATTGCTCTTCTAAGACTTCTTTGATACGAGGTTTCTGCTCTTCAAAAGACCCTTCTCCTCTTTCCTCTGCTGTCTCTCCAATACATAATAAAACATTGATATCTTGTTTTAACGCACACATAACTTCATCATTTATCATTGAATTAACCGCAAAAGAAGCTTTCTTACTATCATAATCCTTATCAAATCTCTCAATAATACCAAGCTTATCTTTTCTTTCCTCAGAGTGTCCAATTATAGACCAGCTAAGTCCCATGCTCTTAGCTGCAGCTGCTGGCAAATTAGTAGTAAAAGCACCAAAATTACCACCTTTTGCAACATCCTCTCTATAAACACCCTCACTTCCCAAAGAGATATTAGCTCTAACCTCTTCATCATAACTATTCAACTTCTCTATCGCAGGAATCAAAAGAGATTCTGGCAATAAATAAGTAACTGTAATATCATCTAATGTACCAAGATTATTCCTAATACTCTCAGCAATAACCCACTCAATCCATTCCTTGGAACTTTCCTTAGGACAAATACCACCCTTAGAAACAGGAACATCAAACCTCTTAAGATTCACAAATATTTCTTTCATAAATTTCCCTCTTTTCCTTTATTATTGACTTCTAAAATCAAGTATTAGCTTTATTCAATTTATTACTTATAGGCTTCTGTATCAAACGGTCGAAGGGTAAAGTGTTACAATCATGCAGACCGACCGCTTCTCAGGGTAAGGCAAGTGATTGTAACACTTTACCCTGACCCTTATACCCCTCCTCTTTAATACAACCTCATATCTTCTTACTAACTTCCTTATTCCTCTCAAAATAAGCATAATCAGGAATATCTCCACCAATCAAAGGCTTACAATACTTAATAAAAGAATCTGTAACATCAATTCCATTCTCATGAATAAACTCTTTTGGCATCACTTTTTCATCCATCATTACCTTTTCAATAGGTATTAAAGTATATTCACATTCATATGGCTCATTACTAACTCTATCAATACCAACCATCATACCTGTATTACCAGCTAACGCCGCTCTTACAGCTTCTCTACCTGCTTCTATAGCTTCAACTCTATCAACTGAAGACTGTAAAGTAGCACTGGCACGTCCTACAATACCAGGTTTTTCACTTCTTGCTTTTATACCTAACTTTTTAATAACCAATTCAGCAAGATAAGAACCTACATCTCCAAAATATGTTGCTCTTTCTGTTTTGAAAATAGGTGGAACAATAGGTTTACCCTGTTCATCTTTCAATCCTTCACTAGCTACTACAACTACGCCACCTAATCTATTATATATTTCCTGGATTTTAGTTAAAAACTCTTCCTCTTTAAAAGGAACTTCCGGTAACAAAATCATATGAGGTGCATCATCTTTATTTTTTCTAGCAAGTGCTGAAGCCGCAGTTATCCATCCAACATTTCTTCCCATAGCTTCCACAATGGAAACATGTATCGGCATAGCTCTAACATCTTGTGCTACTTCTGACACAGCTGTAGCAATGTATTTTGCCATACTTCCAAATCCTGGGCTGTGATCTGTAACTGCTAAATCATTGTCAATAGTCTTAGGTATACCCATTACACATATGTCATGTTCTTTGGCTGCTTTGGCTAGATTACCACAAGCATCCATAGTTCCATTACCACCATTAAATAATACATATTTGATATCATATTTTTTAAGAATTTCTACCATCTGGTTATATTCTTTTTCATATAATGGTGTTCTTGATGTACCAATGGCTGTAGCAGGTGTTGTTTTCAGCAATTCAATTTTTTCTTGTGGTTCTTTATTGAAATCAACAAAATCTTCGTTCAAGAATCCTGCTGTACCACCTAGTGCTCCGTATATAGATTCTATTTCTTCATTTTTCTTGGCTTCCATAATAGCACCATATAAAGAAGCATTTATTACTACTGTAGGTCCGCCGCCATGGACGATTAGCATATTGCTCATTTTAATGTTTCCTCCTTTTGTACCAAACGTTTGGATATATGATAAAAATTATGAGAGCTATATGGTGATTATTAATTTATAGCTCTACAACTTTCTCTTTCAATAATTGTAAAAGGTACGTTGACACGTACAGGTAAAGTATGACCATTTTCAATCTTATCTATAAGCATTTTGACTGCAAATTTTCCTAATTCAACTTTTGGTACCTTTATGGTTGTTAATCCTGGTGTTACATATTCTGATAGTTCAATATCGTCAAGTCCTATTATTGAGATATCTTCTGGTACTTTTATATTGTTCTTATGAAGTGCTTTCATTGCTCCAATAGCAACTAGGTCATTAGCACAGAAAATTGCTGTTGGAAGCTTATCTTTTCCTAACCTTTTAATCAAGTTGTCCATTCCAGTAAATCCATCAGCTGTAGATAGTTCTACATCTTGGATATACTCTTTTTTTACGGGTATTTCTTGTTTATTCATTGTATCCAGATAACCTTCGTATCTATGCTCATTTACTACATTTTCTAATTCTTTTGTTGAACCTATAAAACCAATGTCTCTATGATTCAAACTAATTAAATATTCTACTGCTGCCATTGCTCCTTTATAACCGTCACATATAACTTCATCAAACCCTGCATCCACATAGTTGACTCCTGTATAAACGATATTCTTGATATTCTGTTTCAAGAAATTAAGAACATCTTCGCTGAATCTTCCAAGTATAACGGCTCCATCAACTGGATTGGATGTCAAGTTATTGTATAATGATGAAAAGGACATGTCACAGGATGAAAATGAGTATCCGAGTATATATCCTCTTTTTGATACTTCGTCCTGTATACCTCTGGCTATTTGTGAGAAGAAAGGATCGTTATATGTGTCTTTGGTTGATGTAAAGATACAACCAATAGCTCGTGTATTAGTGTTTTCTATAATGCTTTCTTGTCCTTTAATCAAATTTCTTGCGTTTTGATTAGGTACATAGCCTAGTTCTCTTACTATTTTCCAAACTTTATCCTGAGTTTCTTTACTTGCTGGTTTATTAGTATCGTTATTGATAACTCTGGATACAGTAGATATTGAAACTTGTGCTTTTTTAGCAATCTCTTTCAATGTTACGGACATTTGTAATTCCCCAATTCTTTTTGTAAAAACTAATCCAATCGTTTGGATTAAGTTTATTATATCATTGGAGTTTTTTGTTGTCAATTAAATTAAATGATAGGATTTAAGTTAAAATAAATTTGTTGGTGGTAAGTCAGAAAAATTGTTTTGTTCTTACGAGGTATTTGCAATATAGTATATGTATATGTTCCGCCAGCAAATTACTCGTCCTGAGTAAAAAGCTGGGTTCGGCGTCCATGCCTCACTACTCCACATATACATATACTATATTGCTTGTAGTCTTGTGGTATAGGTTACAAAACATTTTTTCTTCTTACGTACATGATTTTTGGCTAACACAAATAGGCGATTATGAGCTACTCACTGACGAAGGGAGTAAAGGAGTATGTGAAGTCGCGAACCATGGACGGTGAGCCCAGCAATTAATCTGACAGCCCTACTGGACTGTCAGAAATAATGATGGACTCGATGTCCATTATTATTTATAGTAAACATGGACGTTTAACTTGCTGGCGAAACATACCCCTTTACTTCCTGACCGTCTAGGAGGGAGGTAAACAAACAACTATTTCTAATAGCTCATCTAGCTCATTGACCCATGTGAGGACTTTAGCCTCATAAGGCAAGAATAATTCATCTCCTTGATTTAATTCTACTTCTTCCCCATTACATAATAGCTTTCCTTTACCTTTTAGGACTGCTACAACAGCAAAGTTATTGGCTTTATTGAATGATAGAGTTTTTTTGACAAATATTTTTTCCATAGTAAATAGTGGAGTATCTTTTTCAGATATAAGGCTGATAACGGTAGCATCATCATTGTCTAATAGGATACTAGGTTCTAGTTTATATTTTTGTGTTGTCTTTTCACGACTTAACCCTTGGAAATTAAAGCAATCAAACATTTTATGGAAGCCTAATCCTTGATGGCAGGAAAAGTCATCTATTTCACGACCATCTGGGGCAGTTTTTTCTACTCTTATTGTATAATCTGTGGGCTCTTGTATTTCTATAAGGAAGCAACCAGAACCGATAGCATGAGGAACTCCTCCTTCTATTAGGAATACGTCTCCTTCTTTAGCTGGGAATTTGTGCATAGAGTTTTCTAGGGCTTTTATGTCCTGAGTCTCAAACAGTTTTATATATTCTTCTTTTTTGATACCTTCTTTGAAGCCAATAAGTATATAGGGATCTTCACCATCAATATTTCGTCCACCTATGATATACCATGCTTCTGTTTTGCCGAAGGGTGAGTTGAATAATCTTTTTGCATTTTCTTTATTTGGATGTACTTGGATTATTAGTCTAGAATAGGCATCTAGTGCTTTTACTAGTATAGCTAAGCTTGTACCATATTTTTTGTAATGGTTGGCGCCAAGGAAATCTTGTGGTGATGACTCTATTACTTCTTTTAAGGTAACAGTATTGCCTTCTATCATTAATTTACTCAGACCTTCTTTATCATTGATTTCTTGGCTTCTTATATTAATCAATGAAGCTATCCATCTTTCTCCATAATGATTATCTTTGGGGTTATCATTCCCTTCCCATTCATCAATGGATTTTCCGCCAATAAAGGGTCTGTATACTCGGTTACTCATTAACTTGAGGGGTATTTTTGATAATTTTTTATAATCCATAGGTTTCCTCCTTATTCAAATAGATACTCCAATTTCAATTTTCTTATCATTGTAACGATTTCCTTGGTTCTCCGTTTTTGGAATTTCTTTAGTAAGCTTGTAATCTGTGATTTTATGGTTACGACTTCTACGTGTCTTAGTTTTGCTATTTCGGAGACTCTCTTGTTCATCAATAATAATCTTATGAGTTCTCGTTCCGTAGGCGTAAGTTTTGAAATGATGTCAAATATAAAAAGCAGACTTTCTTCATTACGTTTCATTCTAGAAAATTCATTTCTTATCTTTTCAGCAATATTGGAACGAATAACTGATTTTCCTTTTACTGCGTTTCTTATGCTCTCTAGGATTTCCTCATATGGTGAGGATTTCACCACATAATCAACTGCTCCTGTGGCAAAAGCGTTAAAGACTGTCTCATCATCTTCATGGACTGTAAGAAATACTATGGCAATATCAGAATGGTATTGTAGAATTCTTTGGGCGGCTTCTATTCCATCATGATATTTTTCCATTTCTATATCCATGAGTATGACATCAACATCTGCATTATCGGCTATTTGAACTACTTCTTTTCCGCTGGCGGCTGCTCCGACTACAACCATGTCATTTTGTTCATTGACCAGGTCACAAAACTCTTCTCTCAAAACTTCAATGTCTTCTGCAATAACAACATTTATTTTATCTGACATCATCATCATCCTTACTTGTCATTACTAAATGTCAATTGACTCTTTATTTGCTATACCTTAGTTCCTCTAATATCAAAGGATTATAATTTATTATTAGTGATGTTAAAACTTTGAATCGTTGATTTTCTTGTCTGTTCTGTAGATAGGCAAAAATATAAAAAAGGTTGTTCCTACGTTCACTTCGCTTTTTGTTCTTATATAGCCAAATTGGGATTTTATTATCTGCTGAACATAGGAAAGTCCTACACCCCAGTTATAATTTGTGTTTTTATTAGTGTAGAAAGGGTCAAATATCTTGTTTATGTTTTTCTTTTCGATTCCGATACCATTATCAACAATTTCTATAACACACCAAGTACTTTCAAAGTGACAATCAATGATTAATCTTCCCATCTCATCATTGTTTTTGGCTTGTATGGCATCTATGCTGTTTTTTATAACATTATATAGTGCTTCTGTTAGATGAGCAATATCAGCTAGAATCATTTTATCTTCAAATTCTTTTACTAGTAAAAAGATATCTTGGGGGAATTCTTCTATTTTATCTAGAGCATATTGGATTACTTGTCTAACTGATACAGGTTTCAGCTGCATGGAATTTGATTTGAATGTTCTATATAGTACATCCATTCTGTCTAACATTTGTTCATTAAGTTGTTCCAAGGCTTTGATGTTATTTTCTAGCTTATTTACATCTATGGAATCTTTATGGAGTAGATTCTTGGTTCTTTTTAGAAGTACTCTGGTAGATAATAGTTGATTCTTGATTCCGTGTGTAAAAATCCTTGCACCCATATGTGCGGTTTTCAATTTTCTTTCTAAGAATAGATCTGGTTTTCCTATTTGCTCTTCTATCTTAGAATAATTCAATAAAAATACGAAACCTATCCCAATGAACAAGACTGCTGTGGTAATAATAACATACCATGGTAGCAAAGCTACTGATGACTGGAGCATAGCAAATGTTGAGTAAAGATATCCTAGCGTGTTAGGGTCTGATATCTGCATTGTACCAAAAAAACCAAATAAATAAAATAATACATTTATACTTATGACAGCAAAAAGTATATACTTTAACTGTTTTTTTATATAGGGTATATTAATGTTTCTGTATTTCATGAAAATAAGTAGGATGCTTATGACAGTATAGATGACGATACCTGCTCTAGAGATTCTATTAAGTAATAAGTAATTGTGAACAAAATACTCTCTGTACAAATGAGGCTGGTACCAGATTGTATGTAGTATAGGAAAAATAGATACTAGAAGGTATAGTTTCTTGTTTTCCCTGATACTTTTTTTGAAATAAACTTCTATGGCAAAACATATATTTGAAAAGATAAAAATAGACCTGCCTAGTACAATGAACATACTTATTTTATCAAGTGGTATAGTAGAATACATCAAGTTATCCATAATCCTTTTGTGCAGAAACAGAAGAATGTAGACATCTTTAGATACTCCACCATTTTTGGCATAGTAGTACATATATCCCAATACAACCAAAAAACACCCCACATACAGAGCAAGCATCCAGAATGATAACATGTTTTTAATTTTTAGCATGAAATAGAACATACAACCAATCAAGAGAATCAATATTACAATAATCATTTTCTTCTCCTCTATTCAAGTCAAATTATCTAGTATCAGAATTCTACTGGAAATAAGCATAGACCCATTAAACACTTGGTTTAAGGGTCTGGCTAGAGCTTATAAGCCCAATTATATTTATTATTTTAATGCATCTTTTATAAGATCAGTTTTGACAAAGTCTTCAACAGGCACTTGTTCTTCAATCTTTCCTGTCTTCAAGAATAATTTTTCAAGACCTTCAAACCACTTGAGAATATCTCCTGAATCTATGGCTTTCTGGATTTCACTAGATGTCATCATAATCATTTGAGGTACTTCCTTTTGTGCAACCTCTTTTTCAATATCTACTAATTCAACTGTCCAATCTACCATTTCATCAATATTCTCAGCTCTATAGTCCATTGCTTTATAAAGCCCTCGAACAAATTTTACCACAGTATCTCTATTATTTTCAATATATTTTGGTGTTGCTATCCAGCTTGATGGGAATACATAATCAGGCATAAAATCTTCATTCTTAGCTAATTCAATTACTTGGTCTTCTCCTAAGCTTTCTACTGCTTTTAGAGTATATGGTGCCCAGATTGCAGCTGCATCAACTTGTCCTGAGATATATGCTGAAACAGCTCCTGCAATATCCATATTTACAACTTTGACTTTATCTCTAGGAACTCCAGCTTTTTTTAGTGCTAAATCAAATACAGTTTCTCCTGAAGTACCAAGAGGTATAGCTACCTTCTTACCTACCAAATCTTCTACACTTTCGATTCCTGTCTCTTTTCTAGTCAATAATCTATCAGAGTTACCTAATGCATCTATTGCAATCAAGTCTACTTGTCCATCAATTGCAAGAAAATGCGCACCCATACCAATATATCCTACATCTATATCTCCTGAAACCATAGCAGCTATTTCAGGTGGTCCACTTGTGAATTTTACTAATTCTATTTCTAACCCTTGTTCCTTGAACGCCCCTGTTTTGATACCTGTAATAATCGTTGATGCTCCACCCATATTAGGATGATATGCTACTCTTAGCTTCTTTAATTTTTCTGGTTCCTGTGCTTCTTCTGTCTCTTTTTTTTCTTTATCATCATTAGTTTCATTTTTTGATTTTTCAACTTGATTATCAGAATCAGTATTTGTTTCTTCCTTTTTACCAGTACAACCCACAAACAAACTCATCATTAATACGATAGATAACAAAACACCTACTATTTTTTTCATAAATTTAATCTCTCCTTAGAAAATTTATTTTTTAGACTCTAGATATTCTTCATATACTTGAGCCCAAATTTCATTTTTTAGTTCATTAAATCTTTCTGTCATTTTTGTCTCTTGTGTTCTTGGATATGGAATATCAATATTAACAATATTTTTAATTCTACCAGGTCTAGCACTCATAATAATAACTCTTTGAGCTAATATAACTGCTTCCTCAACATCATGAGTTATGAAAAAACATGTTTTCTTTTCTGTTTCCCATGTATGTAATAATTCACTTTGTAATTGAGTTCTTGTCTGAGCATCCAATGCACCAAAAGGTTCATCCATGAGAAGTACTTCCGGATTGATAGCATATCCTCTGGCTATGGCAACCCTTTGTTTCATTCCCCCTGATAATTCTTTTGGATAAGCATGTAGGAAATCAGATAATCCAACCATCGCAATATATTTTTTGGCTTCCTGCTCACATTTTTCCTTAGAATAATTCTTTAACTTTAATCCGAACTCCACATTCTGCTGAACAGTCAACCATGGAAATAATGCATATTGTTGGAATATAACTCCTCTTTCGGGACCTGGTTCCTTCACTATCTCATCATTGACAGTGACCTCACCCGATGATGGATGGTCAAGTCCTGCAATAATATTCAACAAGGTTGATTTACCGCAGCCGCTAGGACCAACAACACATACGAATTCATTTTCAGCTATCTGTAAATTAACTCCATTAAGTGCTACTACTTCACCATTTCTAGTATTGAACATCTTCTTAACATTTTTTATATCTACTTTTACATTTGTCTTGTCTCTTGCCATCCTGTTAGCTTCCTTTCTAAAAATAAAACAATTTTATCAAGTGTAAATCCGATAATTCCAATAACTACTATTCCTAAAATAACAACATCCATTTTTAGATACAAACTTGCTGATTGAATCATTTCACCTAGACCAACCTGCGCCCCTGTCAATTCTGCAGCGACAAGTGTAGTTAAGGAAGCCGCAAGCCCTAATCTTACACCAACTAATATAAAAGGTGTTGATGCAGGAACAATTACTTTAAAAAATATATCTCTATCTCTAGCACCCAGTACCCTGGCAGCTTTTATCAATGTGATATCTACTGATTTTACACCTTGATAGATAGTTACTACCATCACTAGAAATGAAGCTAAGAAAATAACTACAATCTTAGCACTTTCTCCAACACCTAATGCCACTATTACTAATGGAATCAAAGCTATAGGTGGAATTGTTCTAAAAAATTGTATCCAAGGTTCTACCAATCCACTAAACTTTGGATACCATCCCATTAAAAATGCTACTGGGATTGCTACTACAAGTCCTATGGCAAATCCTCCTAAAACTCTGAATAGACTATACCCTATATCAATGAACATGGAACCTTTTCTCACTTGATCCATGAATGCACTAACTGTTTCTGGGGGACTTGCTAAAAATACACTTACATTAGGTATTGATGCTATCAACTGCCATATTATTATTCCAACTATTACAGAAATAATGTTTAAATATTTCTTATTCTTCATAATTTCCTCCTTAAGCTTTCAATACTCTTAGTCGTTATTATGTATGTACAAACATTTACTATAATGTTATTATAATAGCTTCTATACTTTCACGTAAGTTTGAAATTTTTTCATACCTTTTTACCAATACTAATAGGCAATAATATATTCATATAAAAAATACTAATAAAAATATTCATTTAGGCAAATAAAAAACAGTTTAATTTCCACAAAACAAGAAATCAAACTGTTTATATACAGGTTACAATCATAACTGTATTCATATTATTCTATATTATTTTCCACTATTATTGTATACTACTCTACCTTCAACAATAGTATAAATAACATCATAATTCTTATTCATAATTACAATATCAGCATCTTTATCTATATCCAAAGAACCTTTGTCATTATCTATATTAAGCATCTTGGCAGGATTGATTGTTATCATTTTTATACATTCTTCTATAGGTAATCTAGTGAACTCCATTAGATTTTTTAATGCTTTATTCATTGTCAATGTACTGCCTGCCCGCGAATCTCCATGTACTAATCTAGCATCTCCATCTACAACAATAATATCATTAACTCCCAATTTGTATTTACCATCTGGTAATCCAGTAGCCATAACACTATCTGTTATTCCTATTACTTTGTCTATACCTTTTGTTTTGATCATCAATCTTACTATTGCAGGATGCAAATGAAGTCCATCAACTATAGCTTCACAATAAGCATCACTTTCCAATGCGGCACCAAGAATTGATGGATAATGCTGATGTAACTGTCTCATACCATTGAATGTATGTGTAATACGATTAGCTCCCTCTTCTATACACATCATACAATCCTCATAGGTTGCTCCAGTATGTCCTAGAGAAACTACTACCTCTTTGGATACAGCATATCTTATCAAACCGAGAACTCCTGGATTTTCTGCTGCAACAGTAATTGTTTTAATATTATCATTAGACTTCTTTTCATACTCCATAAACTTTTCTATGGAAGAATCAACAATCAGATCATCAGGCATAGCACCCTTGAATTCATGGGATAAAAATGGTCCTTCAAGATGTATACCTAATATTTTGGAACCACTTTCTTGCTTTTCCATGACATTTCCTATGATTTCAACTACTTCACATGTCTTCTCATGGGTATCAGTAAGAAGCGTGGGAAGATACCCTGTGACTCCTTTTGAAGCAAAAAATCCAGAAAGATCTTTTAGTTCTTTTTCATCGGCTAGGTTAGTGTCTATACCATTTCCTCCATGAGTATGAACATCAATGAATCCTGGCAATACATACATTTCCTCTGCATCAATTATTTGATTATCATGGACACCTTCTACATTGAAATCTTTTATTTTACCCTCTTTAATAAATACATCTTTTGTACTGATTTTTCCTTCTACTAAAACATTTCCGTTTTTAATAATCATTTGGAATCGTCTCCACTTTTTATTTTAATATGATTGCTTGAGATAAATTCCTTGGACTATCCAGATCTAATCCTTTACTTATAGCACAATAATATCCTAGAAGCTGTCCAGATATTGCAACTAATGGTGTAATCAGATCAGCATTATATCCACAATCTAACTCAATATAATAATCGGCACATTTCTTGGTTTTATTAGTTAGTTTATCTCCAATAATAAATATTCTACCGCCATACTCTTTCATTTCTTCCATTAATGCAGCTTCTAATTCTTCACATTCTTCTGTGATATATTGAGTTATTAATGTTTTATCATCTACTAGAGCCATTGGTCCATGTCTATATTCTAAGCTGTAGTAAGCTTCAGAATTAGATATAGCCATTTCTTTTATTTTATTCATTGACTCGTTGGCTATACCATATAAGCTGCCTTGACCAAGAGTTATGTATAGATTGATATCATTATTCTCTTCAATTATTTGTTTACATATGTCATTGATATTATCCATAACCTTACTACAATTTTCTGGCATACTGACTAACTTGTTCACCAACTCTTCTTTTCCTGCAACTGTCAAAGCAAGGATCTGATTCATGAATACCATACTTGTGAAGGATTTTGTCATTACGATACTTTTTTCTTTTGCCTTTGGTGATAGGATATAATAATCATTATATTCTTTACTGTTCTCGTCACAAGTTACTGCTAAAGTCTTAACATTATCCAATAGCCTTACTTTATTTATTGCCATCTTCACTTCTGTTGTATCGCTTCTTCTTGTAATAGGTATAACAAGACTTTTTTTACCTTTTACATATAATTCTGGTGTTAGATATAACTCTGAACAAGGTACAGCTTTTGCTGTTATATCATTGTATTTAGAAAATATAGCAGCTGAAGTCTGTGCTAAATATAAGGAAGTACCACAACCAGTGAAAATGACTTCATCTGGATTAACTTCACAAAATGCTTTCTTTATTGTTGCTGTTATAGTATCTAGAGTCTCGACAACTCCCCTGAATGCTTCTACTTGTTGGAATATTTCCTTGATTGTGTGTTGCCCTAATTGTTTTTCCATGTTTTTCCTCCTTGAAAATTAAATATTATATGTACATAACTATATATATTGAACTTAACATGTGGCTTAGCCCTTGACAGAACCAGCAGTCAATCCTTGTATCATATATTTTTGCAGGAATATAAATAAAATAAGTAATGGTATACTTGCCATAACAGAAACAGTCATAACATTGCCCCAGTCATAAGAAAGCTCACCAAGATATCTCATTGATATACCATTTGATAAAGTACGGATTTTGTCATCTGTAATAAGTGTTAAACAATATAGATAATCATCCCAAGCTATAAGAAATGTATATAAACCTATTGCTAGAATTCCTGGGCTGCATAGTGGTAGAATAACCTTAAATAATGTTGATAATCTTCCACAACCATCTATATATGCCGCCTCTTCCAATGCTCTAGGAATGTCATCAAAAAATCCTTTCATCAGCCACATGCAAAATGGTACATTGGCAGCTGTTAATGTGAGTATTACCGCAGTTCTTGTATTAAGTAATCCAACATTCTTGAATGTAGAATAAAGAGCAGTGATAATACCTACTACAGGGAATATTGAAACTGATAAAAATGCCATTATCAAAATCTGACTTCCTTTGAATTTGAATCTTGAAAAAGAATATCCTGCTAGAATAGATATAATAATCGTAAATAATGTTGTCAATCCAGCAGTTATGAAGTTGTTAAAATAATAAGTCATGAATAACTTATCTTTAAATATATTTAAATAATTACTTATAGTTGGCTTATGAGGTATCCACTCTGGTGGTATTTTATATATTGCAATATTATCCTTGAATGAAGTTACAAACATCCATAATATGGGACCAACCAAAAATACTAATAATATCAATAAAATTGTATAAGATCTCGCTTTCGGCTTACTATTCATATTTTCACTCCTTAATCTCTTGCTGTTTTGAAGGCTTTGTTATAAACAGCCGAGAAAACTATTAAAATTATCAACCATATAGTTGAAACAGCTGCCCCTTTACCGAAGTTCAGATTTACAAAGGAATTCTTGTATGTCATTATTGCAAGGGTAGTTGTCTTATTAACTGGCCCTCCCCCTGTCATTATCCAGAACAATGGGAATTGCTTGAAGTTGGTGATTATAGAAATTAGTAGTGTGGATTTAATTACATTACTTAACATTGGTAAAGTCACCTTGAAAAAACATTGTCTGGAATTAGCGCCATCTATAGTAGCCGCTTCATATAAATCACTAGGTATGCCCTGCATACCAGCCAATAACATAATAGTGATGAATGGTATCTGTCTCCATACTGATGCAGTAACTACACTGTAGAGAGCGTATTTCATACTAGCAACCCAATTAATCGGGTCAGAGATTATATTTAGTTTCATCAAAAGATAATTAAGTACACCATATTGTGGCTGGAATATCCACATCCATAATAGACCTGTAACAATGGTTGGTATAATCCAAGGTAAAAGCACAACACTTCTCAGAACTGCTCTACCTTTAACGTCTTTATTGAGGATATTGGATAATATTAAACCTATAACAAATATCAAAGCTACTGTAATTATCATGAATTTGAAAGTTGTTCCTATGGCAGTGAATATTTCTCCTTCTTGGAATAACTCCTTGTAATTAAGAAAATCATTCCAATAATAATCTGCATTAGCTTTTAGTTTATAATTAAAGAAACTCATAATGACTGATTTGGCTATAGGAAAAAACGTTGTGAAGCCTACTACTATTATTGCAGGCAACAATAACATAATGGCGAATATACGATCGTGTTTTTCCCTACCCAATTTCTTATAAAACCTACGAGTAGATTTTTTATTGCCCCCACTTGCTGCTTTCATATCAATTAGTCACTTCCTTTGCTAGAATATTTATAACCTGTTAATTTATGGGGCTGTATAGCCCCATAATCATCACTTCTCCTATTTTAGAACTAGCTTCAACTTGTCATCCAATTTCTTGACAACATCTTCAGGGCTTTCATTTCCAATAGTAACCCTTTGTGCGGCGGAAGTTATTTCAAGTAATGCATTCTCCATGTCAGAATGTTGTTTTGCAAGTGCTATTACTTGTGTCATACTATCCTTGACTGGATCAATGAAATTATCATTAAGGTTAAGTGATTCATTAACTGATTTTCTAGCAACTATAAAAGGTAATGTTGTATTATAATACTCTTCTAGAACTTCTTTTGAAGTGATATACTTAACAAATTCAGCAGCCTCTTTTTTATGCTTTGAGTCTTTCATTATATGTAATTCATGTGCAGCTAGTAGACTTGCTCCATCTGTTGCATCTGTTGCTGGTATCATGGCTACTGCAAGACTGTCTTTTATCTCTGGATTGATTCCTACGACACCACTTGTTCCCCATACTTGGTCAAAATACATTCCTAATCTACCGATAGCCATTAAGTTTCTTAGATCCTTTAATTTAGCAGCTTCAGGATTAAGACCTTTTTCTTGTACTTCTTTATAGAATTTTAGAGCATCCAAATTACCTTTTGTATCAACTTCCACTTCACCTTTATCGTTATATATGTTTCCTCCAAAAGTCAACATTGTACTTAATACGTTTTCACCACTGACAGGTACAGAAGCCGTTGAAGAACCTAGACCAAATACCTTATTTCCATCTTTATCTTTTAGTTCTGATATTTTTTCAGCATATTTTATCATTTCTGCATATGTTTTTGGTGGTGCATTAGGATCTAACCCTGCTTGTTCAAATAAATCTTTATTGTAGACTAAAAGAAAAGTACTACATATCCAAGGTGCCCCATATAATTTACCATCATCTGACATTGCTTCTCTAACACCATCATAGATATCATTAACATATTCTGCTCCTAATAAATCATCAAGAGGCTCAATGAATCCAGAATTAAGATATGAGCTGAAAGCAGAAGACTCCCCGTGTACAACATCAGGAGCATCACCTGAATTAGCTTTGATTAATATTTGTTGCTTAAGATCCCCATAAGGATAACTGACAAACTCTACTTTTACATCTGTTTTTGCTTCAAAATCCTGTGCCATTTTAGTATAAAATTTCTCCGTTGCTTTTTCTAAAAGGCCATATGTTGCAAATTGAATAGTTACTTGTTCATTAGAACTTGAATCATTTCCCCCATTATCACTTTCTTTAGCTTTATCATTATCTTTATTTCCACATGCAGCTAAAGAAAACACCATAACAAAAATCAAAATACCCATAGTCATTGTTTTAAAAAACTTTTTAGACATATTAACACTCCTTTTAGTTATAATTTTAAAATTTATAATGATAGACATATTACTTGAATATATCTCACCACTTCAAAGAAAGCGTAAAAATATTTATTTTGTTTGTAATGAATCTGTTATGTAAAATAATATATACACTCGTATGTACACACCCCAAAAAAATATATAATTCTACTGTGTCATAGATTTTGTAGTATTACCTATAATTAGATCAGTATCTATATCAATGTCTTTTACAACTTTTCCTTCTATCTTATCAATTAATAATTCCAATGCTGCCCTGCTTATTTTTTTTCTTGGAATTTCAACAGTAGTTAATCTAGGAACCATATATTTGGCTATAGTCGTATCGTTATATCCTATAATCGATACATCTTCTGGTACTTCCAGATTAAGGGATTTGACTGCACTCATTACAATATAGGCATGCATATCATCATTCACTAAAATCGCAGTAGGTCTATCCTTAGATTGAAATAGTTGATAACTTTTTTCAAAAACATCCTTGTAACCATTTGCACCTTGAATAATATAATCTTTGTTAAGCACCATGTTATACTTCTCATGAATCTCAGCATAACCTTTTACTCTTAGGTCATTATAATCTATGGTATCCTGCTCTTTCAGACTTGAATCAACAAAAGCAATTTTTGTATGACCTTCCTTAACTAGATGCTCCATTGCTTTTAGAGTTCCACCATAAATATCTATATTAACAAATGTGATATCTTTTGAAATATTCTGGTGTATCCTATTTCCAAACAAAATAGTAGGAATACCAATATCAGGAAACTTATTTATTAATTCTCCTTCTAATATATCAGTACTTATTATAGCCCCATCAAACTGTCTGCTGATTAACTTATTAATATATTGTTCGTCTCTTCTAGTGTTACAAAAAGAGATTATATAGCCTCTTTCATTGGCTATGTCTTCCATATCCATAACAATCTTAGCAAAGTGTTCATTACTTATATCATCACAAATAAATGCTATATGATAGCTTTTTTTGCATTTCAATCCTAATGCAACGGTATTAGGGTGATAACCTAACTCTTTTATTGCTTGTAGAACTCTTTCTCTTTTATCTTTACTAACATATCTATTATTATTAGTAACATAAGAAACAATAGTTGGTGTTACTCCTGCTCTATCTGCTACATCTTTTCTCGTAACTCTTTTACCACTCATATAAATCGCCCCACTCACCAATACATCAATATATCCTATTTTTTATTTTTTTATATGTATTTTTTGTATATTTTTTATACAATTCTAAGCTTTTGCTTATGTTAAAATGATTATATCACAATTTTTTTAGTTTGTACACACGAATGTATATATTTTTTAAACATTTTATATTACTTTCTAATAAACCCTTATAATAAGCCATTTTAATAGTCATATAAAAAAACCATATATAATATTAAAGTTATAAATCCCTTATAAGAATTTGTATAACCCTCTATCATATATGGTCTATCTATCAATTACTAATATGGTTTCCTTGCTACATATCTAGATATAGTTATCTTGGCATCATCATGTTCCTGCAAAAAACTAACTGGGAACTTAGCTGTTACATCACCATAGATAGCTCGTCTTACAACTGCTCTATGCCAATCTCTAAACATATACAAACGTATCTTTCTTGCACTAAGAATCTCTTTCATACCAATAGTTATACACCATTTTGGCAATGACTGTATAGCTCCACCTAATGCACCAGCAGCATTAATGGTTCTAGTTTCCCTTGATATCTTAAGAATTCTAGTACCTATATTACGAAATTCCTGATCTATTATATATTCACTTTCTTCTGGTGGCTCATTAAAAGCAACATGTCCATTGATACCTACTCCACCAAAACATATATCAACCCCACCAAGCTCCTGAATCTTCTCATAGATTTCCTTTTCTTTTCCTGGTTCTGGGAAGAATCTATGGTCCTCAGGTACATTCAACTCTTCATCAATCTTACCATATAATTCTCTGTACATGAAACCTTTAAAGCTAAGAGGATCGTCCATATCAATCATGGTCATGTCATCATTAAGATATTCATCCATATTGAATATGTATACGTTATTAAGATTCAGACGATATTTATTAACAATCTTAACAAACCTTTTATACTGACCTACTGGTCCTACTGGACATATAAATACGGTATTTTTACCTTTTTCATTATTCTCTTTTATAGCATCAAACATAGCCCAAGCCATATCATGATACATATCGTCCTCTGTATCCATTATCTCCAATGGAATCTTACTGTTTTCCCCTAATTTGTCTTCTCCAATTGTGTAATAATCCTTCATTGTAAAACCTCCTTGTGATTTTTTTACTTTAAAATATGTCTTTATAAACTAATGTACCAGATGAAACTCCATTTACTATGTCAGCATCTTGTCTATGTACAAATAATGTATCTTCACCTACCAAATTGAACAGCTGATCTTTTGCATATAATTCGATTCTATCTGTTATATTGTCTCTGTATCTAAAAAACTCACCTGAAAGAATAACCATATCAGGATTAAGTATATTGATTATATTAGATACACCAAGACCTAGTGTTTTTTCTGCCTTATCCAAAACATTGCTGCATAATTTATCATTATTAGAAGCACACTTGTTTATCAATTCAAATGTAATTTGGTCATAATCTTCTCCGATATAATCTGTTATTATACTCTTCGAACCTCTAGTCAATTCATCTTTCACTTCTGTTTCTATAGCTTCCGTACCACAATATGCCTCCAAACAGCCTTTTTTACCGCATGTACAGAGTCTGCCATCTTGTTCTATTTTTTGATGCCCTATCTCACCGGCAACACTATTTTTACCTCTTAATATATTTCCTTCAACAATGATCCCACTTCCTACACCTTGATTGCACATGATGTAAATGATATTTCTATATCCTTTGCCATAACCATACCAATATTCACCTAGAACAGAGATATTAGCGTTATTATCAATAAAAACAGGCAACTTGAAAATTTCCTCAAGGTACTCCTTAAGATTAATCTGTCTTGATTCTTTATTTATGTTGAAATCCATTAGTATCCCTGTCTTGTAATTAACAGTACATGGAACACCAATTCCAATTCCTAATATTTTATCTTCATCAAGTCCAGATTGGGAAATCAATTTTTCTATTACTGTTTTTACATTATCAAGGAATTCTTTTTCTTCTTTTATGTATCTTACGCTTTCTTCTTTTCTAGCAATTATATTTCTATTAATATCAAGGATCAATCCTTTTATTAGGGTCCTAGTGATATCCAAACCTATACAGTAAAAAGCTTTTGGATTCACCTTCAAGAGAATGGGTTTTCTACCTACTGTCGTATTATCAGTTCCAGCTTCACCTGTTTCAAGTAGAATGTCACTTTTAATCAGTTCATCTACTATCCTAGTCACTGTTGGCTTAGATAATGCTGTATTATTCCATACATCAGTTCTTGATACAGGTTCATTTTCTCTAATATAATTAAGGAGAACCTTTCTATTTCCATCAATAGATTTATTATTTATCTTCAATATATCATCCTCCTTTATTTCACTACAAAACTATTATTTATAAATATATCAATTATAACTATAAGCTACTTATTTCATAGTTAGATATTTAACTTTATATAATCAAAATATCATAATACAATATACTTGTCAAGGTATTTGACTCACAGTGAAACTAATTATAATTAAAGTATCATTTATTCAACTAAAAATGATTCAACCTTATATGCTTAAGCATTAAAACCATTGTAAAAAAAGGTTAGCTCATCAACACTTTAATCAATAAAATGTTATGGAACTAACCTTATTCCTGTTTTGGTTTACATAATACTATTTACTTTAAGTAATCTCCTTCGTATCTATTCTTTATAATATTGAAACTGCCATCATAAGCATCTAATGTAAGATTGATGATACCATTTAGATTACTAATATCTTCATAATCATAATGCCAAGTTCCATCAATCTTGAAATCAATATGTACAGTTACGTTTTCAATGTCTCTATCATCCAGATTGGTTATTTCTATAACAGCTGGTCCATTTTTACTTGAATTCAATTTCAAGAAATCTCCAGCCCAATGAGTTAATGCATTATTTCCTCCATTAGCCTTTAGATAAGTTTGTTTTGTATTATCAAAAGTATCTAGATATTCATAATCATAATGTTTCTTACCATCAATATAAAAATCAATTCCAAGTTTTACATCTGTTATCTCCCTATCATCTGTTTTAGAGATATTTATTTGTTCCCCTCTATAATCAATTCCCCTAGCACAATTTATCCCTACACCACAACCCTGTGAAAATGGGTTTTTATCTCCTGTTACTCTAACCTTAATCTTATGTGTCCCAGGCGCTAACCTTTTACTGCTGAATATATAAGTATCTTCTTTGCTTACTTCTGAGAATAGATCAATCCATATTTCTGCTCCATCATCTACTGAAACACCTACCATACCATAATCTATACCCTTGTTTCCATATAACTTGACTCCAGTTCCTTCAAAAGCAAACTCTGCATAACTATCTCTTACATTACTTATATGATTACCGTTTTCATAATTCCAGTTTCCTACATAATTGAACTCATTGATATCTGTTCCAACAATATTATTATCTACTTCTTTTACTTGCCCCAATGGTATGTAATCTATATTTGATATAACATATGTAGTTATTGATTTAGCTTTTGCAATAGCTGTCAATTGCTTGTTTGATATGGATGCATCTTCAATATGAGCTAGATTTTCCTGTGAAGATGTTCGATGTACAACTGCATACTCATCCATCTCATTGAATTTTGATAGATTATAATTATAATTAATATCACTATCAGTATTATTCAGCATCAATATAACAAGCTTCTTACTATCTTCATCATATGCTCCAATAGCATCCTTGCTGCCTATATCTATTAATTTATAGCCTGCTTTGATGAATTTGGAAAATTGACCATATGTATAATATTGTTTTTTGATCCAATACTTATATGAGGTATCTTTATAATTAGCATGAATGAATCCCCATGCATCATCTCTATCTTCTTCATTTTCTACTGGCTGCCAATAAAGCCAAGCATCTGGTTTCATCTCTCTCAAATCATTAATGATTATTTCAGCAAGTTTAGTACCATTCTCAATATTATTATGATCATTACCGTCACCACAGCCAAACTCAGACATCCAAAGTCGTTTGCCTTCCTGTTCCACAAAAGCATTGACGCCTCTTCTATTATCTCCACTATATGAATGAACATTCAATTGGCAAAGATAAGTTTTTGTAATATCTTCATAATAATCATAATGATCATCTAATTTGTCTATACTCCATACGTCCATAGCTGTTAATTGAGTATCTAATCCATTTTCTTCAATCTTGTCATGCAATGATTTCAATATATCATTTTGTGTATCCCATATTATCATACCTTCTTGAGGACGTCCTTTCATCCAAAAACCATCTGGTTCATTAAAAGGTTCCAATGATCGAAAATCTATATCCCAGTAATCTCTGGCATGTTTAACTACTTGAACTAGATACTCAGCAAATGCGTCTGTATACTCTGGTTTGAAATTAGGTAGGGATAAGACATTACCTGCTGTACAACCAGATTTTGTCATCCAGTATGGAGCTGAATTAGCAAAAGCTTCAAATATATTGACACCTTTGTTCTTAGCTATTTGAAGCATATTCCTCTGCCCTTCATCACCATTCCAGTTCCATACCCCTTCTTCTGGTTCATAACCCTCCATCTCTGCATTAAGAAAACAACCTGAATTCATATGATCGTGAGTAGGATTATCTCCTGCTCCTATATTAAAACGGACAATATTCATATCCAAACCATTATCACCAAAAAGAAGCTCTCCTATCTCATCACGCTTATCTTCTGGCCAATTTCCAATAGTATTACCCCACCATGCAAGATTAATCCCCCAACCTTCCAGTGTTTGAAATTGTATGTTAGGATCTATTTTTACTACTGATACATCCTGAGCATCAACCTCTTCCACAGGTATTACTATCCCACTTAATGTAAAGACTACAGTTAAAACACAAATTATTGATGTTATCTTTCTAATCTTTTTCATAATATACCTTCTCCTTATTATATTAATAAAAATGATATCACTTTTTAAAAACATCGATTCAATTTTAACCTTTAACAGCTCCAGCTACAATGCCTTTCACTATATACTTCTGCATAGCAAAATAAAATATCAATATAGGAATCATAGCAAGTATAAACGCTGCGAATGCCAGATTCATCTGGGTATTGTATTTGCCATAGAAATAGAATTGTGTTAATGGTAATGTTCTTATCTTAGTATCCTGAAGGAATAATAATGGAAGGAAAAAATCATTCCAGATCCACATAGTATCAAGTACCAAAATAGTCATGGTAATAGGTTTCAATAATGGAAAGACAACTTTAAAAAATATTTGAGGTGTAGAAGCACCATCTATAGTAGCCGCTTCTTCCAACTCTTTTGGAATACCTTTTACAAATCCTGTATAGAGAAATACAGCTAAATGTACACCTAAACATATGTATATAAGAATAATACCCCATCTGTTGTTTACCAATCCAAATTTTCTACCCATCTTATACAAAGGTATCATAATAACTTGAAAAGGCACCATCATCCCTGATACAAACAATACATAAATGAAATTATAGAATTTCTTGTTACTCCTTGCTATAGCATATCCTGCCATAGAAGTAGCCAATACAATAAAAACAAGAGAAACCATAGTAACAATAAAACTATTCTTGAAAGCTAAAGAGAAATTAGTGATTTTCCATGCATTAATAAAATTATCTAATCTAAATACTTTAGGTAAGCCATAAAATGACTGAAATGTTTCCCTAGGTGTTTTAAAAGCCATCAATACAGTTATATAAAAAGGCCAGATAGTAACTATTGCCAATATTATAGTTATAATACATGGTAATATCTTAGATAGATGGATTCTTTTTCCTTCCATATTACATCTCCACCTCTCTTTTCCTAAAGAATTTCAGTTGTAGCATAGCCATAATAATCAATATCAATAAGAATATAAAAGACATAGAAGAACCATAGCCAGCTTGATTATTGGTAAATGTAGTTTCCCAAAGATATGTACTAAGAACATCTGTACAATGTCCTGGTCCTCCCGATGTTGTAACAAAAACCAGATCAAATACCATCATAGCCTGTTTTACTACAAGGACAAAATTTATTGTAATAGCTGGTCCCAGCATAGGAAGAGTAATCTTGAAAAATGATTGTAGATGATTAGCTCCATCAACTTTTGCACTCTCATAAATATCTTCCGGTATACTCTGTAGTCCTGCTATATAAATAACCATTGTAGTACCGGTACATAACCACAATTGTATAATTATTAATGCAATCATTGCCATGTCAGGATTTCCTAGTGGACTAGAAGTGAATTTCAGGTTAAGCATATCATATAATGCAGGTATCCCATCACTATACACATATGTCCATATGAATCCAGCCAATACAACACTTAGCACTGCTGGCATAAAAAAAATGGTTCTAAAAAAATTATTTACCCTAGAACTTTTGTTCAACAACACAGCCAACAAAAGTCCAAATACATTTTGAAATATCGCTACTCCAAGAGTGAATTTCAAAGTATTGATTAACGCATTATAAAACAATTCATCCTGAAAAAGAGTTATATAATTTTTGAACCCTACAAAATCATAACTCTTCTGAATACCATCCCAATTCGTTAATGTAAGTATAAAACCTTGAATCACAGGTATTATAATAGATATTGTAAATAGAAATAGAGAAGGAAGAATAAATATGAAAAACCAACGTTGTCTGCTACTTTTTTTTGATGTTCCCATTATATCACCACCTGTATGAATAGAAGGGGCTACCTCAATCTATAATATATCTTGTGTACCCCCTTCTTTTATGTTCAACTAATTATTTTTCTAATTATTTAATGTTCTCTGCATAAATTTGTCTTGAGCCTCTAATACTTCATCAACAGTTTTACGATCTATAAGATATTCGATTATATACTTGGTAATCTGTCCATCCCAATTTCCTGATAGTTGAGAAAGATAAGGCTGTGCATCATATATTTGACCATTATTGAAATAAGGTTCTATATCAGCAAGACATGGTGCAAAACTTAGACTTGAATCTTTTACAGCACTAATGGTCTTGATATTATCTGTCCATATCTTAGCAGCTTCCTTAGTTGTCATGAACTCAAGGAATTTCATTGCTTCATCAAGATGAGTTGATTCAGCTCCAGCAGCTATGACAAAATCACCTGTCGCCTCAAGTTTAACATCACTAGGATCTTCTGTTGCTGGATAAGGGAAGATACCTAAATCATTATTAAAGAATTCAGGATTCCTTTTTTCTATTTCAGGTAATATCCATAATCCTTGGAATATCATTGCTGCATCTCCTGCTGCAAACATATCAAGAGCTTTATTATAATCAACTCCCAATGGATCATCATTTCCATATGTATAGAAATCTTTGCACTGTGCAATAACTGTTTTCCACTCAGGAGTATCTGCAAATGTTGTTTTACCATCTAAATAATTTTTACCCCATTCTGGCTGTCCTTGTAGATATAACACGTCAACAGCTGCTCTTGATTGGAACATTGATAGAGGCCATTCATCCTTATATCCAAGAGCAAAACCAGCAGTTCCTTCTTCTTTTAACTGTTTTGCTATACTCATCAACTCACTGTATGTTTTTGGAATCTCAAATCCTTTATCTTTAAAAATCTTTTTATTATAAAATACAGCTATAGGACTATTGTCAACAGGTACAGCATAATTCTTACCATCAGTCGCACTAGCTTTTACAGCCACATCTTGAATATTATCCATAAAAGTCTTGTCTGTAAGATCTGCCAGATAACCTGCTTTTCCATATTTATTAAGAAGGTCTCCTTCTTTTAGACAAATGATATCGATTATTTCATTACTTGCGAATTTTGTCTTTAATATAGTATCGTAATTACCCCATTCCAATAAGTCTACATTTATTTCAATATTAGGGTACTCCTCGTTAAAAGCTTCTATTATTTTATTAATCCCTTCTGTTGCTTCTGCTTTGAAATGAGTCATTTTCAAAGTTACTTTTGGTTGTTCTTCTTTATTAGAAGTTGTATCACCTTTTTTGGATGTAACTGATTCATCATTTTTTTTACCACACCCGATACAAGATGTAACCATAACCATAACAATTAATATTAGAACTAAAATCTTCTTTTTCATAATACTAACACCCTCCTATTTTTACATGCTTAGATTATTCTATTAAGATACATATATCATATTTTTTATATATTAATACTTCACTATAGAATTCTGCCTTGCAAGACAATTATATTATAATACAAAACCATAATTTTAATAATAAAATATATTGTGTTAGAAATGTTCAGTTTTTTGTGGAGATTTGCTTGTATTTATTTCTATATTTACAAACAAACTTCTATAACCTATAATAACTAATATGAATCCAGAAATCATTAGGGGAAGTGATTTAATGTTCAAACTCAACATTAAGACAAAAATTGCAATAGTCACTCTAACAATTTCAGTAGTATCTATACTTGCTATAAGTGTTTTATTCTATACCTCATATAAGAATTCCCTAATAAAATCTACAGTTGATTCCAATAGCCAATTCACCAAATATATATCTGACTATCTTAATATTTATTTCAAGAAACTTCAATATACTGCCGTAGAACTCTATAATGAAACAGAATCTGTAAAACTTAAGATTATCAAAGATGGCTATTCGGATAATATCAATCAAAAATATAATCAAAGACAATCTCTAATGAACTACTTCACATTTATACAGAACCAAAGGAAAAGTATAGTTAAAACAGTAATCCTGTCAGAGAATAAAACCATTGTTGAAACATGGAATCGAAATAATATATATACAAAAATTCACCTGGACCCTATTATAGAAAAATACGTTTATGATAATAATGATGATTCATTATTTTCTTCCTATAGCGCTACAGAAATAGATAAACAATTAATGGTGTACAAAAAAAATATATACGATCTATTCAGCCATGAAAAATTGGGTACAATACTTTATTTTATAGACTATAATAAATTTGATTGGGAAAGGTATAATCTTCAGGATAATACTTTTTTCGTAGTTAATAAATATAATGAAATAATTTATCATCCCAACAGGGAACAGCTTGGTAAAAGTGTTGATAATAATATAATAAGCTTATATTCTATTAACGAAAAAGGCTATTCTCTTCAGCACAACGATAATCAGCTTATCAATTATAATAATCTTTTAGAGCAATCAGACTTGAAACTTATAAATATCACAATGATGAATGAGTTAAAGAAGAACAAAACCATGGCTATGTTAGCCACTGTACTTGTAGTCATAACAGCTATTATTCTCAGTTCATTTGCTTCGTCATTCTTTGCTTTAAAAATTACTAAGCCAATTAAAAACTTATGTAATACTATGAAAAAGGTTGAAAAAGGTAACTTTAATATTAAAATCCCAGAAACCCAAAGAGAAGATGAAATAGCTATATTAAATAAAAGTTTCAACTATATGACTCTGAAAATAAAAGAGATGATTCAGTTTCAGTACCAACTTGAGGTCAAAAACAGGGAAGCCCAGCTGATGGTTTTACAATCCCAGATAAATCCTCATTTCTTATATAATACATTACAGACAATCAGCGGAAAAGCAATTCTGAACAATGATTATGAAATTAGTACCATGTGTAAAGCATTGAGTGATATTTTTAGATACAGCATCCAGAGCGAACCCAAGGAAACAACTATCAAAGATGAGCTTTTTCACATAAGCAACTATCTCTATATTCAACAAATAAGATTTGATAACACTATAGAAATAAATATAGATATAGACGAAGAATTCAAAAGCTGTTTAGTACCTCGTTTCATATTACAACCTATTGTTGAAAATGCCATAGTCCATGGAATAGAGAAACATCCAATAGATAAAGAAATCATCTCCATCAATATTGAACAACATAATAATACTCTTTCAATAATAATTGAAGATAACGGTCCTGGTATAGAAGATACCAAATTATGTAGAATCAAGAGATCCATCGATAGAGAACCCATGGAAACTAGCTCAGGTCTTACTGGAAGATCAAGTATTGGGCTTAGAAATGTAAACACCAGACTTAAAATCTTTTATGGTAAACAATATGGCATAAATATACATAACAAAAATACAGGACTGAAGATAATTATGACTATGCCATACAATAAGGAGGTTACTCATGTATAGAATAATGCTGGTAGACGATGAAATATGGATTAGAAAGTCTTTGACAAAGATGATAAAAGATACTTTATTACCTCTAAACGTAGTATGCGAAGCTAAAAACGCAAAAGAAGCATTATCCCTTATAGACACTTATAATCCAGAAATAGTCATTACTGACATGAAAATGCCTGAATCAGATGGCATCCTGTTAATGGATAAAATATATTCCAATTATAAATATATCAAAATAATCGTTGTAAGTGGTTATTCCGAATATGATTACATGAAAAAAGCAATATCAATCAATGCTGTTGATTACCTATTAAAACCTATAACCATTGAAGATCTAAGTTTTACATTAAAAAAAGTGATTTCACTGATTGAAGAAGAAAAACAAATAACAACCGGTAAAGAACTTATTCAATCCAATAATAGAATAAATAGAGAAATGTTCTTTCAGAATCTAGTATCTTCTAGAATAGTAAATATAAAAGACATTGAATTAGAATCCAAAAAATTAGATATACCTATGACTTTTAATTCTTCCAGCTTAATCCTATGCGCCTTCAAAAATCTATACAAAGCTGCTAAAGATAATTATTATGGAAATATAGAACTGCTAATACATGATGTTGAAATAATGTTACAAAAATACCTTAACAATAATGTCTCTGGATATGTATTCAAAACTGATGATAGAACGAGAATATGTATCCTATTTCATTCATCCGATTATACTTCAATAAAAGATGCCTTGAATACATTTAGCTCATATATAAATAATAATATGGACCTAAAGTTAATAGCTGGAATAAGTCTACCTTTTACCCAATTAACTAATCTCAATACTGCTTATAACCAAGCTACAGAAGCACTATATCATAATACAGTCAACTTACCAGTATTATATTGCTTATTCAACAATATAGACAAGACTAAAAAAGATATAAATATATGTAATGAAGAAATTAAAATATTATCTAGAGCCATAATAAGTAAAAATATATCTGAGATTAAAAATAACTTCTCCAAAATCATTAATATGGTTTCAAGAAATAGCAATATTACCCTACGGGATTTACACAAATTACACCTAAATCTAATTGTATCCATAAAAGAAGCTCTTATTAAGATACAAATACTAAGCCTAGATAAGATTACTCCATACCTTAATATAGAAAATACATATAAAATAATTAGTTTCACACAATTCCAAGAATGCAATATAAATATTTGTAACAAAATTGTAGAAGCTATAACTAATGATAAATCAACAGATATAACAGAGATGAAAGAAAATATAGAAACCTATATAAATGAACATTACAACGAGGATATAAGTCTAGTGGATATAGCATTCCAATATCACTTTGAACCTACATATTTTAGCAAACTATTCAAATCCGCCATGAAAGTTGGCTTCACAGAATATTTAATATCCAAAAGAATTGAAAATGCTTGTAAATACTTAATATCCACTAATTTGAAAATAAATGATATATCCATTATGGTAGGCTATGAGAATCCTAGATATTTTAGTCAGATATTCAGGAAATTCACTGGATATACTCCTAGCCAGTATAGAGTTAATGGCTCCAATCAGCAAACTTCATAATTATAAAACATAATAAATATATTAAGCTTAAGCCTTATAATTATAAAGACTTAAGCTCTTAAAATAAACCCACCTAATTTAAATTTACTTTTTATTACCTAGAGTGCCCTAACACCCTCTTCACCCGTTCTAATCTTTATCACGTTCTCAACAGGATATAAAAATATCTTTCCGTCCCCGATCTGTCCTGTTTTCAAAACCTTTTTTGCCGTTGCAATAACCGTATCAACAGGCACTTCACATACTACCATCTCCACCTTTACCTTTGGAAGAAGATTTATAGTAAGGGGTATACCTCTATATGTCTCGGTAATTCCCTTTTGCATACCACAGCCTAAAACTTGTGTTACAGTCATACCTGTAATACCAATATCATGAAGAGCTTCTTTTAATTCTTCAAACTTAGAACTTCTAGTTATAATATCGATCTTAGTCATCTTATCCATATATAATCCTCCCTTTTAATATAAACCTATAAATATTTATCTATATGATTATAAATTTATATAAGCTGAAATCCCATGTTCTATATTATCTAGACCATTGATTTCTGTTTGCTCCCTAACACGTAAACCAACAAAAAACCTAATCAACCAAAAAGTCACAAAAGCCAAAGTTATTGCAGTTATTCCGCATACCATTACCCCAATCAATTGAGAGCTAAGTACCTTAAGCCCTCCTCCATATAATAAACCTCCATTAGTTGAAAAAATACCTATAGCTAAAGTTCCGAATGTTCCACAGACCCCATGAACTGATATAGCTCCTACAGGATCATCAATTTTTAACTTTGAATCAACAAACTCCACAGATAAAATCATTATAATACCACTCAATAAACCTACTATTACAGCACCAACATAAGATATTTCATTAGCTCCTGCCGTTATACCAACCAATCCTGCCAAAGCACCATTCAGAGTAAGAGGCGCATCAGGATTCTTATACTTCAAACAACAAAATACCAAACTTGATAAAGTTGCCGCAGCTCCACTAAGCAAAGTAGTTACTGCACTATGTATCGTAACTGACGATGTAATATCTAACGTACTCCCCGGATTAAATCCAAACCAACCAAACCAAAGAATCAAAACTCCCAATGCCCCTAGAGGTATATTATGACCCGGTATAGCAACAGGCTTATTCTTCCTATACTTCCCTGTTCTAGGTCCAACCATATAGGCACCAATCAATGCACAAAAACCTCCTACAGCATGAACCGCTGTTCCACCTGCAAAATCTCTGAACCCAAATTGTTCAGCCAAAAATCCTCCTCCCCATATCCAATGACCTATCAATGGATATATAAAAGTAGTAGCTACCAAACAGAAAATTATATAAGAAGTAAATTTTGTTCTTTCTGCCATAGCTCCTGATACAATAGTTGCACATGTAGCTGCAAATATAGCTTGAAAGAAAAAGAATACATCAAAGGATATTCCATTTAATTCTTCAGGTTTTCCAATCAGCATAAGCATATCCGTACCAATAACTCCCCCAAAATCTGTACCATACATAATTGAATAACCCACAAAAAAATAGCACATAACTCCTATTGAAACCGTTACAAAATTCTTCATAATAATATTTACTGCATTTTTTGATTGAGTGAATCCAACCTCTACCATTGCAAAACCTGCGTGCATCAAAAAAACAAAAACGCTGGCTATCAGTACCCACATCGAATTGATTATAAATGCTGTATTCATTTTACTCATCCATCCCTTCTAGTATATATTTAACAGCTTGTTCCTCCAAAAGATAGAATAATTTAAGTTCTAATTATCTGGATTACGGTCGCTCCGATAGTATAGGGTCAGCCAATTAAACGTCCGTGTTAATTAAATAAGAATGTACATCGAGTCCATTCTTATTTCTGACAGTCCAGTAGGGCTGTCAGATTAACAGCTGAGTTCGCCGTCCATGGCTCACTGCTCCATATTCCCCTATACTATCTACACTCGTTATTTAATATCATACCTACATTTGCCTCACATAATAACAGATGTGACTTATCTAACGTAAAATTGTAAAAAGCATGTAATCCCTAAAAAATAAATAAAAAAAGCCCATACGTCATTTTTGACGTATGGACTTCATTGTCCACTCATTTATCTAATATCTATTAGAGTTTCTATGTAGAATCCACCCTTGAATTCATGTTGAAAATTATACACTATACTTGAATTTCTGTCAATATTATTTTACAAATTTATTTTAATAACAATTCAATCAATTGAACTCACACCTACCCCTTCTTGCATATTTACTATTTTCTATTAATATTATAACCCTCCTGAAACTATCAAAAATTCCCCTCTCTTATACTCCTATCTATTCATTACACGAAACTACACGGTATATATAGTTAGTTTTACGAAGACCGTTCCTTGGAGTAAGGCGAAGTAAAACTAACTATATATACCAACGCAGCCATCAATATAACCCCTCATAATAAATCCCCCCTATTACCAACTACCTTAACCCCAACATACTCCCCCATATTTATTAACTTTCCCCCTCTCTAAAAACATATATTTTGAAATTTCTGGACATATTCCCTCTAATTATCTACCATCTTTCCAAAATGTTCCTCAATCTCTACTTGATTATTTCCCCAATAACGTATAAACTATATAGTTGGTGCATTAAATGATTCTCAAAAAACCTTAAATGAAATATCATTTAATTTATTATATATAGCTAGAAATATTTAACATACCAGAAGACATTAAAATTAGAAAGCAGGGTATAAATATGTCAGAACAAAAAATTATAAATATAGCAGTAATAGCCCACGTAGATGCAGGTAAATCAACTTTGGTAGATGCATTCTTAACTCAAAGTGGTATCTTTCGTGAAAACCAAGAGATTGTTGACCAAGTAATGGATAGCAACGACCTTGAAAGAGAACGTGGAATAACAATATATTCCAAAAACTGTTCAATAAACTATAAAGACTATAAAATCAATATTGTAGATACACCAGGACACTCCGACTTCTCATCAGAAGTAGAGAGAATCATTAAAACAGTTGACACAGTAATCTTATTGGTTGATTCAAGTGAAGGACCTATGCCTCAAACTAGATTCGTTCTTCAAAAATCACTTGAACACAACTTGAACCCAATACTATTCATTAACAAAATCGATAAAAAAGATCAAAGAGCTGAAGAAGTAGTAGACATGACTTTTGATTTATTCGCAGAACTTGATGCTAACGACGAACAACTTGATTTTCCAATAATATACGGTACAGCAAGAGAAGGTATAGCTAAATATTCTATGGATGATGACTATACAGATCTTACTCCACTATTTGAAACGATTGTTAAACATACAAAACCTTATCCAGACAAAAACAATGAATCCTTACAATTACAAATATCTGCTCTAGCATATGATGATTATATTGGTAGATTAGGTATTGGTAGAGTTTCAAGAGGTGTAATAAAAGAAGGTCAGCAGGTAGCTATATGTAAAAGAGATGGAACAACTGAAAAAGGTAAGATTTCCAAACTATTTACCTATGAAGGTCTTAATCAAGTATCTAAGAAAGAATTAAGAAGTGGCGATATAGCTGTTATAGCAGGTATTTCTAATCTGTCTATCGGTGAAACATTCTGTGATCCAGAAAATGTTGAACCTATGGAACTTATAAAAATAGAAGAACCTACATTATCAATGAATTTCCTAGTTAACAATTCACCATTTGCAGGACAATCCGGTAAATATGTTACAACTAGACATATTAAAGACAGATTAGATAAAGAATTAGAAATTAACGTTGGTCTAAAAGTAGATGAATTAGGTGGTATTGATGGATATAAAGTATCTGGTAGAGGAGAACTTCATCTTTCTATTCTAATTGAAAATATGAGAAGAGAAGGTTACGAATTAAGTGTTTCAAAACCTGAAGTTCTTATGCATAGAGAAGAGGGTAAATTACTAGAACCAGTAGAAAGAGTTATAGTTAATATCCCAGATGAATATTCTGGAACAGCTATAAGCAAACTTAACCTTAGAAAAGGTAGAATGGAAACTATGCTTTCAGAAAATGGTTATACACGTATGGAATTTATTGTTCCAACAAGAGGATTACTTGGATTCAGAAGTGAACTAATCACTGATTCTAGAGGAGAAGCTACAATAATACGTTCATTTGAAGCATATGAACCTCACAAAGGTGAAATACCTTGTAGAAGTAATGGTGTATTGATTTCCGGAGAAAGAGGTGTAGCTATGCCTTATTCCCTTAATAACCTAACTCAAAGAGGAACAATGATTATACATGCAACTACAGAAGTATATGAAGGTATGATTATAGGTATTAACTCTAGAAAAGAAGATATGACAGTTAATCCATGTAAAAACAAAAAATTAACTAACACTCGTTCATCAGGAGCAGATGATGCAGTTAAATTATCACCACCAAAAATATTCAGCTTAGAAGAAGCATTAGAATTCATTGATAATGATGAGTTAGTAGAAATAACACCAGATAGTATTAGATTAAGAAAGAAATATCTAACAGAAAGCGAAAGAACTAAATTCATTAATAGAAATAAATAACTTACAAAAAATTACGTATACTAAAACTGATATAACATTGTAATACTAAAAGCTACTAATCTAATAGTAGCTTTTTTATTTTGAAATTGTATATTATCAAAATGATTTTATGCTTCTTATAATAAAAAGTAATATATTTTTAATTAATACACAAACTTAAAATAGATACAAACTTATATATATATCTAAAAGTTTTTTATGACATTTTTTTATTTTTTATTTTCCAGATTGACAAAATTACTAGAAAACACTTAAAAAAATGAAATCCTTTAAAAATCCTAACAAAAACTCAATAATTAATTATGCAAATCTTGGTTGACATTTGCAAAACGTAATATTATAATTAACATGGGGAAGATTTGAAAGTATTATAGGATAAAGAAATTAACTTCTTTATATAAAAATTTTAAATTAATATAAAGTATAACTTTTTACTATAATCACCGATAATAAATTAATCACTGTGTGATAAATTTATATATATACTATTACAAATTAATATACATGAAGGAGGAATACCTAATGGCAACAAAAAGAACTTATAGTTGGGATCAAATTAAAAAAGATAATCCTATCTTTTCACAAATTCGTACTACAATCGAGACACCTTTTTATGGAAACAACGTAGTTGACGTTAATTCTCTTAAGGAAGCTTACAAATTAGCGAAAAATTCTCCAGGAACAATTGTAACTGATATTCCTGTATACAAACCAGGAAAACTTGGTCTTGACGAAGATGCAAAAGTATTATTATTCAATGATGGTGCTGTAAAAGGACGTTGTGCAGCTGCAAGAAGAATCATTGGTGAACCAAATGTAGATCAAGAAGAATACGCTACAAAAATAAGAGAAGCAGTATACAATACTAGATACCGTAAAATGTACCATGCTCAAGCTTATGTTGGCTTAGATGCAGACTTTATGGTAAAGGCTCACTTATTAATTCCAGAAGGTTTCGAAAACATAATGTATTCTTGGTTACTAAATTTCCAATACTTAAATGAAGAGTACAATAATCTTTATGAAAAATCAAAAGTAATTGAAAATGAAGGAGATATCTATATTTTCTCTGATCCAGATTGGGCACATGAAGATCATCCACTTGGACTTACTTTCTTTGATCCAACACATAACTGTGCTGCTTTACTTGGTATGAGATACTTCGGAGAACACAAAAAAGGTACTCTAACACTTGGATGGGGAACAGCTAACAGACATGGATACGCTGCTTGCCACGGTGGACAAAAACGTTATAACTTATCTAACGGAGATAAATTCGTTGCAGGTGTATTTGGATTATCAGGTTCAGGAAAATCTACTATTACACATGCAAAACATAATGACAAATATGATATCACAGTACTTCATGATGATGCATTCATTATTTCAACTGAAAACAGTTCATCAGTAGCACTTGAGCCATCATATTTCGACAAGACTCAAGATTATCCAATGGATAACGACGACAACAAATTCTTAATCACTGTTCAAAACAATGGTGTAACAATTGATAATGATGGAAAGATCGTTCTTGTAACTGAAGATATAAGAAACGGAAACGGACGTGCTGTTAAATCAAAATTATGGTCACCTAACCGTGAAAATAAATTTGCTGAACCAGTTAATGCTATCTTCTGGTTAATGAAAGACCCTACACTTCCACCAATCATGAAATTAGACGGAGCTTCATTAGCTTCTGTAATGGGTGCAACATTAGCAACTAAGAGAACATCAGCTGAAAGATTAGCTGAAGGTGTAGACCCTAATGCGCTAGTAGTAGAACCATATGCTAACCCATTCAGAACTTATCCTCTTGCTGATGACTACAACAAATTCAAGCAATTATTCAGTGATAACGATGTAGATTGTTACATCTTGAATACTGGATTCTTCATGGGCAAAAAAGTTACACCTGCAATTACTTTAGGTTCATTAGAAGCTATTATTGAAGGTACTGCTAAATTTGTACCATGGGCTCCATTCAGTGACATTGAAATCATGGAAATTGAAGGATTTATTCCAGATATGAAAGATTCTGAATATGTTGACCAATTAAAAGCTAGAATGATTGACAGAGTTAACTTCGTTAAGTCTACTGAAACTGATAAAGGCGGATTTAATAAGTTACCAGCCGAAGCTCTAGAAGCTTTACAAAAAATCGTTAACGAATTAAAATAATAACTATTAATAATAAAATGATTTTCACCGATCATAAAACAATGCAATTCACCAATAAAGGCTACCCTAACAGGTAGCCTTTTAAATTATTTACTATTCTTTTTAGTTTTTTTATATTTTACTTTCTTGGACTTCATTCTCTGGAAATAATCATTTATTCCACCTACACCTTTTAAGAAAACTTCCATTTCATTTTCGTCGAGTAGTGCTATAATATCTTCTATCATATTTTTGTGGAACAGTGCATGGTGATTATATACTTTCAATCCCAAATCAGATAATGAGATAAGAACGACTCTTCTGTCCTTTGTACTTCTGTTTCTATTTACATAACCTTTTTTTACAAGATTATTGATTGCTATGGTTAATGTCCCTACAGTAATTTCTAAATCTTTGGCAACAGATGACATATTTCTACCATTTCCAAGTCCTATGGCTTCAATAATATGCATATCTGTAATGGAAATATTACTAAACTCATCAGTTATAAGTGCTTTCTCTTCAATTGTCATAATTTCATTAAACAAATTCACTAGTAAATCATTTAAAGTTTCATAAGTATTTTCCATATCTCACCTAACCTTGTACCATAATATAATCGAAGTATATAATAAATACCAAGTATTGTCAAACCTGTATTTAAAGAACTTCATTAAAAACTATTTTTTATCTTTTTTTTACATATAATAACTTTATATGTTTTACCTTTTTATTATACTGCCCTAAAATATACCATTTAACCCTAGTGATTAAAGACTTTTATAACAAATAAAAATTAATGTTTAAAACTCAGTGGTATATATATTATTATTAATGTGATTATATTGGTAATAATTAACATTAAAAAAATATATTTTTTTTAAATCTTTTTTACTTACATCTACGTTTATTATAAGGGTGAGAAAAATGAATACTGATGAAATACTGATAAAAAAAATTATATCTGGTGATGAAGAAGCATTGAATCTACTAGTAAAAAAAAATTATAAACTAGTTTATGGTTTCGTATACAGAAAAATAGGCAATTACCATATGTCTTATGATATCACTCAGGAAATTTTTATAAAAATGATTAAATCCATAAAAAAATACAAACACAAAAATAATTTCATCAATTGGTTATTAAAAATAGCTGTTAATCATTGCAATGATTTCTATAGAAGTAATAAGAATAAGGAGCATGTACCTATAGATAATTTCTACAGCTTAGAATCGGATAGTGATCCCCACAAGGAATGGCTTCAAAAAATAGATGGTGAAGTCATAAGAAAACTAGTATTAACCTTACCTGACTACCAAAGAGATGTAATTATACTCCGCTTTTACAACCAATTGAAATTCAAGGAAATAGCAGATATTACTAAATGCAGTGAATCAACTGCTAAATCAAGATATCGGCAGGGACTTGCCAGGTTAAAATTATTAATAAAGGAGGATAAACATTTTGAATGAAAAATCTACTGATAAATTAGAAAATCTGATTCTAGAATCTATAGAAGAATCAGTAATCAATTACCCAGATGATATAAGGATAGATGACACAATCAATACTCTAAAACAATATATGCCAAATAAATTAGAGAAACAGAAAAATAAAGAAAAGATTCCTTTATTACAAAAGTTGAGAATAGATATATCCCTAGTAAGTCCATTTTATTGGCTGCTAAGCTTTACCATTTATATTATAGGGCTATCATTGACATTGATATCTAAAACTCCTTATATAACCATTAGTTTTTTCTCACCCATACCATTTATCATTATGTTTTTTGAAGATATCAAAAGTAGAGAGAATAATGTATTGGAGATGGAACTTGCCTGTAAATATTCTCCACAAGTAATTATTCTAAATAAAATAATTACAATTATATTTTATAACCTTTTAGTTATGTCAAGTATATCATTGATTATATACTATGTGGTGCCGGATACAACATTTTTCAACCTATTGATAACATGGTTGACACCTATTTTGGTTGTAAGCAATATTACCCTATATATGATAAAAAAGATTAGAACCAGTTTTGCATTATCAGCCATCTTACTAATTTGGCTGGCATTCATCATGTGGATTATAAATACACCTACTGTAGTTGATAAACTCTATACATTAAATACTTTTATCTATATTGGAATCATCATAGTAACTACCGTTCTTCTTATAATACAGCTAAGAGACTATATAAATGAAAATTCAGAGAGGAGTGTACTTTTTGGAGCTTAAAATCGAAGGTATAACTAAAAACTATAAAAACAATACAGCATTAGATAATTTTTATTGTCAGCTTAATTCAGGTATATACGGATTAGTTGGTCCTAATGGTGCTGGAAAAACTACACTACTAAGAATTCTTGCAACGATAATAAAACCTACTAAAGGAAGAATCTTGATTGATGGTGAAGACATCACACTCAACGAAGAAGATTATAGATCTATAATAGGCTACCTTCCTCAAAAATTGGGTTTTTACAGAGATTATACCGTCACTAGATTTCTCACCTATATAAGTAATCTAAAAGGCGTGGATAAAAATCTATCAAAGGATAAAATCAATAATCTTCTAAGACTCTTGAACCTTAGTGAATACAAAGACAAAAAAATTAAAACTTTATCAGAAGGGATAAAACAGAGAATAGGTATTGCCCAAGCTTTACTGAACAACCCTAGAATACTTATATTTGATGAACCAACTTTGAATCTAGACCCAAAAGAAAGAATTAATTTCAAAAATCTAATATCCAGGCTCTCATCAGATAAGATAATTATTATATCAACACATATAATTTCTGATATTGAATGTTTATCAAAAGAAATAATATTAATAAAAAAAGGTGAGAAGATAATACAAGATACACCTATGGAGATACTAAAACCTATTGAAAATAAAGTATGGGAAGCAACCATTGACGAAAAATCTTTACTAGAGTTACAAAATAATTATCTAGTGACTGATATTAAGAATAATGGTACTGATATTAGGATACGGATTATATCAGACACAAAACCTGATGTAGACTTTTATTTAACAAATCCGGTACTAGATGATTTATATATGTATTATTTCGGAAAGGAGAATGATTAATTGTTGGTACTAACTAAATGTGAATTAGGCAAAATTTTTCAGAAAAAAATTATTTATATGGCTTTATTTTTATTTCTTATACTAAGCAGTATAAATATATATAACTCTTTTCAGATATATGATTATGATCTATATTCAATTCCAAAAGATTTACAGAAACCTATAACTGAAAATATATTTGAGAATAAAATCAAAAATATAAATGAAGGATATATATATGGAGAGTTAACTGATTCAGAGAAAAAATCGGTAAACCTGTACACTGCTATAAGTGATGCTAAAAATAATTATGATTCATTAATTATTGAGAAAAATTCTATATTGGAACAATTGAATACTATAACAAATAAATCTACATTCAATTACAGAAATACCAAGTTACAATATGAAATGTTCAACAAGATCCCTAGACCTTATATTTTTAATGAACAAGGCTGGTATGAGGTAGTAAATTATATTAATCAAAACGGAATGCTCTATGTGTGTATTTTAATAATTTTAGGGATCTCTACAGCTATTACCTCAGAATATAGTACTTACATGGACTCTATTATCAAAAGCAGTAAAAAGGGGAAAAAACAGTTTATAACAGCTAAAATATATGCTTCCATCATATACACAGTGATTATTTCACTTATATTTTCGGCATTCAACAGCATTCCATATTTAATGTCTCTAGATAACTATGGTTATAATGTACCAATACAAAATATATACGATTTTATACATTCACCTTATTTATTAACTATTGGTCAATATCTAGTAGTTCAATTTTTAGTACATCTAGCAGGCGCAATAATATTTTCGTTGATTGTATTACTTGTATCCGCATTATGTAGGTCAATGCTTACATCCATATTCTTATCAAGTTCCATATGGGCTTTACCATTAGTCATTGAACAGTATACATATGTAGAGGATAAAACTCCAGGTATAATTGACTTTTCTCTTACTAATATAATTAAAGCTGCACCTTTGTTCAGAACTTATAAGACCTATAATATTTTAGGGTATCCGGTTTTATATCCTTATTTGGTAATAGGTATTTATATTATACTTGTACCAGTAATTTTATACTTAGTTTATTATTTCTTTAAAAACAAACATGTACAGTGACTAGAAAAATAGGGGAGTATTTTTCATATGATGTCTAACTGATAATAATAAACTTATAATCCACTAGATTTTTTTGATGAAGGGAGAAATATCATGATAATAAATCCATATAAAAATGGTGTCGGTAAGATTAAATCTTACTTAGAAAAAAAATGTCCTAAGGCTTTGGAGAAACATATACTACCAAGAAGTGTATTTGTTTTTGATCGCCTCTTTACCCATAAAAGTAAAAAATTAGCAAGAAAATATCTTTCTATGAAGGAATTTCCTGTCTTTCAAACTATTGAGGTTGAAACAATCAATAGATGTAATGGCAGCTGTGCTTTTTGCCCTGTCAATAAACACAATGACCCTAGACCTTTTAAAATAATGGATGAATCACTTTTAACTTCTATTCTTACACAGTTACAGGAAATCAATTATTCTGGTAGTTTTGGATTATATTCTAATAACGAACCATTATTGGATAAACGGTTGATTGATTTATTAAAACGCTCAAGAGAAGCTTTACCTAATGCAGAGCTATTTCTATTCACTAATGGTTCATTACTGACTATCGAAAAATTTATAGAGATCAGGAAATATCTAGATAAATTGATAATAGATAATTACAATGACCAATTAGAAGCCAATGAGAAAGTTAAAATAATTGATGACTACAATGAGAAGAACCCATCTGACTGTAAAGTCTTCATCTATCTTAGAAAAGAAAATGAAGTATTGACCAATAGAGGTGGACAAGCAAATAATCGTACAAGTAATAAGTTCAAGCTGAAATCATCCTGTATGTATCCTTTTGAACAAGTAATTGTACGCCCTGATGGCAAATTAAGTCTATGTTGTAATGATGCAACTGGTAAAATTACTATGGGAGATCTAACAAAAGAAAGACTTATAGATATTTGGAGAGGTGAAAAATATCAAAACCTCAGAAAAATGATGTTAAAGGATAGAAGTCTTCATCAAATGTGTAAAAATTGTGATGTAGTAACACCAAAATTTGCTTCTGGCTCAACTTTCCATATAAAAAATATCTTTAAGATGCTGGCAAACAAAAATACCGCCCCTAAAAATAAACGCTTACACACATAACACAATCTCACTACTTATAACATAATATTTATTATAATTATTTATAAGGTGATTCAATGAAATATACTATTAAATCAGGTGATACATTAGCAAAGATAAGTTATCAATATAAAACTCCTTTAAAAAGTATTATTTATGCTAATAACATAACTAATCCCGATACTCTAAACGTTGGAGATATCATTATTATTCCAGATGAAAAGGATAATCCATTTTCCATTGAGATTGTATTAAAAAATAGAATCCTAAAATTATTAAGTAATGATAAAGTTATCAAACACTATCCAGTAGCAATTGGTAAACCATCTACCCCAACTCCAAAAGGTTCTTGGAAAATAATAAAAAAGGGGTTATGGGGCGACCAATTCGGCGGCTATTTCATGCAGCTAAGTGTTCCTTGGGGTATTTATGGAATTCATGGAACTAATAAACCCTGGTCTGTTGGTACAAGAGCTAGTAATGGTTGTATACGTATGTACTCTAATCAGGCAGCAGAACTTTATTCAATTATTCCTCTAAATACCCCTGTTTTAATATATTAAAATACAACTTAACTACCAAAAACACTATAAGTTATTATTACTGATGCAATTATACCAGCTAGACTAACCAGTAAAGCCCCTGTCAACGTATATCTAGTCTTCTTGATTTTAACAGTCATAAAATATATTGATAAAGTATAAAAAACAGTTTCTGTACAACCCATCATAACAGATGTCATTCTACCAATAAGAGAATCAGGACCATATGTCTTGAATAGGTCAAGAATTAAACCTGTAGTAGCTGAAGATGATACTGTTCGCATTAATGCTATTGGTACCAATTCGGACGGAAAATGTACCTTACTTGTTATTGGAGTCAAAACACTGGTAAGCACATCCAGAAACCCTGATGCTCTAAGTATACCTACAGCCACCATAAGTCCAATCAATGTAGGCATAATTTGCAGAACAATCTTAAACCCTTCCTTGGCTCCAATTATGAACGTATCATATACTTTGACATTATTCAATAACCCATAACCTATAATAAGAACAAATACAAGTGGAATCATAAAATCCGAGATCATAAGGACAAATTTCATTTTCTACTCACCTTCATCATTATTTTTGCAAATATAACTCCTACCAATGTAGATACAATGGTTGCTAATATGGAAGGTCCAATGATTTCTGCTGGATTCTCTGAACCATATTGGGCACGATAAGCCAATATGTTAACTGATATCAATTGAACAGAAGATATATTTATAATTAAAAATGTACACATTGCTGTACTAGCTGTACTCTTATCCTTATTTAACTTCTGCAATTCTTCCATCGCTTTCAAGCCTGGAGGTGTAGCTCCCCAACCTAGTCCAAGCATATTAGCTATAATATTAGTAGCTATATATCTCTGTGCTGGATGATTATCAGGTACCTTTGGAAATAGAAATCTGAGTATAGGTCTCATCTTTTTTGTTAAGCCTTTTATTAGTCCAGCCTTTTCTGCAATTTTCATAAGTCCAGTCCACATAGCTACTACTCCAACCAACATAATACATAAGCTAACAGCTTCTTTTGATGATTCTATAGCTGCTTCTGTTACTTCACCCATTTTCCCATTGAATGCACCGAATATTACTCCTATCAATATCATAAATGCCCATAAATAATTAAGCATACCTTACTCCATATACAATCTTTTACCTATTTATATGCAATAAAAGTATGCTTTATTTCAATATACACCTAAATTAATTTCTTATTATTTTATAGTTTTTTGTACAGATATATAAAGAATAAGATTAACATAACTACCGAGGCGATTAACAAATTAATCTTAATGCCAAAATCATTATTTAACATGCTAAATAGATATAAACCCCCTGTATATCTACCAAATGTAAACATATCAAGCATATAATAGACAAAGGGTATAATATACCCTACTGATCTCTGACCTGTAAGATAAGCTGAAATCATACCTATAACCCCTAGATAAAGTGCCGTTATAAAACTGCCATTGACACAACAATTAATATCAACCTTAGCACCAAAAGCTATCTCAATGCCAAATACAATCAGTATAACCAAATACATACTAATCATATAGGAAATAACCCGTGATATAACAATTATACAATGTGGTACTTTTCTTATATAGGTTAATTCATACACTCTAATCTCTTTTTCAAATCCAGCCAAATGAGTGAATAATAATACTCCTAATGGTGTCAATAAATATTCTCCAAGATGAATTGATGAGAAATTAAGAGTTTGTGACACATTTAATGCAAAGATAATTATGATAGTATATGAAACACAGAATAATAATATCCCTTTGGGAAGAGTCTTTAAATTAAAGCTTAATATCCCTGCTGTATGTTTAATTTTTCCCACAGATATTACCTCTTTTCTTCTCAAATAGCCATATGGCTCCAACCAACAATACTATAGAAATAAATGTTATAACTATTCTATTAAAGATGATATCATTAGCCACCTTTTGATATTCAGATAATGTAGATACAGAATTATATCGAATCATATATTTACTAACATTATATTGGCTGCTGCTAAATGGTACACTGTAATTCCAATAAATAAATTGAACTATTATAGGTAATATACCATTTCCAAAAGCAACCTGTAATATATATGCCAATGAGGTTACAATCATTATTGTTGGCAAAATCCAGGTTATTGATATCTTAATGAAAGCAAAATAATCAATCTTATCATAATGATTTGCGAAATCTATAGTTGAATAACCTGCTAATATCAATACCACAATCATCATCAATAAAACATTTCCTATATATTTACTTACAACATATTTGATTGAAGATATTTTTTTTGTATAAATAATCTCATAAGCTTTATATTTTCTATCTCTAATCAAGGAGAAAGCTGCTATAAAAACAGAAAAGAATCCTACAGCAATTCCTATGTAATCAGCAAATAACCTTGCATAAGAACCTGTAACTTTTTCTGATTTCCTTATTTCTTCTTTTCTCTTAAGAGTTTCTTCATATAATACTTTCTTTGCTGCTAGATTTTTGATCTTATCATCTTCATACATGTTTATATGTCCAAGCTCATTATGAATCTGTTGTAATATATTGTGATATTCTTGCTCTGATATATCTTCCTCTTCTATTTGTTTTTTTATTATTGATACTAAGTCTAACTGTTCATCATTCAATTCTTCTATCTCAACTACAGACAGTTCTGATAAAACTACAAAGTTTTTATTTTTCGTATCATTCTCTAATAGGTTATGTAACATATCCAATCTTTGATTAAAACCTAAATTAGACTCATCTTCTAGATTGCTTTTATAATAGACACTACCTTCTACTAATAAATCTCCTGGAGAATTAGAATATACTTCTTCCATATTGATATCTCCAACAAATTGTGTTATGTAAAATAAAACTACGAAAACACAGAAAATACCAAAGGTAATACTTTTCAATTGATATTTAATTTCTTTATTAACTAATTTCCAGAACATTCTCATCTACCTCCTGCATCAAACTCATATAAGCATCTTCTAAAGTGGGATTAACAGGTTCAGCACCTTTTGGTTTAATCTCGGAGATAATTTTGAGGTTCGCCCTATCTTCTTCTAATACAGTTGAAACAACTAAATAATCCTTTTTTATATCATCTAACTTATCAATATCAATAGGAAGTTTCCAAACCTTATTTTTACCAATCTTGATGAAATCACTAACTTTCCCACTATATTTGATATTACCTTCTTTTATTACTGTTAGACTTCTACAGCTTAAAGCTATATCTTCAACGATATGGGTAGATAATATAATAACTTTATCTTTACTAAAATCCGATAATAAATTACGGAATCTTATTCTTTCTTCTGGATCAAGTCCTGCTGTTGGTTCATCTACAATCAATACTTTTGGGTCATTTATAAGAGCTATTGCAATACCAAGCCTTCTCTTCATACCTCCTGATAATGCTTTTACCTTAAGTTTTTTACAAGTTTCAAGATGTACTTCTTCTAACAAACATAACATCTTTGATTTAGTAGGTTTTATATCTGATAGCAAATAAAAATATTCTAGGGTTTCATATACTGACATATTTGGATATAAAGAAAATTCTTGTGGTAAATATCCTATTATTTTTCTTACTTCTTTTTTATTCTCAACTTTTATACCATCATAAGTAATTTCTCCTGAAGTCTTTGGTAATAAAGTTGTTAGAATCCTCATAAACGTTGTTTTTCCTGCTCCATTAGGTCCAAGTAGACCATGCATGCCGTTTTCTAATTCCAGGTTAATATTATTGAGTACTTGTTTATCACTATAACTCTTATTCAACTCTCTGATACATATTTTCATCTATAATCCTCCTGTATATTTTTCTTTCCATAATATTTTCATAATATAAGGCTACAATGAATAGTACTGCTCCCCCTGATAAAATAACAGTTAAATCAAATTCAAATAAAATTATGAAAACCATAATAATCAATGAAAAACACCCAAACAGCTTAAGTTTTACTTTTCTTTCTCTCTGTTTTATTAACTTGGAAGCTAACTCTGCTTTATCTTTTTGAATCCTTTCATATTCCATCCATCTTACTTTTTTCCAAACCTGATCCATATAATCCTTATGATTATTTTCCATATAATCAACTCCTATATATTTCTCATTCCTTAAATTAATATCAATCAATTGATACTATTAATTTAGTTTTTAGTTTTTTACGTGCACGGTATATTATTGCTTTTATCTGTTTTTCCGTCTTCCCTAGAACTAATGCAATCTCTTTGTAGTTAAGATTTTCATATACATATAAATATATTGCATATCGTTGTATGGGTTTAAGCCTGTTTATAGTCTCATTTATAAGCTCATTTCTTTCTTGTTTGAGTATTATGTTTTCTGGGGATGAACAATTTATTATTTCAAATTCCAGGGACATCTCTCTTTTACTTTTTCTAATATGGTCTATGGCTTTATTCCTTATAATTGAGAAAAAGTAAGATTTTATGGATTTATTCTTATCAATTCTATCTCTATAAACATATAATTTTGCAAAACTATCTTGTACTATATCTTGTGCCAAATAATTATCATGCACTATGTTCATTGCGAAATTTTCAGCTGATAATCTATAGTTATGTACAAAACTCTCGAACTCATTATTATCACCTTGCTTTAGTAATTCAACATTAATTTCCAAGTTATTTGCCTCCAAGATATATTTATAATAATTATTATAATTCCTATGTTAAACATGCTCTATAATTAATACGGATAAAGCTATAAAAAGTTACGTTAATTTTAATAAAATATTTAATTATACTTTTTTCCATATAAAAATAGAGTTATCCAATAATACATAGTCTAACATTAAGAACGCCAATACCCCTTTTTCATTAATGTACAACATATATTGGATAACTCTATATTAGAATTAGTTTACTTTATCTTCCCCAAATATTTTCTTTCTCAATTTTCTACCTGTAGGTGTAGTTGCTATACCACCTTCTGCTGTTTCTCTAAGATTCACCGGCAGCATTTTACCTACTTTTCCCATAGCTATTACTACCTCGTCAAAAGGTATAATACTTCTGATACCAGCCAAGGTCATTTCTGCCGAAATCATTGCGTTGGAAGTACCTATAGCATTTCTTTTTGCACATGGAGCTTCTACAAGACCTGCTACAGGGTCACAAATCAGCCCCATCAGGTTTTTCAGTGCAATGGCTGATGCATTCAAGGCCTGTTCCGGTGTTCCTCCTAGCATTTCTACAATTGCTGCTGCTGCCATCGCTGATGCAGACCCTACCTCAGCTTGACATCCCCCTTCTGCTCCTGATAGACAAGCATTCTTGCCAATGATAATACCTACCGCACTAGAAGTTAATAATCCCTTTACAACAGTTTCTTCATCCAGATCAAATTTTTCTTTTACAGCTAAAAGTACCGCTGGTAATACTCCACATGAACCTGCTGTAGGACAAGCTACGATTCTACCCATAGAAACATTTACTTCCATTACACTAAGAGCATAACTAATAGCTTTGGACATTGTTTTTCCACATATGGATTTATTGTTCTCATAGAATCTTTTTAATTTTTTTGCTTCCCCACCGATCATAAAGCCTTTGATATTCTTTTCCTTTTCATCAAGACCCTTTTCAATTGAATTCTTCATTATATCTAGATTATTTTTCATTACATTATATATTTCTTCTTTAGTTAGAGAGCTATTGATGCTTTCATTTAAGATCGCTACATCATATATCGCCAAATTTTTTTCTTTACATATTGCTAATAGCTCTTTCCCATTTTTATAATTCATTACCTCACCCTTTTCAAGTCATTGATATTATAGTATTAATTTATCTATTTTGGTTACATCATCTACATATTCCATTTTTTTAATATCCTCTAGTACACACATTTCAATCTCTTCATCAGATTCTAAAATAAGTCTGGCATAATCTCCTCTGGCATCTCTGTATAACTTCATGAATGCAATATTAACCTTATCTTTTGCTAAGATTGAAGTAATAGCTGCCATTACTCCAGGCCTATCTAGGTGTTTTGTAATCAATGTAGTATATTCTCCATTGAAATCAACATCAAAATCATTTATTTTTATAATGGAAACTTTACCCCCGCCAATAGACGAACCCATTACCATCATTTCATGACCGTCTTCTGAAAACATATTAATCCTTACTGTGTTAGGGTGGACATCTCCCAAATCTTTTGAATTGAATTTATACTTTATTCCTTTTTTCTCAGCTATCTCATATGCATTTCTAAGTCTCTCATCATCTGGAAGAAAACCCATTACTCCTGATAATAATGCTTTATCAGTACCATGCCCTAAATAAGTTTTTGCAAATGATCCATGAAGATAGAATCTTACTTCACTTACTTCCTTACCAAAGATCTCTCTAGCAATATAACCAATTTTGGCTGCTCCAGCAGTATGTGAGCTGGAAGGTCCAATCATTACTGGTCCAATAATATCAAAAATACTATATTCCATTTTACGTTCTCCTTTGATAGATTCTAGATAATTATTACTTCTTTAACTATACCTTCTTTATTCCTATATTTCAACATTATATATACTATTATTTGCGTTAAAGATGATAATTAATACTCACTTTGTAATATTCGCCAAAAAAAGATTATATTTACAAGATTATCCATTTTATTGACACTTATTACCTTTTGTGTTATCCTTATATAGGATAAACATAACGGTTTGAGGGGGAAATATTATGAAGTCAACAGGAATTGTTAGAAAACTTGATGAATTAGGTAGAATAACTTTACCAATTGAAATACGTAGGAATTTTGATATTAAAGAAAAAGATGCTCTAGAAATTTATGTCGATAATGAACAAATCATACTTAAGAAATATCAGCCTGCTGATATATTCACTGGCAATATGGATGATTTAATTGACTATTATGGAAAAAAAGTATCTAGACAATCAATTATTGAAATGGCCAAAATTGCTGGACTTAATGTAGACTAAATTAAATATACTTGAATATAAAACTAACCCTCTAATCATAGAGGGTTTCTTATTTATATTGATACTATTCGTATTACGAATATCTTCAATCTTGATTATCTAATTTTACCAAATAGTTATATATCTCTCTTTTTGACGTACCTCTATCTTTGGCTACTTGTTTCATGGCATTTTTTTTATCTAATCCTTCTTCAATATATTTATTATAATGATCTTCTATAGAAATATTTTCCCATCTCTGGATTTCTTCATTTCTTAAATCTTCCAATGGTTTACCTTCAATAATGAGTACAAATTCACCTCTTGGCGATTCAGAACCATACTTATTTACTGCTTCCTCCAAAGTGATAGTATCTACTTCTTCAAATTTTTTAGTCAACTCTCTAGTAATTGCAATATTCCTATTACCTAATGCTTCCAATAATTGTTTAATGGTTTGTTTTAATCTATGAGGTGCTTCATATAATATAATGGTTCTATGTTCAACCTTTAGTTTCTGTAATATGCTATTTCTCTCTTTTTTATCATGAGGTAGGAATCCTTCAAAAACAAATCTCCTAGTGTTGAGCCCAGAAAGTATAAGTCCTGTTATCAACGCCACTGCACCAGGAACAGATGTAACTTCTATATCTTCCATTCTACATAGTCTGACTAAGTCTTCCCCAGGATCTGATATTCCAGGTGTTCCTGCATCTGTTACTAAAGCTATAGTTAAACCCTCTTGTAATTTTTTAATAAGATACGGACCCTTTTCAATTTTGTTATGCTCATGATAACTGGTTAAGGATGTATTTATATTAAAATGATTCAACAGCTTTTTTGTATGTCGTGTATCTTCTGCAGCTATAATATCAACTTCACTTAATACTCTTATAGCTCTATATGTTATGTCCTCCAGATTACCAATAGGTGTCGCTACTAGATATAATTTCCCTGACATATTCTCATTCCCATCTCTTATTGATTATATCCATATATATCATATATTTCATCTGTATATTTGCCAACTGATTCATATACAATTAGTGGTGGCTCTACTTTCAATAAAGGTTTGCCATGTCGCACTGATTCTATTAGGACCATATTAGGTTCTTTGTCTATATAAGGATGAACTAATCTTATTCTCTTAGGTTCTAGTTTATATTTTTTTAGTGTTACAATTATCTCTGGTAATCTGCTTGGTCTATGTACCATATAGAATCTTCCCCCTACCTTTAATAAAGAAGCGGTATTTTTTATAACATCATCTAATGTACATAGTATCTCATGCCTGGCTATAGATTTTGGTTGTAGATCATTTTTTATACCATTTTTATTATTCATGTAAGGTGGATTAGAAGTTATCACATCAAAACTAGATAAAGGAAACAGCTTCACTGCTTCCTTTATATCACCTTTTACTATGGATATTTTATCTTCCAAACAGTTAAGTTTAACACTTCTATCTGCCATTTCTACACTTTCTTCTTGAATCTCCAGCCCAGTAAAATGATTACCTTTTGTTTTTGCTTCCAATAGTATTGGAATAATTCCTGTACCTGTACCCAAGTCAAGAACTGTTTCTTTTTCTTTAACAACTGCAAAACCAGTCAATAGTACAGCATCTATTCCAAAACAGAACTTACCAGTATTTTGTATTATTCTATATCCATTTCTATGAAGTTCATCTATTCTTTCGCCTTTTTTAAGTTCCATTTATATCTACTCTCTCTTCATTTTACCTTCTTTACGTTCTAGATTCTGTAATTCCTTTAATTCTTTTTCTTCTTCCTTTGAAATAGCTTCATTATTACCATTAGTACATTTTTTACAAGGTTTACCAACTTTAAACTTTAATTCACTTGCCTTGTATTGTAATATTTCTGGATCTCCATCATCTTTTCTAACAACCAATCTTACTAGCTGTCTAAGAACATTTACACTAAGTACTTCTCCTTTTTGTCCTTCTGGTGTGATTACCTTATCTCCCACGTTTGGTAAGTGTTTATTAAGATATTCATAGGTTGATTCTTCGTATTTAAGGCAACACATCAACCTTCCACAAACTCCAGATATCTTAGTTGGATTAAGAGATAAATTCTGTTCTTTAGCCATTTTTATTGAAACTGGCTGAAACTCACATAGATGTGTATGGCAGCAAAGAGGTCTTCCACAGATACCGATACTACCTATCATCTTTGTCTCATCTCTAACACCGATTTGTCTTAATTCTATTCTTGTTTTAAATATTGCAGCCAAGTCTTTAACTAATTCTCTGAAATCAATTCTTCCATCAGCTGTAAAATAGAATAATACTTTGTTATTATCAAAAGTATACTCTACATCAATAAGTTTCATTCCTAAACCATGCTTGCTGATTTTCTTGACACAAATATCAAAAGCTTCTTTTTCTTTTGACCTGTTTTTTTCTTCTTTTTTATCGTCCTCTGGTGTTGTAATCCTTATAACGCTCTTTAGTGGCTGTATTATCTCATCATCAGTCACTTCCTTGATTCCTATTACAACATGTCCATATTCTATGCCTCTAACTGTCTCTACAATGACATTTTGTCCTTTTTTTATATCTAAGTTATTAGGATCAAAATAATATATCTTACCTGCCTTCCTGAACCTGACGCCGATTACTTTTATCATATTAATTCTCCTTTGTTTGTAATATCATCATCTCTATAACTAATCTAAAATTTGCATTTTGTTTCAATAAATTTTTAGCTTTATTAATATTCTCAATCATTATACTTATTCTATTATACGATAAAACCTGTGCTTGTTTCAACAGAGTTCTATATTTATCTCTATTAATTATATACATCTCATCATTTATCTTTTTTACAATGAGCAAATCTCTAAACCAAGTCATAAGTAAATCTAAAAAATCTTGTATATCATCTTTATAATCCTCAAATTTCTGACTTACCTCTAATAGTTGGTAATCATCACCATTAATTATAATATCTACAATCTTTATCATACTTTCTCTCATATCAAAAAATTCTGTAGATGATGCTAATTCCTTTGCTTTACCTATTATGCCCTGAGCAAAAGAAGTTATTAACTCACTTCTATAATCTGATATTTGAAGTTTTTCTATTACATAATTCATAACTTTATCAGGCATGATGGGTTTTAATTTTAAAACTACACATCTTGATAATATAGTAATTAAAAATTTGTTTATATTATTAGATAGTAGAAGTATCCTCACATATGATGGAGGCTCTTCAATTGTCTTGAGTAAAGCATTCTGTGCCTGTTCTGTCATGGTATCTGCATTATCCACAATATAGATTTTATAGGGATGCTGATAAGGCTTAATATTTATATCCTGATTAATCTGTTCTCTTATATCATCAACACCAATACCTGTTTTTTTGGTCTGTTCTACATATATTACATCTGGATTGTTCAATGAATCAAAAGTCCGACAAGATATACATTCATCACATGGTGAAATTCCTTTTTTCTGGCACTGAAGTGTTTTAGCAAAAGTATTAGCAATAAGTTTCTTGCCAATTCCCTTTTCACCATCAATTATATATGCATGGGATATTTTATTAGTCTTGATAGCACTTTGTAAGTGATTTATTATTTCATTATGCCCAACTATTTCATCAAAAGTATACATTTATATTCCCTTCCTGATAAACTATCTTAAATTCATCTCTAAATATTATTATACACTGTTTTAGAGCATAATTTATAGGATTTTTTATAATTATTCTATATTTTATGGGTATATCTATTATTATTAACATAATCTCGTGTATTTAAAAAGTTATCCCCAATATGATAAATTAAAAAAGCTGTCTCAATACACATTTTATGTTAATAGACCTTAAGAATAACCAACAAAAATGTTTATGAGACAACTCTTTTATTTTTATAGGATAAAACCCCAAATTAGTTTATGGATAAAAATATATTTATCATGTCATTATATCTAATAATAGTCCCCTTATCTCATCTACATGTCCTAATATATTAAGATTATTTTTTTCTTCCTGAATTAATTCTTTTGCTAGATCATCTAGATTTCTATCCACTAATTTGACTATACCGTATACTCTATGCCTTCCACGTCTATCTAAAAAATTTTCTCTTGAAAATTTGTGAGAATGGGTTACTACTTCATTAACGAAGTCTTTGATTAATTCTCTATATTTTTTCATATCTTTTACATCCATATGCTTAGCAATTTTCTTACCTTGCTCTGTTATATCGTTAATCATCATATTCAACTTATCTTGAAGTGATGATTCATCTATTTTGCTAAGTAATGTAAATTTAAATTCTTTATTGTTATTATTATCAATCCTATTAATATTATCATTCATATCTGGCATTTTCACGGTATTTACTTTTAAATCCATAGCAATATCCCCCATCTAGAAATTATTTATCTTTTGTATCAGTTATTTATAAATTTTATAATTTGTAATATTGGTCTACATCAATGACAAATACTGTTGCTCCTCCAACTGTTACTTCAATTGGATATGGTAAATATCCATCTGGCATACCAGCTACTGGTGGATTCAGTAGTGACATTTGTTTATTAGTTTTACATTCTTTTTTTATAATCTCTATTACTTCGTCAACTTTTTCTTTTGGCACACCTATAAGTATTGTAGTATTACCAGTTTTTAAGAAACCGCCTGTACTAGCTAATTTAGTAGCCATAAATCCTGCTTTGTTAAGTCCTTCAGTTAATCTGTGAGAGTCTTCATCATGAATTACTGCTATGATTAATTTCATAGTATCACTCCTAAAAATTTAATTTTTATAAGATAAAATGAATAAACAATCTATAGGCTATTAATTTATTATATTATATGATTAATATCGGATAAATATAGATTTTTGTTTAGAATATGAAGATATTATAATAACTCTTTTATAATCAATTAATATTTTTTAGATATTTATTTATTATAATTATACCTATTATTGATAATGTGTTCAATAGTATTTATTATTTCCCTATGGATATTTTCTACAGATTCTGATGCATCAATTATTTTAATTCTATCAGAATGAAGTTCAGCTAATTTTCTATAGCCTTCACAAGTTTTTTTATGAAAATCTAATTTCTGCAATTCTAATCTGTCTAGCTCTCTTTGATCCTTTTTACGCTTTAATCCTTCTTCAGCATCAATGTCCAATAGAATAGTTATATCTGGTTCTAACCCGCCTGTTGCGTATTTATTAATCTGTTCTACGTTATCTATACCTAAACCTCTAGCATGTCCTTGATACACTACTGATGAATCTACAAATCGATCACATATAACTATTTTGCCCTCATCCAATAATGGTTTTATATATTGCTCTACGTGCTGTGCTCTTGAAGCAGCATATAAAAGTGCTTCTGTCATATCTGACATCTCCATAAAATCTTTGTTCAATATTATATCTCTTATGGATTCACTTATAACTGTACCACCTGGTTCTCTTGTAAATACAAATTCATAATTATGATTTTCCAGATAACTTTTTAACTTCTCTATCTGAGTTGATTTACCTGAGCCATCTGCTCCTTCTATACTAATAAATAATCCTTTCATTTTACACCTCTTCAATTATATTAATTGTTCTATGTTCCTTATTACATAGCCCCATTATTTCTATATCCAATTCCAGATATTTGTTGATTAGATTGATATTTTCTTCTGTGATTATTTCTCCTGGAACAATTAAAGGTATTCCTGGTGGAAAAGGTATAATAAAATCTCCTGATATCTTATCAACAGCATCTTCTAATTTTATTTCAACCTTATTTTTATTAAAGGCATCCTTTAGGTTATAATGTATTCGGGCATTATTTATTATATCATATTTATTGCCCTTTATTTGTTTTTTTCTTAACTTACTATCTATTTCTATGAGGGATTTAACTAATTTTTTAAACCCATATTTACTATCGCATATTGAAGTCATTGCAATAATATGATTAATACCACTTAACTCTACTTGTATATTATATTTGTCACGAAGTATTTCATCAAGTTGTGCCCCTGTAATATCAGCATTTGTACAATCTATAACTATTTTAGAGTAATCCATGGCTGCTATTTCCTTGCTGCCAATTATTTCATTATCTATAAGCTGTAAATTCTTTAACTGAGCCTTTAATCTATGTCTGCAATCTTTTAATTGTTTAACATATGCATTGAATAATTTATTACCTTTTGTATCAATTATATTTCTGCAGCTATCTAGACTAGTCATTAGTACATATGAGGGGCTGCTGGTTTGAAAGATAGATAGAGCATTTTGTAATCTATTAGTATCTATCCTATCATTTTTGATATGCAACATAGCAGTCTGAGTAATTGATGGTAGGGTTTTATGGGCACTCTGAATAACTATATCTGCACCTTGTTGTAATGAAGTCTCTGGAAAATAGTTGTGGAATCTAAAATGTGAACCATGTGCTTCATCAACCATTAATATCTTATTATATTTATGGGTTATTTTTGATATTGCGGCTATATTGGATACATAACCTTCATAAGTAGGACTTGTAATAATTATCATCTTAATATGAGGGTTATTCTTGATTTTTTCTTCAATCTCTGTTGGATTAATTCCTCCAATAAGACCGTTTTCTAGTACTTTGGGGTAAATATATATGGGTACCAAATTATTTATTAATATAGCATTATAAACGGATTTATGACTATTCCTTGCAATCAATACTTGGTCTTTTTCTTTACATATTGAAGTTATAGCAGAAATAATACCTCCAGTACTCCCATTTACTAAGAAATAAGTTTTATCTGCACCAAAAGTCTTTGCTGCTTTTAATTGGGCTTCATATATTATACCAGAAGGATCATGCAGATTATCTGTTCCTCTTACTTCTGTAACATCTATCTTAGCTATATTTTTTAGCTTAAATTTTCTACCTAATTTATGTCCTGGCATATGAAAAGGATAAATTTTCTTCTTATATTCCATAAGGTGATTATAGAGTGTTTTTTCTTTCATTCAAATTCTCCTATCCATTCAGTAAAGGATTTTTAAACTTATTTTATCTTATCAACAGAAAGGATCAGATTCATATAAGATTGTTAACAGTTTTATGTTTTTCATATAGAATCTGTTGATAACATTTATTTTATTGTTATAGTAATTATTCTTATATTATATTAGACTATTTCATTATACTAAAAAATCGCCTATAAATATAGACGATTTCTTAAGTGAGCCACCCGGGACTCGAACCCGGGACACCTGGATTAAAAGTCCAGTGCTCTAGCCGACTGAGCTAGTGGCCCAAATTTTATAAAGTTTTTATGGTGCCCAGAGGCGGAATCGAACCACCGACACGAGGATTTTCAGTCCTCTGCTCTACCGACTGAGCTATCTGGGCATATTGGTTGCGGAGAAAGGATTTGAACCTCTGACCTTCGGGTTATGAGCCCGACGAGCTACCAGACTGCTCCACTCCGCGTTAACATTAACAGTACTTATATTACTATTAATTAGTGGAGGGAGAAGGATTCGAACCTTCGAAGGCGGAGCCAACAGATTTACAGTCTGCCCCCTTTGGCCACTCGGGAACCCCTCCATTGCAAGCCGACGATCGGACTTGAACCGATAACCTGCTGATTACAAGTCAGCTGCTCTGCCAATTGAGCCACGTCGGCACATATTTATTTTCATCCACTTTATAATATTTTTTGTTATTCTTATAAAAATTATTCTATTATAATCTTTATAATATGTAAATACTAATGGATTATTTGCTTTATGCACGTTACCGTGCTATATAAAATTCCTAACTTATTGTAAAGGAATTTGATTTAGTGGGCGCAACAGGGCTCGAACCTGTGACCCCCTGCTTGTAAGGCAGGTGCTCTCCCAGCTGAGCTATGCGCCCTGGGAATAAATATTATATAAATCTATTAGTTTTACAACTAACGACCCAGAAGGGACTCGAACCCTCGACCTCCGGCGTGACAGGCCGGCGTTCTAAACCAACTGAACCACTGGGCCACATTTATAAACATTCAAAACAACACATTGTCATCAACAAATCATCTTATCAACCTCTGCAAAGCTACATAACTTATATATCTTAACTCTTAGCTTAACTACCATACACTCAAATCTCTTTGATGTACTTAGGTCAAGCCCTCGACCTATTAGTATCGGTCAGCTGAACATGTTACCATGCTTACACCTCCGACCTATCAACCTTGTAGTCTTCAAGGGGTCTTACTAC